>Ga0075430_100000242_pt1 | contig 37737 bp, 32 predicted proteins | sample RhiMetdeltSRZDD4_FD_75294 | JGI IMG/M metagenome (GOLD analysis project Ga0075430, IMG submission 75294) | Populus rhizosphere microbial communities from Tennessee, USA - Rhizosphere MetaG P. deltoides SRZDD4 | ecosystem: Host-associated > Plants > Roots > Rhizosphere > Soil | place: USA... | reverse complement strand
CTCGGCCAGGAGACCCCGATACGGTTGCGCGACGACCTGGGCGCGGCCGCCTGGGACGTGTTCGGCACGGCCAACTTCCTCAACTTCCGGCCCTGGACGGCCTCGGTCGAGTACCTGCTCGGGCTGGGCGTCGACCGGGTCGCGGCCCGCGACCAGGCCCTGGTCGAGCGGTTCCTCCAGGGCCTCGACCCCGACCGCTACCGGCTGGTCAGCCCGCGCTCCGGCCCGGGCCGCTCCACCCTGGTCGTGCTCGGCCACCGCCGGCCGGGCCGCACCGAGGCGCTGTACGAGCGGCTGACCGGGGCCGGGGTCGACGTGGCCCTGCGGCGCGGCCGGCTGCGGGTCTCCCCGCACCTGTACAACACCGAGGCCGACATCGACCGGGCCCTGGAGGTCCTCGGCGGTCGCACGGCCCCGGTAGAGTCGCACTGACCATGGACCGACACCCAGGCGACGGGCCACCGGCGGCCGCGGCCGTGCCGCGACGGCTGCTGGAGACCGGGCGCGGCAGCCGCCCGGAGTCGTTCGGGGCCACCGAGTGGCTGCTGCTGGCCAGCATCGCCATGATCTGGGGGTCGTCGTTCCTGTTCATCGACCTCGGGCTGGAGACGCTCCGGCCGGGCGTGATCGCCCTCTCCCGGGTCGCCCTTGGCGTCGCCGCCCTGTCGCTGTTCCCGGCGGCGCGGCGCCCGATCGGCCGCGAGGACCGCGCCCGGGTGGCGTTCCTGGGGGTGATCTGGGCCGGCCTGCCGCTGATCCTGTTCCCGGTGGCCCAGCAGTGGATCGACTCGTCGGTGGCCGGCATGCTCAACGGGGCGGTGCCGCTGGCCGGGGCCGCCTGGGCGGTCCTGCTGCTGCGCCGCCCCCTGCCCCGCACCCACGCCATCGGGCTGCTGGTCGGCTTCGCCGGGGTGCTGGCCATCACCTGGCCCGAGCTCCAGGGGTCGCGGGCCACCATGCTCGGGACCAGCCTGGTCGTCCTGGCCGTGATCTGCTACGGGCTGGCCGTCAACCTGGCCGTGCCGCTGCAACAGCGCCACGGCGCCCTGCCGGTGCTGCTGCGGGCCCAGCTGGCCGCCCTGGTGCTGCTCCTGCCCTTCGGCCTCTGGGGCCTGCGCGGCTCCCACTTCGCCTGGGGACCGGCGCTGGCCATGCTGCCCCTGGGCATCCTCGGCACCGGGCTGGCCTTCGTCCTGATGACGACCCTGGTCGGCCGCGTCGGCGGCCCCCGCGGGGCCGTGGCCACCTACTTCATCCCGGTCGTGGCCATCGTCCTCGGGGTGCTCCTGCTGGACGAGCGCGTGGCCGCGGCCGCCGTCGCCGGCACCGCCCTGGTGGTCGGCGGCGCCTGGCTGACCTCGCGCCGCGAGCGGTGAACGGCGGCGCCGTGGCCCAGGCGACCCTGACCGTCGGCGCCGTCCAGGTCACCGCCGTGTGCGACGTCACCGCCGACTTCCCCGCCCCCCTGGAGCGGGCCTTCCCCCAGGTCGAGGCGGCGGCGTGGGCGCCCTGGCGGCGGCGCCACCCCGAGGCGTTCAGCGGCACCGACCGCTGGCGGCTGCGCGACTGGTGCTTCCTGGTCCGGGCCGGGGACCGGACGGTCCTGGTCGACACCGGGGTCGGCGGCCCCGGGGTGCCCGGCGCCAGCTGGATCGGGACGCCGGGACGGCTGCCCGAGGAGCTGGCCGCGGCCGGGGTCGAGCCGGACGAGATCGACCTGGTCGTCCTCACCCACCTGCACCTGGACCACATCGGCTGGAACCTGGCCTGGGACGGCGACCGGCCCAGGCCGCGGTTCCCGCGGGCCCGCTACCTGGTCCAGCGGGCCGACTGGGAGCTGTTCGCGACCCGCGGCGACGAGGACGATCGGGAGGCGTTCGACCGCTGCGTCCGCCCCCTCCAGGCCCTCGGGGTGGCCGAACTGCTGGACGGCGACCGGGCCCTGGACGACCGGCTACGCCTGCTCCACAGCCCGGGCCACACCCCCGGCTCCCAGAGCCTGCTGGTCGCCTCCGGGAACGACGCCGTCCTGCTCTGGGGCGACGTCGCCAACCACCCGGCCCAGGTCGGCGAGCCGGACTGGGGGCCGGGCAGCGACATCCAGCCCGAGGTGGCCGGCCGGACCCGGCGGCGGCTGCTGGAGCGGGTCGAGCGCGAGGCCATGTGGCTGGCCCCGGCCCACTTCCCCGAGCCCTTCGGCACCGTGGCCCGGGTCGAGGGCGGCCGCCGCTGGCGGGGCCGCCGCTGACCCGGAGCGCCGAACCGCGGTGCCGTGGCCGGCGCGACGCCAGACCCGCTCGCCGTCGACCTCGTCCCGGGTGGGCCGGAGCCCGGCCCGGCTGGCGACCTTGGCCGAGGCCAGGTGGTCGGGGTGGATGTGGGCCGCGATCTCGTGCACGTCCTGGCGGCCGAGCCAGCCGACCAGCGCCCGGGCCGCCTCGGAGGCGTAGCCCCGGCCCTGCCAGGGGACGCCCACCACCCAGGCGATCTCCGCCGTCCAGCCCCCGGGCCGGCGGCCGATGGTGGCCTGCACGGTCCCGACCGGCCGGGCGTCGGCGCGGCGGCGGACGACCCAGTTTCGCCAAACCTCCTCGGGCCGTCCGGAGCCGTCCTGGAGGGCGGTGTAGCGGGTGCGCAGCTCCTGGAGGGTGGCCGGGCGGCCGCCGACGAACCGGTGCAGCTCCGGGTCGGCGAGCACCGCGACCAGCTCGTCGGCGTCGCCGGGGTCCAGGGGGGTGAGCAGCAGCCGCCCGGTGCCGATGGTGGCCTCGGGAAAGGTGGGCACGCGGCGGCTCCCTGGTCGGTCGATGTCCCTAGTATGCAGATGATGCGCGCCGACCTGGATCCAGGGGAGGACCGACGTGGCCGCGATGATCAGCTCCTATGTCCGCGACGACTGGTACACGGCCTCCGACGAGGGGACGACCCTGGTCGACGCCTCCACCGGGGAGGCGGTGGCGCGGGTGTCGAGCGCCGGGGTCGACCTGGCCGGCATGGTCGAGCACGCCCGCGCGGTCGGCGGCCCCGGGCTGCGCGAGCTGACCTTCCACCAGCGGGCGGCCGCCCTGAAGCGGCTCGCGGTCCACCTGCGCGAGCACCGCGACGGCCTGTACGAGCAGTCGGCCAGGACCGGGGCCACCCTGGACGACGCCCGGGTCGACGTCGACGGGGGCATCGGGGCCCTGTTCACCTACGCCAGCAAGGGCCGGCGCGAGCTGCCCAACGACGTCCTCTACCTCGACGGGCCCCCGGAGTCGCTTGGCCGGGGCGGGACCTTCGTCGGCCAGACCGTCTACACCTCCCGGCCCGGGGTGGCGGTGTTCGTCAACGCCTTCAACTTCCCGGTCTGGGGGATGCTGGAGAAGCTGGCCCCGGCCGTGCTCGCCGGCGTCCCGGCGATCGTCAAGCCGGCCAGCCAGACCGCGTACGTCACCGAGCTGGCGTTCCGGCACCTGGTCGAGTCGGGGGCGCTGCCGCCGGGGTCGGTCCAGCTGCTGTGCGGCGGCGTCGGCGACCTGTTCGACCACCTCACCGGGCAGGACACCATCGCCTTCACCGGCTCGGCGGCCACGGCCAGGCTGCTGCGCTGCCATCCGGCGGTGGTCCGCGAGGCGGTCCGGTTCAACGCCGAGGCCGACTCGCTGAACTGCTCCATCCTCGGCCCCGATGCCGCCCCCGGCACCGAGGAGTTCCAGCTGTTCGTGACCGAGGTGGTGCGCGAGCTGACCCAGAAGACCGGGCAGAAGTGCACCGCCATCCGCCGCTCGCTGGTCCCGGCCGAGCACGTCGGGGCCGTGGTCGACGCCCTCGGCGAGCGGCTGGCCGAGGTGCGGGTTGGCGACCCCCGGGACCCGGCCACGACCATGGGCCCGCTGGTCAGCCGCGGCCAGCTGGCCGAGGTCGGCCGGGCCGTTGTCCAGCTCGGCCGGGCCGCCGAGGTCACCCTTGGCGGCCCCGACCGGCTGGCGCTGGCCTCGGGCGACCCCGAGCGGGGCGCCTTCTGCGCCCCAACGGTGCTGGTGGCCGAGGCGGCCGAGGCCCCGGAGCTGCACTCGGTGGAGGCGTTCGGGCCGGTCACCTCCGTGATCGGCTACCGCGACGCCGCCCACGCCGTCGCGCTGGCCGCCCTTGGGCGGGGGAGCCTGGTCGGGTCGGTCGTCACCCACGACCCCGACTTCGCCCGCCGGGTCGTCACCGGCGTCGCCCCCTGGCACGGACGGCTGCTGGTCCTGGACCGCGACGACGCCGGCGAGTCGACCGGGCACGGTGCCCCGCTGCCCCACCTGGTGCACGGCGGCCCCGGTCGGGCCGGCGGCGGCGAGGAGCTGGGCGGGATCCGGGCCGTCCTGCACCACATGCAGGTCACCAGCGTGTCGGCGTCACCGGCGATGGTCACCGCCGTCACCGGCCGCTTCACCCCGGGCGCCCCCACCACCACCGGCCCCGTGCACCCGTTCCGCCGGCACTTCGAGGAGCTGGCCATCGGGGAGACCCTGCACACCGCCGCCCGCACGGTGACCCTGGAGGACATCGAACGCTTCGCCGACCTCAGCGGCGACCGCTTCTACGCCCACATGGACGAGGCCGCGGCCAAGGCCAACCCGTTCTTCGACGGCCGGGTCGCCCACGGCTACTTCGTGGTCTCGGCCGCCGCCGGGCTGTTCGTCGACCCCGACCCCGGCCCCTGCCTGGCCAACTACGGCCTGGAGCGGCTGCGCTTCCTCAAGCCCGTGTACCCCGGCGACACGCTGGCGGTGGACCTGACCTGCAAGCAGAAGTCGGCCAGGGAGGGCGAGGACTACGGCGAGGTCCGCTGGGACGTCGCCGTCATCAACCAGGACGGCGACAAGGTCGCCACCTACGACGTCCTCACCCTGGTGGCGTGCCGTCCGCGGTAGGCGGACACGCTCACCAGCACCCCGCCGGCGACGATCAGGACCAGGGCCAGCCCGGCCATGGTCGGCGCCCGGGCCGGCCCGGTGAACGGCAGCGGGCACTCGCCCGCGATGGTCAGCTCGGAGAACGCGAACGGCTTGGCACCGGGCTCGGCGACGCTCAGGCGGACCGTGCTGACCCCGGTGAGGGGGACCGTGGCCTTGAGGGTGAGGGTGCCGTCGGCGGCCGAGGTGACGGTCTCCGTGTGGAGGGTGGCGCCGCTGGACGCGTTCTGGAAGCGTAGATCCAGCCTGGAGCTCGGCGGCAGCTTGAACGCGCTGGCCTGCAGGGTCCCGCAGCCGACCAGGGAGAGGTCGACGTGCAGGTGGTCGGGCCCCTGCTGGGCGGCGGCCGGGCCGGCGCCCAGCAGCCCCAGCAGCAGCACGGCGCCCGCGAGCGGGCCGAACCTGAGCCAACGAGGCATCTGCCTTCCTTCCGGTGGGGTCGGCCGTTACCGGCTCGGCAACAGGTGGAGGACGACCTGGTCGACGTCGAGGTAGCCGCCCGGCGGCAGGTCGCGGGCCATGATCTCCAGCGCCAGCCGCGACCCGGCCTGGTTGGCGACGTGGATGGCCCCGAACTTGCGCCAGCCGGCCTGCTCGACCGTCCAGCCGAGGGTGTTGGAGCCCGGCACCGGCTTGTCGTCGCGGTACTCGCGCACGCCGATCGTGACCGTGGTGCCCGGCGCCGACGGCCGCACCCAGGCGTTGGTGTGGTAGTAGCCGTGGAGCTTGGTGACGGTCACGTCGGGGACGGTGATCCCGACCGGCCCGCTGGTGGTGGGGTCGGCCAGGACGCGCAGCGACCAGCCGCCCTCGGTGGCGTCGGTCGACCGCTCCAGGCGGGCCCCGCCGAGCGGCTCCCACCCCTGCGCGCCGGCCTCGAAGCTCGCGTTGGGCAGCAGGTTCTTGGGCCCGTCCCCGGACGCCTGGGCGACCGTGGTGTCGGGGGCGGCCTCGGTCGTGGCGGGCGCGCCGCCGGCGGTCGGGGTCCTGGTCGCCGACCGGTCGGGGCCGGCGGAGGTTCCCATCCAGGCGGCCGCGGTGAGGACGAGCAGCACCGCCAGGCCGACACCGGTCCAGAGGCGCCACCGTCGGCGGAGGGGGAGTCGGTCGGCGAGATGGCGGGGGGTGCTGTCCATGTCGGCCCCACAGTCTGGGACCAGCGGCCGCATCAGGCAACTGCGCAAACTTGACGAGCCGATCGGGTCCCGCCCAGCGGCAGCGCGACCAGGAACGTCCCGCTCACCCTGGGCGAGCTGGCCGGCTCCTTCCCGGCCGGTGACACCGACCCGTTCTGGATCACCGTCGACGGGGGCCAGGTGACCAGGATCGCCCAGCAGTACCTGCCCTGGGCCGGGGCGCCCCCCCGGCCCGGAGGGCCTGGGCGAGGCCGGCACGGCTGCGGGCCAGCAGCGGGGCCGCGCCCATGCGCTGGTGGGCCCGCACGGCGGTCGTGAAATGGGCCGCCGCGTCGTCCCAGCGGGACAGGGCCGCGGCCAGCAGGCCCAGGTGCTGGTCGGTCGAGCCGATGGTGCCGAGCGGCAGCCTGGCCACCAGGACGTTCCGGCCGGCATAGGGCAGCAGGAGCTCGTACAGCCGCGCCGCCCGGTCCCGGTCGCCCAGGGCGGCGCAGGCGATGGCCAGGACGGCCAGGTGGTACAGGTACAGGTGGTTGCGGGGGAGGCCGGCGAACTCGTCGGCGGCCAGCCGCGCGACGTGCTCGCGGGCCTCGTCGTGGCGGCCGGCCTCGCACAGCAGCACGGCCAGGGTCGCCCGCCAGCCGAGGTTGGCCGGGAACCGGTCGACGAAGCGCCGCAGGGCCGTCTCCAGCTCGGGCAGCCGCCCCTGCTCCCAGCGCAGCCCGACCAGGACGATGGTGTGGTAGATGGCGACCACCGGGTCGTGGGCCCGCCGGCCCAGGGCCAGCGCCTCCCCGGCCAACCGCTCGGCCTCCTCCAGGCGGCCTCCGAGCAGCTCCTGCCCGGCCCGGAACAGCGGCACGTGCCAGGAGAAGTGGAGCTGGCCCAGGGCCTGGGCCTCCCGGCCGTAGCCCTCCAGGCCGCGCTCGAGGGCGGGCAGGTCGCCCTGCTCGAGCTGGTCGGCCAGGAGGAAGCCGCGGCCCTTGAGGGCCGTCACCCGGTCGCCGCCGGCCTCGGCCAGCCGCACCACCTCGGCGGCCACGGCCAGCCGTTCCTCCAGGTTGTCGGGACCCCAGGTGGCCATGTGGTGCTCGTAGAGCACGGCCGCCAGGGTGGCGGGGTCGCCGATGCGCCTGGCCATGGCCACGGCGGCCTGGCTGAGCCGAGCCCGCCGGTCCTCCTGCGGCGCCGAGGCCAGCGCCCTGGCCAGCCGGGCCAGCACCCGCGCCCGCAGCGTGCTGTCGGCCTCGCCGAGGACGGTGAGGGCCTCCTCGAGCAGGCCGACCTCCAGCTCGTCGACGCTGCCGGCGGTGAACTCCCGGCCGAGGCCGAAGGCGGCCCGGGCCAGCCGCCCGCCGTCGCCGCGGCGCCTGGCCAGCCCGGCCGCCCGCTCGTAGTGCCCGCGGGCCTCGCCCTGGTCGCCGGCGGCCATCCCGGCCGCGGCCAGGGCCAGCAGCAGCTCGGTACGCTCGGCCTCGTCGGGCCGGGCCTGGAGGTCCTGGGCCCGCAACGCCCGCTGATAGTGGCCGGCGGCCTCCTCGTAGGCGAGGACCCTCATGGCCCGGTCGCCGGCCTGCCGGGCGTAGGCGACGGCCTGATCGGCCTGCCCGGGGCGGGCCGCCTGGGCGAAATGGTGGGCCAGCTCGGCCAGGTAGCTCTCGAACTGGTCCCCGCGGAGCTCGACCAGGGCCACCCCCACCCGGTCGTGCAGGCGCCGCCGTTCCCGGGCCGGCAGCTCCTCGTACAGGGTCTCGCGGACCAGGGCGTGGGCGAACCGGAACCGGCCCGGCCGGCCGGCCACCTCGGCCACCAGCCGGGCGTCGCTCGCCTCCTCCAGGGCGTCGAGGACCTCGTCGGGGGCCAGGCCGGCCACGCGGGCGACCACGTCCAGGTCGAAGTCGCGGCCCTGGACCGACGCCGCGGCCAGGCTGGCATTGGCGTCGTCCGAGAGCCGGTTGAGCCGCCGGCCGAGCACGTGGCGGATCCCCTCGGGAACGCCCGCGCCGGCCAGCCCGCCGGCCTCCAGGCGGTCCTCGGCGGCCAGCAGCCGCACCAGCTCGCCGACGAAGTACGGGTTGCCCTCGGTCTGGTCATGGACGGCGGCCACCAGGTCGGCCGCCGGGTCGATCCCGGCCACGCCGGCGATGAACCGGCCGACCTCGCCCTGGTCCAGCCCGGACAGGGCCAGATACGAGGTGGCCGGGATGCGGAACAGCTCGGCCAGGGTGCCGCTCAGGGGATGGCGCCGGTCGACCTCGACGTCGCGGTAGGTGCCGACGAGCAGCAGGCGGGTGTCGGCCAGCTCGCCGGCCACGAACCCGAGCAGCAGCAGGCTCGTCCGGTCGGCCCAGTGGAGGTCGTCGAGGACGACGACCAGGCCACGGGCCGCGGCCGCCGAGCGCAGGCAGGCGGTCATGGCGTCGAACAGCCGGAACCGGGCCATCTCGGGGTCCAGCTCGGTCGCGGGCCGCCCGGTGCCTCCGGCGGCGGCCAGCTCCGGCAGGAGCTGGGCCAGCTCGGCCACCTCCGGGCCGAGTTCGGCCGCGACCTCCTCCGGCGGGCGCCCGGCGGCGTAGCCGCGCAGCGCCTGGCGCCAGGGCCAGTAGGCGGGGGCGCCCGCCCCCTCACGGCAGCGCCCCCAGGCCACCCGGGCCTCCCGGGCCCGCGCCTCGGCGCAGATCTCCTCGGCCAGGCGCGTCTTGCCGATCCCGGCCTCGCCGCCCACCAGCACCAGCTGGCCCTGGCCGCCGAGGGCGCCGTCCAGAGCGGCCCGCAGCCCGGCCCGCTCGGTCCGGCGGCCGACGAAGGCCACCCGGTCCGGGTGCTCGGCCCCCTCGGTCAGGCGCGGCGGGGGAGCGGCCAGGTCGGGATGGGCGACCGCGAACACGTTCTCGGGCCGGGACAGCCCCTTCAGCAGGTGCGAGCCGACGTCGACCAGGCGGGCGCCCTCAGGGAGCTGGTCGGCGATCAGCTCGGCGGTGGCCCGCGACAGCAGGACCTGGCCGCCCCGGCCCAGGGCCCGCAGCCGGGCCGCCCGGTTGAGGGCCTGCCCGAAGTAGTCCCGGTCGCGCAGCTCGGCCTCGCCGGTGTGCAGGGCCGCCCGGGTCGGCAGCGTGATCCCCTCGGGCCAGCGCTCCCGGTCCAGGGCCCGCTGCATGGCCAGGGCGGCGGCCACGGCGTCGCTGGCCCGGGCGAACACCGACAGGGTCGAGTCGCCCTCGCCCTGGGTCTTGATGACCCGGCCGCCACGGGCGGCCACGGCCCGGGCGATCAGCTCCTGATGGCGGGCGACGGCGGTGCCCATGGCGGCGCCGTGGCGCTCCCACAGCGGCGTCGACCCCTCGATGTCGGTGAGCAGGAAGGTGAGGATGCCCTGCGGGAGCTCGGCCGGCGGACGGCCCATGGCCCCCTCCTGGTGGCGGTCACTCGGACGGCAGCACCTACCCTAACCCCCGAGCGGCGGCCGCGTGCGGTAGCGCAGGGCGTTTCCTGGGTAGAAGCGGAGCGAGGGCGCTCTGCCGGTGAGCGCCGCCGAGAGGAGACCAAGGTGCCAGAAGGCGAGCCTTGTCCGTACTGTGCGCATCTCGCGCCCAACCCCGACGAGCTCCGGGCGCACCTGCTCCACCTGCACCCCGAGGTCGAGCCGGAGCCGGACTGGTGGGACCCTGACGCCGTGACGCCCCCGGCGTTGTTCTGACCCTGGGCTGGGGGAAATCCTCCGGGGAAAGACGGGTGGTAGCCGCGTTCCGGGCGGCTCCCTGAGCCCATAGCGTGAACCTTCCGAGCCGACAGGCAGGGAGGTCGCAGATGATCGAGGCCCGTGGTCTCAGCAAACGCTATGGCGCCACCGTCGCCGTCGACAGCCTCACTTTCAACGTGAGGTCGAGCATGGTGACCGGCTTCCTCGGCCCCAACGGGTCGGGCAAGTCCACCACCATGCGCCTGATCCTCGGCCTGGACGCCCCGGACGCCGGGCAGGCCCGGATCGGCGGCCGCCGCTACCGCGACCTGCGCTGGCCGCTGCGCGAGGTCGGGGCGCTGCTGGAGGCCAGGGCGTTCCACCCCGGTCGCAGCGCCCGCGCCCACCTGCGCGCGCTGGCGGCCAGCAACGCCATCCCCCGGTCGCGGGTGGAGGAGGTGCTGGGCCTGGTCGGCCTGGCCGACGCCGCCGGCCGCCGGGCCGGGACCTTCTCGCTGGGCATGGCCCAGCGGCTCGGCATCGCCGCCGCCCTGCTCGGCGACCCGCAGGTGCTGCTGCTGGACGAGCCGGTCAACGGCCTCGACCCCGAGGGGATCCGCTGGGTCCGCGACCTGCTGCGGTCGCTGGCCGCCGAGGGCCGGACGGTGTTCGTGTCCAGCCACCTGATCGGCGAGGTGGCCCGCACCGCCGACCACGTCGTGGTCATCGCGGGCGGGCGGCTGCTGGCCGACACCTCGGTGGCGGAGCTGTCGGCCCGGTCGGCCTCGCTGGAGGACGCGTTCTTCGAGCTGACCTCGGGCGGTGCCGGCACCCAGGCGACCCCGCAGGAGAAGGCGAGGACCTCATGACCACCATGGCCCCGGGCACGGCCCGCGACCGCGTCGGCTTCCCCCAGGCGGCCCGGATGGAATGGATCAAGCTGCGCAGCCTGCGCTCCACGTGGTGGGTGCTGGCCCTCACCGTCGCCGGGGCCGTCGGCATCGCCGTGGCGGTGGGCGTCAACACCGAGGACGCGGCCGCCGACCTGACCAACAACGCCCTGGCCGGCATCTCGCTGGGCCTGCTCCTGGTCGGTGTCCTGGGTGTGCTGGCCATGACCGGCGAGCACTCCTCGGGGATGATCCGGGCCACCCTGGCCGCGGTCCCGAACCGGCCGCTGGTGCTGGCCGCCAAGGCGGCGGTGTTCGGGGCGGTGGCCCTGGCCGCCGGCGAGGCGGCGGCGTTCATCGCCTTCCTCGCCGGCGGGGCCGCCCTGCCGGCGGGGGTGCCGGCCCCGACGCTCGGCCAGCCCGGGGTGCTGCGGGCGGTGGTCCTGGGCGGGGCCGGCTACTGCCTCATCGGGCTGCTCGGGGTCGGGCTCGGGACCATCATCCGCCACACCCCGGCGGCCATCGCCGTGCTCGTGGGCGGCGTCTACGTCCTGGCCCAGCTGGTGGCCGGGTTCGCCACCTGGACCATGCCCTACCTGCCGATCGCCATCGTGGCCAACTCCCTCAGCGTGGTCGAGCCGGTGGGCGTCGGCCAGGTCCGGTTCCTGTCGCCCTGGGCCGGGCTGGGCATGCTCTGCCTGTACGCGGCCGCCGCCCTCGGCGCCGGCGCCTTCCTGCTGGCCAGGCGGGACGCCTGAGCGGACAATGCCCCCATGGCCAGGACGGGCCAGGTGACCCCGACGACCGCGACCCCGCCGCGCGGCCGCCAGCCGGCGGCGCTGCGGGCGCCGTTCACCCGCCGGGCCCGGCTGGAGCTGCTGTTCTGCCTGGCCGCCATCCCGCTCGGGTTCTGCCTGCTCCTGGTCCCGTACTGGGTCGCCGGGCCCGCCCTGGCCGTGGCCCTGCTGGCGCCCGCCTACGACTCCACCTGGGTGGCCGCCGCGGCCGCCATCCCGGCCATCCTGCTGCTGGTCGTGCTGGCCACCCGCATCGCCCGCCGGCTGGGCGTCGTCCACCGCCGGCTGGCGGCGCGGCTGCTCGGCGAGCCGGTCCCGCCGCCGCCGCCGCTCCGCCCCGGCCGCGGCGTGGCCGGCCGGCTGGCCGCCGGGCTGGGCGACGGCCCCGGCTGGCGGGCCGTGGCCTACCAGCTGCTCAAGCTGCCGCTGGCGGTGGTCGAGGCCTACGCCGCCTTCCTCTGGGTCGCCGGGCTGGCCAACCTGAGCTACCCGTTCTGGTGGGGGCTGTTCCGCAACCACCCGCCGGGCGTGACCCTCGACCCGGTGCCGGCGGCCCTCCCGTTCCCCGGCCGCCTGTTCCCGGTCGCCACCTTCGCCGGCACCTTCGCCGCCTTCGCGGCCGGGGCGGCCATGGTGCTGGCCGCCCCCTGGGTGACCGGCGCGGTGGTGTCGGCCGACCGTCGGCTCCTGCGCCGGCTGCTGGGACCGGGCAGGCTGGCCCAGCGGGTCCGCGACCTGGAGCAGACCCGGGCCCTGGCCGTCGACGACGCCGCCGCCCGACTGCGCCAGGTCGAGCGCGACCTGCACGACGGCGCCCAGATCCGGCTCGCCACCATGGCCATGCAGCTGGGCATGGCCCGGGAGAAGCTGGACGACGAGGGCGACCCGGAGGTGCGGCAGGCCCGCGAGCTGGTCGACGAGGCCCACCGGGCGGCCAAGGACGCCCTGGCCGAGCTGCGCGACCTGGTCAGGGGCATCCACCCGCCCGTGCTCGACAACGGCCTGGCCGACGCCCTGGCCACCCTGGCCGCCGGCGGCGGCATCCCGGTCCAGCTGACCTGCGACCTGCCGCGGCGGCCCACCCCGGCGATCGAGACGATCGCCTACTTCTGCGCCGCCGAGCTGCTGGCCAACGCGGCCAAGCACAGCCACGCCACCCGGGTCACGGTCCAGGTGGCCGAACGGGACGGGGAGCTGGTGCTGGCCGTGGGCGACGACGGCGCCGGCGGCGCCGACCCGGCCGCCGGCAGCGGCCTGGCCGGGCTCGCCCAGCGGGTCCGGACCGTGGACGGGCGGCTGGAGGTCGCCAGCCCGCCGGGCGGGCCGACCACCGTCACCGCGGTCCTGCCGCTGCGGGCATGACCGCGGTGGCCGACGCCCCCCTGCGGGTGGTGATCGCCGAGGACGCCGCCCTGTTCCGCGAGGGCCTGGTGCGGCTGCTGTCCGAGCGGGGCCACCGGGTCTGCGCCGCCGTGGCCGACGGCCAGGCCCTGCTGGACGCCGTGGCCGCCCACCGGCCCGACGTCGCCGTGGTCGATGTCCGCATGCCGCCGACCCGCACCGACGAGGGGCTGCGGGCCGCGCTGGAGCTGCGCCGCGACCATCCCGGCACCGGGGTGCTGGTGCTGTCCCAGTACGTCGAGACCAGGTACGCGGCCCGGCTGCTGGAGGGCAACGCCGCCGGCGTCGGCTACCTGCTCAAGGACCGGGTCGCCGACGTGGCCGAGTTCGCCGACGCCCTGGCCCGGGTGGCCGCCGGCGGCACCGCCCTCGACCCCGAGGTGGTCGGCCAGCTGCTGGGGGCCAGCCGCAACACCGACGACCTGGCCGCCCTCACCCCACGCGAGCGCGAGGTGCTGGCCCTGATGGGCGAGGGCCGCTCCAACGCCGGCATCGCCGCCACCCTGGTCGTCACCACCGGGGTGGTCGAAAAGCACGTGGCCAGCATCTTCGGCAAGCTGCGGCTGCCGCCCGCCGAGGGCGACAACCGCAGGGTGCTGGCCGTGCTCCGCTACCTGAGATCCTGACCGCCGCCGCTCAGGGCGTCGGGGTCTCCCGCCTGGCCACCTCGGCGTCGATGTCGGCGACGTGGGTGGTGCCGTAGCCCTCCCGCTGGGGGTGGCCGTGCTCGCCCCGGGTCATCGCGAACTCCTCCTCGGGCGACAGGACCAGGCGGTGCCGGCCGGCCACGGCGAAGTAGACGATGCCCAGCAGGAAGTAGATCAGGGTCCCGTACACGCCCGGGCGGTAGTCCTCGTTGAGGTACAGCGAGATCAGCGAGACCAGGGCGATGGCGCCGGCGATGGCGGCGCCCCACAGGCCGACCGGGCTGCGGTAGGGCCGCTCGATGTCGGGCAGGTTGCGGCGCAGCAGGATGAACGACAGGCACTGCATGAAGTAGGAGATGACGGCGCCGAACACGGCCATGTAGAGCAGCGCCCCCACGATCCTGCCGGCCAGGGCGCCGCTGCTCTGGCCCAGCTCGTAGATGAGCACGGCCAGGGCGTAGCCCACGACCGCGCCCGCGATCAGGGCGATATGGGGGGTGTTGCGGGTGGGGTGGGTGATCGACAGCCACTTGGGGAAGTAGCCGGCCCGCGACAGCGAGTAGGTGTTGCGGCCGTAGGCGTAGATGATGGTGAAGAAGCTGGCGATCAGGCCCGTCAGCCCGATCAGGGCGAGCAGCTCGGCGGCGGTGCCCTCGCCGAACACGCCCTTGAAGCCGTCGAACAGCGGAGTGGCGGATATGCCGATGGCGGCCGCACCGCCGTCGACGCCGGTGTTGAGCAGGAGGATCCCGAGGCCGGTGACGACCAGGGTGGTGAGGCCCCAGATGGTCGCCCGGGGGACGTCGCGCTTGGGGTCGTGGGATTCCTCGGCGGCCAGCGGTAACTCCTCGATGGCCAGGTAGAACCAGATGGCGAAGGGGAGGGCCGGGAAGATCCCCCCGATCCCGTGCGGCAGGAACTTCGACGCCCCGGCGTCGGGCGCGATGTTGGTCCACAGGCTGGTGTCGAGCTTGCCCGAGACCAGCACCGAGATGAAGAAGAAGCCGAGGATGCCGAGGGCGAGGATGTTGATCACCACGGTGAACCGCATCGTGGCCTCGATGCCGATGATGTTGATGGCCACGAACACCACGTAGAAGACCGCCCACCAGGTGACCGGGCTGTTCCACCAGGGCGACCCGACGATGTCGAACAGGCCCACGACGATGTCGTGCATCAGGAAGCCCATGGCTCCCACCACCACCGCCGGGGTGATGACGTACTCCATGTTCTCGGCCAGCCCGGTGATGAACCCGCCCCACGGCCCCATCGCCGAGCGGGCGAAGGAGTAGGCCCCGCCGGTGTGGGGGAGGGCCGGTGACATCTCGGCGATGCTGTAGCACAGGCCGTAGTACATGACCGTGATGACGGCCGTCGCGATCAGCAGCCCACCGAACCCGCCGGCGTCCAGCCCCAGGTTCCAGCCGTAGAAGTCGCCCGAGATGACGGCCGCCACGCCCAGCGACCACAGCGACCAGAAGGCCGCATGCCGCCGCAGCTTGCGCCGGCCGAAGTAGTCCTCCCCGGCTTCCTGGTAGCTCACCGATCCGACTTTGCGTCGCTCCTGAGCCACGCCACAACCCCCTTGCGCTCGGAAGTTGTCTGACATTACTTCACGTTGCGGGGATGGTAAGTGGGCAATTGGAACGAGTCAAGCTCCTTGACCCTGGCTGAGTTGTCTGACGTATACTCCTCGCCAGGATGCAGAGGCCACAGCGGGAGACCGGGGCGCGACCGCGGCTGCGCTCGGTCTCGGTCCAGGACGAGCTCAAACAGCGGATCGACCGGGGCGAGCTCCCCGCCGGAGCCCGCCTGCCCTCCGAGCCGGAGCTGGCCGCCGAGCTCCAGGTGTCGCGGGCGACCCTGCGCGAGGCCCTGCGGACCATGGAGCTGGAGGGGCTGCTGCGGCGCCGCCAGGGCTCGGGCACCTTCGTGGCCGAGCACCCCCGCATGGCCAACAGCCTGGACGTCAACTTCGGGGTCACCGACGCCATCCGCGCCGCCGGCATGACCGCCGGGATCGCCCACGGACGGCACTGGGTCGAGCCGGCCTCGGCCGGCGAGGCGGCCCTGCTGGAGCTGGAGCCGGGCCAGGACGTGCTGGTGGTCGAGCGGGTGCGCACCGCCGAGGGCAAGCCGGTGGTGCTGTCCCGCGACCTGTTCCCCAGCCGGCTGGTCGAGGGCCACCCCGAGGCCGTCGCCGACATGCTGGATCGTTCCATCTACGACGTGCTCGAACGCGACCTCGGCATCGTCATCCACCACGGTGTGGCCCGGTTCCGGCCCGTGCGGGCCGACCAGGTCGTGGCCGGCCGCCTGGGCGTGCCCCGCGGCGAGCTCCTGCTCTACCTCTGGCAGGTCGACTACGCCATGGACGGGACCCCGGTGATCTCCTCGCACGAGTTCCACCTGGCCGACGCCTTCGACTTCATCGTGGTCCGGCGCGGCCCCGGAAGGAGGCGCACATGACCAGACAGGCCGGGACGACGCAGGTGGGCACGGCCATGCGCCTCAAGCGGGTGATCGACCCGGCCGGGGTGTCGGTCATCTGCGCCCTCGACCACGGCATGACCTCGCCGACGTTCCTGGAGCCGCTGGCCGGCATCGCCGCCCGCACCGCCGAGGTGGTGGCCGGCGGGGCCAACGTCATCATGATGTCCAAGGGCATGATCCGGCTGGCCGAGCCGGCGTTCGCGCCCACGACCTCGCTGGCCCTGCTGCTGTCGGCCTCGGCCAACCCGGGCGAGCCCCAGCCCGAGGTCGTCCAGGTCGCCCAGGTCGAGGAGGCGCTCCGCCTCGGCGCGGACGCGGTGGTGCTGTTCTGTGCCCTGGGCGGGGACAGCGAGGCGGGGATGATCCGCACCCTGGCCGGGGTGGGCCGCGAGTGCGCCGCCCTGGGCATGCCCCTGATCGCCGAGGCCGAGTTCCCGACCACCTACGCCGCCGTCGAGCAGCTCACCGAGCAGTACGGCTTCGAGTACCTGCGGCGCAACGTGCGGCTCTGCGCCGAGCTGGGCGCCGACATCGTCAAGACCAACTGGCCGGGGGACGGCGACGCCTTCGCCCACCTGGTGGAGGCGGCCGCCGGGATCCCGCTGGTGCTGGCCGGCGGCTCCCGCCTCGGCGACCGCGAGCTGCTCCAGCGGATGGAGGCGGCCGCCGCGGCCGGCGGCATCGGCTGCTCGGTCGGCCGCAACATCTTCATGCACCGTCTCCCGGAGGCCATCACCCGGGCCCTGTCCCGGGTGATCCGGGAACGCTGGAGCGCCGACAAGGCCTTCGACGAGCTCCAGGAGACGGCCCCGGAGGAGGCGGGCTCGTGAGGGCCGCCTTCATGACCGGTCAGAACCTGGTCGAGGTCCGCGAGGCCGAGGAGCCGGCCCTCGACCCGGCCGGGGCCATCCTCCGGGTCGAGGCCTGCGGGATCTGCGGCACCGACGCCCGCACCTTCTTCAACGGCGACCCGCGGGCCCCGGCTCCCTGGGTCCTCGGGCACGAGCCGGTCGGGGTGCTGGAGGCCGTCGGCCCCGACGCCGTCCTGCCCCCCGGGGTCGAGGCCGGCGGGCGGGTGTTCCTGGGCTCGATCCTCACCTGCGGCCAGTGCCTGCCGTGTGTCGACGGCCGCCAGAACCTCTGCGACCACCACCTGCTGTACGGCTACGACCCGTTCCCCGGGGCCTACGCCGAGCGGGCCGCCGTGCCCCCGATCGCCACCAAGAACCTCATCCCCCTCCCGCCCCACCTGTCCTCGGAGCTGGCCACGGTGGTCGACCCGTTCGCCTGCGCCCTCAACGGGATCGAGGTCCTGGACGTCGCCCTCGGCGACACCGTGCTGATCCTCGGCTCGGGCCCGATCGGCTGCTGGCAGGCGGTGATGGCCCGCGACCGCGGGGCCGGCCGGGTGTTCATGTGCGACGTCAACCGCCAGCGGCTCGACCTCGCCCTCAAGGCGGTGGGCGGGTTCGTGGACGACGCCTGGGAGGCCGGCGACGACAACGGCCTGGCCGACCTGCTGGAGCGCACCGGCGGCCGGGGGGCCGAGCGGATCAGCGTGGCCGCCCCGGCCAGGCAGGCCCAGCAGGCGGCCCTGGAGATGGCGGCCAAGCGGGCCCGGGTGGTCTACTTCGCCGGCCTGCCCAAGCACGACCCGGTCAGCCCGCTCGACATGAACCAGCTCCACTACAAGGAGCTGGCCATCCTGGGCGCGTACGGGGCCACCCACCGCCAGTACCGGATCACCATGGGCTACCTCGACCGGCGCCGGGACGAGCTGGCCCCGGTGGTCACCCACCAGTTCCCCCTCGAGCGCATCGACGAGGCGTTCGAGACCATCCGCTCGGGGGCCGGGCTCAAGATGGTCGTGGTCCCATGACCGGGCCCTATGTGATCGGCTGCGACGTGGGCAGCCAGGGCACCAACGCCGCCCTGTACGCCGCCGACGGCCGGCTGGTGGCATCGGCCTACGAGGCCTACGACGTCGCCTTCCCCCATCCCGGCTGGGCCGAGCAGGACCCACGCCTGTGGACCGCGGCCATGGCCGCCGGCATCGCCCGCCTGCTGGCCGAGGTGCCGGAGGGGCCGGGCGCGGTCAAGGCCCTGTCGTTCGGGTCCCAGCTGGACGGGATGGTGGTCTGCGACGCCGGCGGCGAGCCGCTGCGCCCGGCCATGATCTGGATGGACCGGCGGGCCGAGCCCCAGGCCGCCGCCGTGGCCGCCACGCTGTCGCCGGCCGACTTCTACCACCACACCGGGGCCAACCTGGACTCCTCCCACGCCGTGTTCAAGGCCCTGTGGGTCCGCGACGCCGAGCCCGAGGTGTTCGCCAAGGCCGCCCACCTGATGCCCCCCGGGTCCTATGTGCTGCGCGAGGCGGCCGGGGTGCTGGCCGTCGACTGGTCCAACGCCTCCTCGCTGGCCCTGCTCGACCCGCGGACCCGGACCTGGTCGGCCCCGGTGGTCGACGCCACCGGCATCGACCCGGCGATGCTGCCCGAGCTGGCCCCCGGCACCCAGGCCGTGGGGCCGGTCACCCGGGCCTTCGCCGAGCGCACCGGGCTCGCGCCCGACACCGTGGTGGTCGTCGGCTGCGGCGACGAGATGGCCGCCACCCTGGGCGCCGGCGTGTTCGCCCCCGGCGAGGTGTGCGACGTCGTCGGCACCGCCGAGCCGGTGTGCGCCGCCGCCGCCGAGCCCGGCGAGGACCCGACCATGCTGGTCGAGTGCCACCCCCACGCCGACCCCGACGTCTGGCTGCTGGAGAACCCCGGGTTCGTCTCCGGGGGCAACCTGCGCTGGTGGCGGGACCAGTTCGCGCCCAGCGAGCGGGCCGCCGAGGCCCGCGGCCAGGGCGACGCCTACGACCTGCTGACCGGCCCGGCGGCCGAGGTGCCCCCGGGGGCCGAGGGGCTGGTGTTCCTGCCCTGCATGCAGGGGGCCATGGCCCCCGAGTGGAACGGGGCCGCCCGCGGGGTCTTCTACGGGCTCACCCTGGCCCACACCAGGGCCCACATGACCAGGGCGCTGCTGGAGGGCAGCGCGTATGCGCTCCGCGACATCCTGGAGGGCATGGGCGGCGCCGGCCTCGAGGTCCGGCGGCTCACCCTGGTCGGCGGCGGGGCCAAGGGCGCCCTGTGGCGCCAGATCAAGGCCGACGTCACCGGCCTCCCGGTCCGCGTCCCGACCAGCGTCGAGACCACCGCCACCGGGGCCGCCATCCTGGCCGCGGTCGGGTCGGGGGTGCACGCCAGCGTGGCCGAGGCCGTGGCCGCCTTCGTCGCCTACCAGCCCGACGAGCACGTCCCCGACCCCGGGCGCCACCAGCGCTACAGCGAGGCCTATGCCCGCTACCGCGAGCTCTACTTCGCCCTCAAGCCGGTGTTCGAGGCCGGCGCGGGCTAGCCGCCGGTGAGCTCGTAGACGTTGCCGTCGGGGGCGCGGAAGTGACGCCAGCCCTGGCCGTGGTCGTCGACCCGGCCGCCGAGCAGCTCCACGCCGGCCCGCTCCAACTCGGCCACGGCGGCGGGGAGGTCCTCGACCGCGAAGCCGACCACCGGGCCGGTGGTGAAGTACCGGTGATCCCGATCGCTGGGGCCGAACACCTCGAAGCGGTCGCCCGAGGGCAGGTCGAGGACGGCGAAGTCCGGTTCCTCGTGCTCCAGGGTCAGCCCGAGGACGCCGGTGAGGAACGCCACCATGGCCCCGTGGCCGTCGGTCCGGGTACCGGCCCAGCCGATCCGTGTCACCTGCATGCCCGCCTCCCTGTGGTCGCCGCGACGGGGGATATCGTAGAGGCGTGGGACGAGCCTGGAGGTGGTTGCTCGTGGACACGCAGGTAGCGGCGTCGCCGCTGGTCGACAGGATCCGGGCGTCGGTGATCGGCGACGGCGAGGTGATGGACGGGCCGTACGGGCCCCGGCGGATCATCTACGCCGACTACACCGCCTCCGGCCGGGCCCTCTCGTTCATCGAGGACTTCATCCGCGCCGAGGTCCTGCCCCGCTACGCCAACACCCACACCGAGAGCTCGGGCACGGGCCTGCAGACGACCAGGCTCCGCGAGGACGCGCGGCGGATCATCCGCGACGCCGTGGGCGGCGACGACGAGGTGGTGCTGTTCTGCGGGTCGGGCAGCACCGGGGCGGTCGACAAGCTCATCGGCGTCCTCAACCTGCGGATCCCGGCCGACCTTGACGCCCGCTACGGCCTCTCGGCCCGGATCCCGCCCGAGGAGCGGCCGGTGGTCTTCACCGGGCCGTTCGAGCACCACTCCAACGAGCTGCCCTGGCGGGAGTCGATCGCCGACGTGGTGGTGATCCACGAGGACGCCGACGGCCACATCGACCAGCGGCAGCTCGAGCAGGAGCTGGTCCGCCACGCCGACCGCCCGCTGCGCATCGGGAGCTTCTCGGCCGCCTCGAACGTGACCGGCATCGTCTCCGACACCCGGGCCATCGCCGCCCTGCTGCACCGCCACGGCGCCCTGTCGTTCTGGGACTTCGCCGCCGCCGGCCCCTATGTCCAGATCGACATGGGACCCGCCGAGGGCGACCCGCGCTCCTACAAGGACGCCATCTTCCTGTCGCCGCACAAGTTCATCGGCGGCCCCGGCACCCCGGGGGTGCTGGTGGTGCGGCGCGAGCTGCTGCGCAACCGGGTCCCGACGGTCCCGGGCGGCGGCACCGTGGCCTACGTCAACCCGACCGAGCACCGCTACCTCGAGGACCCGGTCGAGCGCGAGGAGGGCGGGACCCCGGCGATCGTCGAGTCGATCCGGGCCGGGCTGGTGTTCCAGCTCAAGCAGGCGGTCGGGGCCGACACCATCCAGGCCCGGGAGCGGTCCTTCATCGACCGGGCCATCGCCTCCTGGAGCCCCAACCCCAACATCGAGCTGCTCGGCAACCTCGAGGCCGAGCGGCTGTCGATCGTGTCCTTCGTCGTCCGCGACGGCCCCCGGTACCTGCACCACAACTTCGTCGTGGCCGTGCTCAACGACCTGTTCGGCATCCAGTCGCGGGGCGGCTGCTCCTGCGCCGGCCCCTACGGGCATCGGCTGCTCGGCATCGACATCGACCGGTCGCACGAGTTCGAGCGGGAGATCGCCCGCGGCTGCGAGGGCATCAAGCCGGGGTGGGTCCGGGTCAACTTCAACTACTTCATCTCCGAGGCCGTGTTCCAGTACCTCCTGGACGCCGTCCACCTGGTCGCCGACCAGGGCGGCAAGCTGCTGGGCGACTACCGCTTCGACCCGGCCCGGGGGCTGTGGCGGCACCGGCGGGGGCCGGTCGAGCCGCCGCTGCGCCTGGACGGGCTGCGCTACGACGACGGCGGGCGGCTCCGCTACACCTCCTCCCACGCCCAGGCCCGGGACGCCGCCCTGGCCGGCTACCTCGAGGAGGCCCGCCGGCTCCTGGCAAGCCGCCCCGCGCCCCCCGCCCCCGAGGCCGACGGCCGCGCCCTCCCGGGGCTGTCGGCCGACTTCGAGGCGCTGCGCTGGTTCGTGCTCCCGCCCGAGTGCCTGCCCGGCTAGCTCCCGGCCGGCGGCTACTGGGTCGACCCCGTGGCCGGAAACCCCGTGGTTTCCCGGATGTTGGCCGCCACCCCGCCTCCTAGCCTGCGGCCAGAACCACCGACCGCACCCAGGATTCGAGGCCCGACCCTGACCGTCCCCTGACCCGAGAGGAGCGCCGCCGTGCACGAGCCCGACTGGAAGCGGCCGCTGGGCGAGGCCTTCGACCAGGCCCTGGCCTACCTGGAGGGCCTGCCGGCGCGGCCGGTGGCCGGCCGGGCCGGCCTGGCCGAGCTGCGGGCCGCCCTCGCCGGGCCGCTGCCGGAGCGGCCGCTGGACCCACGCGAGGTGGTGGCGGAGCTGGCCACGGCCGCCGAGCCGGGCGTGGTCGCCTCCTCCAGCGGCCGCTACTTCGGGTTCGTGGTCGGCGGCGCCACCCCGGCGGCCCTGGCCGCCGACTGGCTCACCTCGGCCTGGGACCAGAATGCCGGCCTGTACGTGCTCGGGCCGGCGGCCAGCGTCGTCGAGGAGGTGGCCGGGGCCTGGCTGGCCGAGCTGCTCGGCCTGCCCGCCGGGGTGTCGATGGGCATGGTCACCGGCGCGCAGATGGCCAACTTCACCGGGCTGGCCATCGCCCTGCGCGAGCTGCTGGCCCGGGCCGGCTGGGACCTGGAGTCGGACGGGCTGTGGGGGGCGCCACGGGTGCGGGTGCTGGCCGGCCAGGGACGCCACGGCACCATCGACCGGGCGCTGCGGTTCCTGGGCGTCGGCACCGCCACCGTCGAGGAGGTCGACGCCGACGACCAGGGCCGCATGCTGCCGGCGGCGCTGGCATCGGCGCTGGAGCGGGGGAGCGGGCCGGCGGTCGTGTGCGCCCAGCTCGGCAACGTCAACTCGGGGGCCATGGACCCGGTGGGGGAGGTCTGCCGGCTCGCCCACGAGCATGGCGCCTGGGTGCACGTCGACGGCGCCTTCGGGATGTGGGCGGCGGCCAGCCCGCGGCTGCGGCCCCTGGTCGCCGGGGTGGAGCGGGCCGACTCGTGGGCCACCGACGCCCACAAGTGGCTCAACGTCCCCTACGACTCCGGCCTGGTCTTCTGCGCCCACCCCGAGGCCCACCGGGCCGCCATGGGGATCCGGGCCGGCTACCTGATCCACGGCGACGACGGCCAGCGCGACCCACTCGACTACAACCCCGACCACTCCCGGCGCGCCCGCGGGTTCGCGGTGTATGCGGCCATCCGGGCCCTGGGCCGCCGGGGCGTGGCCGAGCTGGTCGAGCGCTGCTGCGCGCTGGCCGCCCGCTTCGCCGAGCGGCTGGCCGCCGCCGACGGCGTCGAGGTGCTCAACCAGGTGGTCCTCAACCAGGTGCTGGTCCGCTTCCTGGCCGCCGGCGGCGACCACGACGCCCACACCCGCCGGGTGGTGGAGCGGGTGCAGCAGGACGGCACCTGCTGGATGAGCGGCACCACCTGGCAGGGCAGGGCGGCCATGCGCATCTCGGTGTCGAACTGGTCGACCGACGAGGCCGACGTGGACCGCTCGGTGGCGGCGATCCTGCGCCGCGCCGCAGAATAGGGCGTGGACGACCAGCTCATCCTCATCGGCCGAGAGCGCGAGCAGGCGCAGCTGCAGGCGTGGGTGGCCGAGGCCCACGGCGGTCGCGGGTCGCTGGTCCTGCTGGCCGGCGAGGCCGGGGTGGGCAAGACCTCACTGGCCCGGCGGGCCCTGGCCGGCTCCGGGCTTGAGATCTTGGAGGGCGTCGGCGTCCAGGGCGGCACCTCCGCGTTCGGGCCGGTGGTCGAGGTGCTCCGCGCCCAGCTGCGCGTGACCGGGGCCGGGCCGCTGGTCGAGGGCCCGCTGGCCGCCCACCTGGCTCTGCTGCTGCCCGAGCTCGGCCCGCCGGCCCCCGAGGGCGACCGGGCCACCCTGTTCGAGGCCATCCGCCTGGCCCTGGAAGCGGTCGCGGCCCGCCGCCCGGCGGCGCTGTTCCTCGACGACCTCCAGTGGGCCGACGACGCCACCCTGGAGCTGCTGGCCGCCCTGGCCCGCTCCCTGGACGCCCAGCCCCTGCTGGTGCTGGGGGCCTTCCGCAGCGACGAGCTGCCGAGGGGCCACCCGATGCGGCGCCTGCGCAGCGAGCTGCGCCGCGCCGGCCGGCTGCGGCAGGTCACCGTCGAGCCCCTGGGGGCCGAGGCCACCGCCGCCCTGCTGGAGCGGACCCTGGGGGCGGCCGGGCCGTCGCTGCGCCGGGCCGTGTTCGACCGCACCGACGGCGTCCCCTTCTTCGTCAACGAGCTCGGCTCTGCCCTGGCCGCCGGCGGCCGCCTCGAGGCCGGCCCGTCCGGGCTGGAGCTGCCGGCGGGCGAGGACGTCCCGCTCCCTGACAGCGTCCGCGACGCCGTGCTGCTGCGGGCGGCCGGCCTGTCCGGCGACGCCCGGGCCGCGGTCCTGGCGGCGGCCGTGGCCGGCCAGACCTTCGACCCCGAGCTGGTGACGGCCGTGGCCGGGCTGGCCGAATGGCCGGACGAGCTGCTGCGCCACGGCATCGTGGCCGAGGCCGCCCCCGGGCGCATGGCCTTCCGGCACGCCCTGGTCCGCGACGCCTTCTACGGCGAGGTCCCCTGGACCCGGCGGGTGGCCCTGCACCGGGCGGTGGCCCAGCGGCTGGAGGCCACCCACGCCGCCCCGGTGGTGGTGGCCGAGCACTGGGCGCTGGGCCGGCGGCCCGCGCAGGCCCGGGCGTCGCTGCTGGTGGCGGCCGAGGCGTTCTGCTCCGTGCACGCCTACCGGGACGCCGAGCGGACCACCCGCCGGGCCTTGGAGCTGTGGCCCGAGGAGCGCGACGAGGCCGAGGAGGCCGCCCGCCTGGACGTGCTCGAGCGCCTCGCCGGCTGCGCCGAGCTGGCCGGCGACCTGGCCGAGGCGGCCACGATCTGGCGCGAGGTCGCCGACGGGCGCCGGCGGGAGGGCGACCCGTTCCCGCTCGGGACGGCCCAGCGCCGGCTGGCCGCCGTGCTGGAGCTCCAGGGCCGCTGGCAGGAGGCGCTGGCCGGCCGGGAGCAGGCCGCCGTCGCCTTCACCGCCGGCGGATTCCCGGCCGAGGCCGCCGCCGAACGGCTCACCTCGGCGGCCCACCTCCGGTCCGCCGGGAGCTTCCGGGCGGCCATCGGCCTGCTGGAGACGGCCGGGCGGCAGGCGCGGGCGGCCGGACGGATCGACCTCCAGGCGCGGGTCCTCGGCCACCAGGGCAACGCCCGGGCGCGCATGGGCGAGGGGCAGGCCGCGGTCGAGCAGGTCCGGGCCGGCCTGGCCCTGGCCCTGGAGCACGGCCTGGCCGGGCCGGCGGCCGAGATCTACCAGCGGCTGGCCGACGCGCTCGAGCACACCGGCGACTACACGGCCGCCAGGGAGACCTACGACGAGGCGTTCGGCTTCTGCACGGCCAACGCCCTTGAGCCCACCGCCCAGCTCTGCCTGGCCTGCCTGACCGCGGTGCTGCGCCAGACCGGCGACTGGGAGCGCGCGGCCACCCTCTGCCGGCGGGTCATCGACTCCTCCGAGGCGACCCCGCATGCCCGGACCGTGGCCACCGGCATGCTCGGCTCGATCCTCGGCCTCCGCGGCCAGACCCGGCGGGCCCGCCCCCTGCTGCTGGAGTCGCTCACCATGGCCCGCCGGATCGAGCTGGCCGCCATGGAGCTGAACTCGACCTGGGGGCTGGCCGTCGTCGACCAGACCGAGGGCGCGACCGGGTCGGCGGCCGGGCACTGCTGGTCGATGGTCGAGCGCTGGCGGCAGACCGAGGACCGGCACTACGCGGTCGCGCCGCTGCGCTGGGCGACCACCTTCTTCGCCGAGTCGGGGGACGGCCCCGGGACGCGGACCTGCGCGGCCGCGCTGGCCCAGATCGCCGCCGACACCGGCCAGGACGAGGCCATGTCGGCGCTGTCGCACGCCCTGGGCGAGACGGCGCTGCTGGACGGGAGCGCCGAGCAGGCGGCCGACCACTTCGCCCGGGCCCTGGTCCTGCTCCAGGGCCTGGAGGTACCCTTGGACCGCTCCGAGACCGAACGCCGGGCCGCGGCCGCCCTGGCCGGCGTCGGCCGGCGCGGGGAGGCCGTGGAGCATCTGGTCGCCGCCCACCGCACCGCCCGCCGGCTGGGCGCCCGGCCGCTGGTGGAGCGGGTGGCCGCCAGCCTCGCCGCCCTCGGCGAGCGGGCCGACCGGCGCCTGGGCCGGCGGGCGGTCGCCCAGGCGGCCAACGGCGGCCTGACCCGCCGCGAGGTCGAGGTCGTCCGGCTGGTCGCCATGGGCCACACCAACCGGGAGATCGCCCGCGAGCTGTTCCTCAGCCCCCGCACCGTCGAGATGCACGTCGGCAGCATCCTGCTCAAGCTCGACTGCCGCTCCCGGGCCGACGCCGCCCGCCGAGCCAGCGAGCTCGGCCTGCTGACCGGGTCGCCTGACCTGGCCGGCTAGGGCGAGGCCCGCCGCTCGCGCCAGGTCCGGACGACGCGTTCGACGTCGAAGGGCATCAGGTTCAGCGGCGGACCGGAGGCCGCCTTGCGGTTGCCCTCCAGGATCTTGCGGTTGATGTCGGCCACGATCCGACGCACCTGGTCCTCGGAGCCGGCCCGGGACGCGGCCAGGAGCGCCTCCTCGGCCTCCTTGCGCAGGGCGATCGTCGGCGGCAGCCAGGACAGCCGCTCGCGGCGCAGCTTCTGCCTGACCCACCACAGCTCGTCGTGGGGCTTGTCCAGGTCGGCGATCGGCTTGCCGGCCCCCGGGAGGTTGTCGAACTCGCCCCGCTCGGTCGCCTCCCGGATCTGGCGTTCGACCCAGGTCCCGAAGCCGATCCCGGGTGGCTTGTGCTCGGTCATGTGCCCATTGTCCCTCGATTGGGCAAGGCGACGGTCAGGAGGCGCTGACCGGCCGGCGGGCCCGGCGCTCGACCCCCCGCGGGATCCCGGCCTTGTCCTCGGCGGCGGCCTGGCAGACGCTGACCTCGACACCCTCCGTCGACTGCAAGGGAGCAAGGCGTGAGCGCTGAGGTGCTCGTCCTCGACACCGTCCGCACCCCGGTGGGCCGCCACGGCGGCGCCCTGGCCGGCACCCGCCCCGACGACCTGGCCGCCCACGCCCTGCGGGCGCTGCTGGCCCGCCAGCCGGCCCTGGACCCCGCCGCGGTCGACGACGTGGTCTTCGGCAACGGCAACGGCGCCGGGGAGGAGAACCGGGACGTGGCCAGGATGGCGGCCCTGCTGGCCGGGCTGCCCACCGGCGTGCCCGGGGTGACGGTCAACCGGCTGTGCGGGTCGGGCCTGGAGGCGGTCATCCAGGCCGGCCGGGCGATCGCCCTGGGCGAGGCGTCGCTGGTGCTGGCCGGCGGGGTCGAGTCGATGAGCCGGGCCCCGTGGGTGCTGCTCAAGCCGGAGCGGCCCTATGCCAAGGGCGACGCCCAGCTGGCCTCCACCACCCTGGGCTGGCGGCTGGTCAACCCGGCCATGCCGGCCGAGTGGACGGTCTCGCTGGGCGAGGGCGCCGAGATCCTGGCCGACAAGTTCGGCATCGACCGCGACCGCCAGGACGCCTTCGCGGTCCGCAGCCACCGCCTGGCCCATGCGGCCTGGGAGCGGGGGGTGTTCGCCGAGGAGGTGGTCCCGGTCGACGGGACCGGGCTGGCGCGCGACGAGGGCATCCGCCCCGACACGACGGTGGAGCGGCTGGCCGGGCTGCGGCCGGCCTTCCGCGAGGGCGGCACGGTCACGGCCGGGAACGCCTCCCAGCTCAGCGACGGCGCCGCCGCGGTGCTGGTCGGCGACCGGGCCGCCGCCGACCGGCTGGGTGGGCGGCCGCTGGCCCGGGTCGCCGCCTCGGCCGTGCACGCCGTCGAGCCCCAGCTGTACGGCATCGCCCCGGTCGAGGCGGCCAACAGGGCCCTGGCCCGGGCCGGGATCGGCTGGGCCGACCTCGCCGTGGTGGAGCTGAACGAGGCGTTCGCCGCCCAGGCCCTGGCCTGCCTGGACTCCTGGCCGGAGCTGGACCCGGAGCTGGTCAACCCCAACGGCGGGGCGGTCGCCCTCGGCCACCCGATCGGCTGCTCGGGGGCGCGGATCCTGGGCACCCTGGCCCGGGAGCTCCATCGCCGCGGCGGCGGCTGGGGGCTGGCGGCCATCTGCATCGGCGTCGGCCAGGGCCTGGCCGTCGTCCTCGAGGCCTGAGGAGGAGCGGCGCCATGTCCGACACCTTGAAGGGCCGCCAGCCCGGCTCCCGGCTGCGCCTGCCCGGCTACCGCCCCGAGGAGCCCGGCACCCACCCGCCGCTGGACCACCCCGACTACCGCTCGACCCGGCTGCGCCATCCCAGCCAGCCGCTGGTGCCCCTGCCGCACCGGCTCACCGAGGTCACCGGGCCGCTGCTGGGCGAGGGCCGGGTCGGCGAGACCGACCACGACCTGACCGCCCAGCACCCAGGGGAGCCGCTGGGGGAGCGGATCATCGTCACCGGGCGGGTGCTGGACGGCGACGGCCGCCCCATCCCCGGCACCCTGGTCGAGGTCTGGCAGGCCAACGCCGGCGGCCGCTACCGCCACGACGGCGACCGCCACCCGGCCCCCCTGGACCCCAACTTCAGCGGCGCCGGCCGCTGCCTCACCGACGCCGAGGGCCACTTCAGGTTCGTGACGGTCAAGCCGGGCGCCTACCCCTGGAAGAACCACCCGAACGCCTGGCGGCCCGCCCACATCCACTTCTCGCTGTTCGGGCGGGCCTTCACCCAGCGGCTGATCACCCAGATGTACTTTCCCGGCGACCCGCTGTTCCCGTTCGACCCGATCCTGGGCTCGGTGCCCGAGGCGGCCCGGGAGCGGCTCGTCTCGCGCCTGGACATGGACCTGACCACGCCGGAATGGGCGCTCGGCTACCGCTGGGATATCGTCCTGCGGGGCCGCCGGGCGACCCCGCTCGAGGACGAGGAGGACGACGCGTGACCCACCCGCCGACCCCCTCCCAGACCATCGGGCCGTTCTTCGCGGTCGGGATCTGCTGGCCCGACGGCCCCGACGTGGTCGGCGAGGACACCCCCGGCGCCCGCCGGATCGGCGGCCGGGTGCTCGACGGCGCCGGCGACCCCGTCCCCGACGCCCTGGTCGAGACCTGGCAGGCCGATCCCCAGGGCCGGTTCGCCCACCCCGACGACCCCCGGGGGCCTGTCTCGGGAGGGTTCCGGGGGTTCGGGCGCTGCCCGACCGACGCCCAGGGCCGCTGGGCCGTCCGCACGGTCAAGCCCGGTCCGCTCCCGACCCCCGACGCCGGCACCGAGGCCCCCCACCTCGACGTGTCGGTGTTCGCCCGCGGCCTGCTCCACCGGCTGGTGACCCGCATCTACTTCCCCGACGAGCCCGACGCCAACGCCGCCGACCCCCTGCTGGCCTCGATCGCGGACCCTCAGGTCCGGGCCCGGCTGGTCGCCGTCCCCGACCGGGACGACCGGCTGCGCTTCGACATCCGCCTGCAGGGCGACCAGGAGACCCCCTTCCTTGCCATCTGAGGGTGACGGCATGGACGACCAGCGACGACACGACCAGGGCATGTCCGTCCGGCGGGCCGTGCTCGGCGACCCCCACGTCGACCGGGCCACGGCCGCCACCACCGAGCTCACCGCCGACTTCCAGGACCTGCTGGAGATCGCCCGCCTGACCCGCGACCGCGACCACCTCGAGCCCGCCCTCGGGCCGTACTGGTACCGGCGCGCCCTGGCCTTCGCCTCCTGGCGCCTCCAGATCCTGCTGGGCCGGCTCGTGCCGGTCCTCTACGCCCTGGGCAGGCCGGCCGCGGTCAGGCCGGCGGGCCGCCCCGGGCCAGGGTGACGGCGTCGGGGACGCTCATCGCCAGGCCCTCCTGCCAGGCCCGCTCGGCCGCGTCCACGGTGAGGTGGGCGCGGGCCTCGGCCACCGGGTCGCCCTCGAGCATGCTCCCGAACCCGGGGGTGGGGCCGCCGCCGGCGCGCTCCCGGACCGACTCCGAGACCCCGGCCAGCCGGATGGCGTCGGCGTGGCGGCCCTCCCAGGTCAGCAGGAACGCCAGGTCCAGGAAGGCGAGGGCGGTCCCGGTGGGGTTGTCGACCTCCCTGAACAGCTCCAGGGCCTCCAGGGCGGTGGCGCGGGCGTCGGCCGGGCGGCCGGCCCGGCCGTAGGCGAACGCCAGCCAGATCAGGCCGAAGGCGACGTTGAGGCGGTCGCCCAGCCGGCGCCAGATCGCCGCCAGCTCCTCCATCCTGGCCACCACCCGGTCCCAGGCGCCGGCCATCGCGTCTGGGACCACCTGCATGACCAGGACCCCGGCGGCCCCGGTCTCGTCCCCGACCTGGCGGAACAGCTTCAGGCTCTCCTCCAGCAGCCGGGCCGCGGACTCCTGGTCGTGGTCGGCGGCGACGACGAACGCCTGGTTGTACAGGGCCTGGGCCAGGCGGGCCGGGTCGCCGAGCTCCCGTTCGATGGCCAGGGCCTCCTCGTAAGGGGCCCGGGACGCCTCCCGGTCGCTCCACCAGGCGATCCCGCCCGCGCCGGCCAGGGCCTTGGCCCGGGCGGCGGTCCGCCCCTGCCCCGACGGCATGGCCAGGACCTCCTCGAGCCAGCGGCGGCCCTCGGCCAGGTGCCCGCGCTGCTGCCAGAACCGCCACAGCGCGCCGGCGGCCGCCTGGGCCGGGCCGGCGTCCCCGCGGTCGATGGCCCAGCGGAGGGCGGCGCGGATGTTGGCGTGCTCGGTGTCGCAGCGGTCCAGCCACTCGCCCTGGTCGGCGGCGGTGAGGTGGGGCTCGGCCTCCTCGGCCAGGCGCAGGAAGTGCTGGGCGTGGCGCCGCCGGACCGGCTCCAGGTCGCCGGAGGCCTCCAGCCGCTCCTGGGCGAACTCGCGGATCGTCTCCAGCATCGAGAACCGGGACGGCCGCCCGGGCGGCTCCACCCGCCGGATCAGCGACTTGTCGACCAGCGAGGCCAGCCCGTCCAGGATGTCCAGCCCCAGCTCCTCGGGATCGCACACCGCCTCGGCCGACTCGAAGGCCCAGCCGCCGGTGAACACCGACAGCCGCGCGAACAGGCGTTGCTCGACCGGGTCGAGCAGGTCATAGCTCCAGGCGATCGTGGCCCGCAGGGTCCGCTGGCGTTCGGGCAGGCTGCGGGCGCCGGAGGTGAGGAGCGACAGCCGCCGCTTGAGCCGGGACAGGATCTGCTCGGGCGTGAGCACCTTGGTCCGGGTGGCGGCCAGCTCGATGGCCAGCGGCAGGCCGTCCACGCGGGCGGTGATCTCGGCCACCGCCGGGGCGTTCTGCTCGGTCAGGGTGAACCGCGGGCTGGCGGCCAGGGCCCGCTCGGTGAACAGCCGCACCGCCTCGACGGCGCCCAGGGCGGCCGGGTCGCGGGGGAGCCGTCCGGCGTCGGGCACCTGCAGCGGCGGGACCGGGTACTCCTGCTCGCCCTGGAGCGACAGCACCACCCGTGAGGTGACCATCGTCCGCAGCCTGGGCGCGGCCACCAGCAGCTCCTCGACCACGTGCCCGGCCTCGGCCACCTGCTCGAAGTTGTCCACCACCAGGAGCAGCTCGCGCTGGCGGAGGTGCTCCTTGACCTCCTCCAGGATGGGGCGCCCGGCCGCCTCCGGGACCCCCAGGGCCTTGGCCACCGCCGCCGGGACCAGGTCGGGGTCGGTCACCGGGGACAGGTCGACGAAGCAGGAGCCGCCCTGGTAGCGGGTGAGCAGGTCGGTTGCGACCCGCAGGGCCAGCCGCGACTTGCCCGACCCTCCGGGCCCGGTGAGGGTGAGCAGGCGGGTGCGGTCCAGCAGCCGCTCCACCTCGGCGACCTCCTCCTCCCGGCCGACGAACGAGGTGAGCTGCGGCGGCAGGTTGCTCGGCCTGGCGTCCAGGGTCCGGGGCGGCGGGAAGTCGGCCGGGAGGCCGTCGACGACCAGCTGGTGGAGGCCCTCGGGGTCCTCGATGCCGCGCAGGTGGTGCGGGCCCAGGTCGCGGAGGGAGACGCCGGCGGGGAGGGCGTGCTGGACGAGCCCGCGGGTGGCGTCGGAGACGATGACCTGGCCCCCGTGGGCGGCGTCGGCGATCCGGGCCGCCCGGTGCACGTCGAGGCCGACGTAGTCGTCCCCGCCCCGGGTCCCCTCCCCGGTGTGGACGCCCATGCGGACCTTCACGGCCGGGCCGGGGGACCAGTCGTGGGCGGCCAGGCCCCGCTGGGCGGCGACGGCCGCCCTGACCGCCTCCGCCGGGCTGCGGAAGGCCACGAAGAAGGCGTCCCCGTGGGTGCTGACCTCGACCCCGCCGGCGGAGGCGACGGCCCGGCGGATGATCGCCGCATGCTGGTCGTGGACCGCCGCGTACCCGTCGCCGAGGGCCTGGAGCAGGCGGGTGGAGCCCTCGACGTCGGTGAACAGGAACGTCACGGTCCCGGTGGGCAGGTTGGTCATCGCTGCACTCTATGCTGCCGTTCCTGGATCGAGCACTCGCCACGAAGGAGGACGAAGGTGCTGCTGGAGGGCAAGAACGCGGTGGTCTACGGCGGGGCCGGGTCGGTCGGAGGGGCCGTGGCCCGGGCCTTCGCCCGCGAGGGGGCGAGGGTCTTCCTCGCCGGACGCACCCTGGCCACCCTTGACGAGGTGGCCCGGGAGATCGCCGCCGAGGGCGGGGCGGTGGAGACGGCCCAGGTCGACGCGCTCGACGAGGCGGCCGTCGACGGCCACGCCGACGCCGTCGCCGCCCGGGCCGGCGGCATCGACGTGTCCTTCAACGCCATCAGCCACGGCGACGTCCACGGCGCCCCGCTGCTCGAGATGCCGTTCGAGGACTTCGCCCGCCCGATCGCCACCGCCATGCGGGCCCAGTTCCTGACCACCAGGGCGGTGGCGCGACACATGACCAGGCAGGGGTCGGGAGTGATCATGGCCATCACCGCCACCACCGCCCGGCTGGCCATCCCCGAGGTCGGCGGCACCGGGGTGACCTTCGACGCCATCGAGAGCCTGTGCCGGCAGTGGGCCTGCGAGCTGGGCAGGTACGGCGTCCGGGTCGTCTGGCTGCAGACCACCGGTCTGCCCGAGGCCGTCACCGTCGACGTGCAGCCCGGCTACGGCACCGGGGCCGAGGACGGCATGACCCGCGAGGAGCTGTTCGCCTGGATGCGGCGGAGCACCATGCTGGACCGGCTGACGTCGCTGGCCGAGGTCGGGGACGTGGCCGCCTTCATGGCCTCCGACCACGCCGGCGCGGTGACCGGTGCCGCGGCCAACATCACCTGCGGTCAGGCTCCGGCGAGATAGCGAACAGCCGCCAGTCGGCCGGGAGCGGCTCGACGGTCAGCATGCCCCGGCCGCCGGAGGACGGGTTATGGTGTCGGACATGGCCGCCTGGGATGACGTGCGCCGACTGCCGCTGGCGCTGCCGCAGACGGTCGAAGGATCGTCACGGGACGGCTTCCTCACCTGGAGCGTCAAGAGCAAGGCCTTTGCCTGGGAGCGACCGCTGCGCCGAGGAGACCTGGAAGCTCTCGGCGACGCCGCCCCCAGGCGCCTCGCCGCCGGGTACCTCGACCGGTGACCACGCCGCTGGCCGCGCTGCTCGGCGACGTGCGCGCCGCCAGCGCCTTCCGCTACGACGCCAGGGACTCGGCCGGGAACCGGATGGACACCGCCAAGGTGATCCCCGGCCCGGCCGGCGGCTACCTGGCCGTGTACCACAGCGGCGCGGTGTGCCACCTGGCCACCTCCGCCGACCTGATGGAGTGGACCCAGCGGGCGGTCGTGGACGAGCCGGCGACCCAGCCCACGATCGCCGCCACCGGCGACGGCGGCCTGCTGACGGCGGCCGAGTTCAACGACGGCCACGGCGGGCGGCTCCGCATCCGCCACTGGGCGAGCCTGGACGCGCTGCTGGCCGGCCGCCCGACCCGCGAGTTCCTGGCCCCCCGGACCCTGAGCGCCTGCAACGAGGGCACCCCGAGCATCCGCCAGGCCAGCCTCGACGGCGGCCCGGACAGCTCCAGGATCGAGCTCGGCTTCCACTACCACCGGGCCTGCCAGGTCGACCGGCAGGCCCGCGGCACCCTGACCGGCTTCCGGACCTGGACCGCGGCCACCGACCCGCAGCTGGACGCGGCCGTGGAGCGGGCCGCCGCCGCGGCCGGCGAGCGCATCGGCGGCAACGTCGGCGACCGCGACCACCTGCGCCACCTCGGCCGCGACTACGACCTGATCGAGGCCCAGGGGCGCCGGGGCGACTTCGCCACCTGGCGGGTCTACCTCCACGACCGGGCCGCCGGGACCGCCGAGCGGCTCGACATCGTCACCCACAAGGGCAGCACGGCGTTCGCCAACCCGACGGCGACCCGGCTGCGCGACCCGGCGGGCCGCGACGCGATCATGGTGACCCTGTTCCTGCCCATGGAGGCCGCGGCCCCGGGCGAGGCCGGGTCGCTGCTCTACCTGGTCCCGGTCGAGCGGGGTGGGTGAGGTCTGTACGTCGCACGCCCCAGCACATAGCATGCCAGGTCTGGCCTGGCGCCCATCCTGGCACCTGGGCATCGCCAGCTTGGAGGCATCGTGCGTTCGCGACCCGGTCCTGTCATCCTCGCCGTGTCCATCCTCGCGGCCGTGGCCGCCTGCGACTCCAGCCCTCCCGACCGCTCCGCCCCGCCCGCGACGACCCAGGTGAGCGGCCACCCCGCCGAGCACCAGGCGGGGCACCAGGAAGAGCACGAGGTCGAGGCCGCCAAGTCGCCGACGGCGCTGGCCGGGCAGCTGCAGCAGTACTACGCCCAGCACACGCTGCTCGCCATGCGGCAGATGCGCAGCGTGCTGACGGCGACGCCGGCCTACCGGCAGGCCGCCGACAAGGAGTTGGAGGAGTACAGCGAGGAGCTCGCCCAGATCGTCGCCGCCAAGTTCGGTGACGCCCAGGGCGAGCGCTTCGAGCAGCTCTGGAAGCAGGGCATCGCCCACTTCTCCGCCTACGCGGAGGCCGTGGCCGGCAACGACGCCGCGGCCAGGCGGCAGGCGCGGTCCGACCTGCTGGCCGACGCCGACGCCTACGGCGACTGGCTCGCCGGGGCGAGCGGGGGCAGGGCCCAGGCGAGCGGGGCGGCGGCGGCCATGCGGACCCACGCCGAGCAGCTGATGGAGCAGGCCGACGCCTACGCCGCCCACGACTACGACCGGGCCTACCGGGTCGAGCGCCAGGGCTACGAGCACATGTTCGCGGCCGGCACCGACCTGGCCAGGGCGAGTCTCGCGCCCAAGGCCGCGGCCACCCTGGACATGCCGGTGGAGAAGCTGCGGGCGGCCTTCGCCATGCTGCTCGGCGAGCACATGCAGCTCATCATCGACACCCAGCGGGCCACCTTCGACGGGGCGCCGCAGTTCAAGGCGGCCGCCGCCCAGGTCAACGCCAACAGCGCCGCGCTCACCAAGGGGATGGGCGCGGTCGTCGGCCCCAGGAAGGCCGGGGAGTTCCAGGAGGTCTGGGCCGAGCACGTCGAGGGGCTGCTGGGGTACTCCACCGCCCTGGCCAGCAACGACCAGGCCGAGAAGACGGCGGCCCGGGAGGAGATGCGCGGCTACGGGGCCAGGCTGGCCCTCTACCTCAGCGACATCGTCCGCAACGAGCTGCCCCTGAAGCCCCTCACCGAGGCCTGGGGGGCGCACGACCAGCACCTGGTCGACCAGGTCAACGCCTATGCCGCCAAGCGGTACGACGAGGCGCAGGAGATGGAGCTCGACGGGTACGGGCAGATGCTCGGGCTCGCGGGCACCATCCTGGGCGCGATCCAGCGGACGTTGCAGCCCCAGCTGCCGGTCGGAGGCTCGCAGACCGGCGGGGGTGGCACCGCGCACTGGCGGCGATGACCGTCGGGAAGGCTCGGCGGGCCGTTGGCGTCGCCGCGTTGCTGCTGCTGGCCGGCTGCGCCGCGGGGGGCGGGCGGGGTGCCGAGCCGCTCCCGGCGGCCGCCGCCCAGACGACGGGCTCGACCGCCGCCGGCGTCGACGCCGCCCGCGGCTTCCACTCCACCCGCGGCTACCGGGCGACGCCGGTCCCGGTGCGGATCGAGATCCCGGCCATCGGCGTCACCAGTTCCCTGGACCGGCTCGGCCGGGCGCCGGACAAGACGGTCCAGGTGCCGTCCCGGTGGGAGGTGGCCGGCTGGTTCGCGCCCGGCACGCGGCCCGGCGACCCCGGGTCGGCGGTCATCCTCGGCCACGTCGACTCCAGGTCGGGGCCGGCGGTGTTCTACCGGCTGCGCGAGCTGCGCCGCGGCGACCTGGTCGAGGTCGCCCGGGCCGACGGCTCGACGGTCCGGTTCGTCGTCCAGCGGACCGAGCAGTACGACAAGCGGCGGTTCCCGACCGACGAGGTGTACTACCCGACCCTGACGCCGGCGCTGCGGCTGGTGACCTGCGGCGGGGAGTTCGACGCGACCGCCGGCCACTACCGGTCCAACATCATCGTGTTCGCCACGCTCAGGCCGTGACCGCGCCCAGCCGGCTCAGGGGGCTCGCAGGTCGCACTGGTCCACGACCTTGAGGTAGTCGTCCAGGGCGCGGTCGAACCTGGCCGACTCGCTGGACCCGGCCTGCTCCGACACCGTGAGCTTCCCGAGCACCTCGCCGACGGTGAGGTCGCGGTTGGCCGGGTCGTTCAGGACCTTGTCCTGCTCGGCCAGCGCCCCCCGTAGCCTGACCGCGCTGGCCAGCATCGCGTTGGCCCGGTCGACCGCCGTCTTGCACTGCAGGGTGGCCGTCGGGGTGACGGCGGCGGCATCGGTGCCGCCGGTCGCCGCCGCGGCGCCGGCGACCCCGGTGGTGGCGCGGGCCGGCCGGTCGTCGGACCAGGCGGCCGCGCCGACGAAGACGCCGCCGACCAGCGCCACGGCGACCAGCAGCCCGGTGATCAGCAGCCAGGACAGGGGCGGCCGCCGACGCCGGTTTGGCCCGGCGGCCGCGGCCGCGGCGAGTTCCCCCGAGAGGCCGACCCCGGTGGGGGGCTCCCACCGGGTGTCGGGATGGACCATGTGCTGTCGCAGCGCCTTGAGCTGGCGAGCGCGGTCGTCGTCGTGGTCTGCAGCCATGCTCCCCCTCTCCCTTGCCAAGCGTAACGCCAGGCGTAACCGGACATCCTAGCCGACAATGCCCGGTTGGGCCGCTGAAGCGGGCCGTCAGGTGGGGCTGCGGTAGGTGACCCGAGAGCCGTCCCAGTAGCTGGTCTGCTTGCGCGCGCCAGCCCAGCTGAAGCTGAAGTGGACGTGGTCGGTGTGGGGGTTGGTGCCGACGTAGGGCCGCCAGCCTTCGCCCGCCCGGTAGGAACCCCAGATGCGGCGGTTGTGGATGACGTACATCACGCCCAGACGCCGGGCCATCGCCCAGCGGCGGCCGCTCGTGTCGGCGCGGAGCAGCCAGGTGAAGACCTTGCGGGCGGCGGCGACGTCGTAGGGGCGGGCGACCGAGACGGTCCAGTCCCAGGCCCGGCCCTCCTTGTGCTCGCTGGGGCCGCCGATCGAGCAGGCCCGCGAGATGCCGGAGTTGCCGGTCCTGGGGAACGAGGCCAGGACGATCCTCTGGAACCCGACCACGCCGGCCTTGGCCCGGGGGGTGCAGGTGGCCTGCGGCTGGTAGGGCGCGAGGTCGTCGAGCGGCCCCGTCTGGACGACCGGCAGGGGAGGTGCCGGCGCGGTGGCCGCGGCCGACCTGGCCGGGCGCCTGGACGCCGGCGCGTCGGCCGGCTCGTCCAGCGCCGGCACGTCGACGACCTGCCAGCCCCCGCCGGTCCATCGGGCCTCGAAGCCCATGTACGCATAGGCCGCGCCGCGGCAGGTGACCACCCCGTTGACCCGCGTGGTGGCCGCCCCCGGGGCCGGCCCCAGCGGTGGGATGTAGGCGCCGAACCGGAACGCTCCCGCCGGTGGGGTGAAGGAGACGGCCAGCCGCCCGGCCGGGCAGTACCGTCCCGGATCGGCGAAGCCGCCGTCGCGGACGGGAACGGCGCGCAGCCGGACGGCGAGGTCGAGGGCGGCCCGCTCGAGCTGCCCGGCCCGGCCGGGCGCCGGCGGCTGCGGCGCCGCGGCCGCCGGCCAGGCGGCCAGCACCAGCGCACCCACGAGCAGGACGATGACGAGACGTCGGATCGGCTCGGTCACAGCGCACCTCCGGCGGAGGCGCGGCCAGCACCTCCGGCACGACGACACGAGGG
>Ga0075430_100000240_pt1 | contig 38034 bp, 32 predicted proteins | sample RhiMetdeltSRZDD4_FD_75294 | JGI IMG/M metagenome (GOLD analysis project Ga0075430, IMG submission 75294) | Populus rhizosphere microbial communities from Tennessee, USA - Rhizosphere MetaG P. deltoides SRZDD4 | ecosystem: Host-associated > Plants > Roots > Rhizosphere > Soil | place: USA... | reverse complement strand
GCGAAGAACACCGGATCCTGCAGACGCGCCCCTCGGAGCGGACGCTGCCGACCGATGCCCTCCCCGACCGCCCGCCGCTCGAGGAGCTGCGCGATTCGATCGCCGCGATCGGGCTCGAGCAGCCGGTCCGCGCGTACGCGATCGGGATCGCGCGCGCGACGCGCGACCATCCCGAGCTCTCGGTCGGCGCGAGCCCGCGCGCGGTCGAGCAGATGGGCGACGCCGCGCGCGCTTACGCGATGCTCGATGGCCGCGACTACGTGCTGCCCGACGACGTGAAGGCGCTCGCGGAGCCGGTGTTCGGTCACCGGCTCGTCACGACGACCGACGCAAGGATCCGGGACCGCCACGTCGACGAGATCCTCCGCGAGGTCCTGCGCTCGGTCCCGGTGCCGACCGAGCTCGAGCCCTAGGGGGCTCCCACGGACACCCCCGAGCGGCGACAGATCGCCCTGTACGTCTCCGGGATCGTCGGGGTGTTCGCGATCGCGTGGGGCCACGCCGCGGTGCTGCTCTGGGCCTCGGCGATCGCGGCGCTCGCGGTCGCGTCGGCGCTGTGGTCGCGTTCGGCGCTCGACGACGTGGAGGTCGAGTTCGAGTTCGACCCGCCTCGGGCGTTCGTCGGCGAGGAGGTCGCGCTCCGCGTGCGCATCGCGAACGGCAAGCGGCTGCCGCTCCCGATCGTCCGGCTCCTCGTCCGCTTCCCGCCGGGCCTGCTCCCCGAGGCCGACCCGGACCCGACGGCGTTGAAGGGGCACCGGCGCCGGCTCTCGATCCCCGGCCGGAGCGACGTCGAGGTCGTCCTGCCGGTCGTGGTCTCGACGCGCGGCGAGTACTGGCTCGAGGGCGTCGACGTCGTCGTCTCAGACCCGTTCGACCTCGCGCCGGTGAAGCTCGAGGTGCCGATCGAACGCGCGCTGCTCGTCCTGCCCCAGCCGCGCTCGGGCATCCCGCTCCGGATCGCGCGCCGGCTCCCGTTCGGCTCGCCGGCGCCGGCCGTGCGGCTGTTCGAGGACCGCGAGCACTTCGCCGGGGTACGCGACTACGAGCCCGGCGACCCGATGCACCACGTCCACTGGCGGCTCTCGGCGCACGCGGGGCGCCTCCAGACGAAGCGGTACGAGCCGACGCGGTCGGCCGAGGTGCTGTTCGCCCTCGACGTGTCGAACGGCGAGCCGTTCTGGCACGCCGTCGACCCCGACACCGCGGAGGAGACGATCGGGTGGACCTCCTACCTCGCGCGGCAGGCGATCCACGCGGGCTGGAGGACCGGCCTCGTCGCGAACACGCACTTGCGTCGCGGCGGCGGACCGCTGCGCGTCCCGTCGGCGCAGTCGGTGGGCGCGGAGGCGGCGCTGTTCGCCGCGCTCGCGCGGATGCCGAACCAGCCGACGAACGACCTCGGCCCGATCCTGCGCGAGATGGGCCGACGACTCGTGCGACGCACCACCGTGATCGTCGTCTCGCCGCGCCCCGGACCGTCGCTCACCCACGAGATGGAGGGGCTGCGTCGACGCGGGTGCGAGGTCTACCACCTGTCGCCGCTCGAGGCGTTCGGGAAGGCGGCGTCGTGATCGCGCCGACGAGGGTCACGCCGCCCGAGCCCCGCGAGCTCCGCGCGTGCGGGCTCGCGGCGCTCGCCGAATCCGGCGTCCTCGCGCTGCCGGTCTGGCTCCTGCTCACCGAAACCCGCGGGCTCGAGATCGGCGTCGTCGCGCTCGCCGTGCCGTTCATGACGATCTACGTCGGCGCCGTGCTCCTCGCGTGCCGCTTCCGGGCATCGCGCCACCTTCCGCTCGCGGCGATCGTCGTCGCCGTGCTCGCCGGCGCATGGCTCGGCCGCGGCGACCTCAACCGATCCGTCTTCGCGGTCGTCGTGTTCCTGCTCGTCGCGCTCCGCGCGATCACGCTCGCACTGCGCGACTGGCGGCTGCCGATCCATGCCGAGTTCGGCTGGTTCGCGCTCGCGCTCGGCATCGAGGTGATGGTGTCCGCCGGCGCGAACCCGGAGTGGCGAGGACCGCTCGTCGCGATCGTCCCGCTGTTCTTCGCGGCCGCCCTCGCGAGCCGGGCCGCGACGGTCTGGACCACGAGCGGCTCCTCCGAGCTCGACGAGCGGGTCCGAGCCTCGTGGATCCGCCGCGCCGGCCTGGCGACCGGCCTGCTCGTGGCCGCGATGGCCGCGGCGGTGGCGTTCAGCGTTCGGGGCGGCGTCTTCGACTGGGTGGGCGCCTGGATCGCGCCGGCCGCCAACGCGTTCGCGTCGCTGCTCGCCTGGACGCTGTCCCAGATCGTGCGGCCGATCTTCTGGCTCGTGGACCAGCTGGGGATCGACCCGGACCGGGTCCGCGAGTTCTTCGAGGACCTCCGCGAGAGCGCGGCGCGGGCGGCCCAGGAGGCCGGATCGAGCGAGGGCCCGACCGTCTGGCAACGGATCCTCGGGTTCGTCGCGTTCGCCGCGATCGGGTACGCCGTCTTCCGCGTGATCCGCAGGTTCAAGCCGAAGGGCGGCGGTGCCGAACCCGAGCGGGCCGTCCCTGCGAGCGCCACGGTGTCGGCGCTCGCCCAGGAGCAGGTGGCGGCCGGGCCGCGGCTGCACCGGGAACTGCCGGCGGACCGGGTGCGACGTTGGTACGCGGAGACGCTCGGCGCCCTGCGCAGCCGCGACGTGATGAAGGAGACGTGGCAGACGCCGGCGGAGTTCGTGCCGTCGGTCGCCGCGGCCTTCCCCGCCTGCGCCGCACCGTTCGCCGAGCTCACGCGTGCCTACGAGGACGTTCGGTACGGCGGCCTGCGGCTCGAGGGCGATCGGTTGGAGCGACTGGAAGCGGGGCAGGAAACGATCGTTGCGGCGATGAGTTCGAGAGGTTGACGCCGTCGATAACCTTGCGGAACCCCATGAGCGAACCAGCGATCGTCGTCGAGGGCCTCGTCAAGCGCTTCGGCAAGGTCGAGGCGTTGCGAGGCGTGGACCTGCAGGTCCCCCCGAGCACCGTGTTCGGGCTGCTCGGGCCGAACGGCGCCGGCAAGACCACTGCCGTCCGGATCCTGACCACGCTCCTCAGCCCCGATCAGGGCCGAGCCATAGTCGCGGGGTTCGACGTCGTCAAGCAGGCCGAGCAGCTCCGCCACGTGATCGGCCTCGCCGGCCAGAACGCGGCGATCGACGAGAACCTCACCGGGCTCGAGAACCTCGAGATGGTCGGCCGCCTCTACCACGTGCCCGCCGCCGAGGCGAAGCGGCGGGGCGAGGAGATCCTCGAGCGCTTCGAGCTCTCCGACGCGGCACACCGGACGGCGAAGACGTACTCGGGCGGCATGCGACGCCGGCTCGACCTCGGAGCGAGTCTCGTCGGCAAGCCCCAGGTCCTGTTCCTGGACGAGCCGACGACCGGGCTCGACCCGCGGAGCCGTCTGGAGATGTGGGACATCATCCGCGAGCTCGTGATGGAGGGCACCTCGCTCCTGCTCACCACGCAGTACCTCGAGGAGGCCGACCGCCTCGCCGACAAGATCTCCGTGATCGATGTCGGGCGGGTGATCGCGGAGGGGACCTCGGACGAGTTGAAGGCCCGCGTCGGCGGCGAGGTGCTCGCCCTCCGGGTCGCCGAACGCGATCGCGCCGCCGAGGCGGCCGGGACCGTGCTCGGTCTGGGACCCGGCGGCGGCAACGTCGACAACAACACGGGCGAGATCAACGTGCCGGTCGGTGCCGACGGGACGGCGATCCTCACCGAGGCGGTCCGTCGTCTGGACGCCGAGGGGATCAAGCTCGCGGACGTCGCGCTCCGCCGGCCGACCCTCGACGACGTCTTCCTCGCGCTCACCGGCCACGCCGCCGAGGCGGCGGAGGTAGACCAGGCCTCCGAGGACGGCGGCAAGAAGGGCAAGCGCGAGCGGAAACGGGAGAAGGTATGAGTGCCGTCACCGAGACGTTCAGCCAGCCCGGCAAGCTCGGCGCCACGGTGTCGGACTGGTGGGTGATCACCAAGCGGAACCTGGTCACCTATCTCCGGAAGCCCGACCTGCTCGTGTTCTCGACGATCCAGCCCGTGATGTTCGTGCTGCTGTTCGTCTACGTGTTCGGCGGCACCTTCGAGCTGATCCTGCCCGCGAGCGTCCCCTACGTGGACTTCCTGATGCCGGGCATCTTCGTCCAGACCGCGATCTTCGCGTCGACGCAGACCGGGGTCGGCCTCGCGGACGACCTGCAGAAGGGCCTGATCGACCGGTTCCGCTCCCTGCCGATGGCGCGCTCGGCGGTGCTCGCCGGCCGGACGGCCGCGGACACGGTCTCGGTCGCCGTGCAGACGATCCTCATGCTGATCGTCGCGTTCCTCGTCGGCTACCGGCTCCACGAGGGCGGGTGGGAGGCGATGCTCGCATTCATCGGCATCGTCGCCGTCGGCTACGCGTTCACGTGGGTGTCGGCGTTCGCCGGGCTCTCGCTGAAGACGATCGAGGCCGTACAGGCGGCGCTGTTCACGATCGTGTTCCCGTTCGTGTTTGTGAGCACGGCGTTCGTCCCGCTCGCCACGTTCCCGAGCTGGCTCCAGGGGTTCGCCGAGTGGAACCCCGTGTCGATCTGGGTCGACACGATCCGCAAGCTCACGCTCGGCGACCTCTATTCGCCCGCGACGCACCCGCTGTTCGAGAACGTGAAGCCGCTCGGCGAGCTCATGTGGCTCTCCGTGGGGTGGTTCCTGTTCTTCCTCGTGGTGTTCTCGTTCCTCGGCGTGCGGTTCTACCGCAAGACCTAGGGACGCCCGCGCGTTCAGCACCCTCCCGGCGTTGCCGATAAGTACCGGGGAGGACGAACGCCATGCAGGCACCCACCACGTCGAACGGCCCGCCGGAGCAGGAACCGGACCAACGGTCCTGCCCGAACTGCGGCGCGGCCAACGGGCTGACGGCCGCGTTCTGCTGGCAGTGCTACCGGCCGTTCGGCGCCTACACGGCGCCGCCGGGTCTCGCCGGCGCGCCGAGCGGATCGCCGGCTCGCCCGGACGCGAGTCCGCTCCGGTTCCCTACCGAGCTCGACGCGCCGCGTCGCGGCGGCGGGGTCTCCCGGGTCGCCGCGATTTTTGTGGTCACGGTCGCCGTGATCGGGGGCGCGTATTGGTTCGTCTCGCGTCCGGATGCCGTGACGATCCCCGAGTCGTTCGGCGGTCTCGATCGCATCGAGGGCGCGCAGACCGAGATCGTCGCCGAGGCCTTCCGGGCCCAAATCGAGGACACCGGCATCGAGGGCGACCTCGCGTTGTACGGCGACGGGCTGCCGACCACGGCACTGATCTGGATCCGCGACGCCTCGGTCCCCACGACCGACGCCGCGTTCGACGCGTTCGCGAGCGGCTTCGACGCCGGGATCGGCGACGAAGCGTCGCTCGATGCTTCGCGCAGGACGACCGAGACCGTCGACGGCGTGACCTACGTGTGCGCGCCCGTCCTCGGGGCCACGCCGGGCACGATCTGCATGTGGCAGGAGGACTCGGTCTTCTGGCTGCTCTTCGATTTCTCCGGCCAGGGCCAGCAGGCGGCCCGTTCCCTCGCGGTCGTCGCGAACGACGCGGTCCGCTCCGCCTAGGACGTCGCGGCGTCGAGCTCCTGGAGCAGCCGGTAGGCCGCCCGCTCGACCTCCTTGTGTCGCCACTCGGCGGCGCGGTACAGGCAGGCGATGAGGCCGCTCCGGTGGAGGCGGCGGAGGTCGCCGTACACGAACGCGTAACGCGCCTTCGTCTCGTCGCCGGCCCCCTCGGTGAGCCCCAGGAACCAGCCCGCGTAGTCCTCCCACGCGTGCTCCTTCAGGAACGCGTTCTCGTCGGCGGCCTTCGGCTGCACGTTCCCCCACTCGCTCCGCAGCACGTACTGCCGGGCCTTGATCAGCCTCCGGGCCTGGGCGACCCCTCGTCGGTTCACGGAATAGCTCGCCATGGAACCCTCCTACCCACGGATGCGCCGCGCGACGCGGACCGGGAACATCCCCGGCGCCCGGGGGGTTGCCACACCCGACCGGTACAGTGACCGGCGGAGCAACCGGGGGAGCCGCCCGTGTTCGGATTCGAAGGCGACAACGCGCGCGAGAAGCTCATCGTCCTTTTCACGATGAGCTTCGCCCTGGCGATGGCGATGCTCGACAACACCGTCGTCAACGTGGCGCTCCCGACGATCAGCCGCGAGCTCGGAGCCGGCGTGAGCGGGCTCCAGTGGATCGTCGACGGCTACGTGCTGCTGTTCGCCTCGCTCCTGCTCACCGGCGGGATCGTCGGCGACCGGTACGGCCGGAAGAAGATCTTCCTTCTCGGGCTCGCGATCTTCACGATCGCCTCCGCACTGTGCGGCCTCTCGCAGTCGACCTCCCAGCTGATCGCCGCGCGGATGCTCCAGGGAGCGGGCGCCGCGCTGCTCATGCCGGGCACCCTCTCGATCATCACGGTCACGTTCCCGCCGCACGAGCGCGCGAAGGCGATCGGCCTGTGGGCCGGCACCTCCGCGTTCGCGCTCGCGCTCGGGCCGACGGTCGGCGGCCTCATGGTCGAGCACCTCGGGTGGCAGTCGGTGTTCTTCCTCAACCTGCCGATCGGCGTCGTGGCGTTCTTCGTCGCCACCCGCACGGTCACCGAGTCGAGGTCCGAGATCACGCGCGAGCTCGACCTGCCGGGCCTGTTCCTCGGCTCGGGGGCGCTGCTCGGCGCCACCTACGGGCTGATCGAGGCGAACGAGCGCGGCTGGAGCGACCCGGTGATCGTCGTCTCGCTCGTGGCGTCGGCCGTCCTCGGGATCGCGTTCCTGCTCTGGGAACGCCGGAGCCCCAAGGCGATGCTGCCGCTCAGCTTCTTCCGGATCCCCGCGTTCACCGCCGGGAACACGGTCGCGTTCAGCGTCTCGCTGGGGATGTTCGCGACGTTCTTCTTCCTGTCCCTCTACATGCAGCTGATCCGCGGGTACACGCCGTTCGAGGCCGGGCTCCGGTTCCTGCCGATGACCGCGGTCATCATCGTCACCGCGCCGAACGCCGGGCGCTACGCCTCGAGGCACGGCTCGCGGATCCCGATGACGTACGGGCTGATCCTCGCGGGCACCGGCCTGCTGATCTTCTCCCGCCTGTCCGTGGGCACGCCGTACCTGCTGATGCTCCCGGTGTTCGTGATCATGGGCCACGGGATCGGCTCGACGATGGCGCCGATGACCGCCGCGGTCATGAACGCGGTCGGGCCCCAGCGCGCCGGCCTCGGCTCGGCCACCACGAACACGTCCCGGGAGGTGGGCGGGCTGTTCGGGATCGCGCTGCTCGGGACGATCCTCACGACCCGTCTGAAGGCCACGCTCGAGCCCTCGCTCGTCGCGATCGGCCTCTCCCCCGCACAGCAGGCGCCGATCGAGAACGCGGCCGGCCAGGGGCGGCTCGACCCGTCCGCGCTCGCCGGGTTGTCACCGGAACAGCAGGGCGCCGTCGCCCACGCGTTCCGCGAGTCGTTCATGAGCGGCTTCCGCGTCTCGCTGCTCGTCGGCGGGATCGTGCTGCTGGTCGCGGCGGTGGTCGCCAACCGGTTCATCCCCGGGCGGGCGCACGCGCAGGAGGTCCGCCAGGCGGCCCGGGTCGGCCAGGTGGCGGCGCAGGAGGGCTAGCGCCGGCCGACGATCAGGAGGCCGGTTCGCGTTCGGCCGGCATGGCCGGGTCGGTGAACCCGAAGATCTTGTGCGAGCCGTCGCAGAACGGCTTGTTCCTCGACTGGCCGCAGCGGCAGAGCGTCTGCCGGTTGCGGACCTCGTAGGGCGTCCCGTCCTCCGACACGACCGGGATGCCGCCGCGGACGCGATACGGGCCGTTGGGCTCGACGCCGACCGACGGCTCGAACGCCGGCTCGATCGGCTCGGGGTCGGGGAGCACCGCGTAGGCGAGACGGCCGGACGGGCACCGGCCCACCATGGCGATGAACTCCTCGCGGACCTGGGGGTCGTCCGCCTCCTCGATCATCTCCCACACGCCGGTCCGCACGTTGCGGCAGAAGCCGGCCTTGGAGCACAGCGACAGGTCGTCGTAGAGGACGATGTTCTCCTCGCCCTCCCACGTCTGTCGCCGGGCCGAGATCGGTCCGCGGTCGGCGACCTCGGTCCCGTCGAACGGGAACGTCTCGTGCGTCGAGTCGCAGAAGGGCTTGTTCGACGAGCGCCCGCAGCGGCAGAGCTCGACGAGCTCCTCGTCGGGAGGCTCGAACTCGGGGCCGTCCTTCCACGCGATCGGCTCGCCCTGGTCGGTCTCCACGATCTCGGCGCGGATGATCGGCACGCCGCCCTCGACGCGGTAGGGCCCGTCCTTGCGAACGACGATCCTCGGCTCGTCCATCGCGACGAGAGTACACCTCCCCGTCGACCCAACGGGCGGGCCTTACGGCGGCAGGAAGAACCGGTCGAAGTCGAGCGCGGCCCACGGCCGCCGCCCAGTCGCGAACAGCTTGCCGGTCGCCATCGCGCGCCACTTGCTCACCCGGCCGTACGAGAGGAGCGCGAGCGAGACCGGGTCGGCGCGGATCGTGGCGTCGGCCTCCCCCGCCGACTCCTCGACGGTCGCCGTCCCGTCGTCGAATCGGATCCGGAACGCGGGCCCTCCCCGCACGGCGATCCGGAACGTGACCGAGACTCCCCGCGTCGCCTCGGGGTCGACGTACAGCGGCGCCAGGACCACGGCCGCTCGGACGATCGTGCGGCCGTCGGCCGGCGGTATCTCCCACGGCGCGCCGACGGTCCTCGCGACGTCGAACCCGTGGATGTCGAGCTCCCCCAGCAGGAGCCCGGTCGCGGTCGCGACGTCGATCTTCCAGCCCGAATACCAGGGGTAGGGATCCGAACCCAGCCTGCCGCGGGTCGACGCCACGAACGCGGCGACGTTGGCCCGGAGCTCCTCGACGTGCTCGCTCAGCGTCCGGGCCGCGCGTTCTCGGACGTCCCGCTCGTTCTCGGCCGCGATCACGGAGACCGGGCCGTCGGGCGCCGCCGAGCCGGCCAGGTAGGCCGCGAGCCGTCCGGTTCGGCCGGCGAGGTGGGCGGCGGTCTCGGCGATCGACCACTCGAGACCCGTCACGCCACGGCCCGGGTCGTCCTGGCGCTCGAGCAGGTCGGCCACGCGCCGCCCGGCCCGTTCGACCGCCTGCGCGGCGGGGCCGAGCTCGATCCGAAGCTCCGGGATGTGGGTCACGCTCATGGTGCACCTCCAGCCTATGAGGCGGCGACCGTCCCGCGGAACCCCGGTTGATAGCGTGCGGGCGTGTGTGCGAGACCCGTTCGATCCGTCGGAGCGCTCGTCGTGGCCGTCCTGTGCCTGCAGGCCTGCACCTCGACGTCGCCGTCGCCGTCGCCGTCACCGCCGACCTCGGCCGAGGAGACGACGCCGGCCGCGACGGGCTCGACGGGTTCGACCGGCGAGGCGCCGGACGTGGCCCGCCTCCGACCGCCGGCCGGCGGCTCGTTCCTCATCCGCGGGCGGTACCCGTTCGCCCCCTCGGTGTGCGCCCGGCCCGACCGGCCGCGGCTCCTCGCGCGCTACCCGGGCACGCTCGAGGTCCAGCGCGCCGACGACGGCACGCTCGAACTCACCGTCACGCTCGCCTTCGAGGCGTACCTGCAAGGCATCGCGGAGGTGCCGCCCTCGTGGCCGCGCGAGGCGCTGAAGGCCCAGGCGATCGCTGCCCGGAGCTACGCGCTCGCGACGACCGACTGGGACGGCGAGGAGGGCGAGCCGCTCCGCACCCCGATCTGCGCCACGACGGCCTGCCAGGTCTACCGGGGCATCCCCGTGCCGTTCGAGCCCTCGGTCCACCGCTGGTACGCCGCCGTCCGCCGGACCTCGGGCGAGGTGCTGCTGTTCGACGGGCGGCCCGCCGACACCGTGTACTTCTCCACCTCGAACGGCCAGACCTACGGGAACGACGTAGTCTTCGGCAGCCCGCCGCTCCCCTACCTCCGGCCGGTCGTCGAACGCGACGACGGCGCCTCGAGCGTGTCGCACTGGAGCGTGCGGCTGTCGTTCGACGACCTCCGGCGGTTCCTCGCGGCGGCCGGCGAGTGGCCCGCCGGCCGGTCGATCTCGCGCGTCCAGCTCGACGGCTCGACCGTGACCGTCTCCGGCGAGGGGCGGTCGCGCTCGATGGACCAGGGCACGTTCCGGGACGCGGTGAACGTGTGGGGACCGTGCCTGAAGCCGGGCCGCTACCCGCCCGGGTCGCTGCCGGTCACCGTCCCGTCGCGGTGGATGACGATGTCGAGCGGGCCGGATGCCGTCGTGGCGACCGGGCGCGGGTGGGGCCACGGCGCCGGGATGGTGCAGTGGGGCGCCTACGGCAAGGCCCGGCGGGGGCTCTCGGCCTCGGACATCCTCGCCTACTACTACGGCGGGCTGCGGCCACAACCGTTCCCCGAGCCCGGGCTGATCCACGTCCAGGTCGCGAGCGGCCTCGACTCGCTCCGCGTCACGCCCTCGGCGCCGGGCGCTCGGCTCGGCGGCGAGCCCCTCGGCACCGGCGTCGTGACGATCTCCGGGGGCGACGAGCTGACCGTGACCGGCGCGACGTGAGCGCCCGCTCGCTCGTCGTCGCCGCGATCGCGGTGGCGGTCGCCGTGGCGTTCGCCGACTCGTCGATCGTGGTGCTCGCCCTCCCCGAGCTCTACGGCACGTTCGACACCACGATCGAGGGCGTCGCCTGGGTCATCACGTCGTACAACCTCGTGCTGGCCGCCTCGGCGCTGCTGCTCGTGTTCGTCGTACACCGCGTGCGCGCGAACGTACTCCTCGCCGCCGGGTCGGTGGTCTTCCTCGGCGCGTCGATCGCGTGCGCGCTCGCGAACTCGATCGGGTTCCTGATCGCGGCTCGCTCGGTCCAGGGGCTCGGCGGCGCGCTGCTCCTCACGGGGTCGCTCCCGGTGCTGGCGGCGTTCGCGGGCTCGAACGCGCGCGGCGTGGCGATCTGGACGGCGGCGGGCACGCTCGGCGCGGGGATGGGGCCGGCGCTCGGCGGGATCCTCACGCAGGCGTTCGACTGGCGGGCGATCTTCGTCGCGCAGGCGCCGGTCGCCGGCCTCGCGCTCCTCGGCGCCGTGGGCTCGCATGTATCCGCGATCCTCGAGGAGGGATGGACCTCGGGGCTGCGCCGGACGCTGCCTGCCAATGGCGCACTCGCGCTCGTGTCGGGGGCGCTCGTCGGCGCGTTGTTCCTGGGCGTCGTCCTCGTGATCGATGTGTTCGGGCTCTCGCCGATCGCGGGCGCGGCGGTCGTGAGCGCGATCCCCGTCGCGACGCTGCTCGCCCGGCCGGTCGCGGCCGCGCTGCCGATGCCGCTCGCGGCGGGGGCGGGGGCGCTCATGCTCGCGTCGGGGCTGATCGGGCTCGCGTTCCTGCCGTCGAGCGAGCTCGCCTACGCGATCGCGTCGTTCGCGCTCTGCGGGTTCGGCCTCGGGCTCTCGGTGCCCGGGCTCAGCCACGCGGTGCTCGGCGGCCAGGGCACCGGCCGGAAGGCGACGTTCACGGTCGGCGTCCGGCACCTCGGGCTCGTGCTCGCCCTCGCCGTCATCGCACCGCTGCTCACGGACGACCTGTTCGAGGCGGCCGAGGTCGCCGAACTGAACGCGACCGCGGTGATCATCGACGGCGAGATCTCCGCCACCACGAAGATCCCCCTCGCGCTCGACATCCGCGACACGATCGACCGAGTGCCCGAGGGGGAGATCCCCGACTTCACCGCCGTGTTCGAGGAGCACGGGTCGCGGACCGAAACGTCGGTCCGCACCGTCCAGGACGAGCTCGTCGCGGCGATCGAGCAGGCGGTCACCCGCGGCTTCCGGTCGTCGTTCCAGTTCTGCGCACTGCTCGCCGCGCTCGCGGTGATCCCGGTGGCGGCGTTCCGAAGGAGGCTCGCGTGATGGATCGACGCGTCGCGGTGGGGATCCTGGTCGCGGTGTTCGTCGGCGCCATCGCCCTCGTCGGGATCGCGTTCGCGAACGGGGCGGCCGACGCGGGCGCCCTCGCGGTCCGCGACCCGTGCGAGCCCCGGGGCGCCTTCCCCGGACAGGGCCTCGACGCGACCCTGCAGCGCCTCGTGCTCGACGGCCTGGACGGTGCCGCGTGCGAGCTCGGCGCGACGCGGGAGGAGCTCGTGCTGTCGCTCTCCCCGCGTTCGAACGCCGACATCCCCTGGGACGACGAGACGATCGAGCGCGCGCTGCGCGCGGGGCTGCTCGGCGCGATCGACGACGCCGAGCAACGCGGGTCGCTGAACGGCGTCGTGGCCGCGATCCTCCGGCCGATCGTCGAGCGCGCGCCGGTGCAGTGGCTGATCGACGGCGGCCAGGGGATCGCCGGCCTGTTCGACTAGGCTCGCTCTTCCGGCCGGCAAGGAGGCGCGATGGGTGCGGATCGCTCGTACGTGGAGACCAACCGGCGGGAGCTCGAGCGGTTGAAGGCGCTCGTGGACCGCGCGAGCGACGAGGATCTCGCGCGGCCGATGGACGACGGATGGACGGTCGCGAGCGTGCTCGCCCACATGGCCTTCTGGGACCTGCGGGTCGCGACGTGCCTCGAACGGTGGGGACCGGACGGGAGCGGACCCGAACCGACGTACCACGACGATGCGGTCGATTGGATCAACGACTCGACGAAGCCGCTGATCTCGGCGCTCGAGCCGCGCGTCGCCGCCCGTCTCGCGGTCGAGGCGGCCGAGGCGGCCGACGGGGGCGTGGCCGAGATGTCGGACGAACTGCTGGAGTGGAACGGATCTCCCGGCCGGTACGTCAACACCGACCGCACCGAGCATCGGACCGAACACCTCGACGAGATCGAACGGCTCCTGCCGCCGGCCTGAGGGTCGCCGCGATCAGCCGGCGGGGAAGTCGTCGGCGAAGTCCCACGCCCGGAGCTCGCCGGGCGCGACCCGCACGATCACGTCGCTTCCCGCATCCGCGGCGAACGAGGCGCCGCGGTCCGGCCCCACGTACCGGGACGCGATCTCCACGGCCGAGGCGGCCACGTCGCGATCGATGAACGCCGCCTCCCCTCGCACCTCCACCCCGCGGTAGGGCGGCGCGGGTTCGGCGACCAGCACGGTCGCGCGCGGGTCGTTCCTCAGGTGCCGAGCCTTGACGTCGTCGGCGCCCATCCAGAACTCGAACCCGTCGTCGCGCCACCGGTGCCACACCGGTGACAGGAGCACGGAGCCGTCGCTCCGTTGGGTGGCGAGCACGGCGAGATGCGGCTCGTCGAGGAAGCCGCCGAGATCATCGAGCGTGAGGTTCGTTCGCATGTTGCGTCTCCGCGGGCCGAACCCTAGAACATCGGGTGCGGGTTCGCGCTCTCCTGCGGCCACGGCTGGAGCACGTCCCAGTGCTCGACGACCTTGCCGTCCTCGAGGCGGAAGAAGTCGGCGGCAACGCTCCCCGGATCGTCGGCCGTGAACCTCACGAGGCTGTGCGTCACGACCATGTCGCCCTCGGCCATCACCCGGCGGATGTCCACGCTCAGCTCGGGGAACGCCCGGACGAACGCGATGAACGCCTGCGGCCCGTCCGGCGCCTGCGGGTTGTGCTGGATATACCGCGAACCGACGTACTTCTCGACGGCCTGCTCGGGCTCCTTCCCGTTGAACGCGAGCTCGTAGTACTCGACGACCGTCCGCTTGTTCTGCTCGAGATCCGCCATGCGAGCTCCTTCCTGGTCCGGGTACGTTCGACTCAGGGTTCGACAACCGATCGGGCGTCACCATTCCCTGCCGGAGCGCCGGCCGCCTCAGGGATCGACCGGCGTCCGCTGATCCGGTCGCCGGTCGGGATCGAGCACCCAGTGCTCGCTCGCCTTCGCGCGGAACAGTCGCAGCGCTGCCGGTGGCTGCACGTCCTCGAGGCCCCACGGCTTCGCCCCGTGGCTGACGGACACCCGCGAGAAGACCTCGATCCCCCGCTCGAGCTCGCCGCCGGTGAGCTCGGCCGCGACGGCCGACATGTAGACGGCTTGGCCCTCGCCGATCGGCACCCGCGAGTCGAAGATCACGACGGCGATCTCGGGCCGAGCGGCGACGTTGCGCGAATGCGTCCGGTCGAGCGCCGAGACCCAGTAGAAGTCGCGGTAGCCGTCGGCGGCGTAGTACACGGGGGTTGCCCACGGCTTCCCGGACGCGTCGGCGGTCCCGAGCACCATGTACCGGTTGTCGTCGACGATCGCCCTGGCGACCGCGTTCAGGTCGTCGGCCACGCGCGGCCTCAGCCGAGGAAGAACTCGCGCAGGGCGGGCACCACGACCGCCGGTTCGGCCTGGTGGGTCTGCCCCGGGAGCGAGCGATAGGTGGCGTCGGGGAGCGCCTCGGCCACGGCGCGAGCGACGTTCCGCATCCAGTCCGGGCTCGCCTCCCCGGCCATCGCGAGCACCGGGACCTCGATCGCCTTCCAGCGCTCGACCGGCAGCGAGCGGTCGGGCCCGTCGTACCCCGTCACCCTGGCCTCGTACGGGAGGGTGTGGGCCACCGCCTCCAGGCCGGGCCAGAACGGCGCCCCCCGCATCTGCGCCACCTCCTCCTGCGAAAGCCCGACGCCGGCCGTCATGAAGTACTCGACCGCATCGCCCCGACGATCCTCCGCTCGGAATCCGTCGAGCCGGGCGACGAAGTCGTCGGGGATCCTCGGCTCGCTCTCGTCCAGGTCGTAAGGCGGCTCGTAGACGGCGAGCTTGTCCGCGCCGCCGCTCCGGGCGGCGGTCTCGAGCGCGAGCGCCGCGCCGGAGGACACGCCGAACAGGAACGCCCGGCCGCCGGCGTCGCGGATCAACGCGTCGAGATCCTCGACCTCGCGCTCCACGGCATACGGCTGCGTGTCGCCGCTGTCGCCCTTGCCCCGCCGGTCGTACGCGTAGGTGGTGAAGTCCGGCGAGAACTCGGCGGCGAACGGCGCCGCCGCGCGGCGATCGCTCAGCGCGCCGCCGACCAGGATCACCGGTGGACCCTCGCCGGTGCGCTCGAACACGATCCTCGTCCCGTCCTTCGAGGTGACCTCGCCGGTCGTGGTCTGGCTCATGACGCGCGCTCCTCCGCCGGTGGGATGTTCTGGTTGAGGTGGAACAGGTTCGTCGGGTCGTAGCGCGCCTTGATCGTTCGAAGGCGGTCCCACGTGCCTCCCGGATACGCGGCGCGGATGCGTTCGGGCCCCTCGTCGCCGAGGAAGCTCACGTAGGCGGCGTCGTCGCCCTGGTGCAGCGCCGCGGCGAACGCGCGGACCCACGGCTCGTGCGTCGCCCGGTCCTCGACCTTCTCGTAGAGGGCCGCGACGTTCACCATGATGCGGCTCCTCCTGTGCGCGAACGCCGTCGCCTCGGCCGGCACGCGCGCGACGGCTCCCCCGAGGACCCGGAGCTGCGCGACGCCCATCATCGCGGTCGACGTCGCGAGGTGCTCGAGGATCGTGTCGGCCTCGGCGCGTCCGGCCGTCTCGAGGTACATCGTGTGGCTGATCGCGATCGGGTGGTACGCCTCCTCCTCCGGCGGATAGATCTCCGGGTACGCGATCGGCTTCACCATGTCGGCGATCGGCTCGGCGAGGTCTCGGAACGGCGCGAGTGCGCGCTCGCCGCTCTCCGCGTCGCCCGCGTAGCACATCAGGCCGAAGATCACCGGCTTGCCGTGGTGCTCCTCGGGGACGAACGGCATCGGCGGCGCCGGCATCACGTTCGCGATCGTCGAGAGTTCCTCGGGCGCGGCCTCGGCCGCCTCGATGAACCCGGCGATCGAGTCCGTCGTCGCCGGCAGGAACAGCATGCCGCCCACGACGCCGGGGAGCTCGTGGAGTCGGTAGTGGAACCGCGTCGCGACGCCGAAGTTGCCGCCGCCGCCGCGGATCGCCCAGAACAGGTCGGGCTCGGTCTCGGCGTCGACGCGCCGGATCTCGCCGTCCGCGGTGACGATGTCGGCGGCGAGGAGGTCGTCGATCGTGAGGCCGAACTTCCGCGCGAGGTACCCCACGCCGCCACCGAGCGTGATCCCGCCGATCCCGACGGAGCCGGCGTCGCCGAACCCGATCGCCAGGCCGTGCCCCGCGGCGGCCTGAGCGACCTCCACCGCCGTGAGGCCCGTCTCCGCCCACGCGGTCCGCTCGCCGGCATCGACGTCGATCGCGCGCATGTCGGCGAGGTCGAGGACGATGCCGCCCTCCGAGACGCTGTGCCCGGGGATGCTGTGGCCGCCGCTCCGAACGGCCAGTTCGAGCCCGGTCTCCCGGGCGAGCCCGACCACCTTGGCGGCGTCGGCGTCGCTCGCGACGCGCACGATCGCGGCGGGCCGCTTGTCGATCCCGCCGTAGAAGAGCGCGCGGGCCTCGTCGTAGCCGGGGTCGTCGGGGCCGATCACGCGGCCGTCCAGGTCGGTCCGGAGCTTGTCGATCGAGATCGTCGTCATCGGATCCTCCTCCCTCGGGCAGGGATACCGACGCCTTGCCGGTGCGGAACTCATCGGTCACTGCCGCGCCGGTGGCGTACGGCCACCCCTCCAGCCCTAGCAGACGGCGACGGAAATGCGGGCGTGCGGGACCGGACGGAAGTCTGTTAGGAAGGAATCCTGTCCCCGACCCCATCGGAGGGACCATGAGGAAACGTAGCCTCGTCCTCGCCTGCATCGCCGTCACCGTCGCGATGGTGCTCCCCGGTGAAGCAGCAGGGGGTGCCGGAGGTTTCACCACCTCGCAGGATCCGATGCTCACGCCGGTCATGGCCGGCGTCACCGTCGAACCGCTGTTGACCGTCGGGGACGTCCTCCCGAGCGGCTTCCGGTTCGAGGCCATCCCGGACGGGATCTCACTGCGGACCCGTGGCCAGGGGCGCGTCGACGTGTTCGTCAACCACGAAACCAGCAAGGCGCCGTTCCCCTATAACCCGCTCCAGTGGACGACCGACCCCGGGGAGTCGCAGAACGACTTCGACAACTCGCAGGTCAGCAAGCTGCTCATCAACCGACAGACGGGCGGCGTGCTGAACGGCTCGTTCGCGATCCCGAGCAGCGCGGGCTTCCAGCGGTTCTGCTCGAACTTCCTCGCGACCGCTGCCGAGGGCTTCGATCGCGAGATCCTGTTCACGAACGAGGAGGCGATCGACTTCGTCTTCCGCGAGGAGGACGCGTGGCCGCCGCCGATCGGTGACCCCGACGAGAAGCAGGCCGGCCTCGCGGTGGCTCTCGACGTCAAGGCGGGGACGTTCGCCGCGATCCCCGGGATGGGGCGCCACAACCACGAGAACAGCGTGGCGATCCCCGGGTTCGACGACCTCGTGATCCTGTCCGGGGACGACACGTTCACGAGCGGCCCGCTCACCGACCCTACGGTTCCTCCGACGGTCCCGCCAACCCTCCTTGCCCCCTCCCAGTCACAGCTGTATTCGTACATCGCGTCCGACACTGGCTCGGTGCTCGCCGACGAGGGCGACCTGTGGGCGTTCCACTCCACGACGGCCGGGTTCGACGATTACTACGACTTCACGCCGGGCTCGACGGCGGACATCGCGGGAGAGTTCATCGAGGTCCCCAGGAACATCGCAACGGGCCTCGACACCGACGGATCCGAGCTGAAGGCCGCGGACGTCGGGTTCCCGCTACCCCCGAACGACGGGAGCTGGCAGCGCGACATCCGCACGCAACCGCCGACGACCGGACTCGACGGGCCGCAGTGGGTGCTCGAGTATTGGAGCCAGACGCACGACGTTTTCAACTTCGTCCGGGTCGAGGACGTCGCGTACGACAAGCGCCCGGGCATGGAGAACGTCGTCTACGTCATCGACTCGGGCCGCGGGACGGCCGGCGCCTCGCAGGCCGGCCGTTCGACCAACGGACGGATCTGGCGGTTGGAGCTCGACCCCGACGACCCGACGCAGGTGGACTCGATGCGGATCTTCGTCGACGGCGACGACTTCTCGGTCCAGACACCCACTGAGATCCACCAGCCGGACAACCTCGAGAGCACCGAGGCCGGACTGATCGTCACCGAGGACCCGGGGTCGAGCCAGCAGTTCCCGGTCACTTCCATGGATCCGAACAGGACGACGGCACGCCTGTGGTTCGTACCGTTCGACGACGCGGACCCAATGGCGGCCGGTACGCCGGCGATCGTGGCCCGCGTGGATCAGTCGGCCGACGAGGGCGACACGGACGTCGATCCGCCGGACAATCCCCCGTTCGTCGGCGGCTCCTTCCCGCTCAGCCCGGGCAACCTGGGCGCGTGGGAGACGAGCGGGATCGTCGACGCCTCGGCGGCATTCGGAGAGGGCTGGTTCCTGATCGACGTCCAGGCCCACACGCTCTGGGTGGACTCCGAACCGGGGTTCGACACGTTCATCGACACGAACACCGACCCGGACTTCACGTTCAAACGTGAGGGCGGGCAGTTGCTCCTGATCTTCATCCCGGCGACGATCTCCGACGAACCGACATAGCCGGGAGGGGGCGCCCGAGAGGGCGCCCTCTGTTCCGCTCCCTGGGCGGCTTCGAACGCGCCATCCGCCTAGACTCCCGCCGTGGCGGCCTGTCCGAACTGCGGCGCAGAGAACGCCGAGGGCGCGAACTTCTGCTCGGTCTGCGGCACACGCCTGTCGGCCGCCGACGCCGCCGAGACCCGCAAGACGGTCACGATCGTCTTCTGCGACGTGACGGGCTCGACCGAGCTCGGCGAACGCCTCGACCCCGAATCGATGCGCAAGGTCATGGGCCGCTACTTCGACGCGATGCGCGCGGCGCTCGAGCGGCACGGCGGCTCGGTCGAGAAGTTCATCGGCGACGCCGTGATGGCGGTCTTCGGCATACCGCAGCTCCACGAGGACGACGCCCTTCGTGCCGTCCGGGCGGCCACCGACATGCGGGACGCGCTCGACGAGCTCAACACCGAGCTCGAACGCGACCACGGCATCCGGCTCGCATGCCGCATCGGCGTGAACACCGGCGAGGTGCTCGTCGGCCCCGGTGACGCCGACGTCGGCCGCGTGACCGGCGACGCCGTGAACACCGCCGCGCGCCTGGAGACCGCCGCCGAGCCCGGCGACGTCCTGATCGGCGAAGCAACGATGGCGCTCGTCCGCGATGCCGTCGGGGCCGAGCCCGTGGAGCCGATGTCGTTGAAGGGCAAGGCAGGGCTCGTCCGCGCCTACCGGCTGACGGGCGTGCTCCCGGGGACCGCGCAGCCGCCACGGGGGCTCCGCTCGGCGATGGTCGGGCGCGACCGCGAGCTCGACGATCTTCGCCGCGCGTTTTCGCGGGCCGCCGAGGACCGGACGTGCGTGCTGTTCACCGTGCTCGGCGCCGCGGGCGAAGGCAAGTCTCGCCTCGTCGAGGAGTTCCTCGGTTCCGCGGGCTCCGCGGGCGTCGTGACCGGTCGGTGCCTGCCCTACGGCGAGGGCATCACCTACTGGCCCGTCGCCGAGGCGATCCGATCCGCGCTCGGCGTGCGGTCGTTCGATGAGCCGGAAGCGACGGGGCGTCGACTCGACGAGTTCGTCGCGGGCGACGAGCACGCCGACGCGATCGCTCGCCGCATCGCCGAGATCCTCGGCACCGGCGGCGGTATGGGCTCGGCCGAGGAGATGCCGTGGGCGATCCGCCGGTTCCTCGAGATCCTCGCCGCGGATCGCCCGCTCGTGACGGTCTGGGAGGACATCCACTGGGCCGAGCCCGCCTTCCTCGACGTCGTGAACCACATCGCGGATTGGTCGCGGGACGCCCCCATCCTCATGCTCTGCACCGCGCGTCCGGAATTCCTCGACACACGGTCGGACTGGGGCGGCGGCAAGCTGAACGCCACCACGCTGCTGCTGCAGCCGCTCGACGCGAAGGCCTCGACGGAGCTGATCGGCAACCTGCTGGGCGGTTCGGGGCTGCCGCTCGAGGCGTCCGAGCGGATCACTGACGCGGCCGGCGGCAACCCGCTGTTCGTCGAGCAGATGCTCTCGATGATGATCGACGACGGTCAGCTGATCCGGCAGGACGGCGGGTGGGCACCCGTCGGGGACCTCTCGTCGGTGAGCGTGCCCCCCTCGGTGGCGGCCCTGCTCGCCGCGCGGCTCGAACGCCTGAGCGACGACGAGCGCCTCGCGATCGGATGCGCGTCCGTGGTCGGCCGGGAGTTCTACGCCGGCGCCGTCCACGACCTGCTCCCCGAAGGCCCTCGGGCCGAGACGAACGAGCTGATCCACTCGCTGGTCCGCAAGGAGCTCGTGCGGCCCGACCGCTCGACCGTGCCCGGCGAGGAGGCGTACCGGTTCCGGCACATCCTGATCCGCGACGCCGCGTACCAGGCGATCCCGAAGGAACGACGGGCGGATCTCCACGAGGTGTTCGCCGCGTGGATCGACCGCGTCGGCGGCGAGCGAGCGGACGAGGCGGACGAGATCGTGGGGTATCACCTCGAGCAGGCGTACCGGTACCGCGAGGCGCTCGGGCCGCTCGACGAGCGCACCCGGGAGCTCGGCGACCGCGCGGCCGGGCGCCTCGCCGATGCGGGCCGGCGCGCCCTGGCTCGCCACGACATCACGGCGGTGTGCAACCTCCTCTGGCGCGCCCAGGCCCTGCTGGATCCGGCCGATCCCACCCGCGTCGCGTTCCTCCCGGACCTCGGGATCGCGCTGTGGAACGCCGGGCGGATCGACGAGGCGAACGCGATCGTCGACGACGCCCGCAGGCAGGCCGAGCAGCTCGGCGACTCGGGGTTGACCGCCCACGCGACCGTGGCTCGTTGGTGGGTCGTCTCGGACGGGGTGGAGCGACAGCTCGACGTCATCCGGTCCGATACGGAGCGGGTGATCGAGCGGTTCTCGGCGAGCGGCGACGACCGGGGGCTCGCGCGGGCGTGGCACCTGGTGGCCGACGTCGAGTGGGATCTCGGCCACGCGGGCGAGCAGCTCGCGGCGATCGACCGTGCGCTCGAGCACGCGGGACGCGTCGGGGCCACCTTCGAGACCGCGGAGCTGCTCCTCAGCGCGACGTCGGCGATCGTGCGGGGCCCGATGCCGGTCACGACCGCGATCGAGCGCGTGGAAGAGATCCTCCGCGAGCACCGCGGGAACCGCAGCGTCGAGTCGTACATGTTCCACGCGCTCGGACACATGCAGGCACGGCTCGGCGACTTCGACACGGCGCGGGCATCCTCCGATCGCTACCGCACCTTCCTCCTCGACACCGGTCAGCTGATCGGGTACCTGCGCTCGGCGGAGCTGCGGTTCGACGTCGAGATGCTGGCCGGCGACCCCGAGGCCGCGCGCGCCGTCGCGGAGGAGACCTACGCTCAGCTGCTCGAGAAGGGGGACCGCTGGCCCTACCTCGCCGCCTTCCTCTCGCAGGCGCACCTCAGGCTCGGGAGGTTCGATGAGGCCGTCGGGTTCGCCGAGGTCGCCGTCTCGAGCATGATCGCGGTCGAGCGCGGGCTCGGGCTCGGCGTGCTGGCCCGCGTGCACGCGGGAGAGGGCGACGCGGCCCGTGCCGAGCGAGAGATCTCGGAGGCGGTCGCGATCGTCGAACAGACCGACTTCCTGTTCGACCGCGGCACGGTCTTCTCCGATCAGGCCGAGGTGCTCCGGGTGCTCGGGCGGGCCGACGAGTCGCGCGCGGCGCTCGAGCGCGCGCTCGGCGAGTTCGAGCGCAAGGGCGACCTGGTCTCGTCGGCGCGGGTGCGTTCGGAGCTCGACGCGTGACTCAGTCGAGCAGCGCGTCGAACGAGCGCATCGTGTCGCCGAGCCGGTTCGCGACCGTCCAGGCGAGCCACCGATGGAGCGCGGCCGCGAGCTCGGGATCCTCGGCCTCGATGCGTTCGATCGACGACCGGCTGAGCCGCAGGACCACGCTCGGCGTCGCGGTCACGACGTCCGCCGTCCGCGCCGCGCCGGTGTAGAGGGCGATCTCGCCCACCACCACGCCGGGATGCATCGTCCGCAGCCGCACGCGGGTGCCGTCCGCCGTCTCGGTCTCTGCCTCCAGCAGGCCAGACTCGAGCACGAACACGTCGCCGGCCGGCTCGTCCTGGCGGAGCAGCACGGCACCGGCCTCGAGCTCGACGCGCTCGAGGTGCGGCGAGAGCCCCTCCGGCATCCGCGCGCGGCCGTCGCCGTCCGGGCGCGCTCCCCTTTCCGGCCCGGGCGACGCCAGGGGCGTGGCACCCACGAGCAGGCCGTCCTCGCACCGTTGCAGGGCCCGGTCGAGATCGGGCTCGAACCAGACCCGGCCGTCGATCCCCTCGACCCCGCCGCGAGCGAGTTGTTCGCGCACCCTGTCGGATGCGCCCGCGAACACGAGCTCGAACCCGTGAGCCTCGCCGAGATGCATCGTCTTGACGAAGCACGCGGCCGCGGAGGAGTCCACGCCGGTCGCGCGGCCGAGGTCGATCACCAGGAACCGCAGCGGTCCCCGCTCGAGCCGCTTCCTGATCCGCTCGAGGAGCCCGTTGGCCGTCCCGAAGAACATGAACCCGTTCACGCGCAGGATCTGGACGAGCTCGCCCGTCTCGCGGAGCGCGGCGCGCTCGGCGGCCGGCCGGTCGACGTTGGAGTGGAACGTCTCGCCCAGCGTGACCTCGCGGACGAGCTCACCCCGGCCGTAGCTCACCGCGAACAGCACGACCGCGAGCACCAGGCCGAGCACGACCCCTTCCAGGAACGTCGTGGCGATGATCGTCGCCAGGATCACGAGCACGACCCCGTACTCGAGCGGCGGGAGCTTCTTCCGCATGTCCCAGACCCATTCAACGAGGAACGCGAGGCCGAGGAACACGAGGACGCCGCCCACGATGATGCGCGGGATGAGCTCGATCACCGACGCCCCGAAGACCACGCCGGCGAGCGGGACGAGCGCCGCGATGAGTCCGGCGAACCGGGCGTCCACGCTCATCCGATCCGCGAGCGCTGAGAGACTGAGCGCGTGGTACGCGGGGGGTCCGCCGATCCCGCCGCTGATCAGGTTCACGAAGCCCGCGTCGCGCAACTCCTGGTTGGTGTCGAGGTCCCGACGCAGCACGAGCTCCGACCCGCTGATGTTGAACAGGATCGCGAGCGACGCCACCAACACGGCCGGCAGGATCTCCGCCCACGCCCCGAGCACCGTGGACCAGTCGGCGCCGGAGAGCGATCGGAGCGTCCACGGCTGCCACAGGCGGACGGCGTCGAACGGGCCGAGCAGCCACCGGCCCTCCCGGGCCTCCTCGAGCGACGAGCCCGTGAGGACCATGCCGAGCGCGAACACCACGACCCCGATGCCGAGCACGATCGGGATCACGAGCGGCCGTTTGATCGCGCGGACGGCGAGCAGCATCACCGCGCCGAACAGCAAGGCCGGAACCCACCTGACCAGTTGGTGTTCTCGCACGAGCTGTTCGATCGTGCTGAACAGCTTGGGTTCTTTCAAGAGCTGTTTGATCGTGGGGATCGAGATGCCCGAGGCGACGAAGATCCCGCCCTTGAACAGGAGCCATCCGGTGCCGGCGAGGAACCCGCCCACGACCGGGTACGGGACGAACCGGACGAGGTTGCCGAGCTTGAACGTGCCGAGCAGCAGGAAGACGACCCCGCACAGGAGCGTCACGACCAGGGTCGCCGCGACCACGGTGAGGAAGATGTCGGGCGCCTCGTAGTCGAGGGCGCCGGACGCCCGAGCCTGGCGCTCGAGGGTCACGGCCTTCGTCGCGGCCGCACCCGCGGCGCCCGCGAGCACGGCCACCGCCGCGTCCTGCACGCTGCCGACGACACCCCGGCGACCGGCCCGGATCGCCAGGATCGCGAGGGTGACCGTGGCGGCGGCCAGGTACAGGCCGATGCCGTCGGCGAGGCGAGAGAACAGGTAGCCGCCGAACACGAACGCGGCGAACGCGACCGCGAGGACGGTCTCGACCGTGCCGATGATCACGCCCGCGGCGGCCGTCGCCAGCGGGCCCGCTCGTCGTCGCTCGGTCGGCGTCGTCGTCGCCATCAGCTCATCAGGGCGTCGAACTCGCGCATCGTGTCGGTCAACCGCTCCGAGATGACGCTCGCGAGCCACCGGTGCAGGGCGGCGGCGAGCGCCGGATCCTCGGCTTCGATCCGGGCGATCTCCGCCCCGCTCAGACGCCGGACCACGCTCCGGGTCTCGGTGACGACGTCGGCGGTGCGCGGCACCCCCGTGTACAGGGCGACCTCTCCGACGACGACCCCCGGCCGGAGCGCGCCGAGTCGCAGCCGGGTGCCGTCGGCCGTCTGGGTCTCGACCCGCAGCCGCCCGGACTCGAGGACGAACAGGTCGCCCGGCGCATCGTCCTGCCGGATCAGGACGCTGCCCTCCTCGAGCTCGACCCGCTCGAGGTAGGGAGCCAGGCCCGGCGGCATCGCGACATGGCCGTCCGGCTCGTCCGGGGCGCCGACCGGTGCGGCCGTGTCCGCGGCCTCCCCGAGCAGCACGTCCTCGCATCGCTGCAGGCCGCGATCCAGATCGGGCTCGAAACTCACGAGCCCGGGGGTCTCCTCCACCCCGCCTCGCGCGAGCTGGCGCCGCACCTGCTCGCGGGCCCCGGTGAACACGAGCTCGAAGCCGTGCGTCTCGGCGAGATGGGTCACCTTGACGAAGGCCACGACCGCCGAGGAGTCCACACCGGTGACGCGCCGGAGGTCGATCACGAGGAACCGCATCCCGCCCTCGTCGACGCGCTTGCGGATCCGGTCGAGCAGGCCGTTGGCCGAACCGAAGAACACGAAGCCGTTCACGCGGAGGATCTGCACGCGATCGCCCATCGTCCGGAGCGCCGCCCGCTGCGCGGGCGGCCGGTCCACGTTCGAGCGGTACGAGTCCCCGAACGGCACCTCGCGGACGAGCTCGACCCGGCCGTAGCTGACCGCGAACAGCACGACCGCGAGCACGAGCCCGACCACGATGCCGGGCAGGAACCCCCTCGCGACGATCGTGAGCAGGATCAGGAGCATGATCCCGTACTCGACCCGCTGGAGCGATCGCCGGCGGTCCCAGACCCACTCCAGGATGAAGGAAAGCCCGACGAAGACGAGCACGCCGCCGACGATCATCCGCGGGATCAGCTCGATCACCGAGACGCCGACGACGACGCCCGCCAGCGGCACCGCCGCTGCGATCAGGCCGGCGATCCTCGCGTTCGCGTGCATCCGATCTGCGAGGGCGGTGAGGCTGAGCGCGTGGTACCCGGGAGATCCGCCGACCGCGCCCACGAGGAGGTTCGCGAGGCCCGCGTCGCGGAGCTCCTCGTTCGTGTCCAGGTCGCGGCGCAACAGGAGCTCGCTGCCCGAGACGTTGAACAGGATCGCGAGTACGGCGACGAGCACGGCGACGAGGATCGAGGCCCACTGCCCGGCCACCGCCGACCAGTCCGCGCCGGTGAACGCTCGGAGCACCCAGGGCTCCCATGAAGTCGGGTCGTCGAACGGCCCGTAGAGCAACCATCCGCCGCCTCGCGCGAGGTCGAGCGTCGACCCGCTGACGACCACGCCGACCCCGAACGCCACGAGCCCGACCAGCAGCATCACCGGGATCACGAGCGGCCGCTTCACGATCCGCACCGCGAGGAGCATCAACACGCCGAACCCGAGGGCGGGCAGCCATCGCTGCGCCGCGAACCACTCCGTGAGGTCGCCGACCGTGTCGAGCGCGGGCGCCACGCCACCCGCAACGAGGATCCCTCCCTTGAGCAGCAGCCATCCCACCCCGGCGAGGAACCCGCCGACCACCGGGTACGGCACGAACCGGATCAGGTTGGCGCGCTTCGCCCGCCCGAGCACCAGGAACGCGACGGCGACGAGGATCGTGACGACCAGCGTGGCGGCAACGACGCTGAGGAACCCCCGCTCCGGGCCTCCGAAGGCGGTCAGCGAGGTCCCCGCCGCCACGATCGTCAACACGGCGACGATCGGTTCCTGCAAGCCGCCGACGACCCCACGCGAACCCGCCCGCCACGCGAAGACCGCGAGGACGAGCGCGGCGGCCCCGAGGTAGAGCATCACGCCATCGGGCAGGGAGTCCACGATGCGGCCGGAGAACACGATCACGGCCAGTCCTGCCGCGATGACGGTCTCGATCGCGCCGATCAGTAGCCCGGCGACGACCGACGACACGAGACGCCCCGAACGGCGCTCCTCCGACACGGTCCCCCCCTCCGCGGTCCCGACCCACGGCCATCGGACCTCTCCTCGAGGCCTGTGCGAAAGATAGTCGTTTGCGGCAGGACGGGCTTCGTCGTGCATCACACCGGGTGTGTGACCCGGGGCCGGATCCGGGATGCCGGCCGCGTCAGGCGGGAGGCGGCGCGCCCGGTCCGCGGACGAAGCGTCCGGGTGTTGCGCCGGTGTGCTCCCCCTTGGCGATGACCGGCGTGCCGTTCACGAGGACGTGCGCGACCCCGGTCGCGTAGCGGTGCGGATCATCCGGTGTGGCGTGGTCGCGGATCTCGCCCGGGTCGAACACGACCAGGTCGGCGAAGAAGCCGTCTCGGAGCCTCCCCCGCCCCTCGAGCCGGAGGTTCTCGGCGGGCAGGCTCGTCAGCTTCCTGATCGCCTCCTCGAGCGGCAGGATCCCCTCCTCGCGCACGTACCGGCCGAGGACCCGCGCGAACGCACCGTAGGCACGCGGATGCGGGTTCGCCTTCAGGAAGATCCCCTCCGGCGCCTGCGACTCCTCGTCGGAGCAGAAGCTCACCCACGGGAGCGCGAGGACCGTGCGCACCTCGTCCTCGGACATCTCGAAGAAGAGCGCGTTGACGTTGTTGTCGTCCTCGATCAGGAGGTCCATCACCGCCTCCTCCGGCGTCGTCCCGCGGATCGACGCCACCTCCGCGAGCGTCTTGCCGGTCAGGTCGCGGAGCGCGTCCCGACGGAACCCGGCGACCACGATGCGTTCGGGCCCGCCTTCCCGGAACGGGTTCTCCCACCCGTCCACGACCGATCCCAGATCCTCCACGACCCGCGCCCGGACGTCGGGGTCCCGCAGCCGTTCGACGAGCGCGTCGAACCCGCCCTCATGCGCCCACGGCGGGATGCACGAGTCGAGCCCCGTGCCCGAGAAGTGGTACGGGTACACGTCGGCCGTGACGGGCAGGCCCTCGGCGCGCGCGGCCTCGACGATCTCGATCGCCCGGCCGAGCTTCGGCCAGTTCGGCCGTCCGGTCGCCTTGAGGTGGTAGATCTCGGCACGCGCGCCGGAGCGCCCGGCGATCTCGATCAGCTCCGCGATCGAGCCGAGCAGCGCGGCGCCCTCGCCGCGGATGTGCGAGGCGTACGACCCGCCGAACTCGGCCGCCGCCGAGGCGAGCGCGACGAGCTCCTCGGTGGTCGAGGAGGTGGCCGGCGGGTAGATGAGCGCGGACGCCACGCCGAGCGCCCCCTCGGCCATCGCCTCGCGGACGAGCCTGCACATCCGGTCGAGCTCGTCCTCCGTCGGCGGCCGGGCCTCGTACCCGAGCTCGTGGATCCGGACGGTGGACGCGCCCACGAACGACGCCACGTTCGCCGAGATGCCCCGCCGCTCGAGCCACCCGAGGAACTCCCCCAGCGTCGTCCACTCGATCTCGTACTCGACGAGCGGATTGGCGAGGCCCCGCCGCTCGAGCTCGTCCTTCATCTCCGCGGTGAGCGGCCCCATCGACAGGCCCTCGCCGAGCACCTCGAGCGTGACGCCCTGTCGGAGGTCGCTCTGCGACCGGCCGTCCTCGATGAGGGACTCGGGCGACCAGCTCATCATGTTGATGAACCCGGGGGCGACCGCCAGGCCCTCGGCGTCGACGACGAGCTTGGGATCCACGGCGCCGAGGTCACCGACGCCCACGATCCGGTCGCCCCGGATCGCGACGTCGCCGGTCCGCGCCGGCTCGCCGCTCCCGTCGAGGATCGTTCCGCCTCGGACGAGGACGTCGACGTCGCTCATCCGTCCCGGCTCAGGAGAACTCCCGGAACAGCCGGCGCTCGATCTCGCTGAACGCGCCCCAGCGCCGCCCGCCCAGGTACGCGTTCGTGAGCGAGACGACGCCCACGCGGCGGTCCGGCCGGAAGAACATCCGAGTGCTCTCGCCGTAGTCCCCGCCCGTGTGGCCCATCATGAAGAAGCCCCACGTCGGCTCGCCGTACCAGATCAGCCCCTGACGCCAGTCGGTGACGTCGCCGATCTGATGACGCCGGATCTCTCGCACCGTCGCGTCGTCGAGCACACGGACGCCCTCGAACGCGCCGAAGTTGATGAACGCGCCGAGCCACCGCGCGAGGTGGATCGCGCTCGATCGCAGCGCCCCGTCGGGATAGTCCGGATAGCCGTAGTGGAAGATCGGTTCGAACTCGCCCTGCCGCGTCGCGTACGGCATCGCGAGGTTCGTCGTGCCGACGTCGGCGAGTCGGAACCCGCTGTCGGTCATCCCGAGCGGGAGCAGGATGCGCTCCTTGCAGAGCTCGTTGAAGTCGATGCCGCTCGCGGACTCGGCCACGAACCCCGCGAGCGCGGTCGCGAGGTTCGAGTACGCGTAGCGGTCGCCGGGTGCCCAGTCGAAGAAGTTCTTTCGTCGCCGGTACCGCTCCTCACCCGGGACGAAGTACGAACGACAGAAGTCGCCGAGCGAGATCGGCGAGTCCCCTTCGAAGTACAAGGTGGGTTCGGACCAGGGGGTGCCCCACACGTCCCACCGATCGCGGATCCCCGACGTGTGCGTCAGGAGGTGCCGCATGGTGACGGGCGCGTCGGGCGCGAACGGGATGTGGACCTCGAACGGCAGGTAGGTGTTGACGTCGGCGTCGAGGTCGAGCGCGCCGTCCTCTACCAGCGCCATGATCCCCGCGCACGTGACGGTCTTCGAGACGGACGCGAGCTGGTAGACGGTCTCGCTCGTCGCCCGGATGCCTGCCTCGCGGTCGGCCCAGCCGACCCCGGCGGACCAGACGACCTCGTCCTCCCGCACGACCGCGACGCAGATGCCCGGCGTGTTCGCCTCGACCCGCTTCCGGCGCAGGTAGCGCTTCAGCTCGTCGGTCCGCGCGGAGGCGGCCTTGACGATCGAGAACGGCGCGATCGCGCCGACCCCGGCGATGGTGGCGGCGCGCGTGACGAACTCGCGGCGGGTGAGCGGCGGCGCCTGATGGGCCTCGGGCTCGGAACGTGGGTCGGTCGCGATCTCGTCCGGCGGCTCGCCGCGACCGAACCGATCGGGTTCGCGGGTCATGGTCGATCCGATCCTCGTCCGATCGCTCCGGGCCGGTCAATCCTCGGCCCCGACCGGTTAGTCCTCGTCCTTGTCGTTGTTCGCGTGCTCGGGCGGGCCCTCACCCTCGCCGTTCCCGTCGTCTTCGTTCCCCTCATCGACGACGGTCGGCGCGGGCGTCGCCGACGCAACCTCCACGAGCGCGCCCTCCTCCTGGAACGCCGTCAGGAGCTCGAGCATGGCCAGGTTGAGGGCGGCGGCCGCGTCGGTTGAGATCTTCCCTTCGTCGACGCCCTTGGCGAGCTCGTCCTCGAGCTCGCCGAGTGCCCTGGCGAGGCCCTCGTCGTCGCCCACGCCGTACGCCTCGAGGATCTTGACGGCCTTGTCGGCGAGCTTGTCCGATACGCCCTCGTCGATCCCTCCGGACGCCGCTCCGGATGCGATCTCGTCGATGAGGTCCGTCCACGCGTCCGCGACCAACGGCGGCGTGGACTCGGGCACCTGCTCCGACACGGACCTTCCGGCCTCGCGCGCGGCCTGCCGGGGACGCAGCTCGTCGTCCGTCGACGCGAGGGCGAACGCCGCGAGCCCGAGGAGCGCCAACACGCCGGCGACCGCCAACCACCGCGCCGGGACCCTTCGGTACCACGGCCTCCTCGCCCGGCGGCGTGGACGCGGGATCGGAGGCATCTCGGCGGTCCGGTCCCCCACCGGGACGACCTGGCGCGTGTCGGCGTCGCCGCCGACCGGGACCAGGGGCGCCGTGAACATCCCGTCGAGCGGCGCCGCGAGCAGCGCCTCCTCGAGATCCTCCGCGGAGCCGAATCGCTTCCTCGGATCCTTCGCGAGGCACCGCATCACGATCGTTTCGAGCGCCGGCGGAACCGGCCGGATCGAGGACGGCGGAGGCGGGTCCTCGTTCACGTGCCGATACATCGTCGCGACCGGCGTGTCGGCCCGGAACGGCACCTGCCCGGTCAACATCTCGTACAGCACGCAGCCGAAGGCGTAGACGTCCGAACGAGCGTCCACCCGGTCGCCGCTCGCCTGCTCCGGCGACAGGTACGCGGTGCTGCCGAGGACCACGCCGGTGCCGGTGAGCGTGTCGGAGCCGGTGGCGTGGGCGATCCCGAAGTCCAGGACCTTCACGGCCCCCTCGGGGGTGAGCATCACGTTCCCGGGCTTCACGTCCCGGTGGATCACTCCCCGCTCGTGCGCTGCGGCGAGGGCCCGCGCGACGTCGACGCCGATCGCGACGGCCTCGTCGGCCGGGAGCGGCTCGTCGCGGCTGATCCGCTCGGCGAGCGTCTCGCCCTCCACGAGCTCGGTGACGATGTAGTGGATGCCGTCGTCGGACCCCGTATCGAACACGGCCACGATGTTCGGGTGGCCAAGCCCTGCCGCGGAACGGGCCTCGCGTCGGAACCGCTCGACGAAGGCTCGGTCGCGGTCGAAGGGGGGCGCCAGGACCTTGACGGCGACCGGCCGCCGCAGCTGCCGGTCGTGGGCGCGGTAGACCCGGGCCATCCCCCCCTGGCCGAGCAGTGGGCCGAGTTCGTACCGGCCGTCCAGGACCTGGGTGGTCTGCACGGGAACGGGTTACCCCGCAGCCAGCGTTCGTACGCTCAGCCGGCTCCCCCGCCGGTGCCGCCGCCGCCTCCGCCGCCGCCCCCGGAGAACCCGCCGCTCGAGAAGCCGCTGGAGGAGCTCGAGGAGCCGAACCCGCCGCTCGTGGACCCGCTGCCGGCGCTCGCCATCGACGAGAGCACGAGGCCGGGCGCGGCCGCGTGGACGGTCCGGAAGGCGGTGATCCCGGCGAGGCCCGTGGGCGCCCCACGCATCGGCGAACGCAGGCTCTCGACCGGCACGAGCGCGCGGACCTGCTTCTCCACCTCGTCGGCGACGCCGAGCGCCACGGCCCACTCGAGGTAGTGCTCCCAGATAACGACCGCGAGCGCCGGCGCGTTCGGCAGGTCGGAGAAGTCCCTGAGGTAGCGGCGGAAGGCCTCGAGCCGCTTCACGCGCGTGCGGTCCTCGAGCCCGAGCCTGGCGGGGATCATCCGGAGCGCGGCGACGAGCGAGAGCGCGGAGACCGGGACGAGCCACCAGCCGATCGCGCCGCCGAGCCCCCAGATCGCAGTCCAGACGCCGTAGCCGGCCGCGCCGATCGCGATCACGGCCGCGAGCACCGACTCGAGACGCGCGTCGCCCTTCTGGATCCGCCGGACCATGCCGCCGGACTTCATGCGGACGCCCATCCACCAGGTCGAGAACGTGGAGGACGAGCCCTTCCTCGCCTTCGGGCGCTTGACCGAGATCTCCTCCAGCGCCCGCTCGCCGCGACCGAACATCAGCCACATGAAGTCCTGGTCGGTCTCGGTCGGCAGGTCCATCGCGTCCTGCCGACGAACGATCCTCACGTCCTCGGGGTCGGTCACGCGTCCGTCGGCCCGGAGCTCGACCGCGCCGAGCCGCGCAAGCCGGAGCACCTGCGCCCGGTAGGCGTTCTGCGGCGAGAGGTGGCCCTCCCACGCCGACCACAGCACGGCGGCCTGCACCGGGTCCTCGTCCGGCGGCTCCTCGAGGACCTTCGGGACGCCGGGCACGCGGTCGCGGTAGCGGGCGAGCAGCACGAGGCCCGCGAGCGCCAACGGCACGGCGACGAGCAGGATCACCACCCACCGGCGCTCGGCGTCGTGCCGGGCGCGCAGTGCGTTCGCCTGCTCGGCCCAGACCGCCTCCTGATCGAGGATCCGTCGCAGGCCCGGCTCGCTCGTCGAGACCGCGGTCGGCACCGCGTCGGTCGGGAACAGGATCGATCCCTCGACGTAGGACAGCGGCGGCACGTCGCGCACCTCGTATCGGATCGTCTGCGGGTCGACGAACGTGACCTCGCCGTTCAGCGGGCCGTGACCGAACGCCCGCACGTCGCCACGCTCGAGCGGCGTCTGGCCGAGGTCGAGGATCGCTCCGTCCTCCTCACACTCCTGCTGCCGGATCCCGGGATCGCCGCCCTGCCGTCCCGGAAGGTGCACGGTGATGTCGGCCTGCTCGGTCGGCTTGTCCCAACCGGCGCCGATGAACTGCCAGTACAGGTGCGCCGCGTCCGAGTACACGTCGACGGCGCACGCCACGCGGTAGCGGAACACCCAGGTCCTCGTCTCGTCCTCGGCCTCGTAGCTCCACTGCGACTGGAAGCCCTCCGTGACGATCGAATGGCCTGCCGAGTCGGGCTCGACCGGCACCTCGGTTCCGTCGTCGAGGCGCTCGGCGATCGTGAAGTCGCGGACGCGGTCCTGCGGGTCGTCCACGTTGAAGTACGCGTAGGTGAACGGGCCGTTCTGGAAGTCGAAGGTCCGGGTCTCCTCGAGCCGGAGGTCGCCGTTCGGGAGGACGGTCGCGTCGATCGTGACCTCGGAGAAGTGGTAGTCCTTCTCGACCGCGTGGGTGATGATCGGCGGCAGCCAGATCCCCGCCGTGGTCACGGCGATGAAGCCGGCGATCAGGACCCACCCGAAGACGCGCTTCATCCGCGCCGCACCCCCCTGGACACGGGCGGAGAGTCTACGCGGCCGTCATCGCCTCGCGAGGACCTCGCGCGAGAGTCGGCGGAGCGCCTCGAGCATGCGGTCGACGTCCGGCTCGGTCGAGAGGTAGTTCACGATGCCGGCGCGCAGGTACGTGCGGCCCCGCAGCTTCGTCGTGGAGACCCACGCCCCGCCGCTCGCCTCGAGCGCGAGCTGCAGCGCGTCCTGGTACGCGTCGAGCTCGTCGCCCTCGAGCCCCTCCGGGAGGTGCCGGAAGCAGACGACGGAGAGCTCCGGCTCCTCGGGGGCCGCCTCGAAGTCGGGACCCTCTCGACAGCGCTCGGCGAGGTACTTCGCGAGGTCGATGTTGTGCTCGATCAGTCGCGCGAACCCCCCGGACCCGAGGTGCTTCCAGGACAGCCAGAGCTTCAGCCCGCGGAACCGCCGCGTGCCCTCCAGCGTGTACTCGAACCAGTTGAGGGGCGCGTCGGCCGGGTTCGGGTGCCGGTAGTACTCGGGCATCCGGTGGAACGTCCGCTGCAGGTCCTCGCGCCGCTTCACGACGAGCGCGCCGATGTCGTAGGCCTGGAAGAACCACTTGTGCGGGTCGATCGTGACGCTGTCGGCGCGTTCGAGGGCCGGGACGCGCGGCGCCATGCGGGGCGAGAACCGCGCGGCGCCGCCGTACGCGGCGTCGACGTGGAGCCAGAGGTCCTCGCGTTCGGCGAGGTCGGCGAGCTCCTCGGTGAGGTCGATGCTTCCGGTGTTCGTCGAGCCCACCACGGGGGTGATCGCGAACGGGACGAGGCCCGCCGCCCGGTCCTCGGCGATCGCCTCGGCGACCGGCCCCGCGTGCAGCCGGAACCGGTCATCCGACGGGACGATGCTGAGCGTCTCCGGGGGGAACCCGAGGACGTCGAGCGCCCGCGCGATCGAGAAGTGCGCCTGGTCGCTCGCGTACACGCGGGTGCCCTGCAGCCCGGCGGCGCGCGGCGGCTCGCCGAGCCCGAGGAGCCGCGCCAGGTGGATGTCCCGCGCGACGGTGAGCCCCATGATGTTGGCCATCACGCCGCCCGACGTCAGCACCGCCCACGATCCCTCGCCGAACCCGATCAGGGTGCGGAGCCAGGTCGTGACCTCCTCCTCCACCAGCGCCCCGATCGGCCCGGCGGCCCACACGTCGACGCCCTGGTTCACCCACTGCGCGAGCAGCTCCCCCGCGACGGACATCGGGAGCGGCGGCGGCGTGAAGTAGCTGTACGAGCCGGGATGCTGGCTGTTGAAGACGTACGGCGCGACGCGCTCGCGGAACTCGGCGAGCACCTCGTCGGAACGCGCCGCCTCCTCGGGGGCGGGCGCCGGCTCGCGCGACGGGCCGTAGAAGGCCGTCCGCAGCTCGCCGTACGGCACCTGTCGAATCGGCCGGCTCGCCGCGTCCTCGTAGAGGTACCGGAGCGCCTCGTCCCACAGCGCCTTGCCGAACCGCTCGAGCGCCGGCCTCGACACGGACCCGTCGCGGATGTCGACCAGCTCGGGCTCGGGAAGCGACGAGAACGGGTCGGACATCGCGGGCGAGGCTAGCAGAGCGCCTTCACACGGCCTGCACGCCGGTGAGCACCGCGACGCCGATCGCCGTCACGGCGACGCCCGCGACCTGGACGCGCGCCAGCCGCTCCCGGAACAGGAAGTACGCCGCCACCGCGGCGAATGCCGCGAACTGCGACCCGAGGATCGCCGCGATCGCGATCCCGTGGCGCGCGCCGATCGTGTACGCGACGAGCCCGGCGACCTCGAGGAAGCCGGACGCGACGACGTACGGGAGGGCCACCCGCGTCATCCGCAGCCGCCCGATCAGCGCGAGGGGGAGCGTGACGAGTAGGACCGCGAGCGTTCGCGACGGGAAGACGATCCAGCTGATCGGCAGGTCCTCGGCCAGCCGGCCCATCGCGAACAGCCCGAGGCCGAAGAACCCCGCGGCGAGGAGCGCGAACGTCACGGCGAGCCCCTCCCGCCTGCCGTCCACCACCTCGCTCGAGCGCGCCACGCTCGAGAGCACCACGCCGAGCACGACGACCGCGAGCGCGAGGCGGGCGCCCGGCCCGATCTGCTCGCCGGCGGCCACGGCGATCACCGCGGCGGCCGCGCCCTGGGTCGAGGTGATCGGCGCGACGACGCCGACCTTGCCGAACCGCAGCGAGCTGTACGCGCAGAGCAGCCCGGAGGTGTTCCCGACCGCCGTCAGCAGCAGCAGGACGACGTGCTCGCCGCCGAACCCCTCGGGGACGCCCTCGGTCAGCGCGAACGGCGCCGAGATCACCGAGCCGATCAGCAGCACCCACGCGAGGATCGAGATCGGCGGGATCATGCGGCTCGAACGGCTCGTGCAGAGCGTCGACGCCGCCCACATCGCCGCGGCGACCAGTCCCCCGATGATCGCGATCACGCGGTGGAGTCTGGCATCAGCCGGTCGCGCGACGCCGCGCGTGGTGGCGGGCGACGCGGATCCGGTTGCCGCACGCAACCGAGCACCAGCGGCGATCGGACCGGGTCGCGACGAAGACGTTCCCGCAGGAGCCGCAGCGGCGGAGCCGATCGCGGTCGGGTCCGCCGACGAGCTCGATCGTCGACCAGGCGATCCGTGCGAGCGTCCGCGCGGTCGCGTTCGCCGACGCCGGCTCGTCCCGCGCGTGGGGCGGGTCGAGGACGAGGGTCCGCGGGACCCGGGCGCTGACCTCGTTCAGCAGTTCGACCGCGTCGACGGGCGGCGCCGTCCCGTTCACCGACGCGTCGTGGACGCTGCGGGCGGCCGCCCGCAGCGCTCGGAACTCGGGCAACCGGAGCGCGACCTCCTGGATCTCGCCCCGGTCGAGCCCGGCCGACGCCTCGAGCCATCGGGCCAGGTCCTGGCCGGACTCCAGGGGCCCGTTGATCAGCGATAGGACGAGATCGCTCAAGGTAACGGACTGATCGAATGACTCCGTTTCTATCGCTCACGATGATAATGGATTCTGAGACCCAACTCCATCACATCGGGGCCGCTAACGGATCAGCCGGGAGAGCCGCCGGTCCGCCAGGACCTTGCCGCCGGTCTGGCAGGTCGGGCAGTACGTCACCTCGTGCGACTCGTAGGAGACCCGCCGGAGGTCGCCCCCACAGCGGGGGCACGGCTCCCCGTAGCGCCCGTGGACCGTGAAGTGGTCGCCGATCTTCGTCGGGAGCCCGCCGGTCCGGCGACGCTCCTGCTCCAGCGCCTCGTCCAGGACCTCGCGCACCGCCTCGAGGAGCGCCCGGCGCTGCGGCTCGTCGAGCGAACCCAGCGAGGCGTACGGCGACAGCATCGCGCGGTGCAGGACGTCGTCGGAGTAGCCGCGGCCGATCCCGGCGACCGTCCGCTGGTCCCGCAGGATCGTGTGGACGCGCCGCCCGTCGTCGCCCGAGAGTACGAGCTCTTCGAACTCCTTCGAATCGGGCTCCGGCCCGAGCTTCCCGAGCGGCCCGTCGTCCCCCTCCGCGAGCACCCACCACCCCGCCTTCCGCTCGCGGCCGAACTCCTTCGCGAGCACCGTCGTGCGGTTGTCGAACCGGAGTCGGACCACCGCGCCGCGGGGCTTCGTCTTCTTCGGCGGCTGCTCGACGTCCATCCGTCCGCCCTGCGAGAGGTGGACGAGGATCCTCGGCCCGCCGAGCTCGAACAGGAGGTACTTCCCGCGTCGGCCGACCCGGTCGAGCGTCTCCCCAACGAGCTCGGACGCGCGTGGCGTCACGGTCTTCAGCGAAGAGAACTGCAGCACGTCGGCGCCCTCGAACGCGGACCCGCCGACCGCCTCGGTCAGCCGTTCGGCGAGGGCGTGGATCTCGGGCAGCTCCGGCATCGGGGGCATGCTAGCCGCGCACGCCGGAGCCACCCGACGCTGCGGGTGGCTCCGAGCCTTGGACTCAGACTCAGGCGGTGACCAGGTGTGAGCCCCACCTGCGGCGCATCGCGCTCGCCTGCAGACCCACGTAGATCCCGGACAGCCCCACGAGGCCGTACACGGCCTGCGTGAACGCGTTCGTCTCCCCGAACTCCAGTCCCGCGATCGCCGCAACCAGGTCGAACTCGGCCACGGCCACGAGGCCCCAGTTCAAGGCGCCGACGATCACCAGCACGAGCGCCAGGGTATCGAGCTTCTTCATGATGCAGACCGTCCCTTCCGGGTTCCGGGCGAACCCACGCACCGGAGTGTCCTCGAGCGCGCCGAACCTAGGCAAGGTCTCTGACGAGAGTGCATAGGTTCGTGCCGGAGGAGCGTCAGGCCTCGAGCGCGTGGAGCTCGACCGTGCGGCCGTGGAACTCGACGTCGCGCTCGTACGCCATCCCGAGCTTGCGGGCCACGCCCTTCGACGCCGCGTTGCCGTGGTCGATGAGCGCGATGAGCCGAGACAGTCCGAGCTCGCCGAGCGCGCGATCGCGGATCGCGGTGGCGGCCTCGGTCGCGTAGCCCTTCCCCCAGTGCGCGCGTCCGAACAGGTACGCGACCTCGTGCTCGGTCCGCCCCTCGATGCCGCGCACCGCGAGCCCGCACCGGCCGATCACATCGCCGCCGTCGGCGAGGAGCACCGACCGCATGTCCCAGCCCTCGAACGCGTTGCGCGCGAGGGACGCCTCGATCCACTCGGCGGACTCGTCCCGCGTGGCCACAGTTCCGTCGCCGATGAACCGTGCGACCTCGGGGTCCGTGAACATCTCGGCGAACGCGTCGAGGTCCTCGCGAGCGATCGGGCGCAGGACGAGCCGCTCGGTGCGGATCTCCTCGACGTCGGTCACGACGCGACGCCGGCCACCGCGCCGCGGACGATCTCGATGCACTCGTCGATCCGGTCCCGGTGCGTGCGGTGGGACAGGATGCACGCCCGGAGGGTGAACCGGCCGTCGAGCACGGTGCTCGAGAGGAACACGCGCTTCGAGTCGTTGATCGCGTCGAGGAGCCGCCGGTTGGCGGCGTCGTCGCCGTCGCGCAGCCGGAACGGCACGACCGAGAGGTCGGGCTGCCACGGGAGCTCGAGCTCCGGGATCGCCTTCAGGCTCTCGTACAGGTGCTCGGCGAGGTCGAGCTTCTCGGCGAGCGCCTCGCGGAACGCCGACACGCCGTGGAGCTGCAGCGGGAACCACACGCGCAGGCCGCGGAAGTCGCGCGAGAGCTCGGCCGAGTACTCCGCGAAGTTGGGGATGTGCGCGTCGGCCGCGAGGTCCTGCAGGTACGCGCTCGTGCCGATGTGGTGCGCGTCGCGCAGCTTCGCACCGTCCCGGACGACGAGCGCGCCCGTGCCGTAGGGCAGGAACATCCCCTTGTGCGGGTCGAGCGTGATCGAGTCG
>Ga0075430_100000237_pt1 | contig 38199 bp, 42 predicted proteins | sample RhiMetdeltSRZDD4_FD_75294 | JGI IMG/M metagenome (GOLD analysis project Ga0075430, IMG submission 75294) | Populus rhizosphere microbial communities from Tennessee, USA - Rhizosphere MetaG P. deltoides SRZDD4 | ecosystem: Host-associated > Plants > Roots > Rhizosphere > Soil | place: USA... | reverse complement strand
GTCCTCCTGGCCTCCTGCGGCATCGAGGTCAACCGGGTCGTGGAGTACAAGCCGATGCTCGACCGCGCGATCGAGCTGGCCAACCACAAGCCGCAGGCCTGCGTGGTGCTGCAGCGCCCGCAGGCGCGGGCGGGTCTCGTCGCCGGCCGGGACCTGGACTGGGCGGAGGTGGTGGCCGCGGCCGAACCGGTCGACTGCGTGCCGGTGGCGGCGACCGACCCGCTCTACATCCTCTACACGTCAGGCACGACCGCCCGGCCCAAGGGCGTGGTACGCGACAACGGTGGCCACGCCGTCGCCCTGCGGTGGAGCATGGAGCACATCTACGACATCCAGCCGGGGGAGGTGTTCTGGGCCGCCTCGGACGTCGGCTGGGTCGTCGGGCACTCCTACATCGTCTACGCGCCGCTGCTGGCCGGCTGCACCACCGTCCTCTACGAGGGCAAGCCGGTCGGCACGCCGGACCCGGGCGCGTTCTGGCGGGTGATCGCCGAGCACGGCGTGAAGGCGCTGTTCACCGCGCCGACAGCGTTCCGGGCGATCCGCAAGGAGGACCCGGCCGGGGAGCACATCGGCAAGCACGACCTGTCCGGCTTCCGCTGCCTGTTCCTCGCCGGCGAGCGGCTGGACCCGGAGACGTACCACTGGGCGAGCGACCAGCTCGGGGTCCCGGTGGTCGACCACTGGTGGCAGACCGAGACGGGGTGGCCGATCGCCGCGAACCTGCGGGGCCTTGCGCCCATGCCGGTCAAGCCGGGGTCGCCCACGGTCGCGGTACCCGGGTACGACGTGCGCATCGTCGACGCGTCCAGCCAGGACGCGCCGCCCGGGCAGGACGGGGAGATCGTGGTACGGCTGCCGCTGCCGCCCGGGTGCCTGCCGACCCTGTGGGGGGACGACCAGCGCTACGTGGAGTCGTACCTGAGCCGGCATCCGGGCTGCTACGCCACTGGGGACGGCGGCTACCGCGACGAGGACGGCTACCTCTACGTCATGGGCCGGATCGACGACGTGATCAACGTGGCCGGCCACCGGCTCTCCACCGGAGCGATGGAGCAGGTGGTGGCGAGCCACCCGGCGGTCGCCGAGTGCGCCGTGATCGGCGTACCCGACCAGCTCAAGGGGCAGGTCCCGCGGGGGCTCGTGGTGCTCAAGGCCGGCAGCCAGGTCGACCCGGAGGCGCTGCGCGAGGAGCTGGTCAAGCTGGTGCGCGACGAGATCGGCGCGGTCGCCTCGTTCCGCGACGTGGCGGTCGTGCCGGCGCTGCCCAAGACCCGCTCGGGCAAGATCCTGCGCAAGACCATGCGGGGCATCGCCGCCGGGCGTGACGAGGCGGTGCCGTCCACCATCGACGACCCGACGGTGCTGGACGCGCTCCGCCCGATCCTGCGCAACGGCGGATAGCGGGGTCCGCCCGAGGCGCCCGGCCGCGCCGCCGTTCAGTGGCGGTCGTTCAGTAGCGGTCGGTCAGTAGCGGTCGGGCGTGGCGTGGTCCAGCCGTACCGTGCCGCCGTCAGTGGCCGCCTGCGCGACCGCGCAGGCGAGGCGGTGGGTGCGCAGCGCGTCGGCGTACCCGGCCCGGATGCCTGCGCCGTTACCGCGCACCGCGTCGATGAACGCCCGGTCCACGGCCGTACGTGCCGCCGCCGGGTCGCCGGCCAGCCGGTGCTCGCGGTCGCCGTCGCGCGCCACGAGCCCGTCCTCCGCCAGCGCGATGGCGAGCCGGTCGGCGTAGACCTCAAGCCCGGCGCGGTGCTTCCAGCCCAGCGCGCAGGTCGTGGTGAGGGTGCCGACCGCGCCGCTGGCGAACCGCAGGGTCGCCGCGGTGGCGGTGGCGACGTCCCCGCCCTCGGGCGCAGCGCCGGCGGCGGTCGCCTGGACCTGCGCCACCTCGCCGGCGAGCAGCCGCGCCAGGTCGAGTACGTGCACCGCCTGCTCGACCACCGGGCCGCCGGACAGCCCCGCCTGGGCCCACCAGGCCACCGGGGGGACCCGGTCCAGCCATGCCCCGCTGACCAGCCGTACCGGCCGGCCGGCGAGCAGCTGCCGGGCCCGCTCCACGACGTTGAGGTAGCGCCAGTGGTGCCCGACCGCCGTCACAACGCCCCGGGCCTCGATGGCGGCGGCGATGTGCTCGGCCGTGGGGAGGTCGACCGCGAGCGGCTTCTCCACGAACATCGGCAGGCCGGCGCCGAGGACCGCCTCCTCGACCGGCCCGTGGGCGAAGGGGGGTACGCAGACGTACACCGCGTCGAGGTCCGCCTCCAGCAGGGCCGGCAGGTCCGCGAAGGCCGGCATGCCGTGGGCGCCGGCGAGGTGCCACGCCGCCTCGGGGACCACGTCGGTCACCCCGGCCAGCCGTACGTCGTCGAAGGCGGCCAGCTCCCGCGCGTGGCGCTGGGCGACGTTGCCCGCGCCGACCAGCCCGATGCGGGAACGTCGCATCGCAACCACCGCCTTCCCGGCGCCGCCGACCATTCATGCTTACCAGTCGAGTTGAAAAGAATCGAAATCTCTCGTGGTGTGGGCGCCGCGGCCGCCGGCGCCGCACGGCCGGCGTGGCCGACGGAGATCGGAAGGTATGAGCCAGGCCGGCGTGGGTAGCAAGAGCTGGTAGACACCTCATCCGAGGAGGCAGGGATGACCATGAGCGAGACCGGTCAGGTGACTGGGACCAAGGACAAGGACTACAACATCATCTGGTTCACCGAGGCGTGCCTGAGCAACGCCCTGCGCATGGAGACCTACATCCAGGACGCCGAGCGCGCCGGTGACACCGAGCTGGCCGACTTCTTCCGGCGCGCCCAGGCGGAGAGCCGTAAGGGCGCCGAGCAGGGCAAGCAGCTGCTGACCGCCAGGCTGGCCGGCTAGCAGCCAGTCCGGGGGGTACGGCGCGCCGCCGTACCCGGAAGTCCTTGTGCTGATGGCCGGCACCGCGGTGCCGGCCATCAGCTATGTCCGGGCGACGATGTCCCGGCTGGGGGGTGCTACACCGGGTAGAGCAGCGTGCCGGTGAGCGGGTCCTGGCCGTAGCGCCGGCACAGCTCGACGAGAATCTCCTCGTGGGTCGCCGCGACGTTCATGACCGTGTCGTTGCCTCCGTAGTAGACCAGGACCGTGCCGTCGGCGCGGCGCAGCATGCCGCAGGAGAAGACGACGTTCGGCACGTGCACGTAGTCGGTCTCGGCGACCCGGCAGTCCGCCGGTGACGGGAAGAGCACCGGGATGCTCGACATCGCGACCTTCGACGGGTCGTCCAGGTCGTGCAGTGCGATGCCGAGGACGTACGGGTTGCCGTCCATCGTGTTGCGCACCCCGTGGAAGAGGTTCAGCCAGCCGTGCTCGGTGCGCACGGGCGGGGCGCCGGGTCCGATCTTCTCGGAGAACGCGCTCGGCCCGCCCCCGGTACGCATGACCGGCTCAGGCTCGATCTTCCAGGGCCCGGTACGGAAGTCGTCGGCGTACCCGATCCGGATCTCGGTGCAGCCGCCACCAGCGTCGCCGGTGAGCGTGTCGTTGGGCCGGAACAGCCCGACGTAGCGTCCGCCGATGCGCTCCGGGAAGATCACGACGTTGCGCATGTTCTGCTGCAGGACAGGCCCGTACCGGGTGAAGGTCTGGAAGTCGGCCGTCTCCGCCAGGCAGACCCGCACCCGGTCCTTCACCCGGGCGTGGTAGGCGCTGTACGTGACGGCGAAGGTGCCGTCCACCGGGTTGATGCGCGGGTCCTCGACCCCGCCCGACTCCATCTCGACGACGTCCGCGGCGACCACGCCCGGCGCGTACGGGTCGCCGGCCGTGGCCGGGCGCAGTGCCGGCTCCGGAGCCACCCGCCAGCCGGTGACGCCGTCGGCGCTACGGGCCAGGCCGATGACGCTGACACCGGAGCGCAGGTGCGACCGGAACAGCAGCAACGTCTCGGTCCCGACCTGCGCGGCTCCGGCGTTGTGCACGGTGACCACCTGCCGGCCGGGCTCCGGCCAGGCGGCGTTGACCTGGTGCGAGGTGAGGATCGGGTTGCCGGGGTACCGCAGGAGCGGCTCGGATAGCGACACCAGGCCCCCGTGCCCGTCGCCGAACTCCACCGCGTGCTGCAGCTCCGCTGCGTGCCTCATGACTGCCCTCCGAAGCCGGCTCCATCATCGCGACTGTGCCCGGCCGCGGCGGGATCATGTGGTCCAGCGCAGCCTGCCGGGAGCGGCGCCGGATAGGCCCGGTTCGCGGAGACTGCGATGACCCGCCGATCTTAGCGGTGGTCGGCCCCGGCCGTGGGTCAGCGGACGATCTTGAAGTTGAAGGTCGGCGTACCCAGGGCCTGAAAGAGCCGCAGCCACACCGGCAGCAGCATCTCGGTGCCGCGGGCGGTGGTGATGTCCCCGAGGTCGATGATGTCGGTGTGGCCCAGGCTGGCCAGCAGCTCGGTCACCGTCTTCTTCGCGCCGGGGTCGTCGCCGGAGACGAAGACGGTGTGGTCGCCGCCGGCCAGCTGGCGCGGGTCGACCATGAGGTGGGCGCCCATCGTGTTCAGCGCCTTGACCACCTGGGCGTCGGGGAACGCCCGCTGGATCTGCTCGCCGAGCGAGTCGGTGTCCTTGACGAAGAGGGTCGGCGGCATCCCGGCGGAGAAGTCCAGCGGGTTGGCGATGTCGAGCAGCACCTTCCCGGCGAGGTTGACCGCTCCGGCGGCCTCCAGCGCGGCGAGCGAGCTGCTGCCCCCGGTGGCGTTGACGACCAGGTCGGCTGCTGCCGCGGCGTCACGGAAGCTGGCGAGGCCCACCCGGGGGTGCGCGGCCGACCACTCGGGGAAGGGCGGGCTGCCCATGGCGCCCGGTTCGGTGCGGGCCATCGTGGCGGCCACGTCGCGGGTGCCGACGGTCACCTCGTGGCCCAGCTCGGCGAGGCTGGCCGCGACGGTCTGACCAACGATGCCGGTACCGAGAACCGCGATCCTCATTACCTCACTCCTTCTGCATGGGTGGCTGATCAGGGTTGCGGTAACGATACAGACAGGTCTGTCTACTAGCAAGAGACGCGCCAGAGCTGAAGTATGGACCGGTGCTGCTGGGTAGACAGAGTTGTCTGTAAGATGGAGATCACTCTCCGCCGGGCGGGAGGGGGACGCATGACATCGGCAGGGACAGCGCCGTCGACCGGCGGCGCGCGTGACCGCATCCTCAACACCGCGTTCCAGCTCTTCTACGCGCACGGCCCGCGCGGCGTCGGCGTGGACACCGTGATCGCCCGCTCGGGCGTGGCCAAGGCGACGTTCTACAAGCACTTCCCGCGCAAGGACGACCTGGTCCTGGCGTACCTGGACGCGGTCGACCAGGTCTGGTTCGGGGCGCTGCGCGCCGCTGCCCGCGCGGCCGGGGACGACCCGCGCGACCAGCTCGTCGGAGCCTTCGACGCGCTGGCAACCGCGTGCCGGCGGGAGGGGTACCACGGCTGCGCCTTCATCAACACCGCCGCCGAGTGCGGCAGTGGGACCGAGGTCCACGCGCGCACCGTCGAGCACAAACGCGTCGTCCTGGCCTGGGTCACCGACCTGGCCCGCCGGGCCGGCGCGGCCGACCCGGAGCTCCTCGCCCGCGCGCTCACCCTGCTCCTCGACGGCGGCCTGGCCGCAGGCGTGCTCGACGCCGAGCCTGCCGCCGCCGAGGCGGCCAGGCACGCCGCTGGCATCCTGGTGGACGCGGCCTGCGAAGCGGCCACCTCAGGCCGCCGTCCGGTCGGGTAACCGGACCGGACGGCCTCGGGCATCCGTACCGCCGTCCCAATAACCGGGAAAATCCCTACTAGCTCGGCCGGATATGTAGCTGGTCCTAGGCCGCTGGCCGACACTCGACGGATGGACCTGGTCTTGACGCTGGCCGGCTTCGGCGTAGGCGTGGTGGTGGGGCTCACCGGCATGGGGGGCGGCGCGCTGATGACCCCGATCCTGGTGCTGTTCTTCGGCGTCCCGCCGTTGGCCGCGGTCTCCAGCGACCTCGCCGCGAGCGCGGTGATGAAGCCGTTCGGCGGCTGGGTCCACGCCCGGCGCGGCACGGTGTGCTGGCCGCTGGTCTGATGGCTGTGCGCCGGCAGCATCCCCAGCGCGTTCGCCGGTGTCCTGCTGATGCGCCTGGTCGGTCACGACGGAGCGGTGCAGGACGCCGTGCGGTACGCCCTCGCCGTCGCCCTCCTGCTCGCCGCCGGTGGTCTCGTCGTCCGGGCCTACACCGGTCATGGCCGCACCGCTGGCGAGGACTGGGCGGCCACCGTGCGGGTACGCCGGCTGCCCACCGTCCTGCTCGGCGCGGTTGGCGGGCTGGTGGTCGGGCTGACCTCGGTCGGCTCGGGCTCGCTCATCATCGTCGTGCTGCTCGCGCTCTATCCCGCGCTGCGGGCCAACGACCTGGTGGGTACGGACCTGGTGCAGGCCGTACCGCTGGTGACCGCGGCGGCCCTGGGGCACGCCTTCTTCGGCGACCTGCACCTGGACGTGGCGGCTGCGGTGCTCGTCGGCTCCATACCCGGGGTGCTGCTCGGGGCCCGGATGTCCTCCCGCGCCCCCGCCGGTGTGGTGCGTGCGGCCCTGGTCGTGGTGCTGATGGCCAGCGCGTTGAAGCTCTTCGGCGTGGCCAACACGGTCGTCGTGACAGCCGTCGTCTGCGGGGCGGCCGCGATGGTGGCGGAGTCGCTGCTGCGCCGCGGCGGCGCAGGAAGGACCGGTGAGCCAGGGACCACCGCAAGAACCGGCAAGCTGGAGCAGCCGCCCGCGCCCGGTCCTGTGCCGGTGACAGTCCCTGACCCGGCGCCAGCGACCCCTGGAACGGGGTGAGGCCAGTGCGCGGCCCAGCCGGCGGGTGAGGGCCGCCGGCGGTCCGGCATCTGGCCAGGAGGATCCAGGCGACGACCGCGAGGATGGTGAAGATGTAGCTGAGTACCAGGCCTGCCGTTGCCAGGCCGCCGCCCTGCTCTCCGGTGCGGCGGATCTGCCGCTTGGCGATGTGGCCGAACACGATGCCCAGCGGCGCGAACACGAACGCGAAGACCTGCGCCTCGTACCAGCGAGCACGACATAGATGCATGGCAGTGGGGGGCTGGCCTGGGGCCGGACGCGACGGCGGGGACAGTAAGGAAACCTTCCATTACTCCGTCTTATTGGCTAGCGTCACTGCATGTCCTCGGCCATGGGAGGTCGTCGTCATGCAGACCCGAATCGTCCATGCCCTTGTCGCCGCCGTGCTCGGCGCGACCGGGGTCCTCGCCGTCGGAGGCTCTGGCCAGCCGGCCGCGCCACAGTTGGCCGGCGCTAGCCAGCCGGCGGCCGGCTCGGCCGCCCTCGCCGGGCCCTACGTCAAGGTCGGCTACTTCACCCAGTGGGGCATCTACCGCCGCAACTTCCTGGTCCGTGAGGTGCACACGGCAGGCATGGCGGCGAAGCTGACCCACATCAACTACGCGTTCGCCAACGTCGGCGCCGACGGCCGCTGCTTCGAGGCGAACCAGGCCGGCGTGGGCGATGCCTGGGCCGACTACCAGAAGCGGTTCAAGGCGGGCGAGTCGGTCGACGGCGTCGGCGACGTCTACACCCAGCCGCTCGCCGGCAACTTCAACCAGCTGCGCAAGCTCAAGGCGATGTACCCGCACCTCAAGGTCATGCTGTCCATCGGGGGCTGGACCTGGTCCAGGTACTTCTCCGACGCCGCGCTCACGCCGGCGTCCCGGCAGGCCTTCGCCGCCTCGTGCATCGACCTGTTCCTCAAGGGCAACCTGCCGATCATCGGCACGTCCCCGCACGGCGGCCCAGGATCTGGGTACGGCGTCTTCGACGGGTTCGACATCGACTGGGAGTGGCCAGGTTCCGAGGGCAACCCCGGCAACATCGTGCGGCCCGAGGACAAGCAGAACTTCACCCTGCTACTCGCCGAGCTCCGCCGCCAGCTCGACGAGTACGGCGCCCAGACCGGCCGGCGCTACGGGCTCACCGCCTTCCTGCCCGCCGACCCGGCGCGCGTGGCCGCCGGGGTCGAGGTGGCGAACGCCTTCTCCTACCTGGACTTCGCCACGGTGCAGGGCTACGACCTGCACGGCGCCTGGGAGCCGGTCACCAACCACCAGGGGCAGCTCTACTCGCCGGCCGCCGACCCGACCCCGCAGCGGTTCAGCGCCGACCTCGCCGTGCGCACCTACCTGGCCGGTGGCGCGCCCGCCAGCAAGCTGGTGATCGGAATCCCGTACTACGGCCGGGGCTGGACCGGGGTCGCCAACACCAACAACGGGCTGTACCAGCCTTCGTCCGGCCCGGCGCGGGGCACCTATGAGGACGGTGCCGACGACTACGCGAAGGTGGTCAGCAAGTCGGGCACCCGCTTCTACGACGCGGGCGCCGTCGCCGCCTGGCTCTTCGACGGGCGCAACTTCTGGTCGTACGACGACCCGCAGGTGATCGCGGCCAAGACGGCGTACGTCAAGGCCAACGGTCTCGGCGGGACGATGGTGTGGTCACTGGACGGCGACACCGATGCGGCCACCCTCACCACGGCGATAGACGCCGGCCTGGCCTGACGACCGGCGCAGGCCGAGCGGCTCAGGACTGCAGCGGCTCAGGACCACAGCTCGAAGGGCTCCTCGACCGGTTCCCCGGCGAGGAAGGAGGTCAGCAACGCGGGCAGCCGGCCGGGGTAGAACCGCTCGGGGCTGCCGACCACCTCGGCCGACGGCCACCACCGGAAGCCGATGTAGTCCTCCTTCTCGTAGTCAAGGCGACCGGTCCCGTCCACGGCCGGGCCGGGACCGGTCAGCCGGACCAGCACGACCACCTCGTGCTGCAGGCGCCGCTCGTCGCGGTAGCGGAACGAGGCACTCCGGCGCCACGTCGGCGGGCCGACCTGGTCCGGTCGTACGGCGATGCCGGTCTCCTCGCGCAGCTCCCGGATGGCCGTCTCCCGGTAGGTCTCTCCCGGGTCGATCCCGCCACCGGGCAGCTCCCACCAGGTCCCGAGGTCGGGCCTGCCCGGGTACCGGGTGTGGAACAGCAGCAGATGGTCGTTCCCGTCGAGCACTACGAGCCGCACCACGCTCCGCTCGACGACCGGCAGGTCGTCATCCGGAAGCTCCGGCATCCGTTCCTCCTCCCGGGAAGCTCCGGCATCCCGTCCTCCCGCCATCCCGTCCTCCCCCTGGAAGCTTCGGCACCCGGTCCACCTTCCCGATGTTGGGTCACCCAGCCCCGCTGCCGGGTGCGGCAGTGAGGCCGCGGCTGGATGTGCCTCGGTGCCCAGGCGACCTGTTGCGGGCCCCCGCAGGCCCGACTCTGCCACGGGAAGGTCCGCGGCCGGCGACAGCATTGGATAGCGTGGAAAGCTGACGCCGTTGGACAGGGGGCGCGATGTCCAAGCAGCTCCGTACCGAGGTTGAGATCCAGGCCAGCCCGGAGCGGGTCTGGCAGGTCCTCACCGACTTCGCCGCCTACCCGCAGTGGAACCCGTTTCTGGTCCGTGCCAGCGGCGGTCTGGCGCCGGGTGAGCGGCTGACCATCCGCATGCAGCCGGTGGGCGGCCGGGCGATGACCTTCCGCCCGACCGTACGGGAGGCCGTACCGCAGCAGCGGCTGCGCTGGCTCGGCCACCTGCTCGTACCCGGCATCTTCGACGGCGAGCACAGCTTCACGATCGAGCAGCTGGGCGCCGGCCGGGTCCGCCTGGTCCAGGAGGAGGACTTCCGCGGCGTGCTGGTGCCGTTCCTCGGCAGGTTCCTGGACCGGCGCACCCGGCCGGCGTTCGAGCAGATGAACCAGGCGCTCAAGCGGCGGGCCGAGCAAGCGGGGCCGTAGCCCCACGCGGGCCCCAGCGCAGCAGCGCCAGGGTGGGGCTCAGCCGGTCGACCCGTTCTCGAGCGCGGCCTTCACCTTCGAGATCATCTCAGCCTGGGCCGGGTTGGGGCCTGAGCCCATTGACTGCTCGATGGCGATCGTCACGATCCGCCGAAAGCTGTCGACCTCGTCGGGTGCCTTGGCCTTCAGCACGCCGACCGCCGCCGACAGAGCTGGCAGCACGGTGGCCGCGATCTCAGCAGCTGACTTCCCATCGATGTGGATCTTGTCCTTGCCGGCGAGCACCTCGCCGACCACGCCGGTGGCGCCGGTGAGCACCTTCGCCCCGACGATGTTGGCCTTGGTCGTGGAGATCGCCCCGGGATAGGCGATCGAGACCAGGGTGACCGCGCCGTAGGCGGCCGTCTTGATCGTCTCCCTCTCCTGGGTGGTGAGCTGTTCGGCCATCACAACCTCTAATCCGCGGTCGTACGCGCGACGTCGCCGGCCGCTGTGCGGGCGGGTGGCACATGTGGTGTCCGGGCGCAGGTGCCACCCGCTCCCAAGTAGATCCGGTATGCGCCTGGACGTTCCTAACTTGAATAGTAACAAGTGAACTAGTAGTCGTCCTACTAAACCCGCCTCATCCCGGTGCCTGACTGCGACCAAGATCCGCACGGCGCGCGTTCCACCATGATCTTGATCTTCTGAGGTCCACCGAGGCGCGCAACAAACTTGCGCTCCTCCCGGGACGAGGTGGGCCTCCGCCTCAAGGTCATCTCAGCTTCTGGGATCACCCTGTGGCCGTGCCGGCCGTCCTGAAGACGAAGAAATGGCCCACAACCGGGCCCGGCCTGGCCCGGCTCTGGCCGTCTTCCGGTCAAGTTCGGCGATCTAGAAGACTTATGCCGTGATGGTGTGCATAAGTCTTCTAGATCGCGAAGCAACTCAGTTTCAGTGAGCCGCCAGGGCTCGTGCCGGTCGCTCCGGGGGCTAGGGACCGCTTAATGCTTGAATAAGTCCAATAAATGAACGCATTAGCGCCATTTGCGCCAAATTCGCAAATACGCATACTCGGAGGGAAGTGCGATGCTCATGTCGCGTGTCTTCTAGGAAGCGGTCATACGCCCGTGGCCACGGACGCCACCCGTGCTCGTCTGGCCGACGCGACCTCAGCGGGCCGTGCCCATCCCAGCCAGCCGGAGCGGTACGGGAGGAGGTACTACGCGTGCTCGAGCCTGGCCCGGGGCAGCCAGCGGCCGATCCATCCCGGCAGCCACCAGGCCCGGGCGCCGAGCAGCTGCATGACCGCCGGCACGATCAGGCACCGGATGACCACCGCGTCGAGGAAGATCGCCACGGCCAGCCCGAGGCCGAACTGCTGGAGCATCCGGTCCGGGCTGAGTATGAAGGCGCCGAAGACGACGACCATGATGGCTCCGGCTGCGGTCACCACCCGCCCGGTGGTCGCCATGCCCTCCCGGACGGCCCGGTGCGCGTCGTGCGAGCGCTCCCACTCCTCATGCATGCGCGAGATCAGGAACACCTCGTAGTCCATGGAGAGGCCGAAGACGATCGCGAAGATCATCACGGGGATGAACGCCTCGATCGGCCCGGGCTGGATGCCTAGCGCACCCTCCTGGAACACCAGGACGACCACGCCCAGCGCGGCGGAGATGCTCAGCAGGTTGAGGATCGCGGCCTTGATCGGGATGAGCAGCGACCGGAAGACGACCATCAGCAGCAGCGCGGACAGGCCGATGACGATGAGTACGAACAGCGGCAGCCGCTTGCTGATCGTCTCGGAGTAGTCCTCCAGGCCTGCGGTGCTGCCGCCGACCAGGAACCGGGCGCCGGTCTCCCGCTCCAGCGGCGGCAGCACGTCGTCGCGCAGGCGGTGGACCAGGTCGCTCGTTGCCGGGTCCTGGGGGGACGTGGTGGGGAAGACGATCACCTGTGAGACCTCGCCGCTGCCGAGAGGTATCGGGGGTGTTGTCTCGGCAACACCCTGGGTGGTGTCCAGCTTCTGCTGGAGCTTGCCTGCCGCCTGCTGGCTGCCGTCGACCACGACCAGCAGCGGGCCGCTGAAGCCGGCGCCGAAGCCGCGAGCCAGCAGGTCGTACGCCTGCCGGCTGCTGGTGGACTCGTCGTCGTTGCCGGCGTCGGCGAAGCCCAGGCGCATGTCCAGCACGGGGATCGACAGGGCGAGCAGCGCTGCCAGCGCGACCAGAGCCGACAGCCAGGGCCGGCGCTGTACCGCCTCGGACCAGCGCCGCCAGATGGCGCCCTCGGGCCGCTTGGCCTTTGCCGCGCGCTTTTGCACCCTGCGCTCGATCCGGCGGCCGAAGATGGCGAGCAGCGCCGGCAGCAGCGTGAGCGAGGCGACCATGGTCATCAGCACGGTCAGCGCGACGGCGAGAGCGACGCCCTGCAGCGCGCCGAGGCCGAGGGCCACCAGGCCGATCAGAGCGAGGACCACCGTGCAGGCGGCGAAGAAGACGGTGCGTCCGGCGGTGTCCAGCGCGGTACTCACCGCCCGCTCCCGGTCGGCGCCGTGCACCAGCTCGCTGCGGTAGCGCGAGAAGACCAGCAGCGCGTAGTCGATGCCGACCCCCAGGCCGACGAGCATCATCAGCGGGGGAGTGAAGTCGGCGACCGAGGCGAGGTGCGAGGCGAGCACGACCAGCCCGACCGTGCTGCCCACCGCGAAGATCGCGATGACGATGGGCAGGGTCGCCGCGAGCAGCGAACCGAAGAGGATCACCAGGATGACCAGCGCGGCAAAGATGCCCATGTACTCGCCGCCGCTGCTTTCGGGCTCCTCTGCGGCCCGCACGGCCTCGCCGCCCAACGCGACCCGTAGCCCGTCGCCCTCGGCCCGCTCCGCCGTCGCGATCATGTCCCGGACATCGGCGTACGGCATCTCCTCGTCCAGCACGTCGAGCTGGACGGTGGCGTAGCCGATCCTGCCATCGCCGGAGATCGTCCCCTGGCTCATGTCCGGGACCACCACGTCGACCACGTGCGGGGAGCGCTTGACGTCCGCCAGCATCGCCTCGACCCGCTGCTTGACCGCTGGCGCAGCGAGCCCGGACGGGTGCTCCACAACCACCTGGATGGTGCCGCCGGCCTGGGCCGGAGCGTGCCGCTTCAGCGTGTCGATGGCCTCCTGCGACTGGGTGCCGGGCAGCGAGAAGTCGTTGTGGTAGTCGCTGCCGACCGCCTGCGCCCCGACCGTGACGCCGACCAGGACCAGCACCCAGAGCACAAGAGCCCACCAGCGACGGCGGTACGACCAGGCGGCGAGGCGCTCGAACATGCTCCTGCGCGGGGCGGTGCGCGTGTCGTCAAGCGTGGCGGCGGACTTGGCCATCGTATGGACCTCTCTCGAGCCGTACGAGGATCAGCGGCAGCGGTAGTCGCACACACTACCTTCCGAACCGCATCCACAAGGGTCATCGCGATCTAGCACGGTGGGGCGGGACGGCCCGGCCAGGGCAGGGGCCGGCCGGTCACGATGGGCCGGCCCGGGTCAAGACGGGCCCGCCCGGTCAGGCCAGCCCCATCCGGCGGGCGATCGGGCCACCGGCCCAGCTGTCCTCGTCGTACAGCAGCTGGTGGTTCAGCTCCGGGTACGCGTCGAACGCGGCCAGCGCGTCGCTCTGTGGCAGCCCGTGCTGCACCAGCAGGTCGGCCGCCTGCTTACGGGCCTGCCAGCGCTCCACCGGCTCGTCCATCGGCAGCAGCCGGGTCGGCACCTGCTGGCCGAGCAGCAGGTAGTCGATGCCGAAGAGGCCGAAGAACGTCGGTGCCACGCGGTTGAGCAGGTCCTGCACGACCGGGTTACGCCGGCACAGCGGCGCGCCGCCGGCGTACACCTCCAGCAGCGGGGCGAACCCGGACACATCAGCGGTGCTGCACGCGTCCTTCCAGAATGGTGTGTCGAGGCGGGTGTTGAACCGGTAGTGGATGGCCAGCAGCCAGCGGATCGCGTCCCACTGCTGGGCCAGGCCGGCGTTGGCCGCCTCCCGGACCTGGGGGTGCGCCCAGGACGCGGGCAGCATGGAGACCAGCGTCTGCACGGTCACCGCGATCATCAGCAGGCCGGTGGACTCCAGCGGCTCGACGAACCCGTACGCGTTGCCGACCGCCACCACGTTGCCCCGCCACGACCGCTCGTGGCGGCCGGTGCGGAACTTGACCAGGCGCGGCTCGCTGATGCCGGGGTAGCGCCTGGCCAGCTCGGCCGCTGCCGCATCGTCGGAGATGTGCGCCGAGGAGTAGACGTACCCCCGGTGGTCGCTCTCCCGGGTCGGGATGCACCAGCACCAGCCCGCGTTCATGGTGGTCGCCTGGGTGTACGGCTTGAGGTGGCCGCCGTGGTCGACGTTGCCGGTCACCGCCGAGTCGGTGAACAGGCTGCTGGCGAAGCTGTGGAACGGGGTGCCCAGCGCCTGTCCCAGCAGCCGGGAGCGGAAGCCGGAGCAGTCGACGTACATGTCGAAGCGCAGCTCGCGGCCGTCGGTGGTGCGCAGGTGGTCGACCCACTCGTCGCCGCTGAGCACCACGTCGGCGAGGGTCGCGTCGATGTGGTGCACCCCGCGCTCCTGCGCGCACCTGGTCAGGAACGACACGAACTGGGCGTTGTCGAGGTGGTAGGCGAACGGCAGGTACTTCATCAGCGAGACCGGACGGCCGCCGACGTCGTACACGGCGGTCTTGTCCGCGACCATCATCGCCGAGCCCAGCGTGGAGCCGTTGATGTTGCCGGTGGTCTCGATGGCGCCGATGAGACCAACCGAGTCGGCCGACCAGTCGAACGGGCCGACGAAGCCGTCCGGGTGCGGCCCCCAGTCGAACTTGATGCCGAGCTTCCAGGTGGGCTGCACGTGGCGGTAGAGCTCGTCCGGGTCGATGCCGAGGTAGTGGTGCAGGAACAGCGTCATGTACGACACCGTCGCCTCGCCGACCCCGATGATCGGGATGGACGGCGACTCCACCAGCGTCACGTCCAGCCACGGCCGCCGGGTCTTCAGCGCCACCGCGGTCAGGTAGCCTGCGGTCCCGCCGCCGATCACCCCGATCCGGCGGATCGCCTGCGGGTCCTGCGGGTCCGGCTGGACGATGTCGCTGCCGGCGCCCGAGAGGTTGCCCAGCAGCGCGAGCGGGTCGGTGGCCCCGTCGGCGCGGCCGGGGACCCAGGACCGGACGGCGGCCGCCTCGTCCTCCGGCAGACCGGCCAACACCAGGTCGAGCTGGTTGCGTTCTCCTGGCCCGAGGCCACTGGCCAACACCTTGTGGTCCATGTCCACTCCCGCCATTTCGGGTTGAGCGCACGCCTGCTGCCGCCGGTCGAGCTGGTGTCCGGTGCCGCCCCACTCTCGGGGCCACTGCTCGAGCAGGGCTCAAAGGTCGCTGGGCAGGTATGGCCGGGTGCCGGGACCGCATTGACCGGTGCCACGACTCGAGTAGCGCTCGAGGCTCACTCGCAGACCTCTCGAGCGCCGCTCGAGCCGGTAAACAACGAGTAGACCATAGTCGATCTTTCTCATAAGATCACCGCTGCGGTTCGCTCTCCCTCCGGTAAGCACCTAACCCTTTTGTCCATCGAGATCTTTTTGGAACGACGGACACCGCTACGGGGTGCTTGCCACACCCCGGGCATCGACCCCACAGGAGTGTTGGGATGACTACAGACATCCGCAGACCGGTTCGGAAAGGCGCTCTCTGCGCGGGGCTGGTGCTGGCGGCCACGGCCAGCGTGATGGTCTCGACCACCGGCTCGGTCGCCGTCGCCGCCACGGCGCAGCAGTACTACGTGGACTGTGCCGCAGGCGACGACGCGAGCTCAGGAAAGAGCACGCTGCGGCCGTGGCGCACGCTCAGCCGCGTCAACAGCCAGGTGTTCCTGCCCGGTGACGTGGTCCGCTTCCGGCGCGGGACGACCTGCACCGGGACGCTCGCGCCGAAGGGCTCGGGCGTGCCGGGCACGCCGATCGTGCTCAACTCGTACGGCACGGGCGCCAAGCCGGTCATCGATGGCCAGGGCCAGCGCGCCGCCGTCCTGCTGCACAACGTGGAGCACTGGGAGGTACGCGACCTTGAGGTCACCAACACCGGGCCGGCCTCTACGACGGCTCAGCGGGTAGGCGTCTACGTGCTCCTGGAGGACTACGGCATCGGGAAGCACTACGTGGTCAGCAACGTCACCGTCCGCGATGTCAACGGCTGTGACTGCCGGTACCCCACCCCGAGCGGCGGGATCGTCTTCGAGGCGGGCGGCTCCAGCGTGCCGACCGGCTTCGACCGCATCTCGGTACGCCAGAACACGGTCACCCACGTGGACCGGATCGGGATCGGCACCTTCTCCAGCTGGCAGCGCCGGGCGGAGAACCCGACCGGGCCCGGCTCGACGTTCGTGCCGATGACCAACGTCGTCGTCGCCCGCAACACGGTCACTGACGCCGGTGGTGACGGCATCGTGATCCTGAACGGCATGGAGGCGCAGGTCCAGTACAACGTCGTCGACCGGTTCAACACCCGGTCCGCCGACTTCAACATCGGCGCCTACGCGTGGAACTCCAACCACACCGTCTTCCAGTACAACGACGTGTCGCACGGCTTCGGGGTCGGCATCGCGTTCGGGATCGAGGGCGGGAACATCGGCACGGTCTACCAGTACAACTTCAGCCGCAGCAACGGCGGCGGCTTCATGTACCTCTGCAACTCGGACGGCTCGACCTCCCGGGACGGGGTGGTCCGCTACAACGTCAGCCAGGACGACACCGGTGCCCCGCCGTACCTGGGCATGTTCACCATGACCTGCGGCGACATACCCAACACCCGCATCTACAACAACACGTTCCATGCCCCCACCAGCGGGTTGCTGGTCGCCAACTACGGCACCACCAAGCTGCTCTTCACCAACAACATCTTCGTGGGTCAGGCCGGGTCGGCGGTCTCGGACCCGCACGGCAGCTACGACCACAACCTCTTCCACAACGTGGCCACCCTGCCGCCGAACAACCTCCAGGCGCAGAGCGGTGACCCGCAGTTCGTGGCACCGGGCACAGCCAGCTCCCGCAACACCGCGGACGGCTACCGGCTGCTCACCGGCTCACCGGCGCTCGGCACGGGCACGGTGGTCCCGGACTCGGGCACCGTCGACTACTTCGGCAACCCGGTCCCGGTCGGGTCCTCCAACATCGGGGCGTACCAGGGGCCTGGGGTGTGACAGGCAGCTGTCAGCGGACCTGGGTAAGCTCCGCCGCGAACCCCCCGGGGTTCGCGGCGGAGCCCGTCCACCGCCACAGCAGCCTTCGAGGTCTTTTTGAGCCGGCCGGACCAGGGTGGCAGCGGGTCACGCCGGCAGTGGTCACCCAACCAGGGAGTACGGATGGCTCACCCGTTCACGCAGCCGAGCGCGGGCGATGCGCTCGAGGACTTCCGCTCGTTCATGGCGCGGTTCCCCACCGGCGTCGCCGTGGTCACCACGCTCGACAGCGCCGGCATCCCGCGCGGGATGACCTGCTCCTCGGTGTGCAGCGTGACCCTCAAGCCACCCACGCTGCTGGTCTGCCTGCGCTGCGGAAGCCCGACGCTGAACGCGGTCCTCGACCGGGGCTTGTTCGCGGTCAACCTGCTGCACGAACGGGCCCAGCCAGTGGCCCAGCTGTTCGCCTCCGGCCAGCCCGACCGGTTCGACCGGGTGCGCTGGCACGCCGAGCCTGGCGCCGTGCCGCACCTGGTGGACGACGCGCACGCGGTCGCCGACTGCCGGGTCAGCCACACCGACCTCGTCGGCGACCACATGGTGGTCTTCGGCGAGGTGCAGCAGGTCTGGCAGCAGCCAGCGCCCGAGCCGCTGCTCTACGGGCTGCGTCAGTACGCCGCCTGGCCGGTGGCCTGAGCCTCACGAGAGGAGCCTCCATGCCGTTCGCGGCGATCACCTACGACATCAAGGGCGGCCACGAGGACGAGGTGGCGGAGGTGTTCGGCGGGTTCCGCCGGCCCGCGTCGCCGGAGGTACCGGGCGCCGACGGCGCACCGGCCGCCCGCATCCTGGCCACCGCCGTGTTCATCCGGGACAGCCTGCTGGTCCGGATGGTCGAGTACGAGGGCGACATCGACGCGGTTGCCCGCTTCATGGCCAGCCAGCCCGGTGTGCAGGAGGTGGAGCGCAAGCTGCGGCCGTACCTGCGCACGCCGCGCAACACCGACACGGTCGAGGGCTTCGTGCAGACCTTCAAGAGCAGCATGCTGCGGTGCGTGACCCAGCTGTCGGTCCCGCGCGACGCAACCACCGCGCGCTGAGCGGCCCCGCCCGGCGCGAGATGCCGGCCCGGGATCCCTGGGCCGGCATCTGCTACAGACTTTGAAGGGCTAGGGTAGGCGACTTGGCTGTGGGACCACCAAGGTCAACCACCGGTGATGATCGTGCTAAGTGGATTTCGGTCGCCTCGTGCCAAGGAGACTGGCGCGTAGACCTTCTGGTAGGCGGGCCGTGTCGTCGATGGTGGCTCTCGTCAGCTGCTCTGCTGTCAGGCCGTGCGCCGGCTCCGCGGGCTCGCCGGTTGGGTTTGCTGGTCGCGGCTAGTACGTCTCTACCTGGGCGACGTGTCCGCTTGCGGTGGCCTGCTTCTTGTCCATTGTGATCAGCGGTACGTCAAGGGCCTCAGCAAGGGCAATGAAGCAGGCGTCGTACGCCCCAAGGCTGTGCCGCAGTGACCAAATGCGGCTAGCTAAGGCGCGAGTTGGCAGCCTGATCATGGGTAGGTCGACGAAGAGCATGCGGGCGTGCTCGGCCCGTTCGACACTGATCTTCTTCCCGAGTGCCAGACCCCGCAGGGCATGGTGAAACTCGACATCGATGATGTCGGGCACGTGGGGGACTACGCCCGCGAGTCGTTGGGTCAGCGGGCCGGTAAGGTCCCCGCTATCCAGAGTGGCCAACCCGACCAGCACGGAGGTGTCGATGACGGCGATCAACGATCGCGGCCAGAACGGATCGCCGCCTGTACCTCCGCGCGGCTGGCGCCGCCTCCCGCCTGCGCGAGCGCCGTTGCCCTGGCCACAACCTGGGCCATGGTGGGGCGGGTGACCATTTCGCGGACCAGGTCCAGAAGGTAGTCAGAGACAGACATGCCCGCTTCCACGGCACGGATGCGAACCGCGGCGTGTACGTCGTCCGGGACGTTTCTGATCTGTAGCGTAGCGCCCATGGCATGTAGGATACATGTTTCACATGCTTTGCGCATGCGGCGCTGCGGCGGCAGCCCTATGCCGTCAGGCCGGCCCGGGAGCTGGCCTGACGGCATAGGCTGCCGGACCGGTTGGTAGGCCGGCTCCATCAGTCAGGGCTTGCGGCAGACCATCAGGGTGTCGTAGTCCCCCAGCGGGCGCTCGGTGACGGAGGTGAAGCCGGCCGCCTCGGCGTGGGCGCGCAGCTCGCTCACCGGGTACTCGGAGCCGCCCTCGGTGACCAGCAGCATGTCCAGGCTGATCACGAGGTTCTCCACGTGCCGTGGGTCGTCGTCGAGCATGCGGTCGTAGACCAGCAGGGCTCCGCCCGGGTTGACCGCGCCGAACGCCTTGCCCACCAGGAAGCCGCGCTGCTGGGAGTCCCAGTCGTGCAGGACGTGCCCGAGCACCACGACATCGGCCGGCGGCAGCGGGTCGGCGAAGAAGTCACCGCCGTGGAACTGCACCTTCCCGGCCAGCCCCAGGCCGCCGATGTGCTCGTCGAAGAACGGCTCCATCGCGGGCAGGTCGAACACGTGGCCGGCCACCTCCGGGTGGGCCTTGACCAGGTGCGCCGCCAGGTTGCCCCGGCAGCCGCCCACGTCGAGCAGGCTGGCGTGCTCCGACCACGGGTACACGTCGACCAGCTCGGGGGCGAGCTGCTGCGTCAGCGCGTCCATCATGCCGATGAACTGCCGCAGGATGTGCGGCTGCGCCAGCACCTGCTCGAAGCTGCCGCCGGACTGCGGCTCGCCGGTGCGCAGCGCGTCGGAGAGCTTGCCCCAGGCCGGGTAGAGGTTGCGGTTGGACCGCATCATGAACCCGCCGATGTAGCTGGGCCGGCCGCGTACCAGGTAGCGGTCTGCGCCGCTGGCGTTGCCGAACCGCTCGCCCTCCTTGACCAGCACGCCGAGCGCGGCCAGCAGGTGCAGGAAGTCGGACAGGCCGCGACCGTGCAGCTTCAGCCGCTCCCGGATCTCCTCCTGGGTCGCCGGGCCCTCCGCAAGGCTCGTGAACAGGTCCAGCTCCACTGCGGTGAGCAGGGCCTTCGCGTCGCAGAAGGCGTTGCCCAGGCGGAGCAGGCCGGCGGACGTACTCACGTCCGGTGCGGTGATCGTCATTGAGGGTTCCCTTCCCGACAAAGGATGGCCAGACGCCGGTCCCGCCGGTCGGAATGCTGCCGGCCCGGCTTGGAGCCTCGCTCAAACCGCTGTCGAGCCAGGCCGGGGCCGACCACGGCACTCCTGATCGAGACGCCAGCCGTTCTCGAGCGCAGCTGCGTACCTCTTGCGATGCCGGTCCATCCGTACACCCATCGATGACGAGAGGAAGTACGGCATGTCGTACGCCGAAGTCCCTGTCATGATCGTCGGGGCCGGGCCGGTCGGCCTGTCCGCCGCGCTCTTCCTTAGCCGCCACGGGGTCAAGTGCCTGGTCGTCGAGAAGCGCAGCAGCACCTCGTCGCTGCCCCGCGCCCCGGGGCTGCAGGCCCGCACCATGGAGCTGTTCCGGGCGGCCGGGGTCAGCAAGGAGATCCGCGATCTGGAGATGGGTGACTCGCACCCGTACTTCGAGGGCGGGATCCTGCGGGTGAACACCTTCGCCGAGATCGACGACGCAGTCGTGCTCGAGGCGCCGTCCCTGGACGGCCCGGACGTCAGCCCGGAGCGGGTCATGGGCTGTGGCCAGGACCGCTACGAGGTGGTCCTCGCCGAGCTGGCCCGGGACCGGGGCGCCGAGATCAGGTTCCACACCCGGCTGGTGTCGCTGGAGCAGGACGCCGGCGGGGTGACCGCAGTCGTGCGCGACACGCAGACCGGCGAGGAGACCACGGTCCGCGCCACCTACCTGGTCGGCGCCGACGGTGCGTCCAGCACCACGCGGGAGACGCTCGGCGTGAGCCGGTCCGGGCGGGGCACGGTGTTCAACGCGTTGAGCATCTACTTCCGGGCACCGGAGCTGGAGGTCCTGCTCAAGGGCCGCAAGTTCATCCTGTGCTACGCGATGGCCGCCCGCGGCACCATGATGGGCCTGTCCCGGCTGCACGGCTGCGACCCGTGGCTGGCCGCGCCGCTGTACTTCCCGGAGCAGGGCGAGAAGCCGGAGGACTTCGACGACGAGCGGTGCATCGAGATCGTCCGTACCGCCTCCGGCAAGGCCGACATGGACGTCGAGATCGTGGCGAAGGTGCCCTGGGAGGGCGCGCAGCTGGTCGCGGAGACGTTCCGGGTCGGCCGGGTGTTCCTCGCCGGCGACGCGGCGCACGTGCACCCGCCGGCCGGCGGCTTCGGCGCGAACACCGGCATCCACGACGCGCATAACCTCGCCTGGAAGCTCGCTGCGGTGCTGGACGGCACGGCCGGCGACGCGCTGCTGGACACCTACGACGCGGAGCGGCGCCGGGTCGGCGAGGCAATGGCGGAGCAGGCCATGGTGCGCAACCGGATCCGCCACGGGTACGCCGACGAGGAGACCCGCAAGGCGATGGTGGACGACATCATCATCACGCTCGGGTACCGGTACACCTCGAGCGCGATCCCCGGGAGCGAGCCCGGCACGCCGGTGCTGACCCCGCGGCTGACCTTGACCGGCCAGCCCGGCACCCGCGCCCCGCACGTCGACCTGCTCCGCGACGGCGCGCAGATCTCCACAGTGGACCTCTTCTGGGACGAGTTCGTGCTGCTCACCGGTGACCGCGAAAGCGGCTGGGCAGACGCCGCGGACCGGGTCGCCAAGCAGCTGTCCCTGCCGCTGCGCTCGTACGTGGTGGCCCCCGGCGGCGACCTGGAGCCGGTCGGCAAGGACTGGGCGCAGGCGTACGGCGTCTCGCCGTCCGGCGCCGTGCTGGTGCGGCCGGACGCGTTCGTCGCGTGGCGCTGCGAAGGCACGGTGACCGACCCGGACGCGGCGCTCACCGACGCGGTGCTGCGCGCCAGCGGGAGGCTGGCATGACCACTATGGACACTGGCCGGGCTCCGGCGGCGGTGTCGCTGCGCCGGATGCCGCCGTGGTACCGCACCCTGTTCTGGGTCGACGCCCTGGAGCGGTTCGGCTTCTACGGCATGAGCGCGATCCTCCTGCTGTTCGCGTCCGCTCCGCGCGCCGAGGGCGGGCTGGGCATGTCGACCGCTGACGGGGGATCGCTGTTCGGGGTGTGGATCTCCCTGATGTTCATGCTGTCCCTGCTCGGCGGGTGGCTCGGCGACCGGGTGTTCGGCCACCGCCGGGCGCTGGTGGTCGGGGCGGCGGTGAGCACCGCCGGGTACGCCTGCCTGGCCACCCCGACGACCTGGATGGTCGCCATCGGCCTGTGCGCCACCGCACTCGGCGGTGCCATCTTCAAGCCCAACCACCAGGCCCTGGTGAACCGGATGTTCGACGACCGGCGCGGCCGGGAGTCCGGGATCTCGCTGATGTACGTCGGCACCCAGCTGAGCGCCCTGCTCGCGCCGCTGGTCGCCGGGTTCGTCGGGGAACGGGTCAACTGGCAGCTCGGCTTCCTCTGCGCCGCGCTGACGATGATCGTCACCACGTTCTGGCTCACCTCGACCACCCGCCAGTTCGGTGGGGTCGGTGACCGGCCGATCCGGCCGCTGAACGCGGACGAGCGCCGCACGGCCGGCCGCCGCACCGTCATCACCGGCCTGGCCGTCGCGCTCGTCCTGATCGGGCTGGGCGTGCGCGGCAAGCTCACCCCGCTCGTGGCGATCGCGTTGATCGGACTGCTCAGCATCTTCCTGACCATCGCCGGCTACGTCTGGCTCTACCGCAACCCGCTGCTGCGCCCGAGCGACCGGCGCCGGCTGCGGGCGTTCCTGTGGGTCTACCTCGGCGCCACGCTGTTCTGGATGATCAACGCCCAGGCCGGCTCGGTGCTGACCGCATTCGCCCGTGACGAGACCGACCGGGACGTGCTCGGCTGGCTGGTGCCGTCGGCCTGGATGCAGAGCGTCACACCGCTGTTCATGCTGTTTCTCGCCCCGGTGGCCGCGTCCATGCTGCCCCGCTACGGCCGGCGCCACGCGCTCGCCGGTCGGTTCTCGCTGGGCCTGCTCCTGGCCGGTGCCAGCTTCCTGGTGATGGCGGTGGCCGCCGCGCTCGCGGCCGGGGACGCGAAGGTCTCCCCGATGTGGCTCGTCGCCTGCTACCTCATCACCGCGGTCGCCGAGCTGATCATCGCGGCGATCAGCATCTCCGCCTGTGCCGACGTGCTGCCGGCGCAGTTCCTCGGCCGGGTCATGGGCCTGTACTGGCTGTTCGCCGCGGTCGGCGGCGGGTTCGGCAACGGCGCGCTCGCCCAGGTGGCCGCCTCGGCCCCGCTGGACGGCTACTTCACCGTGGTCGGCGGCGTCGCAGTGCTGGTCGGCCTGGCCTTCGTGCTGCTCCGGCGGCGGCTGACCGAGGCCCTGGCGAAGGACCCCGACGAGGCGCCGTCCCCGGCGCGCCAAGAGTCACTGATCACGACCTGAGAAGGGAGATCTGTCGTGGATATGGCAGTGTCCGGCAAGCGGGTCCTGGTGACCGGTGGGACAAAGGGGATCGGTCGGGCCACGGTGCTGGCCTTCGCCCGCGAGGGCGCCCGGGTGGTGGCCTGTCACAGCACCGCGGACGAGGCTGCGGAGAGCCTGGCCCGGGAGCTCAAGGCGGCCGGCGACGGGCACCGGGTCGTCCGGGCGGACGTGACCCGGCGCGAGGACGTCGACCGGCTCGTCGACACCTGCCGAGAGGAGCTGGGCCAGCTCGACGTGCTGGTCAACAACGTCGGCGTGGACGGGAACGTCCCGTTCCCCAAGCTCACCGACGACGAGTGGCACCGCGTCCTGGAACACAACGTGACCGCGACGTACCTTGTCACCTCCGCCGCGCTGCCGGCGGTGGCCGACGGTGGGTCCATTGTGAACATCGGCTCATCGGTCGCGCTGCGCGGTCGCTCCAACGGCGTGCACTACACCGCGTCAAAGGCGGCCCTCCTCGGCTTTACCCGGGCCCTGTGCAAGGAGGTGGGCGCACGCGGCATCCGGGTCAACGTCATCTCGCCCGGGCTGACCGAGACCGAGCCGGGCGCTGGGCTGCCGCCCCAGGCGGTCGAGCGCATCGTCAGCATGACCGCGCTCGGGCGCATCTGCCAGCCGGAGGACGTCGTCGCCGCGGTGCTGTTCCTCGCCGGGGACAACTCGCGCTACATCACCGGCGCGACGCTGCATGTGGACGGAGGGGTCTGATGCCGTACGCCGCAATCATGTACCGGGTCAAGCCGGGCCATGACGACGAGATCGCCGAGATCTTCGCCGGCTTCCAGCGGATGGACACCCCGGTGTTCCGGGACGAGACGGGCGCGGCGGCCGGGCGGCTGCTCGGCACCGCGGTGTTCGTCAAGGAGGACGTGGTGGTGCGGATCATCCACTTCGAGGGTGACTTCGCCGCCATCGGCCGGCACGTGGCCGCCCAACGCGGCGTGCATCTGATCGAGGAGAAGCTCCAGCCCTTCCTCGCCGAGCAGCGCGACACCGGTACCTCCGAGAACTTCCAGGCCTACTTCCGTGACGCCGCGATGCGATGCGTGTCGCAGCTGTCCGTGGAGACCCACCCGGCGGGGAGGTGAGCGCGGTGGCGCAGCGGCCGGTCACCGTGGTGGGGCTCGGCGCCATGGGGTCCGGGATGGCCCACGCGCTGCTCGCCGCCGGTTTCCCGGTCACGGTCTTCAACCGTACGGCGGCCAAGGCGGCACCCCTGGTCGCTCGCGGAGCGACCCTCGCCCCGTCGGTCGCGGTCGCGGCCGACGGGGCCGAGGTGGTCCTGCTCAGCCTCGCCGACGAGGCCGCGGTCACCGAGGTTCTCGACACAGTGGTGCAGGTGCTCAAGCCGGGTGCGACGGTCGTTGACACCACGACGGTCTCCCCGCAGTTCGCCCGGGCCACCGGGGAGCGGCTCGCCGGGTGCGGGCTGCACCGGGTCGAGGCGTGCGTGATCGGCAACCCGCGGATGGCCCGCGAGGGCCAGCTACGCATCCTCACCGCTGGCGACGAGTCCATAGTCGACGGTGTCGCCGACGTGCTGCGGGCCTGCGGGCAGGACGTGCGCCATGTCGGGCCGCCGGGCCTGGCCAGCACCGTGAAGCTCGCCTTCAACCTGCTGCTGGGCGTGCAGACGGCGGGCCTGGCCGAGGCGGTGGCGCTGGCCGAGGCCGCCGGGGTCGACCGGGAGCTGCTGCTGGACGCGATCGACAACAGTGGCTGGCGCTCGCCGGTGCTCAGCTTCCGCGCGGGCTACATGCGCGAGCGCCGCTACTCCCCGGCCGGCTTCCGGGCCGCGCTCATGCACAAGGACCTGTCCCTGGCGCTGCAGGAGGCGCAGGCCAACGGGGTTGCGCTGCCCGTGGTCGAGCGCGCGATGCAGCGCTACTCCGACGTGTTGGCCTCCGGTCGCGGTGATGACGACGCCGCGGTCCTCGCCGAGGTCGCGCAGGCGCCGGTGGCGGCGCGCGGCTGACCCTCGTCAACTGTCCAGTCAGGAAATCGCGGACAAGGAGCACAGCATGGATGTCGGAATCGGCCTACCCACAACGGTCCCGGGCACCGACGGCCGGACGCTGGTCGAGTTCGCCCGGCGGGCGGAAGAGCTCGGCTTCAGCACGCTGGCCGTGATCGACCGGCTGGTCTACGACAGCTACGACAGCGTCGTGGCGCTCGCCGCGGCCGCGGCCGCCACCGAGCGGATCCGGCTGGCCACCACCATCCTCCTCGCCGCCTATAGGCCGAGCCCCGTGGTGCTGGCCAAGCAGCTGGCCAGTGTGGACCGGCTCTCCGGCGGCCGGCTCATCGTGGGTCTGGCCGCGGGCGGCCGCGAGGACGACTTCGCGGCGACCGGGGTGGAGTACGGCAAGCGCGGCCGGCGGCTGGACGCGCTGCTGGAGGAGATGAAGCAGGTCTGGGCCGGCGGGGGCGAGGTGCCCGGCGTCGGGCCGGCGCCGACCAACGGCACCATCCCGATCTGGATCGGCGGGCACTCCGAGGCGGCGCTGCGCCGGGCCGCCAAGCACGCGGTGGGCTGGATCGCCCCGGGCGGCTCGGTGATGGGCTACCCGGACCTGGTCAAGAAGGCCAGGGAAGCGTGGGCCGAGCACGGGCGCACCGACAGCCCGCGGATGGCGGCGATGGCCTACGTGGCACCGGGCGAGGAGCGCAAGCAGGCCGGCGGCGACTACCTGCGGCACTACTACTCCTACGTGGGGCCGAAGGCCGAGTTCCTGGCCGCCAACGTCATCGCCGACGAGGACCGGCTGCGCGAGACGGTCCAGGGGTACGCGTCGGTGGGCTGCGACGAGCTGGTCATCTTCCCGTGCACCAGCGACGTGGACCAGCTCGCCCTGATCGCCAAGGTCGCACTTGCATGATGGAACGGGCGCTCGGCGTGTATGTGCTCGTCGGCAGCGGCGTCGTCGCCGGCGTGCTGTTCGCGGTCGCCCTGAGCGTGCTGCCGGGCCTGTTCGCCATGCCGGCGGACCGCTACGTCTACGCCCACCGCCTGATCGGGCGTAACTGGGACCCGACCATGCCGGTCATCGTGCTGTCGTCCGTCCTGGTGGACACCGCGCTGGTGCCGCTGGCCCCGTCGCAGGCGACGGCATGGCTGTTCGCCGCGGCGGCCGTCCTGCTGGTCGGCGTCTCGGTGGTGTCACACTTCGCCAACGTGCCGATCAACCGGCAGGTCAAGTCGCTGGACCCGGAGCGCCTGCCGCTGGACTGGCGCGACCCGCGGTTCCTCTGGCGGCGCTGGCACACCCTGCGCACCGCGCTGGCGCTGCTCGCCCTGCTGCTCAACGCGGTGGCGGTAGTGCTGATCTGAGCCGCGGTAGTGCTGTCTGAGCCGGTTGCGCCGGTCCGGCTCCCCGACACCAGCCGGGGAGCCGGACCGGCGCCGGCACGCGCGAAGCCTTTGTGGGCACAGTATCCGGCCAGCCGCACTTGCCGGACATCGCTGCCGCAGGAGCCCGCTTGGGGTACCGGGTGGTGTGCGACTGCTTATGCTCTGCTCCACCGCCGCTATCAGAGCTTGACCGCGCCGGCCGCCGGGCCACGGTCCGCAGACCAGCCCGGGCCGAGGGTTGCTGGGCCGAGGACCGCCCGGGCTGACGGGCTGGGGCCGCACAGGCTGACGGGCTGGGGCCGCCCGGGCTGAGGGGCGCCTCGCGGCGAGCCGGCAACTACCAGCTCTGCTCGCATGAATGGTGCAGAGCATAAGGACCATGCCGCACACCCCACCTCGGTATCCGGGCGGGTGATCGAGTCCCCGCTTGGTTTGCATCGACATATGTCGAGTGCTGTTCGAGAAGGTCTCTAGGGGTGGCGCACAGCCTTGACTCGGGTTAGCCGATGTAGCGCGTCGAGCCAGGGATGTGCGTGTGAGCAACGGGTCCAGCGCCGTCGACGATGCGGTCGTGACCGGGATCGGGGTGGTCGCCCCGACCGGGATCGGTCTTGATGCGCACTGGCAGGCGGTCCTCACCGGCAAGTCCGGCATCGGCCGGATCAGCCGCTTCGACCCGTCGCACTACCCGGTCCAGCTGGCCGGCCAGGTCCCGGGGTTCGTGGCCCGGGAGTACGTCTCCGGCCGCCTGCTGCCGCAGATGGACATATGGACACACATGAGCATCGCGGCGACCGACGCGGCGCTGGCCGACGCCGGGGTCGACCCGCGCGACATGGACGAGTACGAGATGGCGGTGGTGACCGCCAGCTCCTCCGGCGGCACCGAGTTCGGCCAGGTCGAGATGACCCGGCTCTACCAGCTCGGCCCGCACCGGGTCGGCGCGTACCAGTCGATCGCCTGGTTCTACGCCGCCACCACCGGGCAGGTGTCGATCCGCCACGGGATGCGCGGGCCGTGCGGGGTGATCTGCAACGAGCAGGCGGGCGGCCTGGACACGCTGGGCCACGCACGGCGGCTCACCCGCACCGGCACCCGCCTGGTGGTCGCCGGCGGGCTGGACGCGTCGCTGTGCCCGTACGGGCTCACCGCGCAGTACGCCAACCGGCTTTTGTCTACAGTAGACGACCCGCTCCGGGCGTACCTGCCGTTCGACGTCGAGGCGAGCGGCTACCTGCCCGGTGAGGGCGGGGCGATCCTCATCGTCGAGGACGCCCGCACCGCCGCCGCCCGCGGTGGCGAGCACTACGGCAGCGTCGCCGGGTACGCCTGCGGGCTGGACCCGCCGCCGGGATCCCCGCGCCCCCGCGTCCTGCGCCGTGTCATCGACGCGGCGCTCGCCGACGCCGGGCTGGCGCCGGGCGACATCGACGTCGTCTTCGCCGACGCGTACGGGATCCCGGCGGAGGACCAGGCCGAGGTGCGCGCCATCACCGAGGTGTTCGGCCCGCGCGGCGTGCCGGTCACCGTGCCCAAGACGCTGACCGGCCGGCTCTACGCCGGTGGTGCCTCGCTCGACGCGGCGACGGCCCTGCTGGCAATGCGGCACCAGGTGATACCGGCCACCGCCGGACCGATCCGGTTGGCGCCCGGCTACGACATCGACCTGGTGCGTGGTGCGCCACGCGAGCGAGCGCTGCGCCACGCGCTGGTGCTCGCCCGCGGGTACGGCGGTTTCGCCGCGGCACTCGTGCTCCGGCGGAGCTGACCGGGCCCACACCAGCAACCCGAGGAGACGGAGGCAACGATGAGTGGCCAGTTCACAATGGACGATCTCGTCGAGATCATGCAGACCAGCATCGGTCTTGATGACGGCGTCGACCTGGGCGGCGAGCACGCCGACGAGCAGTTCACCGAGATCGGCTACGACTCGCTCGCCCTGCTCGAGCTGGCGGCCCAGATCAAGCACCGGTTCGGCGTACACATCTCGGACGAGGCGGCGCTGGACGAGATGCGCACCCCGCGCGAGGCGGTCAACTACGTCAACCTCCAGCTCACGGTCGAGGCGGTGTGACATGTGCGGACACGTGGACAACGAGATCATCATCGACGCCCCGCTGGACCTGGTCTGGGACATGACCAACGACATCGAGTCCTGGCCCCAGCTGTTCAGCGAGTACTCGCAGGCGACGGTCCTGTCCGAGCGGGACGGCACGATCCTGTTCCGGCTCGCCATGCATCCCGACGAGAACGGCGTGGTCTGGAGCTGGGTCTCGGCGCGTACGCCGGACCGCAACACCTGGACCGTGCGCTCGCAGCGGGTGGAGACCGGCGTGTTCAAGTACATGTGGATCTTCTGGGAGTACGCCGCCACCGACGACGGCGTGCGGATGCGCTGGGTGCAGGACTTCGAGATGAGGCCGGGCCTGCCCGTGGACGACGCCGGCATGCAGGAGCGGATGGACCGTAACACCAAGGTCCAGATGCAGCTGATCAAGGAGAAGGTGGAGGCGGCGGCGCGCAGCCACGCCATCGCCAGCTGAGGAACCCGGGGGACTGTCGTGCTGGAGCTTCTCGTCCCGGTCGTGGTGCTGGCCTCAGGGCTCGCGGCCGGCGTGATGATGTGGACGCAGCTGGGCGGGATGCCGCTGCTGAACACCCTTCCGCCGGACCGGTACGTGTTCACGCACGCCTTCTTCGCCAGCCGCTACGACCCGTTCATGCCGACCTGCATGCTGGTCACCGCGCTCGGCGACCTGCTGCTCGCGGCCGCCGCCCCGGCCTCGGCGGCTGCGGCGGCCCTGTTCGGGGCCGGCGCGGTCCTCGCCGCCGGCGCGATCGTCATCTCGCTGGTCAAGAACGTCCCGGTCAACAGGTGGATCAAGACGCTGGACCCGGAGAACCTGCCACCGGACTTCGCATCGGTCGACCCGCGCCGTTACTGGGGTGGCTGGAACCGCGCCCGCGCCGTGCTCGCGGTGCTGGCGTTCGGGGCCAACTGCGCCGCTCTCACCGCTCTGATCTAGGAGGAGGAGTTATGGATCTTGGACTGAGGGGCAAGAAGGCGCTCGTCACGGGCGGCACCCGCGGCATCGGGCGGGGCGTCGTACTGGCGCTCGCCCGGCACGGCGTGGACGTGCTGACCTGCCACCGGCAGGGCGGGGAGGCGGTCGACTCGCTCGAGCGCGAGCTCAAGGAGACCGGCGGGCAGCACCACGTGGTCCGCGCGGACCTGGCCGACCCGGCACAGGTCGCCGGCCTGCTCGACGAGTGCCGTACCCGCTTCGGCCACCTCGACCTCGTGGTCAACAACGCCGGCGCGATCAGCCACGTGCCGTACGCCAAGCTGTCGCTCGAGGAGTGGCAGCGCGTGCTGGCCACCAACCTCACCGCCGCGCACCTGGTGATCCAGCACGCGGTCCCGCTGCTTGGCGCGGGCAGCTCGGTGGTCAGCATCGGGTCCAAGTCGGTCGAGGCCGGCATCCCGCTGCGCGCCCACTACACCGCGACCAAGGCCGCGCTGGTCGGGCTGAACCGTTCGCTGGCGAAGGAGTTCGGCGGCCAGGGGATCCGGTTCAACGTGCTGGCGCTCGGGGTCATCGCCACCGAGGCCCTGGCCGCGCTCCCCGCCGAGCAGCGCGAGCAGATGGTCAGCCGGTACAGCGCGAAGACCGCGCTGGGCCGGCTGGGCACCCCCGACGAGGTGGCCGGCGCGGTGCTCTGGCTCGCCAGCGACCTCGCCAGCTACGTCACCGGGGCCACCATCGCGGTCGACGGGGGGATCTCGTGATGGCGCGCGACGGGACGTTCCGGGTGATGCTGCGGATGGACATCAAGCCCGGCGCAGAGGCCGACTTCGAGCGGGTGTGGATGGAGATCGGTGACGCCGTCACGTCGCACCCGGCCAACCTCGGCCAGTGGCTGTCGCGCAGCGACGAGGACGGCGTCTACTACATCGTCAGCGACTGGATCGACGAGCCGCGGTTCCGCGAGTTCGAGACGAGCGCCCGGCACCTGGAGCACCGGCAGAAGCTGCACCCCTACCGCAGCGGCGGGGCGATGACCACCATGCAGGTGGTCGCCTACCTGCCGGGCCTGGCCACCATCCAGTCGCACCATGAGTGGGAGAACGCGCGGTGAGCGGGCTGCTGCGGGTGCTGCTCTACCACGCGACCAGTGACCAGGCCGGCATCGACGCGGCGTACCACGAGGTGAGCCGCAGGCTGGCGCCGGTGCCCGGCCTGATCGGCAACGAGCTGCTGCGCTCGGTCGCCGAACCGACCGACTTCGTCGTGGTCAGCTCCTGGCGCGACCTCGCCGCCTTCCGGGAGTGGGAGCACGGGGCGGGCCACCGGGACAGCACCGCGCCGCTGCGCCCGTACCGGCAGGCGGCCAGGAGCACGCCGTTCGGCATCTACGAGGTGACCGCGGCGTACTGAGCGGCCGCGGCAGGAGGGGCGTCATGCAGAAGGAGAAGGCACGGCGTGAGGAGAGAGCACGGCGTGGCCTGAAGGTGCTCGTCATCGGGGGCGGGATCGGCGGCCTGTGCCTGGCGCACGGGCTGCGCGCCGCCGGGGTGCGGGTCGCGGTCTACGAGCGCGACCCCTCGGTCGCCGCCCGCAACCAGGGGTACCGGCTGCACATCAGCCCAGAGGGCGAGCAGGCGATGCGTGACTGCCTGCCACCCCGCGTGGTGGAGCTGATCTCGGCGACGTCGAACGTGCGGTACGGCACCGGCCTCGCCGCCTACGACGAGCAGCTGTCGCCGAAGTGGGCACCGACCTTCGACGACCCGCGAGCCGGCAACCCGGACAAGATTGACTCCGTTGACCGGATCACGCTGCGCCACGCGCTGCTGGCCGGGCTGGACGACACTGTCCACCTCGGACATCGACTGGTCGGCCACGAGGTCCGGCCCGACGGCCGGGTGGTGGCGCACTTCGACGGCGGCGCCCGGGCCACCGGTGACGTCCTGGTCGCCGCCGACGGCGCCAGCTCCCGCATCCGGGAGCAGTACGCCACCACCGCCCGCCCCCGCGACCTGGGCATCCGTACGATCTTCGGGCGGATCCCGATGAGCGAGGCGCTGCACGCGCAGATGTCGGACCGCCTGCGCGACCGGTTCAGCTATGTCCTCGGCTCCGACGGCTACCACGTCGGCATGATGCCGATGGTATTCCGCAACCCGCCCCGCCAGGTCGCGGCGCGGCTGTGGCCGGGGCTGCCCATGGACGCCGGCGGCGACTACTACATGTGCGTGTTCAACATCCACACCGAGCTGCTCGACATCGACGACGACCGGCTCTTCGCACTCAGCGGGCAGCAGCTGTGGGACCTGGTACGCGCGCGCACCGCGGCCTGGCACCCGGAGCTGCGCGCCGTCCTGGCGCAGGCGGACACGTCCGCCTCGTTCGCGGTGGCCATGCGGGCCACCGACCCGGTCGAGCCCTGGGACACGCCCCCGAGCGTGGTGCCGCTCGGCGACGCCGTGCACACCATGCCGCCGTCCGGCGGGGTCGGCGCAAACACCGCGCTGCGCGACGCCTGCGGCCTGACCCGGGCGCTGGCCGCGGTGGACCGCGGCGAGCAGGAGCTGCCCACCGCGGTCGCCGACTACCAGGCGGCGATGGTGAAGTACGCCACCGAGTCGGTGAACATGTCGCTGCGCATCGCGCAGTGGTCGATCCCGAACGTCGAGGCTCCGCCGGCGGTGAGCCCGTGACGACCGGCGGTGAGCCCGTGCTGGCGACGGTGAGCCCGTGATGGACGCGCCCCCGGTCGACCGCCAGGTCGCCTTCCTGCTGCCCGGGCAGGGCTCGCAGCACCGCCGGATGGCCGCCGGGCTCTACGGCCGTTACGACGCGTTCACGGGCGCCATGGACGAGGTGTTCGAGCTGCTCGGGGCGGACGGGCCGGCGGTGCGCGAGGACTGGCTGAGCGAGCGGCCACGGGTCAGCATCGACCACGTCACCCGGTCGCAGATCCTGCTCTTCGCCGTCGACTACGCGCTCGCCACGCAGCTGACCAGCTGGGGCGTACGGCCGGCGGCGCTGCTCGGGCACAGCGTCGGCGAGATCGCGGGCGCGGTGCTGGCGGGCGTGTTCCGCCTCGCCGACGGGGTCGCCCTGATGTGGGACCGGATCGGCCGGCTGGCCGCCGCCCCGCCGGGCGGGCTGCTGGCGGTGGCCGGCACGGTCGAGGCGGTGCGCGGGTTCTGCACCGACGAGGTCGTGGTGGGCGCGGTGAACGCGCCCCGCCAGGTGATCCTGGCCGGACCAGCCGAGCCGCTCGCCGCCGTGACGGCCGCCCTGCGCGCCGCCGACTTCACCGTCTACCCGGTGCCGGCCAGCACCGCCTTCCACAGCCCGATGCTGGCCGAGGTCGCCAGCGGTGCGGTGCCGATGATCGCGCAGCTTCCGGTCCGGCCGCCGCGCGTGCGGCTGCAATCCGGCTACACCACCAAGCCACTGACCGGCGAGGACGTGGCCCGGCCCGAGCTCTGGGCCAGCCACCCGGTCGCGCCGGTGCTGTTCTGGCCGGCCGTTGACGCGCTGCTCGCCGACGGGGCGTACCTGCTGGTGGAGACCGGGCCGGGCCAGGGGTTGGCCAGCGTGGTGCGCCGGCACCCGCAGGTGCTGGCCCGCCGCAGCCAGGTGCTGGCCGCGCTGCCCGCCCGGCCCGCCGGCGACGAGGCCGACCGTGAGTCGCTGGAGCGGCTGGCGGAGCAGCTGCTGGCCGCGGCGGGGCGGTGAGGGGACCATGGGAGCGCTCGGGGTGTCCCGCCCGGACCACCCGGCGGAGCTGTTCGTGGCCGGGATCGGCGCCTGGCTGCCGGCCGCCGTGCCGGTCGAGGACGTGATCCGGCAGGGCATCTGTGACGAGCAGACGGTACGCCGCAGCGAGATGCTCGGCGTCACCGTCGACGGCACTGACGAGGTCCCGGCCGAGATGGCGGTGCGCGCCGCCCGGGCCGCGCTGGCCCAGGCCGGGCACGGCGGGCACGAGATCGCGGTGGTGCTGCACGCGTACCTGTTCGACCAGGGCAACGACCTGTGGTCGCCAGCGGGCTACGTGCAGCGGCGCACCCTGGGCGGGCAGTGCCCGGCGATCGGCATCCAGCAGGTGTCCAACGGCGGCATGGCGGCGCTGGACGTGGCCCGGGCCTACCTGCGCGCCTGGCCGCAGGCGCGGGCGGCGCTGGTCACCACGGCGGACCGGTTCTGCCTGCCCGGCTTCGACCGGTGGCACAGCGACCCGGGCACCGTCTATGCCGACGGCGGCACCGCCCTGGTGCTGTCCAAGGTGGACGGTTTCGCCCGGCTGCTCGCGCTGGAGCTGGTCTCCGGACCGGAGCTGGAGGGCATGCACCGGGCCGGGCCCGCGCTCGGCGTGGGGCAGCGGGTCCTCGATCGGCCGGTGAGCCTGGGCGCGCACAAGCGGGCGTTCGTCGAGCAGGTCGGCAACGGCGCGGCGATGGAGCACATCGTCTCCGGCCAGCGCGCGGCGATGGACGCGGCGCTGGCCGCCAGCGGCACCAAGCTCAGCGAGATCGACTGGTTCGTGCTGCCCCACTTCGGCGTGCGCCGGCTCCAGTCGAACTACCTGCGCCACCTCGAGGTCGCGGTGGAGCGTACGAACTGGGAGTTCAGCCGTACCGTCGGGCATCTGGGCGCGGGCGACCAGATCGCGAGCCTCGCGCACCTGCTGCGCAGCGGTGCCCTGCGCCCGGGCCAGCGCTGCATGCTCATGGCGGTCGGCGCGGGCTTCACGTGGTCCTGCGGCGTGCTCGAGGTGACGCGCACGCCGTACTGGTAGGTCACTCGTCTTCCCGGGAGGTCATCGTGCACCGAACCCTGATCATCGCGAGGCTGAAAACCGACCAGCCGGAGAAGATCGCGGACGTCTTCGCCGAGTCCGACGCGACCGAGCTGCCGCACCTGGTCGGGGTGAACCGGCGGACCCTGTTCACCTTCCACGACCTCTACATCCACCTGGTGGAGGCGGACGAGGACATCAACCCCAGCCTCTACCGGGCCCGCAGCCACCCGCTCTACAAGGACATCAACACCCGGCTCGCGGAGCTGGTCTACCCCTACGACCCCAACTGGGCCGAGCCTAAGGACGCGATGGCGCGGCCGTTCTACGTCTGGAGCGCGAAGGACGGGAGGCTGCAGTGACCGGTCAGCGCAGGCTGAAGGTGAACGTCGAGACGGTGGAGCCGAACCGGCGCCGGGGCGGTGACATCCGGATCACGTTGAGCCCCAAGACAGTGGCTGCCACGTCCGGCTTTGGCGGGTCGCTGTGGCTGGAGCCCGGGGAGCGGGTCAACGAGCACTACCACCCCTACTCCGAGGAGTTCATCCACGTGATCGCCGGGCAGGTGGACTTCTACGTCGGCGACGAGGCGGTCCGGCTCGGCCCGGGCGACTCGTTGATGGTGCCGATCGGCGAGCGCCACAAGGCCGTCAACGTGGGCGACGAGCGGGTGTACATGGTGTTCCACCTGTCCCCGCTGGCGCCGCTGCCGGCGCTCGGCCATGTGGACCTGGAGCCGCCGGTGCATGTCCATGCCCCCCTCCCTTCGGTGGGCGGGCCTGGATGAGCCGCAGGGCCGTCATCACGGGGATCGGCGTGGTGTCGCCGGGTGCCGTGGGTCGCGAGCGCTACTGGGAGATGCTCATGGCCGGGCGCACCGCCACCCGGCGGATCACCTTCTACGACCCCACGCCGTTCCGCTCCCAGCTCGCCGCCGAGGTGGACTTCGACCCTCGCCAGCACGGCCTGACCGCGCAGATGATCCGCCGGCTGGACCGGGCCGGGCAGTTCGCCGTCGTGTGCACCCGCGAGGCGGTGGCGGACAGCGGCCTGGTCCTGGCCGACCTCGACCCGGCCCGGGTGGGTGTCAGCATCGGCAGCGCGGTCGGCTGCACGATCGGGCTGGAGACCGAGTACACCGTGCTCTCCGACGACGGGCGGCTGTGGCTGGTCGACCCCGCGTACGCCGTACCGCAGCTGTACGGCTACATGGTGCCGAGCACGCTCGCCGTGGAGGTGGCGTGGGAGGTGGCCGCCGAGGGCCCGACGATCCTGATGTCCAACGGCTGCACCTCCGGCATGGACGCGATCGGCCACGGGGCTGCGCTGGTCGAGGAGGGGTCGGCCGATGTGGTCCTCGCCGGCGCCACGGACGCGCCGATCTCGCCGATCAGCTCGGCGGCGTTCGACGCGATCAAGGCGACCACCCCCAACAACGCGAACCCGACTACCGCGTCCCGCCCGTTCGACGCGCACCGGGACGGGTTCGTGCTGGGGGAGGGGAGCGCGGTGCTGGTGCTCGAGGAGGAGACGGCGGCGCGGCGCCGGGGCGCGCACGTCTACGCCGAGGTGGCCGGCTTCGCCAGCCGCAGCAACGCCTACCACATGACCGGGCTCAAGCCCGACGGCCGGGAGATGGCCGAGGCGATCCGCTCGGCCATGGCCCAGGGCCGGGTCAACCCGGACGACGTCGACTACATCAACGCGCACGGGTCGGGGACGAAGCAGAACGACCGGCACGAGACCGCGGCGTTCAAGCGCAGCCTCGGCCAGCGGGCGTACCAGGTGCCGGTCAGCTCCATCAAGTCGATGATCGGGCACTCGCTGGGCGCGATCGGCGCGCTGGAGCTGGCGGCCTGCGCGCTGGCGCTGGACCGTCAGGCCGTACCGCCTACGGCGAACCTGCACCATCCTGACCCCGAGTGCGACCTGGACTATGTCCCCCTGGTCGCCCGGGAGCACCGGATGGACGTGGTGCTGAGCGTGGCCAGCGGCTTCGGTGGCTTCCAGAGCGCGGCGCTGCTGGCGCGCCCGGGTGGCCGGACCGGCTCCGGCTAGTCCGGCCACCGGAGCCGGCGTTGACAGATTACATTTACATATGTAAGTATTTATTGACATGCCGACAGAGAAGGTGGAACACCTCGATGCCGGGCTGACCGGGGACGGGCTGGTGCGGCTGCTGGCCGCGCTGGCCAGCCCGCAACGCCTGAGGATCGTGGCCACCCTGGCGAGCGGCCCTCGACACGTCAGCGACCTGGCTCGCGAGGTGCGGCTCAGCCGCCCGTTGGTGCACGCGCACCTGGGCCGGCTGACCGCGGCGGGTCTGGTGTCGAGCCGCCTGTTGCTCTCGGAGGAGGGGAAAGCGGTGCGGATGGTGGAGGTGACGCCGTTCGTGCTCCGACTCACCCCCGAGGTGATCGCCGGCGTGGCCCAGACACTGACGGCTGCGGGCCAGTGCCCGGAAGCTGAGAAGGGACAGCGATGACATGGCCTGAGGCGGCAGCGGGGATCGCGGCGATCACCCTCTTGGGGATGATCGTGGCGGTGGTCATCTGGCAGGCGGGGACGCTCTGGCGGGCGCGCATGATGGTCGCCCGCGAGGAGGCGTACCGCTCGCTCGCGGAGCAGGCCACACAGGTGCAGCAGCGGACCGTGCAGCAGCTGGAGCAGGTACGGGCCGAGCTGTCCGGCCTGCGCGAGCGCAGCGATGAGATGCGCCGGGTGCTGACCGAGGTCGAGCAGCCCTGGGTGCGGTGAGGCGCCGGAGACCTCGGTGGCCGCCCCGAAGAAGTACTCGGACGAGCTGAGAGCCGAGGCTGTGCTGCGTTACCGCGAGGCGAACCCGCGCCCGACCATCGCCCAGCTGGCACGCGAGCTGGGGGTCCATCCGGAGGCGTTGCGCACCTGGGTCCGCCGGGACGAGGCCGACCGCGCCGAGCAGGCCGACCAGGCCGGGCCGGGCCCCGCCGGCGGGCTCCAGGAGGAGCTTGCGCGGCTCCGCAAGGAGAACGCCGAGCTGCGGCGTACCAACGAGATCCTCAAGGCGGCGGCGGCGTTGTTCGCCGCGGAGCTCGACCCCACCCGGCGCAGGCCGCCGTGACCTGCCAGCGGCAGTCGTCGCGGCGGCGCTGCCCGGGTGTCGCGGCGGCGCTGCCGGGTCAGGGCTTCGGGCGTCGCTGGCTCTGCCAGCGCACCAGCGCCGGCATGGGCTGGGCCCGGTGCGGTAGCGCCTGGGCCCGGCGCGACGCCGGCGTGGCCCGATGCGGCGCGGCCTGGGCCCGGAGCGGCCTGGGCGCGGCGCGGGACGGTGCAGGCTGGACGCGGGCCGGCTCCGGCTCGGTCCGACGCGCAGCCGGCCCGGCCGGCTGCTCCTGCCCTGCCGGCGGCTGCTCCTGCCCTGCCGGCGGCTGCTCCTGCCCTGCCGGCGGCTGCTCCTGCCCTGCCGGCGGCTGCTCCTGCCCTGCCGGCGGCTGCTCCTGCCC
>Ga0075430_100000236_pt1 | contig 38221 bp, 37 predicted proteins | sample RhiMetdeltSRZDD4_FD_75294 | JGI IMG/M metagenome (GOLD analysis project Ga0075430, IMG submission 75294) | Populus rhizosphere microbial communities from Tennessee, USA - Rhizosphere MetaG P. deltoides SRZDD4 | ecosystem: Host-associated > Plants > Roots > Rhizosphere > Soil | place: USA... | reverse complement strand
CATGGCGAGCCCGAGCCCGGCGAACCCCGTCCCGATGATCGCGACGCGGCTGTGCCGCTCGCCCGTTCCCCTATTATTGAGCATTGCTCAATAGCCTGACGATGCGGCCTGGCGCGGTCAAGCGGCCAGATGTCACACGACGGCGACCGGATCCCCCACTCGCACGGTCCCGGCGGTGGCGACGTCGGCGTACGCGCCGGCACACGCCCAGGTCCCGAAGCCGGTGATCTCGACCTGGTTGTGCGCGGCGATGGCCTTGAGCGTGGCCCGGTCACGGGGCAGGTCGCCCTGGGCGAGCGTCGTCATCACGCAGCGCATCGTCGGCAGCGTCACCGTGACGGCGGCGGCGCCGACCGAGACGGTCCGCCCCACCCACTCGTTCTCGGGGAACCCGGCATCGGCCCCGGCCACGAGGACGTTGGGGCGGTAGCGGCGGACGTCGAAGGTGCCGGCGGGCTCCAACGTCGCCAGCCGGTCGAGGGTGGCGGTGGTCAGGACGTGGATGACCGACAGGTCGAAGAACGTGCCGGGCGGGGCGAACAGGCCGCCGGGGATGTCGCTGACGACCTCGTCCGACTCCTCGTCCCGGCCCACCGATGTCGACGCGATGAACTCGGCCGGCGCCAAGCCTTCGATGTCCGGCCACACCTCCTCGAACGCCCCGCCTTCGGGCGCGGTCGATGCCAGCCGCACCGGCCGGTCGAGTGAGGCGGACAGCCGAGCATCGATGTCACCGTCGTCGGACCGCCCCGTCGAGCCGTCGGGGAACGTGATGACCACCGGTGGCACCGCCTCGCCGGCCACCGGGTCGGTGACGTAGCTCGCTGCGAACCCCAGCATCCCCGCCCACTTCCGGGGGTTCTTCGCGCTGACGATCTTGCCGTCCTCCTCGGAGACCAGCGCGTAGCCCCGGTCGCCGAGTACCCCGGCGGCCGTCACGTCGGCCGACTCGAGCGACTCCCCCAACATCGACTTCACCGGAAATCGATACAGCCCTTGCACCTGCATCCCCATGGCGGGCGACGCTACCGTCACCTGCGGTGCACGCCTCCGACGTGATGGCTCCGACCCGACGTGAACCCTCGCGCGCGTCCCGGTGGGCCGTCCTCGGCGGGCTCACGGCGCTGACGGGCTACGTCTACCTCGCCGACCCCGACAAGACGGGCGCCTACCCGCAGTGCCCCAGCCGCGCCCTCCTCGGGATCGACTGTCCGGCCTGCGGCGGCCTCCGCGGCACCAACGCCCTGCTCCACGGCCGCATCACCGAGGCGCTCGACCACAACCTGCTGCTGCCGGGCTTCATCGGCTTCATCGCCGTCGTCGTCGGGCTCTGGCTGCTGCCGCTGGTCGGCAAGCCGGAGCGGCGGTTGCAGTTGCCCCGGTGGCTCTGGACGACCCTGGGCGCCGTGGTCGTGGCGTTCGCCGTGACCCGGAACCTGCCGATCGACGCCCTCCACGTCCTGCGCTCGGACGCCTAGGCGAAGCTCAGTCGAGCCGGCGGAGCTCCTTGCGGTAGCGGGCCGACCGCTCGACGTAAGACGCCGCACCGAGGTCGATCATCATCTCCGGGTTCACCGAGTCGGGCCGGATCTTGGCCGGTACGCCGAGCGCCTGGGCCAGGCTCGGCACCTCCATGCCGCCCGGCACCAATGCACCGGCGCCGACCAGCGCCTGGGTCCGCACGACGGCGCCGTGCAGCACCACCGCCCCCGACCCCACGAGCGCCCGGTCCTCGATCGTGCAGCCCTCCATGTGGACCAGGTGGCCGATCACGCAGTCGGCGCCGACGATGGTCGGGAAGCCCGGCGCCACGTGCAGCACCGAGCCGTCCTGGATCGACGTGCGGGCGCCGACCCTGATCACGGCGTTGTCGGCCCGCAGCACCGCCGAGGGCCACACCGACGCCTCGGGACCGAGCTCGACCTCCCCGATGAGCACCGCGTCCGGGTGGACGTAGGCGGTCGGGTCGATCTTCGGCTCCAGGTCGCCGAGGGCGTAGATCACGCCGAGTACCGCCCGTACCCACCCCGGAAGAAGATGAGCGGGCCGCCCTCGTGGCCGATCTCGAGGTCGTGGACCCGGCCGATGACGATCCAGTGGTCGCCGGCCTCGTGGACGGCGTCGAGGTCGCAGTCGATCCACGCCAGCACGCCCGTGAGCACCGGCGCCCCGGTCCGGGCGGCGGGCCGGTAGCCGAGGCCGTTGAACTTGTCGGTGCCGGAGGCGGCGAAGACCCGGCTCACGTCCTCCTGGTCCTCGGAGAGGATGTTCACCACGAAGTGGCCGGCCGCGGAGATCTTGGGGTAGCTGCTCGACGTCTTCGCCGCGCAGAAGGCCACGAGCGGCGGGTCGAGCGAGACCGAGAAGAACGAGCCGACCGCCAGGCCGGCCGGGCCGTCCTCGGTGGCGGCGGTGATCACGGTCACGCCCGTCGGGAAGTGCCCCAGCACCTGCCGGTATCGGGCGCTGTCGATGGCGGGGGCAGCGGGCCGATCGGAGTTCACGCCCGGCACGTTATCCACCGCCCTGACGCTGAGTCAGATGCCGGGAGCGCCCGGGGCTAGCCGCCGAACGAGAGGGTCAGGCCCTCGTACGCGGCCACGACCTCGTCCAGCGAGGTCTTCTCGGCGGCGTCGCGGGCCTGCTGCAAGAGGCCGTCGACGTCGTCGTCGCTGTGCGCCGGGTCGTGGTGGAAGAGGGCGAGCCGCTTGGCCCCCGCCTCCTGCGCCACGAACACGGCGTACTCGACGGTGCAGTGGCCCCAGTAGTACTTCTCGGCGAACTCGGCCTTGGTGTACTGGGCGTCGTGGATGACGAGGTCGGCGCCGTCGCACAGCTCCAGCACCTCGTCGGTCACCGAATGGCTGCCGTCGTGCGGCATCTGGTGGTCCGACAGGTAGGCGACCGTGGCCCCGCCCATCTCGACCCGGTAGCCGTTGGTGGCCCCGCAGTGGGGCACCTCGCGCACCCGCACCTTGGCGCCGTTGAACGCCAGGTCGGCATCGGAGACGTCGTGGAATCGGATGCGGCCGTGGAGCTCCTCGATCGTGACCGGGAAGTACGGCGGGCAGACGAACTGGTGGAAGGCCTGGTCGAGCGAGCCCTCCTCCTGGGCGGGCCCGTAGATGTCGAGCTCGGCGCCGGCCGCCAGGACCGGGGCGAAGAACGGCAGCCCCTGCACGTGGTCCCAGTGGAGGTGGGTGACGAGGGCCGACCCCCGGAACGTGCCATCGCGTGGCAAGGTCTGTCCCCAGCGGCGGAGCCCGGTCCCGAGATCGAGGACAACGGGCTCGTGGCCGGGCGCGTCCAGAGCCACACACGACGTGTTACCGCCGTAGCGGCGGTTCTCGTCGCATGGGCATGGAGTCGAGCCCCTCACACCGTAAAACGAGACGTTCAGCAAACGTTCCCCCGAGAGCACCCCTGTGTGCTGGGCGACGTTACCCAACCGTCACGCTCACGACCCGGAGTGTGACCACAATCACCGTCCGCTTGAGCTGGCATTTGCGCCCGAAGCGACGGATGTCACTAGGTTCCCGGTCATGACGGGCGATGCCGGGATCACCGAGGGAACCATCGAGGCCAACGGGCTGCGGTTCGGCTACCTGAGCGCCGGTGGATCGGGGCCGCTGGCGCTGTGCCTCCACGGTTTCCCGGACTCGGCGTGGACCTGGCGCCACCTGCTGCCGCAGCTGGCCGACGCCGGCTACCGGGCCGTGGCCCCGTTCCTCCGGGGCTATGCCCCCACCGAGGTGCCGGCCGACGGCGTGTACCAGTCGGCCATGCTCGGCATCGACGCCAGCGCACTGCACGATGCGCTCGGCGGCGACGGGGACGCCGTGCTCGTCGGCCACGACTGGGGCGCGCTCGCCGCCTACTGCGCCGTCCACGACCTCCCCGCCGAGGGCGGGTCCCGCTGGCGCCGGCTCGTGACCCTGGCCGTGCCGCCGCCCGGGGCGGTCGCCGCCGGCTTCCTGTCCTACGACCAGCTGCAGAAGAGCTGGTACATGTTCTTCTTCCAGCACCCGCTGGCCGACGTGGCCGTGGGCATGAACGACCTGGCCTTCGTCGACCGGCTGTGGGCCGACTGGTCGCCCGGCTACGCCGCGGCCGACGACCTCGCCACCACCAAGGCGGCGCTGCGGGACCCGGTGAACCTGGCCGCCGCCATCGGCTACTACCGGGCGACGCTAGGCAACGTCGGCCTGAGCACCGACCCGGCGGTGACCGCGCTGCAGAACGCCTCGGGCGGCGCGGTGCCGCTGCCCACGCTGTACCTCCACGGCAAGACCGACGGCTGCATGGGCGCCGACCTGGCCCAGGCCGCCACCCCCTTCCTCACCGCCGAGGGGTCACGGTTGGAGCTGGTCGACGACGCGGGCCACTTCCTGCACCTCGAGCGGCCCGACGCGGTCAACGAGCTGATCCTCAAGTTCTTGCACGAGTAACGCAGATTCGTCTTGACCCTGGGGTCAAGGAGTGCTTCGCTGGCACGGGGACAGGGGGAATCGCCATGCACGATCTCGTGATCCGGAACGGGAAGGTCGTCGACGGCTCGGGTGGGCCGGCTCGCCAGGCCGACATCGCCATCGACGGGGAGCGCATCACGATCGTCGGCGAGGTCGCCGACGCGGGGCGCCGCGAGATCGACGCCGCCGGGCTGGTGGTCACCCCCGGCTGGGTCGACATCCACACGCACTACGACGGTCAGGCCACGTGGGACCCCGACGTCACGCCGTCCAGCTGGCACGGCGTGACGACCATCGTCATGGGCAACTGCGGGGTCGGCTTCGCCCCGGCCGATCCCGCCCCCGACCGGCGCCAGTGGCTCATCCAGCTGATGGAGGGCGTCGAGGACATCCCCGGCACGGCGCTCGACGAGGGCATGACCTGGAACTGGGAGAGCTTCCCCGACTACCTCGACGAGCTGGAGCGCCTCCCCCGCGTCCTCGACGTCAGCGCGCTCGTCCCCCACGGCCCCGTGCGGGCCTACGTCATGGGCGAGCGCGGCGGCCGCAACGCCGAAGCCACGCCCGACGAGATCGCGCAGATGGCCGCGCTCGTGCGTGAGGCCATCGAGGCCGGGGCAGTCGGGTTCTCGACCACCCGCACCCTGCTGCACCGGGCCAAGGACGGTGAGCTGGCGGCAGGCACGACCGCTTCGGCCGACGAGCTCATCGGCATCGGCATGGCCATGGGTGATGCCGGCGCCGGGGTCTTCGAGGTCGCCAGCGACATGTTCGACGCCGAGGGCGAGTTCGCCTGGATGACCCAGATCTCCCAGGAGACCGGCCGACCAGTCACGTTCGGCTGCTTGCAGGACGACCTGCGGCCCGAGCACTGGCGCCACCTGATCGAGCTGTCCGAGGCCGCCAACGCCGCCGGCGCCCAGCTGGTCCCGCAGGTGGCCGGCCGCCCCGCCTGCCTGCTGCTCGGCTGGGAGTCGACCGCCCACCCGTTCATGTTCCACCCGGCGTACCAGGCCGTCGGCAAGCTGCCGTTCGCGGAGCGGATCGCCGAGCTGCGCAAGCCCGAGGTCCGCAGCGCGATCCTCGGCAAGGAGCACGAGATCGTCGGGCTCGGGGCGTTCCTGTCGAACTTCCACAAGCTGTACGTGCTGGGCGACCCGCCGGAGTACGAGCCGGATCCCTCGCGGAGCGTCGCGGCCATCGCCGAGCAGCAGGGCCGCCCGGCGGCCGAGGTCTGCTACGACCTGATGCTCGAGGACGACGGGCACGCGCTGCTGTACGTCCCGATCCTCGGCTACACCCACGGCGACTTCCGGGCACTGCGGGAGATGCTGGTGCAGCCGGGCACGGTGCTCGGCCTCGGCGACGGGGGCGCCCACTGCGGCATCCTCTGCGACGCCTCGCTGCCGACGTACATGCTCAGCCACTGGGCCCGGGACCGCAGCCGGGGCGAGCGGCTGTCGCTGGAGCAGGCGGTGCGGCTGCAGACCCGCCAGACCGCCGAGCTGTACGGCTTCGACGACCGGGGCCTGCTGGCGCCCGGTTACCTGGCCGACGTCAACGTCATCGACTTCGACGCCCTCGCGATCGACGCCCCGGAGATGGTCTACGACCTCCCCGCCGGCGGCCGCCGCCTCATCCAGCGGGCCCGGGGTTACGTGGCGACAGTCAAGCGCGGCGTCGTGGTCCGTGAGAACGACCAGGCCACAGGCGAGCGACCCGGCCGCTTGGTGCGCGGGCCGCAGCCTGCGCCCTCGGTCGCATAGGGTCGTAACATCTGTAGTTCCTGAGGTTCTCGGCCAGCTCCGCCACAGAGATCGCCGCGGGCCCCGGAGTTCCCAGTCTCCGGGGCCCGCAGCGTCAAGCCTCAGGCGTCAGCCCGTTGCGGCGGGGCCGCAGCGAAGGCGGCGGCTTCGGCCCGGTTGCGAAGACCGAGCTTGGCGAGCACGTTGCTCACGTGGTGTGACACGGTCTTGCGGCTGATGTAGAGCCGGACGGCGATCTCCGGGTTCGACAGCCCCAGCCCGAGCAGGTCGAGCACCTCCTGCTCCCGGCGCGACAGGACCTCGGCGTTCCGGGGCCCGGTGCGGCCGCGGGCGCCCAGGGTGCGCAGCAACGCCGCGGCGGCGTCGGCATCGGGTCGGGCGCCGAGACGATCGAAGGCATCCAGCGCGGCACGAGCATCCGAGCGAGCCACTGCGGGATTGGTCGACGCGAGCAGCTCGGCCACCCGGAGGCGGCTGCGGGCGGCTTCGAGCGGGAGGCCGGCCTCTCCGAACGCCGCGAACGCCGCTTCGAGGTGTCCGATGGCCTGCTCGTCCTCGGCGTGGGCTGCGACCAGCCCCCCGGCGTAGTCGGCGAAGGCGCGGAATGGGGGCGTCCCGACCTCGGTGGCGATCCCGGCCAGCCGCCGGCAGAGCGTGCGCGCCTCGTCGAGGTGGCCGGCCCGCAGCTCGGCTTCGACCAGGAGAACCATGATCGGGGCCACTGCGACGCCGTCGGCGCGGGCCGCGAGGTGGCGGCGCAGCGTCGTCGACGCGACCTCGGGCTCACCCCGGGCCAGGTGGATCGAGGCCAGTGGCCGCACGGCGTACGCGTCGTGCTCGTGCCCGGTGAGCAGGCGTTCGGCCTCTGTAAGGCGGCCCTGCCGGGCCCGGAGGTCGGCGAGGCGGACGACTGCGCCCGCCCGCAAGGCCGGGTACGAGCGGTCGTAGAGCTCGACGGAGGCGCTCAGCTCCGCGTCGGCCTCCGACCACCGTCCGGCGGCGGTGAGGATGCCCCCGTAGTACATGCGGCAGATCGCCGAGGCCCACGCCACGTTGGCCCGAGCGGCGAGCGCGTCGGCCACGGCCGTCCACTCCTCGGCCCGCCGGACGTCGAGCACCATCTCGCAGGCGAGCAGCATCTTGCAGTAGATCTCGCCCACGGCCGTCGGGCTGACGACCTCGCCGCCTTGGGCCGCCGCCGCAGCCTCGTCGAGGCGCCGCATCCCCTCTGGCAGCTCGCCCCGCTCCACCAGCGACACGCCCGAGTACGCCAGGGCATCGAACTCCAGGTCGGGATCCTCGAAGCGCCGGGCGATGGCGAGCGCCGCCGCGATGTGGCGGTCCTTGGCGGCCGGGTCGTCGGTGGCGAGCACGCCGGCCAGCTCCACCCAGCCCCGCTCCACGCAGTCGCCCGAGACCTCCGCCAGGCGCCGGCCGCGCTCCAGCCAGCCGTTGGCCGCCGCCAGGTTGCCGTGGACCGCGACGTAGTCGAACGCCAGGTGGTACGCAGCCAACTTGGCGGGATGGCGCGTGTCACCCCGGGCCCGGAACCCGGCATAGGCGCGCTCGCGCAGCTCGATGGCCGACCCGTAGTCGCCCTGCGAGTGGCGGACCTCGGCCAGCCCGTCCAGGGCTTCGGGCAATGCCTCCCGGGCGAGCACGGACTCGAAGGCATCGAGCGCGTCGTCCCAGCGGCACTCCCGCAACGCCGCCTGGCCGATGGCGACCAGCGCGTCGAGGTCCATCGGCGGATCCTCCCATGGAAACAAGCCGTCCGATGGGACAACTGCCCCATCCTCCCGGCGCCCACACCGCGCACGCTGTGGCCATGACCGGTTCCACGGAAGCGTTCCAGATCTCCGCCGAGCAGGCCGAGATCTACGAGTCGAGGTTCGTACCCGCCATCTTCGCCCAGTGGGCGCCACAGCTCTGCGATGCGGCCGGGGTCGAGGCGGGGAGCACGGTGCTCGACGTCGCGTGCGGAACGGGCATCCTCGCCCGGACCGCGGCCGAGCGGGTCGGGCCCGCGGGCAAGGTCGTCGGCGTCGACCTGAGCGAGGGCATGCTCAGCGTCGCCCGGCGGCTCGCACCCGGCCTCGAGTGGCAGCAAGGCGACGCCGAGCAGCTGCCGTTCCCCGCCGCGGCGTTCGACGTCGTGGCATGCCAGTCGGCCCTGATGTTCATCCCCGACGCCACCCGGGCGCTCCGGGAGATGGGCCGGGTGTGCGCACCGGGCGGCACGGTCGGCGTGCAGGTCTACGCCAGCCTCGACGACCAGCCGGCGTACGGCCCTTGGGTCGAGATGGTCGCCGACCACGCCGGGCCCGAAGCGATCAGCCTCCTGTCCACGTACTGGTCCCACGGCGACCTCGACGTGCTGCGCGACCGGTTCACCTCGGCGGGCCTGACCGTCACCGACGTCCGTACCGTGCGCGGCATCGCCCGGTTCGGCTCCGTCGAGGAGATGGTCCGCACCGAGGTGGAGGCCACGCCGCTCGTCGACCGCATCAGCGACGCCGACTACGGCCGGATCACCGCGGACTCCGCCGCAGTGCTCCGGCCGTTCGTGACGTCGGCGGGCGCCGACCTGCCGATCGACGCCCACATCGTGGTCGCAGAACCTACGTCTGCTGCGTGATCCTGAAGTCGTCGACGCCGGCTTCGACCAGGGAGCCGGCGCCGTTGTCGGCCGCTTCGATCACCACGCGGATGGTCTGGCCGGCGAAGGAGCCGAGGTTCGCGGTGGCCGTGCTCCAGGCGCCGGCCCGGTTGGCGGCCGAGCCCAGCTGCTGGAACACCGTCGTCGACGTGGAGCCGGACACCACCCGGATGCGGAAGAAGTCTTCGCTGGTCGCGTTGTTGAGGTGCGCCAGGTACCAGCTGGTCGACAGCGTCAGCGTGCCGGTCGCCGGCAGCGTGATGGCCGGCGACTGGATGCTGGTCAGCCCGCCGTCGATGTCGTTGGCGCCGGCGCTGGCCCCGGCCAGCCGGGCGGTGACGAGGTCGTTGGTACCGCTGACCGTGGTGCCGAGCTGGAGCGCGACGCCGGACGACGTGGCCTCGGGGTCACCCCGCTCCCAGAGCCCGGTGGTCGCGGTGTCGGTCCCAGCGGCGTTGCGCGTCCAGCCGTTGGCGGCCTCGAAGGTGTCGGAGAACACGTTCGTCGGCGGGTTGCCGGTCCCGCAGCTGACGTTGATGACCCGGTAGATGCAGTCCGCGAAGTCGAGGAACAGCAGCACGGCGGAGTCGTTCCGGGTGGTCTCCCGCGTGATGAACGCGTCGTCCGGGTAGAAGCCGGGCGAGTTGCTCGTCGGGAACATCTCGAACGTGTAGCTGAAGATGCGCTGGTTGCCCCACAGCCAGTCGTCGATGGTCCCGTCGGTGATGTACAGGTCGCTGGCCTGCTCGGGCGTGTAGCCGTTGAGCTGGGCCATGCGCTGGCCGAGGGTGGCGAACGCCTGCTGGTCGGTGGCGTTGAGGCCGGGCGCGGTGTCGTTGAACGTGTAGCCGTACGGCCAGAGGATCAGCTCGCCGAACGTGTGGAAGTCGATGTTCGCTTTGATCCGCTGCTGGCCGCCGATGACCCGGGACCGCACGAAGTTGGCGACCACCCGCACCTCGGGCGCCGACTCGGCCGACGCGCCCCGGTAGGTCTCGCTGGACGGGCTGGTCGACGAGCCGTTGCAGCAGCCCCAGTTGTAGGCCCAGTTGCGGTTGAGGTCGGTGCCGACCGCCGTGGACCCCGAGTTCGGTTGACGGTTCTTGCGCCAGCTGCGGAAGCCGGTCGACGTCTTGTCGAACTCGGTCCCGTCCGGGTTCAGGTTCGGGATGATCCAGATGACCCGGCTGTTGACCAGCGAGGTGATGTGGCTGTCGCTCCCGTAGTTGTTGACGAACAGCTCGAGGAGGTGGATGGCCTCCTCGACGGTGAGGATCTCGCGGGCGTGCTGCGAGTGGGTGAACAACACCTCGGGCTCGCCCTCCTCGGCGGCCACGTTGTCGCTGATCTTGATGGCGACGATGTTGCGACCCCCGAACGACTGGCCGATGACCTGCTGCGACGCGATCGCGGTGTGGCTGGACACCAGCTGGTTCACCGCAGTCGTCATCTCGGCGTAGTCGTGGTAGCCCTCGAAGCCGGCCGGCAGCACCTGGGTCGACACGTCGGGCAGCGCGGTCACCTCGTAGCCGAGGCGGGCGATGGCTCTGGCTTCCTTGGGTGTCGCGGTGACGATGACCCCGTCGGGCCCGTCCTCGTCGATGGCGGCACCGGTCCGGGCGACGGCGGTGCGCGCCTCCTTCGTGTTGGGGCCGGCCACCGAGTACTGCTTGGAGGCATCGGACGGAGGTTGGCTGGCGGCGTCGACGGACGACGGCTGGGCCTCGCCCGCGGCCGCGAAGAGGCCGAGGAAGAGGGCGGCGGCGCCGAGCCCGGTGACGAACGGGTGTCGTTTCACGGGACTGCTCCTGTGTGCGGACGTGCGGATGGAACGCCGAGCCCGCTCCCTCCCCAGGGAGCAGGGCGACAGGTCCCCCCACGTCCAGCGCGCCCGAACGCACCGAATGTAGGCACCCCCACGGCGCTCTGCCGCGGGAGTGCCCACAACTGGTCAGGTTGCCTAGCCGTAGTTCGTCGGGGAGTACGTCCAGGAGTACTCGTCGTCCATCGAGCCCCGGGTCCGGTAGCTGATCCCGGAAACGCGGTACGTGCTGCACGACAAGGTGCGGTACTGGCGACGATGAGACATCCTTCACAGAACACTTCTGCACGAGTACTTCTTGACAAGTACTTTGTTTAGAGTATTCTCTTCCTTATGCCACGGAAGTCCCGCTCGAACCCCCTCGCTCTGGCGGTGCTCGTCTGCCTCATGGAGAAGCCGATGCACCCCTACGAGATCACCCAGACGCTCCGGATGCGGGCGACGGACGAAGCCGTCCGCCTCAACTTCGGGTCGCTCTACGGGGTGGTCGCCAGCCTGGAGAAGCGGGGGCTGATCACGGCGGTCGAGACCGTGCGCGAGGGCAAGCGGCCCGAGCGGACCATCTACGCGGTCACCGACGCCGGCAAGTCCGAGGCCACCTCCTGGCTCGCCGACCTCATCGCCGTGCCCGAGAAGGAGTACCTGCACTTCGAGGCCGCACTCGCCCTCATCGGCTCCATGGACCCCGACCAGGTCGTCGGTCTGCTGCACGCCCGGTGCCATGCGATCGAAGCCCTGCGGGAGCGGTTCAAGGTCGGCCAGGCCCAGGCCAAGGAGTGGAACCTGCCCCGCCTGTTCCTGCTCGAGGGCGAGTTCATCGACGCCCTCTACGTCACCGAGCTCGCATGGGTGAAGGCGCTGATCGCCGACATCGAGTCGGGCGAGCTCGAGGGGCTCGAGGGCTGGCGCACCTGGGTGCGCACCGGCGTCAACACGTGGAACTTCAACGCAGAAGCAGTCCAGCAACAAGTTGAGGAGACGGACCAATGACCATCACCGGGACCACCACCGGTACCCCCATCGTCGAAGCCCACGGTCTCAGCAAGCGCTTCGGCAAGACCCAGGCGCTCGACGGGCTCGACCTGGTGGCCGCCAGCGGCCAGGTGGTCGCCGTGCTGGGGCCCAACGGCGCCGGCAAGACCACGTTCGTCCGCACCATCGCCACGCTGCTCCGCCCGGACGGCGGCACGTTGCGGGTCGACGGCATCGACGTCACCAAGGATCCCGAGCAGGTCCGCCGGACCATCGGCCTGGCCGGCCAGTACGCGGCCGTCGAAGAGGCCATGACCGGCCGGGAGAACCTGAAGATGGTCGCCCGGCTCTTCGGCCACAGCCGCCGCAGCGCGGCCGCCGCGGCCGGCACGGTCCTCGACCAGCTCGGGCTGACCGACGCCGGCGACCGGCTGGTCCGCACCTACTCCGGCGGCATGCGCCGCCGCCTCGACCTCGGCGCCAGCATGGTCGGCGCCCCCCGGCTGCTGCTGCTCGACGAGCCCACCACCGGCCTCGACCCCCGCAGCCGCATCGAGCTCTGGGACGCCATCACCGCCATGGTCAACAACGGCACCGACGTGCTGCTGACCACCCAGTACCTGGAGGAGGCCGACCAGCTGGCCAACCAGGTCGTGATCATCGACCACGGCAAGGTCATCGCCCAGGGCACGCCGGCCGAGCTGAAGAGCCAGGCCGGGCGGGACGTCATCGAGCTGCACGCCTGCAACCCGGCCGAGATCCCGCAGCTGGCCACCATCCTGGCGGCCGTCGGGGTCGAGGACCCCCGGGTCGACCCGAGCACCCGCCGGATCACCGTGCCGGTCGACGGCGGCACCGCCGTCCTGCCGACGGCCGTTCGGGCCATCGACGAGGCCGGCCTCCACGTCGAGGACATCGCCGTGCGCCGCCCGACCCTCGACGAGGTCTTCCTCACCCTCACCGGCGAGCCGGTCGACGAAGCCGCCTAGCCGCCCGACCGCCCGCCCCCACGAGAACGACGAGAACGAAAGGACAGGAGAGATGAGCGTCACCACCGCCCCCACCGTGCAGCCGATGAACCTCACCACCGGCACCTTCACCCTGAACCGGAGCGAGCGACCGGCCGGGCCCGCAGCCACGACCCTGTCGGTCGCCGGCCGCACCCTGAAGAAGTTCTTCCGCAACCCCCAGCTGGCGGTGCTCGGGACCATCCAGGGCGCGATGTTCCTGCTGATCTTCCGGTACGTGTTCGGCGGCGCCATGGCCCAGGGCAACGTCCCGTACGTCGACTACCTGGTCCCGGGCTTCGTCGTCACCGGCCTGCTCTTCTCGGGCATGACCACCGCCACCGGCGTCGCCGAGGACGTCGAGCAGGGCTTCTTCGACCGGCTGCGGTCGATGCCGGTCCCCCGGTCGGCCCTGGTCACCGGCCGGGCCGTCGCCGACACCGTGACCCTGACGTGGGGCATGCTCGTAACGGTCGCGATCGGCTTCGCCGTGGGCTTCCGGCCCGATGGCAGCGTCCCGGACCTGCTGCTGGCCTTGGGGCTGACAGTCGCCTTCGGTTTCGCCTTCATCTGGCTGTTCGTGCTGCTCGGCCTGCTGGCCGGCAACGCCCAGGCCGCCCAGGGCGTGGCGATGCTGGTCTTCCCGCTGAGCTTCGTGTCGAGCGCCTACGTGCCGGTCGACTCGATGCCCGGCTGGCTGCAGCCGATCGCCGAGAACCAGCCGCTGACCGCCATGGTCAACGCCGTGCGCTCGCTGGCCCTCGGGAGCCCCGAGGCCGCCGGGCTCACCGGCACCACGACGCACTGGGTCGTCGTCTCGGCCGCCTGGGCAGTCGGCCTGGTGGCGGTCTTCGCCCCGCTGGCGGTCATGAAGTACCGCCGAACGGCCTAGCCGTAGATCCCGTCCCGTTCGTCAGATGGGCCTCCTCGAGTCATCTCGAGGAGGCCCTTGACGTTGCGGGGCGGTCAGGGGCGGGGAGGACCGGCGCGGAGGCGGGCGCGCATGGCGTCGGCCTGGCCCATGAAGGGGTGGAGCGCCTCGATCCACCACGTGGCGCCGGCGTCGGCCCAGGCGTGGAGGGCCTCGGTGTCGGTGGGCGAGTCGGTCCGGCCGCTGACGACGTAGTCGTAACCGTCCGTGCGGCCGACGGTGACCCGGATGGCGGCGAGGTCGTCGACGGTCAGCTCGGCGCCCTGCTCATGGCCGACCTTGCCGGGCACCACGCCGTCGAACCGGGCGGCCCGGACGAAAGGCGCCGGGTTGGGCCACCACCCGCCGACCCAGATCGGCACCCGCTCCTGCACCGGCCGGGGGAGCGACGGCGGGCTGTGGACCTGGAGGTGCGGGCCGTCGTGGTCGACGGCCTCGCCGGTGAGCAGGCCTTCGAGCACGTCGAGCGCCTCGTCGAGGCGGGCGCCCCGGGCGCCCAGCGGCTCGCCGAACGCCTGGTAGTCGTAGTCTGTCCCCAGCCCGACGCCGAACACGGCCCGCCCGCCGGACAGGTGGTCGAGCGTCGCCACCTCTCGGGCGACCTTCTGGGGCCGGCGCCGGACGAGCGGCGTGACCAGGGGCCCGAGCCGCACCCGAGACGTCACCATCGCCGCGGCGGCCAGGCACAGCCAGGGGTCGGCGATCGGGGGCGTCCCGCCCCACGCCGGGTCCCAGGTGACGTGGTCCCACAGGAAGAAGCCGTCCCACCCGGCGTCGTCGGCCTCGCGCGCCAGCTCGGTGACCACCCGGGGGTCGGACCACTCGTAGAACGGGGGCAGGGTGACACCGTGGAGCACCGCCGCAACCTACGCGGCCCGGGACCTCCTCGCCGCCGCCGCCATCACTCGTGGTGGTTGGCCGTCACCTGGAAGCGACGGCAGGCCTGCCCCCGCAGTCCCGGACATGGCGCCGGGGTTGCGGGGTCCGGCGCGTAGTCGAGGTCGACGACCGGGAGCACCACCGCCGACGGGGTGCCCGCCCCGTGGCCGACCCGGTACGTGGTGCCGGCGCCGACGCCGGTCGGCCGCACGAAGGTCCACGTCACGTGGTTGCGGCCCGGCGAGCTGACGGTGACCACCAGGCGGGAGCCCTTGCGGAACACCTGGCCCATCGCCGGCAGGTCGACCTTCGCCTCCACCAGCTTCCCACCGCTCGGCAGCGGTTCGTAGTCGGCCTCGGTGAAGGTGTGGGCCACCTCGAGGCCCTGGGACGCCTCCTCGTCGAGGGCGCGGTGGCCGAGCCGCAGCCAGCCGTTCTGGACGAGGTACTCGGTGCCGTCGGCCCGCAGCTCGGACAGCGTGACCTGCACGTCGGCGTCCTTGGCGTTGGCCCCCACCCACAGGTCGGCGTAGCCCTCGCCGGCCACCACCACGTCGTGGTCGAGGGGCGGGGTGACGTAGGTGAGCGCCTTGCCCTCACCGAAGCGGCTCCAGCGCCAGTTCTGCAGCGGCTCCAGCGTCGAGTAGTCGGCGAGCAGGGTGGTCTTGCCGGCGGCCGGGTCGAAGGCGAACGTGTCGACGCCGTCCTTGCCGGTGTCGCGGCTGTCGGTCACGAGGCCGGCGGTCCCGGTCAGGTACCAGCTGGTGGCCTTGGCGTCGGGCGGCGGCCACGACTCGAACGTCGTCTCGAAGACCCCACCCGGCTCCCCCACCTCGTTGGTGCCGTGGCCGCTGCCGAAGACGACCCGGACCGGGTCCTCCTTCTCGTAGGCGGCCAGGGCCTTGCGGTAGTCGTCGCCGTAGCGGTCGTACAGCCGGTCGGGGCCGACCACGGCGTCCTTGAAGCCGAAGCTCTCGGCCACGATGTTCTCGAACTTGGCGGCCCGCAGCGCGTCGGGGATGCGGGGCACCCGCTGGGCGACGTAGAGCTCTAGGAACTCGAACCACTGCATCGTGTTCATGGTCGAGTAGCCGTCGGGGTGGCGGCCGTTCCAGAGGCCGACCCGGAGCGCCTTGGCGTCGTCGAAGTTGTCGAGCAGGGCGCCGAACTGCGCGCCGGTCTGCTCGTCCTGGAAGGCACCGGTGATGAACACCGCGGTGTCGATGTCGCGCACCAGGTCGCGGAGGTCACGGGCCTCGGCGTCGGGCGGACGCATGGCGAGGGCCTTGCCGAACTGCTCGAAGTCGATGTTCAGCTCGTGGTCGGCGACGCCGTTCTCGCAAGTGATGTCGCCGGCCGTGATGCGCTGCGACACCCAGTCGGTTCCGCCGACCTTGGACTGGCTGTCCCGCTCGGCCAGCCACTGCTTCGTGAAGCCGTCGTTGTAGATGCCCTGGGGCCACTGCTCCAGCCACGGGTCGGCGATGACCGACTGGGCGGTGATCGCCGCCAGGCTGGGCGGCCGGGTCGACGCCGTGTACAGCTGGGTGATGCCCGAGTAGGACAGACCGACCATGCCGACCCGGTTGTTCAGCACCCACGGCTGGTGGGCTACGGCCTCGACCACGTCGTAGCCGTCGGCCTGCTGGGCCGGGTTGAACGTGTCGAAGACGCCGCCGGAGCAGCCGGTCCCCCGCATGTTGACGCTGACCGTGGCGTACCCGAGCGAGCGGGCGAGGCGGCTGCCGGCCTCCTCGGCGTTGGGGTTCGACGGCCCGTAGCCCGAGTACTCGATGACCGTCGGCCACGGCGCCTCGCCGTAGATCGTGCTGTCGGGAAAGCGGACCATGGCGCTGAGCTTCACGCCGTCGCGCATCTCGATGTATTGGAAGCCATCCTCCAGCTCCGCCCCGGCCTTGGGGGCGCCGAGCACGTCGAGCTCGACGCCTTCGAGCTCCTGGTCCTCGTAGAACGACAGCTTGGGGGCGGCGTCGCGGCTGAGGACCTCGAACGGCTCGCTGACGACCTTGGCCTTGTCGTCGCGCAGCAGGTACTCGCCGGGCTGCAGGCTGGTGCCGCTGCCGAGGCCGGCGGCGAGGGCCTCGTCGACCGGTGTGTCGGGGTCCTCGGGCAGGTAGGCGACGTTGGCGCGGCCCTGGTCGTCGGCCGCGAGGGTGGCGACGCGGCTGCCGGCGTCGTCGTAGAGGCTCAGCTTCTCGCCGCGCTCGGCTCCGAAGACGGTGACCAGCTCGACGCCGGGGCGGACCTCCCAGTCGGCGAGCTTGGTGTCCTGGGACAGCTCCTCGAACTTGTCGGACCGCTCGTCGCCCCCGCTGCACGCGGCCGAGGTGACGGCCAAGAGCGCCGCCACCACCATCGCCGACCGCCTCCTGCGCGCCTGAGCCCGCATGTGCTGCCCCCTCTCCGCCTCGACCGATCCCGGGGAGGATCATGGCCCGATTTCACCCTGCGTGCAATAACGCCCGTTATGGGTTGTCGGGAAGCGACCACACGCCGCCGCGACGCTCGGCGAGGCCATCGGCGACCACGCCCCGCGCGACCCGCTCCGCTCGCGCGGGGTCGTCCGGCCAACCCATCACGTCCGCCAGAGCCTCGCGCGCGACCGGGCTGTTGCGGAGCGCGGCCACGAGGCGACCACGCCCCTGGCGGTCGGAGCCGGCGAAGCGGGACTGGCCGGTGCCGACGCCGGCGGAGCCATCCGCGGGGTCGGGCGCGGCCTGGCCGACCCGGCTCCAGGCGCAGCCCTTGGCCACCGGGCAGGTGCTGCAGTCGGGCGACCGCCGGGCGCAGACGGTGGCGCCGAGCTCCATGACCGCCTGGTTCCAGAGCCAGCGGCGACGGGGCGGGACGAGGTCGTCGGCGAGCAGCTGCGCCTCTTTCGGTTGCAGCGGCCGCCCGGCCCAGCGGGCGAGGACCCGGCCGACGTTGGTGTCGACCACTCCGACCGGCTGCTCGAAGGCGAACGCCAGCACCGCCCGGGCGGTGTAGGGGCCGATGCCGGGCAACGCCAGCAGGGCGTCGAGGTTGTCGGGGACCCGGCCGCCGTGATCGGCGACGATCGCCCGGGCGCAGCGGTGCAGGTTGACCGCCCGCTTGTTGTAGCCGAGGCCCGACCACAGGTAGAGCACCGCCGAGGTAGGGGCGGTGGCGCAGGCCGTCGGGTGGGGGAAGCGGCCGAGGAACGCCTCGTAGTACGGGATGACCCGGTCGACCTGGGTCTGCTGGGCCATGACCTCGGACACCAGCACCGCCCACGGGTCGCGGGTCTTGCGCCAGGGCAGGTCGCGGAGGTGCCTCGCGCCCCAGGCCACGACCGCCTCCCGATCGACCTGGACGTCGACCGTCAGATCGCCGTGCACCACCACACCCGGGACAGGTAGGGGAACGGGAACCACGCCCGGCCGGCGAGGTCGGGATGCGTCCGGGCCAGGTTGCGGACGTTGTCGAGGACCCGGGTGCGCTCGGGCTCGCCGAGCAGGCCGACCACGCTGACCGAGGCGGCCCGGGACACGAGCAGGTCCTCGTCGCACAGCTGGTCCCAGCGGTGGTCCCACGACGTGACCGGGCCGAAGCCGGCACCGCCGGCCGTGACGACCGCGGCGTAGTCGACCTCGTAGTAGCTGTCGTAGGGGCGCTCCCGGCCGGTGTCCCCGTCGACGAGCAGGTCGCCGAAGTCCTTCACCCACCCGTGCGACCGGTCCCGCATGTTCCAGACCAGGAACAGGTGGCCGCCCGGCCGCAGCACCCGGCGGATCTCGGCCAGCGCCTTGGGCGGGTCGAACCAGTGGAAGGCCTGGGCGACGGTCACCACGTCGAAGGCCTCGGCTTCGAACGGGAGGGCCTCGGCGGTGCCGTCGTGGACCTCGATCTCCGGCAGCGAGGCGGTCAGCTGGTCGCGCATCGACGCCACCGGCTCGACCGCGACCACCTCGGCACCCGACGGCACCAGCAGCCGGGTCAGCTTGCCGGTGCCGGCCGCCAGGTCGAGGACCCGCCGGCCCGGCCCGATCGCCCCTCGACCGACCATGTAGGCGACGATCTCGGCCGGGTAGGACGGCCGCGCCCGCTCGTAGTCGGCGGCGGTGGCCGCCGAGTCGAAGCCGTGCGCGGCCGCGTTCAGCCGGTCAGCCATCGACGAACACGTCGTCGGGGTAGGGGTACTGGCGCTCGGGCGCCGCGTCCTGCTTCCACACCATGACCTTGCGGACGAAGTAGCAGACCTCTTCGCCGCGCTGGTTGATGCCCTTGGTCTCGACCTTGACGATGCCGCGCTTGCCGTCGGACGTCTCGCTCTTGTCGAGCACCTTGGTCACGGCGTAGATGGTGTCACCGTGGAAGGTCGGCTTGGGGTGCTTGAGCGTCTCGATCTCGAGGTTGGCGACGGCCGAGCCGCTCACGTCCGGCACGCTCATCCCCAGCACCAGCGAGTAGACGAGGTTCCCGACGACGACGTTCTGCTTCTGGACGGTCTCGTTCTCGGCGAACCACGCGTTGGTGTGCAGCGGGTGGTGGTTCATCGTGATCATGCAGAAGAGGTGGTCGTCGTACTCGGTGACCGTCTTGCCCGGCCAGTGGCGGTAGACGTCGCCGGGCTGGAAGTCCTCGTAGTAGCGGCCGAACGGACGGTCGATCGTCGTCATGGTCGGACACGCTACGGAGCGGTGCCGGCTCGTGCCCAACCCTGAATCCGCTTCGCGCGAAGGGCATGGAAAGCTGACATCCCTCTAAGGCAACAACCTCTACGCAGAGTGGGAGCGGGTACACATGGGCAAGATGCGAAGGCTGGCGGCAACCGCACTGGCCTCGGCATTGCTGTTGGGATTCGTCGCCTGTGGTGGCGACGACGACGACGGCTCGGACGGCATCTCGACCACCAAGGACGGTAAGCCCGAAGGCTTCGCGGCGTCGCCGGGATTCCTGAAGAAGGTGGTCGACGAGACCGACGGCGAGTCGTTCCGCTACAGCGCGACCGTCGACATGGGCGGACTGCTGGGCTCCGGCTCCGGTTCGGGCTCCAGCGACACGCCGCTGCTGACCGGCGAGACCGACGGTGAGCTCCAGTCGATGCACATGGACCTCAGCGCCGCGTTCGGCGCGCTGGGCGAAGCCGGCGGCGAGGACCTCGGCTCGCTGGGTGATGCGTTCAAGATGGACACCGTCATCGACGGCGACACGATGTACATCCACGCGCCGTTCTTCGCCCAGATGGGCGCGCTCGGCGGCGACGGGGCGGACGATCTCAAGGTCCTGGCCGACGGCTGGGGCAAGGTCGACCTGAAGGCCCTCGGCGACGCCGGGGCCAGCGGCTTCGACACCTCGCAGTCGATGGACCCCAAGGTGTTCCTCGACATGCTCCGGGAGAGCGGCAAGGTCAAGGAGCTGGGCACCGACACCATCGACGGCGTCAAGGTCACCGGGCTGTCGGCCGAGGTGAACTTCGGCGAGCTGGCGAAGTCGCAGAACCTGGACTCGAACCAGCTGGGCGACGTCGGCGACCTGTCGGACATGACCTTCCCCCTGGAGGTCTGGGTCGACGGCGAGGGCCTGCTGCGACGGCTGTCGTTCAGCTTCGACATGGAGTCGATGGCCAAGGCGATCGACGAGGCGGGTGAGGACAGCGAGTCCCTCGGCAACCTCGGCGGCATGGAGTACGGCATGACGATGGACTTCACCGACTACGGCGACGACATCGAGATCGACGTGCCCGACGACGCCACCGACGTCACCGAGGCCTTCAAGAAGATGTCCGAGATGAGCGCCGACATGAGCGGCCTCGACGAGGACCTCACTTCCGACCTCGGCCTCTGACGTGGTCAAGCCGTTCCGGACGGCTGCCCTGCTGGCGGCGGCGACCCTGGTCGTCGCCGCCGGCTGCGGCAGCGACGACGACAGCAGCGGTGGCGGCGGTGGCGGCGACGTGTCCGCCGGGACGCCAAAGGGCTTCGAGGCCAGCACCGGCTACCTGTCCAAGGTGGTCGACGCCTCCAAGCACCAGCCGTACCGGTTCGAGATGCGAACGTCGGCGGCCGGCAAGACCGGCGAAGGCGCATCGGACGGCGAGCGCAGCGAGGTTGTCATGGACTTCGGGAAGATCCTCGGTCCGGCGCTCGGGGTCAGCCCCGACAAGCTCCAGGACCGGCTCGGCGTGGACGACCTCTCGCTGGAGATCGTCACCGATGCGTCGAAGGTCTACCTGCATGCTCCGCTCTACGACGCGCTGGGCGAGCTGGTCCCCGCCGGCTCCATGGGCCCGATGGAGGACATGATCGACGCCTTCGACGGCATCGGCGACGGATGGGCCGTCGTCGACCAGAAGCAGTTGATGGCCGAGGTCCCGGGGGCAGCCGCATCGCAGAGCGTCGGCGCCATGGATCCCGCGAGCTACTTCAAACTGCTCGGCATCAGCGAGGACGTCGACGAGCTGGGCCTGGACGAGATCGACGGGGTCAGCGTCACCGGGCTCAAGGCCGAGGTGACGATGGGCGACATCTACGCGGCCCAGGGCATCGACGTCGACAAGATGATCCCGGGTGGCGCGCACGGCATCGACAAGGCCTTGGTCCCGATCGAGGTCTGGGTCGACAAGGACAACCACATCCGGCGCGTCGAGCTGACCACCGGTGGCGAGCCCCTGAAGGAGGCGCTCGAGGACGCCGGGGAGGATCCCGACGACTTCGGGCCGCTCGTCGACAACGAGCTGACGAACACCATCGAGATCACCGACTACGGCGACACGTCGATCGAGGTCGATGTCCCCAGCGACGACCTCACCGACATCACGGACGACTTCATCGACGTCATGCAGCAGATCGGCACCTGACGTTCGCTACTGCTTGACGAACTTGGTGCCGTCGAACGCCCACACGTCGGCGGGGAGCTGGTCAGGCTTGTCCGAGTACTCCATCTTCACGGTCAGCTTGTCGCCGTCGACCGTCGGCATCTCGGAGGGCAGCTTGGCCACGTCGGGGATCTCGAGCGGGGTGCCGACCACCTGCGGCAGGCCGTCGTCGCCCAGCGTGTAGACCGCCGCCCACGCCGCGGCCGACTCGGCCGCCTGGTGGTGGCAGAAGATCACGACGAGGGCGTCGTCCTCGGTCCCGTCGCCGTCGAAGTCGCCGTAGGAGCCGACCTTCACCTCGGCGACGTAGCGGAAGTCCTCGTCGCCCAACGACGCCGAGCCGTGATCGAAGGTGATGTCGGCATCCTTGATCGTCGGGCACGGCTTGGGATACCTCCAGTTCTCGAACTCGACGTCCCCGATCTCCAACCCTTCGGATTCCTCCACGACCTCGGCCGGCCCCCACTCCGTGCTGTTGAACTCCGACGTCGTCGTGTAGGTGTCGTCGGGCCAGGGCTGCGGCGTGTTGTGGGTCGTGAGGGTGACCCGGTTGCCGGTGATGACCGGACGCTCCGCGAGCTGGTCATCGGTGACGAGCTGGGGACCGACCAGCTCGGGCTGCCCGTTGCCAGCAAGGCGGTAGACGCCGATCGAGGCCCCGGCCCGCTCCTGCATCTGGACGAAGCAGAAGGTGCCGACGACGGCCTCCTCCGCGCCGTCACCGTCGACGTCGACGTAGCTGACCGGCAGCAACTCGACCGAGAACCCCTTGTTCGTCTCGTCCCCGGGGGTCGAGCCAAGGCCGTCGGTCAGCGTCACCGGCACGCCGGCCGGCGGGCACGGGTTGCGGAACGTGAAGTTCTCGAAGTCGACGTCTCGGATGGCGTCGCCGCTGGGCTTCAGCTTCGGATCGGTGGTGCTCGTGTCGCCCGGGTTCTGGACGTCGGGGTCGTCGGCGGCCAGCAGCACGGCCGTCAGGCCGGCCGCAGCCAGGAATGCCGCCGCGGCCGCGCCGACGGCGAGGCGGAAGGTGGTCCGGGAGGCCTTGTCCTCCCGGTCGATCTGTTCCATGAGTCGCTCCTTCATGTCCCGTCGGCGGCCTGCCGGAAGCGGCCGCTCGTCGGGCAGAAGGTCACGAAGCCGGTCTTCGTTCACGTCGACCCTCCCTGCTGCTCAGCGCCCGGGGGACTCACCGGAGCCGCACCGTTCGGCGGCTCGACGGTGGATGCCCGCAGGCCCCTCGCGGTTCCATGGATGCCCTCGATCCCTTCGAGCGCCGCCCGCGCCCTGCTCAGGCGGGACTTCACGGTCCCGACCCGCAGGCCCAGGGCCACGGCGATCTCCTCGTAGCTGAGCTGCTCCCACACCCGCAGGGTCAGCACGTCCTGCTGCGACTCGGGCAGCTGGCGGACGGCGGTGAGCAGGGCGGCCATCCGGCGCTCGTGGTCGACCCGGGCCGCGACCCGGTCGGCCAGCTCGTCGCCGCCCGACGTTTCGGCCGCCTGCTCTCGGCCGGCGAGCCGCTCGACTGCCTTGGACTTCCGGATGGCGTCGCGCCACCAGCGCCGGGCCTGGTTGGCCGCCACGCCGAACAGCCACGGTCGGATCGTGCCCTCCAGGGCCACGACCCGCCGGCGCTGGCGCCACAGCTCCAGGAAGACGATCTCGGTGATGTCCTCCGCAGCAGACCAGCTGGCCGTGCGCCGGAAGGCCACGTTGTAGACGGCGTCGGAGTACCGCTCGAACAGCACCTCGAACGCCCTGTCGCTGTCGACGCCGAGGGCCCGCAGGCACGCCTCGTCGTCCAGCTCACCCGACCTCATCGCCACGCCTCTCGTCGCCGGTCCCCGCGGAGCGCCGACTGCCCGGTCCGACCCCGCCAGTAAAGCCCTCACGTGGGGTCATGCCCGCAGCGCCTCACGGGTTCCAGGAAATCCGGAGATTTCTCGGAGTTACTTTTCGGCGAATACCGTCGCAGCCCATGAGCGCTCCAGATCTCAACGCTGCTGCGGCCGCCGTCGAGGCCGGGCGGGGTGTCGTGCAGGCGGGCTTGAGCCACCTCGGCGCCACCGGCTCGGTGGACGACGACCAGGTCATCGCCTACGACCTCGCCCACGCGGCCGCCGCGGTCGAGACCGCTCGCACGCTGCTCGACTACGGCGCCAAGGGCGACGAGGAAGCCGCGATCACGTGCGCGTTCGCCGCCGAGGCCGTCGCCGACGTGGCCGGCAAGCTGTTCGGCCGGGAGGCCGCCTGGGGCGTCGACGCCGGAGCGCTCGACGGCACCCGGGACTTCGTCGCGACGTACCGCGATCCGGCGTTCCTGGCGTCGATCGAGGGGGCCGGCAAGCGCTACCTGGACGACGACTTCGAGCTGGTGCAGGACACGTTCCGGCGCTTCGCCGAGGACAAGATCCGCCCGATCGCCGAGCACATCCATCGCCACAACGACGACATCCCCGAGGACGTCATCGAGGGGCTGGCCGAGCTGGGCGCCTTCGGCCTGTCGATCCCCGAGGAGTACGGCGGCTACGCGGCCGGCGGCGAGAGCGACTACATGGGCATGGTCGTCGCCACCGAGGAGCTGTCCCGGGGTTCGCTCGGCGTCGGCGGCTCGCTGATCACCCGGCCCGAGATCCTGACCCGGGCGCTGCTCAAGGGCGGCACCGAGGAGCAGAAGCAGCAGTGGCTGCCCCGCCTGGCCACCGCCGAGGTCATGGCCGCCGTGGCCGTGACCGAGCCCGACTTCGGCTCCGACGTCGCCGGCCTGACCTGCTCGGCCGTCAAGACCGACGGCGGCTGGCTGATCAACGGCGTGAAGACCTGGTGCACGTTCGGCGCCCGGGCCGACGCCCTCATGCTGCTCGTCCGGACCGACCCCGACCGCTCCAAGACCCACCGCGGGCTGTCGATGTTCGTCGTCCCCAAGGAGCGGGGCGACGGCCACGGCTTCCTGCTCACCCAGGCCGCCGGGGACGACGGCGGCGCGCCCGGTGGCGGGAAGATGGAGGGCCGCCCGATCGACACCATCGGCTACCGGGGCATGCACAGCTACGAGATCGCCTTCGACGGCTGGTTCGTCTCCGACGAGAACCTCGTCGGCCTGGAGGGCGGCCTCGGCAAGGGCTTCTACCTGCAGATGGCCGGCTTCGAGAACGGGCGGCTGCAGACCGCGGCCCGGGCCATCGGCGTCATGCAGGCGGCCTACGAAGAGGCCCGCCAGTACGCCCAGGACCGCTCGGTGTTCGGCCGGCCGGTCGGCGACTACCAGCTGACCAAGGCGAAGCTGGCCCGCATGGCGGTCACCATCCAGGCCGCCCGGCAGTTCTCCTACGCCGTCGCCCGGCTGATGGCCAAGGGCGAGGGCTCGATGGAGGCCGCCATGGTCAAGGCCTACGTCTGCAAGGCCGCCGAGTGGGTCACCCGGGAGGCCATGCAGATCCACGGTGGCTACGGCTACGCCGAGGAGTACCCGGTCAGCCGGTACTTCGTCGACGCCCGCGTGCTGTCGATCTTCGAGGGCGCCGACGAGACCCTGTGCCTCAAGGTCATCGCCCGCAAGCTGGTCGAGTCGTAGCCCCGCAGCTAGCCGGCGCTCGGGACCCAGCTGCCGTGGAAGCCCTGGGGGACCCGGACCGGTAGGTGGACCGTGGCGACCCGGTCGAAGCTCCGGGCGTCGAGGACAACGAGGTCGCTCCGGTCGGTGGAGCGGTCGTAGGCGAAGCCCATGAGCACGCCGTCGTCCTCGGCGGCGTCGGGGCCCGACGGGACGAACACGAACTCGCCCGGCTCGACGTCGGCGCCGAGGCGGTGGGCCTCGGTGGTCCCGGCGACGAGGTCGTGGCGCAGCAGCGCCCGGGGCATGGCCAGCCGCCGCATCCGGTCCTCGCCGGCCTCGGCTTGGGCCTGGGCCTGCGTCGCCGGGTCGAAGCCCACGCTGTAGCCGTAGCGGTGGCGCCGGCCGGTGAGCCGCTCGTCGACCCGGGGGAACTCCTGGGGCTCGTCGCCGAGCTGCTCCTCGGTGACCTTGCCGCCGATGCGGTCGACGGTCCAGCGCCACAGCAGCGGGTCGCCCTCGAAGGGGCCGTGGTGGTCGGTGGCGAACGTCTTGGGGTGGCGGACCACGTCGAGGACGATGTGGTCGCCGTCGTCGTAGGCGTTCAGCGGGTGGTACACGTAGCACTGCTCGACGTCGAACCACTCGAGGTCGCGCCCGTCGCCACCCCGGGTCATGACGCCCACCCGGGCCGGGTACTCGGGGTCCCAGGTGTAGGGGAACTTGCCCTCGCCCGCCTTCTCGAGGTCGAACGTGACCGGGAGGTCGTAGACGACGACGTGGCGTTCGGTGAGCGAGAAGTCGTGCATCATCGTCATGCCGGTGGTGGGCACGTCGACCGTGCGCCGGACCCGGCCGTCCCGGCCGACCACGATGTACTGCACCTTGTTCTCCCAGCCCCAGAAGTAGGCCATGGCGTGCAGCTCGCCGCTGGTGGGGTCGAGCTTGGGGTGGGCGGTGAAGCCGCCGGGGAGGGTGCCGCCGAAGTCACTCGGGCCGACGGTGTCGAGCGTCTCGGTCAGCTCGTAGGGGCGGGAGCCGGCCTCGACGATGGCGAACGTGCGGCCGGCGTGCCCGATGACGTGGGTGTTCGCCGCGAAGTCCATGCCGGCGTGGGTGGGGCCGCCGGCCCACTCCTCGCCGAGCGCCTCGGCGACGGACTCGGAGCGGACCCAGCGGTTGCGGTACCACTCGGCCCGACCGTCGCGGAGGCGGACGCCGTGGACCATGCCCGTGCCCGCGAACCAGTGGTAGGTGGCCGGGTCGATGTCGCCGATCGGGTTGGGGCCGTTGCGCAGGTAACGGCCGTCGAGGAAGTCGGGGAGCGTCCCGGTGACCGTCAGCTCGGTGGCGGTGGTCTCCTCGCGGATGGGAGCGAGGTTGCCCTCGACGTAGCTGCTGCCGGTGATCTTCGCCATGCCACAAACCATAGCACTGCTATGGATAGTTGTATAGAGGTGCTATGTAATCTGGGTCCGTGCCGAAGGTCGCCGATCCCGCGGTCCGCATCGCCCTCATCGAGCATGCGGCCCGCATCACCGCCGAGGAGGGGCGGCAGGCGTTGACCCTCCGCCGCCTGGCCAACGAGGTCGGCGCCTCGACGATGGCGATCTACACCCACTTCGGCGGCATGGACGACCTGCGCCGAGCCGTCCGGCGGGAGGGGTTCAACCGGCTGCGCATCCACTTGGCGGGCGTCGGGACGACGGGGGACGCGGTCGCCGACCTCATGGCCCAGGGCGCCGCCTACTTCCTCAACGGCGTCACCAACCCCAACCTGTACCGGGCGATGTTCATGGACCACCACGAGCCCGGCGACGACGGCGGCGAGCCGATCGGCCTCGACACCTTCGAGATGCTGGTCGACGTCGTGAACCGGTGCATCGAGGCCGGGCGGTTCGACCCCGCCGACCCGGTCGGCCTGGCGAACCAGATCTGGGCGATGGCGCACGGGGTCGTGACCCTGCGGCTCGCCGGGATGCTGTCCGACGACGACTCGGTCGCCTGCCTGCGCGCCGGGGCCCGCAACCTGCTGCTGGCCTTCGGCGACTCCCCCGCCGCGCTGGCCCGGTCGGTGAAGCGGGCGGAGGATCGGTAGCCGGTAGCTTCCGGACGATGCTCGCACCGCTCTCGCCGATCCCCGACGACTGGTCGAACGCCCTGGTGGTGATGGCCCACCCAGACGACATGGAGTACGGCGGGGCGTCGGCGGTGGCAGCGTGGACCGCGGCGGGCAAGTCGGTGGCGTACCTGCTGGTGACCCGGGGCGAGGCGGGCATCGACGGGATGGCGCCGGCCGAGGCCGCCGTGGTGCGGGAGGCCGAGCAGCGGGCGTCGGCTGCGATCGTGGGCGTGTCGGACGTGATGTTCCTCGACCACGCCGACGGGGTGATCGAGTACGGCCTGCCGCTGCGGCGGGACATCGCCGCGGTGGTACGGCGTGTCCGGCCCTCCCTCGTCGTCGCGGTGAACCACCGCGAGACCTACGGCGGCACCCACCTGAACATGGCCGACCACCGGGTGGTGGGCCGAGCAACGATCGACGCCGTCCGCGACGCCGCCAACCGCTGGGTGTTCCCCGACCTCGTCGACGCCGGGCTGGAGCCGTGGCCCGGCGTGAAGTACCTGGCGGTGGTGGCGTCCCCCCAACCGACCCATGCCGTCGACGTGACCGACACGTTCGACGTCGGCGTCGAGTCGCTGCGGGCCCACGCCGCCTACCTGAAGGGCCTCGGCGTGGACGACCCCGAACCCATGCTCCGCCAGTTCGCCGAAGCCACCGCCCCCCGCTTCGCCGGCCGCCTGGCGGTCTCCTTCGAGCTCTTCGACCTCTGAGCGACTTCGCTGCCTGCTTGACCGCGCGGTCAAGGGTTCGGGTACCGTCCGGGGCATGGACGGGTTCGACGGGAAAGTTGCGGTCGTCACCGGGGGCGCTTCGGGGATCGGCCTGGCGTTGGCCAGGCGGTTCGCGACCGAGGGGATGAAGGTCGTCATCGCCGACGTCGAGGCGCAGCCGCTCATCGACGCCGACGAGAGCCTGGGCAAGGAGTTCGGGCCGGACAACATCCTCGGCGTCCAGACCGACGTCCGGGATCCCGCCGCGCTCGAGGCCTTGGCCGACATCACCTACGAGCGCTATGGCGGCGCCCACGTCCTGTGCAACAACGCCGGCGTCGCCGTCGGCGGCCTGTCGTGGACCATCCCGGCCGACCGCTGGCAGTGGATCGTCGACGTCAACCTGCTCGGCGTCGTCAACGGCATCCGGGCGTTCGTGCCCCGGATGATCGAGCAGGGCGAAGGGCACGTGGTGAACACGGCGTCGATCGCCGGCCACGTGACCGCCCCGGCGATGGGCCCCTACGTGGCGACGAAGCACGCCGTGGTGGGCCTGACCGAGAGCCTCTACTTCGACCTGCAGATGGCGGGCAACGGCGTCGGCGCCTCGGTGCTCTGCCCGGAGTGGGTGCGGACCCGCATCTTCGAGGCCGAGCGCAACCGGCCCGAGGACGTGAGCGAGATGTCGGTCGGCCCCGACGGCCCGCCGATCGACGTCGGCTCGGTGGTGCAGGGCCTGGTGGACACCGGCCTCGACCCCGCCGAGGTGGCCGACAAGGTCCTCACGGCCATCGTCGAGAAGCGCTTCTGGATCTTCACCCACGAGTCCTCGGTCGCCAACGTCAAGCGCCGCCACGAAGCCATCGAATCCGACGGCGCCCCCGTCTTCTGGGGCACCGCCTAGGACGCTAGGAGAGGTCGGACGGCAGGAGCTGTTCGGTCACCAGGCGTTCGAAGCGCTGGGGGTCGGCGTCGACCCAGGTGCGGCACAACCGCAAGCCTTCGGTGTAGCAGTGGCTGTAGGCGCGCCAGGTGGGGTCGGTGAGGAACGACACGGCCTTCGTGGCGCGCTCGTGGGGGAGGAGGGACCAGCGCTCGAGGTAGGCGACCACGTCGTCGCCGTCGGCGCCGTCGGCGTGCAGCAGGATCGCGGCGTTGGACCGCACCCACGCCAGCGCCTCGGTGGCCTGGTTCACCGACGTGGCGACCTCCTCGTCGTACACCACGCCCAGCGGCCGCAGGTGTGACGCCGAGAACGCCTCGGACCGCCGCCCGACCACGACCTCGAGCCCGAGGTCAGCCAGCCCCTCGGACATCGTGCACTGCGGCGTCCCGACCGGAGAGATCGTCTCCTCCAGCCATCGCCGCTGCCGCACCAGTCCGGCCTCCTTGCGGCTGTGCTCGGTGTGGTGGCCGGGGTAGGCCTCGTGCGCGACCAGGTGCGCCAGGGTCAGCGACAGCACCGGGAGGTCGATGTTGATCGCCACCCGGCTGCGCAGGCCGCCCTCGTAGTAGTTGAACCCCGACCACGGCTTGTTGGTCTCGAAGATCCACTCGATCTGGTCGCCCTCCGGCAGCCCGAACAGCGCCTCGGTGCGGGAGCGCAGGTCGGCGGCCAGCGAGTCGATGGCCGGCTGCAGCTTGTCGGGCGGCACGGCGTGCGACTCCCGCCAGGCGATGATCCGCTCCCGCAACGCTCCCGACCCCGGCAGCACGGCGTCGAGCCGCTTGTGGGCAGCCTCGAACTCGTCCTCGGCCACCGGCGAGGGCCGGGCGCCGTAGCACCACTCGACCTCGTCGAGGTAGGCGATCGGCTCGCCGGCCAGCTTGCGGGCGCTGGTCCGCAGCCCGAGCGTCTGGCCCCGCAGCCACCGCCGCCGCGCCGCCGACAGCGTGTCGGCATCGACCCCGGCGTCGAGGTCGGTCAGCAGCCGCGCCGCGTCCTGGGCGAGGCCCGCGGGCGGCAGCAGCGGCTCGGCCTCGACCTGAGCCGACAGCGAGGGCGGCCCGTAGTAGGCGTCGACGAACCCGTCGACGTGGCGACCGAGGCGCAGCCCCAGCTCGATGTAGCGCTCCACGACTGACCCAGACATGGAGACCTAGTGTGTCAGCCGATGACGTCTCTCGAACGGCCTGTCGCGCCGGACCCGTACGAGCTGCTGCCCACCGTCCCGAGCTTCACGGTCTCCAGCACCGATGTGGCCGACGGCCAGGCCATGGACGACAGCCGCACCTTCGCCGGCGACAACGTCTCGCCCCAGCTGGCCTGGTCGGGCTTCCCGGCCGAGACGCAGAGCTTCGCGGTCAGCTGCTTCGACCCCGATGCCCCGATCGTCAGCGGCTTCTGGCACTGGTGCGCCGCCAACATCCCGGCCTCTGTCACCGAGCTGCCGAGCGGCGCCGGCGCGGCCGACGGATCGGGCCTGCCCGAGGGCGCGGTCCAGACCCGCAACGACTTCGGCACCGTCGGCTACGGCGGCGCTGCCCCGCCTGCGGGCGACCGCCCCCACCGCTACTACTTCGTGGTGCACGCGGTCGACGTCGACCACCTGGACGTCACCGGCGACAGCAGCAACGCCGTCGTCGGCTTCAACCTGGCCTTCCACACGCTGGCCCGGGCGATCATCGTCCCGACCTACCAGCAGACGTAGCCGTCGGCGGCAGACTGGGCCGCATGACCGAGCGCAAGCCGCCCGGCGTCAGCTGGGAGACGTGGATCGACCGCCAGATCCGCCAGGGCATGGAGCAGGGCGAGTTCGACGACCTGCCCGGCCACGGCAAGCCGCTCCGCGACATCGACCAGCCTCGGGACGAGCTGTGGTGGCTGCGGGACAAGCTGCGGCGGGAGGACGTCGAGTACCTCCCGCCCACGCTGGCGCTCCGCAAGGAGGTCGAGGTGGCCCGAGAGGCAATCGCCGCCGCCACGACCGAGCCGCAGGTGCGCCAGATCGTCGGTGAGATCAACGCCCGCATCGTCGCGGTCAACTCCCGGGCGACTGCCGGGCCGCCCTCGACCGTCGTGAAGCTCGACGTCGAGGCCGAGGTCCGGCGCTGGGCCGAGCGGGGCTAGTAGACGCCGCCCAGCTTGCGGTGGTCCCAGGAGACGACCCGCTCGACGTCGATGGCGACGCCGATGCGCTTGGCGCCGGTCTTGTCGAGGTAGGGCTGCATCTCGTCGGACCAGGGAGCGATGTAGCGCTGGAACACGCTGCGGCCGATCTCCATGATCCCGGCGCGCTCGGTGATCAGCTCGGCCCGACCGACGAGCTCGACCCCCATCAGCTCCTCGTACACGTCGCCCGTCTCGACCAGGCACGTGATCTGGGCGTTGCGCTCGAGGTTGAGGACCTTCTGCGACCGCCCGTAGGTCCAGAAGGCCGGCCGCTCCCCCAGGAACCCGTACCACATGGCCACCAGGTGGATGGTGCCGTCGTGGTTGATGGAGGCGACGTTCATGGTGTGGCGACCGTCGAGGTAGTCCCGCACCTCGCTGTCGCTCATCCGGATCAGGTCGCGCCGCTTCGTCATGGCCGGCATCCTGGCACGGCCTTGCACATCTCGCTCAACTTGTGCGACCGAGGAGCTCCGGGGGTGCGGGACACGGGATGACCAGCGGCTCGACCATGATCCCGATCGGGTCGATGTCGACGAGCTCGGCCGGGACCTGCCAGCGGTCGACGCCCGGTGGGAACAGCCGCTTCACCAGCGCACCGAAGAGGGCCGGCGGCAGCCGGCGCCCGACCGACACCGTGAGCCACACCGGCACCTCGGCCCGCAGCGCCGTGGCCAGGGCCGGCAGCGAACCGGGCGCCACCAGCGCCTCCGACGTGCCGACCGCGTCCGCGTCCAGCAGCAGAAGGTCGCTCGCCGCGACCGCGGCGCCCAGCCCCAGCGGCGGAACCAGGGCGATGGTGCCGTCGTCCTCGACCTCGGTGGCGTCGTCCGTGACGATCAGCAGCCGGATGTCACCCCGGCGGGCGGCGATCTCGCCGGCCACCTCCGACCAGCCAACGACCGCGACGGTGGCGTCGTCGGGGAGGTCGAGCGCCAGGCTCAGCCCGACCTGGTCGGCTGACAGGTCGGACTGCACGGCCCGCGCCTCGGCCACCGGGTCGGCGGCGGTCAGCAGCCGGGCGCACGTCCACCAGAGCGGCCCGGCGGTCGGGTTGCGGTCGAGCAGACGGCGGCACGACGGCAGCAGCTCGTGGGGGTCGCCCGCCACCGCCGCCAGCGCACCGGCGGCCTCGCTGGCCAGCTCTGCGTGAGGGACGTTGCCGCTCCGAGCGACCGCCCGCAACCACTCGATGGGATGCACGAACAGAGGCTACGAGAATGCCGTGTCGGCGCCTCCGGCGCCCACCCGGCATTCATCGGAAGGGGTGGCGGTCGAGGCGGTCGGAACGGGGTACAGCGGTACCGCCGCTTCCCGTCAGTAACCCACCTGCCCCGGGCGGAACACCATCAGGTACATCATCACCAGGAACAGGAGGGTGACGAGCATGCCGCCGAGGTCGACCTTCTTCTCGGCGCTGTCGTCGCCCTGCCCGAGCTTGCGCTCGTTCGGAAGGATCATCCCGTGGACCACGCCGTTCATGGCGATCCACACGAGCAGCGCCAGGTTCACCCACGTCTGGTCGAAGTCGAACTGCTCGCCGTCCTGGGTCACCAGCAGCAGGATCCCGAACAGCCCGGCCAGCAGCAGTGCCGGCGAATAGACCCGGCGGCCGTTCTGCGAGGCAAATCCGGCGAAGCGCTGCAGCATCGGGCGATCCGACCCGAACTGCTTGGTCAGCAAGGGGTGCACCGACGCCGGGGCAAAGGCAACGACAACCGACAGGATGTGCAGGAAGAGCAGGACCTTGTAGCTGGTGGGCACGGCCGGAAAGCTAGCGCGGGCCATGTTCCGGGCCTGGTATTCCCGTCGGACGGCAGCCGCGCGCTACTTTCTGCCGCCGTGGCGACCAATCCCCCTGGTGACGTCCAGCTGGCCCCGCTCGATGGCGAGCCGCGCACGTTGGCGCAGTGGCTGACCACCTTTCACCTCGCCACCGTCATCCTCGACCCCTTCACCTACGAGAGCGCCTGGCTGCTGGAGACGTCGGGCCGCATCCTCGACGGGTTCCGGGGCGCCGACTGCCGGGTCGCCTTCACGGTGACCGCGTCGGCCGAGGAGGCACGGGAGTTCCTGGGGCCCTGGGCAGCACAGATCCTGACCTTCTCCGACCCCGGCCGCGAGTTCGTCAAGGGCCTCGGCCTCGACGAGCTGCCGGCGTTCGTGCACCTGCGCCAGGACGGCCAGGTCGCCGGTGTCGCCGAGGGCTGGGACCCCATCGAGTGGCGGGACGTGGCGAGCCAGCTGGCCAAGGCCATGAGCTGGACCCGCCCGCTCATCCCCGGCCCCGGCGATCCCAAGGCCTACGCCGGCTCCCCCGCCGCCGGCTGACGGCGAGCTGGCGCTGGCGCCTAGCGCGCCTCGAGCGTCTCGCGAGTCGTGCCGCCGCGGTTCGACGCCTCCAGCGTCCAGACGGTGCCGGGGGTCGTGCAGACCTGGCGGAACCCGACGGGGACCGACGCCGCGCTCCACGAACCACCCTCGGGCCTGAGCCGAGCGCTGTCCGCGCCGCTGACGCTCCACCACATCGACAGCATCCGCTGGTTGCCGCGGCACTGGTCGTCGCCGCCGAAGAACCCGCCCGAGAACCCGGTGATGTCCGGCGGCGGCGGTGCCGGCTGGGTGGCCGGAGGAGCCGTGGTCGACGGCTGCGGCGGCTGGGTGGCGGGCGCGGCCGTCGTGGTCGGCCGCTCGCTCGTGGTCGTCGACGGCGCGGTCGTCGTGGTCGTGGTGGCCGCGGTGGCCGCGGTCGTCGAGGTGGTGGTCGCCTGGATGGCGGCGCTGGTCGGCGGCTCGGTCGTCGGGCCGGCCTCGTCGAGCGGCGAGGCCGACGTGCTCGGGTCGTCCTTCACGAACAGCGCGGCGACGATGGCCACCAGCAGGACGGTGGCGGCCCCGGCGGCGAGGCGCCAGGCCAGGTGCTGCCGGGAGCTGTCGTACCGGTCCTTGGTCGAGATCCCGCTCATCTCCAGCGCCGCGACGATCCGGGCCCGCATGACGGGACCCGGCGGCTCGGGCCGCCCGACCTCGGGGAACGCCCAAGCCGCGTTCTCGGGGTCCAGTCGGGCCGGGTCGTGCAGCCGCAGCCAGTCGATGGCGAGGATGTGGGCACAGTCGAGCAGCCACGCCTCGTGCTCCTCGGCCGGCATCGAACCGAGCTCGCTCCACGCGTCCGCGAACGTGGCGCGGGTGACCTCGGCCGCTACCTCACGGTCGCGGACCACGTACCAGGCGGCCAGGAAGACCGCGTCCAGGTGTCGGTCGAAGAGGTCCCCCAGCACCGGCACCTACTTCATCACACCACCCTTCGTCATGCCGAGGACATCGAGTGCTGAATCGAGCTGTTCCTCCGAAAGCAGCCCGCGCTCCAGCACGATCTCGCGGACGCTGCGTCCGGACCGGATGCTCTCCTTCACGACTTCGGCCGCGGCCTCGTAGCCGATGTGCGGGTTGAGCGAGGTGCCGAGCGACGGGCTCGACTCGGCGTAGGCCCGGCAGCGCTCGACGTCGGCCTCGATGCCGGCGACGCAGCGGTCGGCGAACAGCCGGCTGACGTTGGCGAGCAGCCGGATCGACTCCAGCAGGTTCTGGGCGATCACCGGCAGGTAGACGTTGAGCTCGAAGTTGCCCTGCGACCCGGCGAACGCGATCGCCGCGTCGTTGCCGATGACCTGGGCGCACACCTGGGTCACCGCCTCGGGGAGGACCGGGTTGACCTTGCCCGGCATGATCGACGAGCCCGGCTGCAGGTCCGGCAGGCGGATCTCGGCCAGGCCGGTGCGGGGGCCGCTGGCCATCCACCGCAGGTCGTTGGCGATCTTCACCAGCGCCACCGCCGCCGCCCGCAACTGGCCCGACAGCTCGACCAACCCGTCCCGGGCGCCCTGGGCGGCGAAGTGGTCGGGCGCCTCGGTCAACGGCAGCCCCGTGCGCCCGGCCAGCTTGGTGATGACGCGGGACGCCCACCCCGGCGGGCAGTTGAGCCCGGTGCCGACCGCGGTGCCGCCCAGCGGCAGCTCGCCGACCCGGGGCAGCGCGCCCCGGATCCGCTCGACGGCCTGGCGCACCTGGGCGGCGTAGCCGCCGACCTCCTGGCCCAGGGTCACCGGGGTGGCGTCCATCAGGTGGGTGCGACCCGACTTCACGACCGTGGCGAACTCGGTGGCCTTGGCCTGCAGCACCGTCGCCAGGTAGTCGAGCGCCGGGTGCAGCGCGGCCTCGACCTGCTGGGCGGCGGCCAGGTGGATGGCCGACGGGAACACGTCGTTGGACGACTGGGAGGCGTTCACCTGGTCGTTGGGATGGACGGCCCGGGCGGCGCCGAGCCGCTCCGAGGCCAGGCTCGCCAGCACCTCGTTGGCGTTCATGTTGGAGCTGGTGCCGGATCCGGTCTGGAAGACGTCGATCGGGAAGTGGTCGTCCCAGCGGCCTGCCGCCACCTCGTCGGCGGCGGCCGAGATGGCGCCGGCGACCTCACCGTCGATGATCCCCATCTCGGCGTTGACCTCGGCGGCCGCGCCCTTGATGAGAGCAAGGGCTGCGATCAGCGCCGGGTCGAGCGGCCGCCCGGAGATCGGGAAGTTCTCGACGGCCCGCTGCGTCTGGGCGCCCCAGCGGGCGGCGGCCGGCACGCGGACGTCCCCCATGGTGTCGTGCTCGGTGCGGTAGTCCTGATCCTCGACAGGCATCGTTCGACCGTACCCACGTGCTACGCCTACCGTCACCGGGCGATGAGCGGCTTCGAGTACACCGAGCTCCTTCCCCTCGGCCCCGACGAGACCACCTACGACCTGCTGACCACCGAGGGCGTCGGCACGCTGGAAGCCGGCGGGTACCGGTTCCTGACCGTCGAGCCCGAGGTGCTGACCGAGCTGACCGCCCGGGCCATGCACGAGATCGCCCACTTCCTGCGGGGCAGCCACCTGGCCCAGCTGCGCGCCATCCTCGACGACCCCGAGGCGTCGGCCAACGACCGCTTCGTCGCCCTCGACCTGCTCAAGAACGCCTGCATCTCGGCCGGCGGGGTCCTGCCGATGTGCCAGGACACCGGCACCGCCATCGTCAAGGGCAAGAAGGGCCAGTTCGTGCTCACCAACGCCGACGACGAAGCGGCCATCGCCCAGGGCATCTACGACACCTACCAGCGGGACAACCTGCGCTACTCGCAGATGGCGCCGCTGACCATGTGGGACGAGGTCAACACCAAGACCAACCTCCCGGCCGAGATCAAGCTCGCGGCCACGCCCGGCGACGCCTACAAGTTCCTGTTCATGGCCAAGGGCGGCGGCTCGGCCAACAAGAGCTACCTGTTCCAGGAGACCAAGGCGCTGCTGAACCCCGACAGCCTGCTGCGCTTCCTCGACGACAAGCTGCGGGCGCTGGGCACCGCGGCCTGCCCGCCATACCACCTAGCCGTCGTGGTGGGCGGCACGTCGGCCGAGCTAGCGGTCGAGACCGCCAAGCTGGCGTCGGCCCGCTACCTCGACAACCTGCCGCTCGCCGGGTCGCCGACGGGCCATGGCTTCCGGGACATCGAGCTGGAGGCCAAGGTCCTGCAGCTGGTGCAGGGCTTCGGCATCGGCGCCCAGTTCGGCGGCAAGTACTTCTGCCACGACGTGCGGGTCCTCAGGCTCCCCCGGCACGGCGCCTCCTGTCCCGTCGCCGTGGCGGTGTCGTGCTCGGCCGACCGTCAGGCCCTCGCGAAGATCACCCACGAGGGCGTGTTCCTCGAGCGGCTGGAGCACGATCCGGCCCAGCACCTGCCCGAAGTGCTCGACGAGGACCTGGAGTCGGACGGCGAGGTCGTGCGCATCGACCTGAACCGGCCGATGGACGAGATCCGGGCCGAGCTGGCGAAGTACCCGGTCAAGACCCGGCTGGCACTGTCGGGGCCGATGGTGGTGGCCCGCGACATCGCCCACGCCAAGCTCAAGGAGCGCCTCGATGCCGGCGAGCCGCTGCCTGAGTACCTGCGGGACCACTGCGTCTACTACGCCGGGCCCGCCAAGACCCCGGAGGGCTATGCCTCGGGCTCGTTCGGTCCCACCACCGCGGGGCGCATGGACGCCTACGTCGACCAGTTCCAGGCGGCGGGCGGCAGCTACGTGATGCTGGCCAAGGGCAACCGCTCCAAGCGGGTCACCAACGCGTGCAAGGCCCACGGCGGTTTCTACCTCGGCTCGATCGGCGGCCCCGCGGCCCGGCTGGCCAAGGACTGCATCCGCCACGTCGAGGTCATCGACTACCCCGAGCTCGGCATGGAAGCGGTCTGGAAGATCGACGTCGAGGACTTCCCGGCCTTCGTGGTGGTCGACGACAAGGGCAACGACTTCTTCGAGCAGCTCAGCCGCCCGGTCGACCTGAAGCTCTAGTAGAGGGTCAGGCCGTCACTCGTAGCGGAGCGCCGGGATGACCTCGGTGCGGGCGGCTCGCCGTGCGGGCCAGGCCGCCGCGGCGAGCGCCACGACGACCACGATGCCGCCGGACGTGATCAGGCTGAGCCACTCGGGGTGGAACGGGTTGGCGAAGCCGACCACCAGCGGGCCGACCTGCACCAGCGCCCACAGCGTGACCGCGCCCCCGACGGCTCCGAGCGCCACCGCGACCAGGCCGACCACCGCGGCCTCGGCCAGCACCATCTGGGCCAGTCGCCACGGCGTCATGCCGACCGCGGCCAACATCCCCATCTCGCGGCGCCGCTGCACGCCGACCAGCAGCAGCGTCGAGAGCACCGCCACGAACGACACCACCAGGAGCCCCCGCTGCAGCGCCATGAACGGCAGCAGCGTGTACCGGACGTTGTCCTCGGCGTCGCGGACGAGGGTGTCAGGCGTGCTGACGAAGTAGCTCGACCGTGACAACGACTCGGCGTCGGTCTGGTCACGGTAGAGCGCGTCGAAGATCTGGCGCTCGAGCTCCTCGAACGAAACCCCGGGCTTCAGCTTGATGTTGAGGCTGCGGGGAGGCTGGCCGCCGTAGAGCCGCTCGTGCATGTTGTACGGGATGATCGCCTCGCGCCCGCCGAGGCCACCACCCTCGATCACCGCCTGCACCTTGACGTCGACCATCCCCCGGGGCGTCCGCAGCGCGACCGTGTCACCGGGCCGCGCCCCGGTGTCGCGGGCCATCAGCGTGTTGATGACGGCCTCGCCCCGGTCGAAGGCCTCCCGGTCGATGTGGCCGGCGACGACCTTGTCGCTGTCCTCCTTGATCGCCCACGGGTCCTGCCAGGCGCTGACCATGACCAGGTCCCGGGGGTGCGAGCCGGTGAGATCGGTGACTCCCCGGCGGACCTCGGCCGCCCCTTCGAGGGACGCCAACCGCTCGACGAGCTCGGGCGGCAGGGCGATGTCGA
>Ga0075430_100000234_pt1 | contig 38352 bp, 59 predicted proteins | sample RhiMetdeltSRZDD4_FD_75294 | JGI IMG/M metagenome (GOLD analysis project Ga0075430, IMG submission 75294) | Populus rhizosphere microbial communities from Tennessee, USA - Rhizosphere MetaG P. deltoides SRZDD4 | ecosystem: Host-associated > Plants > Roots > Rhizosphere > Soil | place: USA... | reverse complement strand
CGAGGCCTGTCGACTGGCCGGGCGCACGCTGGCGAAGCGATACCACTCGCAGTACGCCAGCACGAGCTGTCCGGGAAACAACTTGCGCGCCTGGGTACAGGCTGGCATGCCGATATCGACGACGGAAGGTGACGACATGGAGCAGACCGAGAGACTGATCAATGACACCGGGTCACCCAACCGGACCGTGGGCAATGTGCTGGCCGACATCGAGAACCTCCGCAACTGGGCTGTGTCCGAGCCCGGCGCCGGCTCGCTCGGCGTACCGGTCGCCGGCTCGGTCGGGGACCTGCTGCTGCAGGCGGCGCAAGCGGTGCTGAGCGGCTCGCTCGTCGACCCGGCCGCGGTCGCCACGGAGCTCGCCGCGAACGAGACGTGGACCCAGAGCCTGGCCGATCGGATCGCCGAGCAGATCACCCAGCGACCGATGAACGTCTCGCTGGAGCTGTCCGGAACGGCGACCGGGCAGGCGACACCGGTCGAGTAGCTTTTGGGGCATGCCCCCCGAATTGGTCGCCTGGTTGCCGATCCTCAATCTCGGCGCCATGGGCGCCCTCTTCTGGTTGGTCGGGACTGGCCGGCTGGTACCGCGAGCTACCGTCGAGCGGGATGTTCGTGCACCGCTGCAAGCGCTGGCCGAGGATCGACGCATGGCGTACGAGACCGAACGGGCGCGAGCTGACCTGCTCGCCGCACAACTGGCCAGGTTCCTACGCCTGGCAGACCGGGCCGAGGAGACCAGGTCATGACCTGGCGCTGGCCGTGGGTACGAGCCGGCCGCGAGCACGGACGGGCACACGAGGAGCTGGAGCGGGAGCTCTGGCAGGCGCGGGAGGACGCGACGATCGAACGGGCCGCGGCCGAGCGCCGACTGCGGGAGGCGCGGCGGCAGGTGCGCGGGGCCAGCGAGCGGCTGGACCTGCTGGCAGCCTGGATCACGGAAGCTCTGGGGGGACGATGAGCGCGGTTCAGACCGTCGAGCTGGCGCTGTTCGTGGTCGCGCTCGCCGCGCTGGTGACGTTCGTCGCGGTGTACGCACGGCGCACCTGGTACCGCTCGGCAGCCGGCCGGGCCATGATGGCGATGAACGCCGGCTGGCTGCTGTTCGCGCTGGCGCTGGCCGGCTCGGGGTGGTTCGAGCTGCCCGGCGCGGTCTGGATCCTGATCCTCGGTACGCTCGACGTGGCACTCTGGGGCCAGGTGGTGCTACTCGTCAGGGCGGGCCGCGCGGGCGCTGTACGCTCCGCTGACGGACGAAAGGACTAGACCATGGATCAGTACCGCAAGTTCATCGCCGCGCTCGTGATGGCCGGCGTGGGGGCCGCGCTGCAGTTCCTGCCGCTGAGCGACACCTGGCGCGGCTGGCTGCTGGTGCTCTCGACGATCGCGACCGCGGCGAGCGTGTGGGCGGTGCCGAACGCGCCGACCGCCGAGCAGCGCGCGGAAGTCCTGGCTGGACAGCGCGCCATGGAGAGCGAGCGCCGGCTACATCGACCGTAAACCTTGCCGGATCCTGGTAGGATTCGGTGAACACCCACCCACTACCGGAAGGGATGTCGCATGGGCGACGAGCACGCCAGCACACCAGGCCTGGCGCACGAGGGTTACGCCGAGGACCGCGCCAGCGCAGCCGCGGGCAGTACGCCGCTGCCGGTCGCTGGCGATCAGGTCATGGAGACCGAGCGGGAGTACGTCGAGGGAGTGACGACCGAGAACGATCCGGACGCGGTCGCGGAGGCGGAGCTCACGCGGGAAGCCGAAGAGCTGGAAGCGACCGAGCTCGACGAGTCGGCCGAGCCCGAGGACGCCGACTCGCCGGATCCGAACCTCGGCGAGTAGACCTTTTCTCTCCTCCATGAGAAAGCAATGAACCCCTGCCGCGGACGGGTCGGCAGGGGTTCATTGTGTGTCTATGTAGACATTCCAAATGTTAAAGGCCGAGATAGCTTCGAAGGTCGGCTCGGTTAGAAATCCTGGCCTCGATCGTTTGACTTGGCGTCCGCTCAGAACGGCGCGTCCTCATACGGTTTGCCCGCATGCACCTTCGCGAACGGGTCGGTCGAGGGCAGGCCCGGCGCGGCGGCCGGTACGTCCGGCAGGTCCGGCTCGACAGCGACGGGTGAAGTCGGCGCGGTCGGCTTGGGCGGGCGACCGCGACGCCGGCCGCCCCCGTTCGCGGCCGGCTCGGGCACTGGCGGGAAGCCTGCCGCGGTCAGGGTGGCATTCAGCCGGTTGGCCAGCTCGACGGCCATGCCCTTGATGCCGGCGCCCACCATGCCCGGCTCGCCGCTCACCTGAGCGATGAGCGTCGGTGGGTTGTCGCCGTCGAGCTTCTCCAGCGTCCAGCGGTACAGCTCGGTCATACGTCATTCTCCTATTTGGACAGTTCGAACACGTTGATATAACAGCCTTGTTTCGGTAGCGGGTTGCTCCGCCAGTGCTGCGCCCGACGGGGGGCCGGACCGGAATCAGGTGCTGGTACTACATACAGTTTGCGCAGTCGATTACAGCCGATCCAGAGTGCATCGTCCGCCCACACGCCGGCCCGGGTAAGCGCGTCGGCCACGCCACGCGCCAGCTTGTCGAGGTCCGGTGGCTTGGCCGGGTAGTCGTCGAGCCAGGGCGTGTCCGGACTCGGGTGTTCGGCCCGGTCGAGCGAGAACACGAGATCGAGCACGCACGGCATGGTGGCGGTCCGCCACTTCGCGGCGACGCGCGCTCGCTGCGCGGCCAGGACAACCGCGTCCATCCACGCGGGCAGGTAGCGCGACTGCTCGTAGAACTGACCCGATCCACCGTGTTGTTTCGAGCCCTTGGGCGCTGGTCGGCCGTACGCGACGAACTCCAGCACGGGATTGCACATCGGGCACGGCGCTCCGATTTGACCGCCGCAGGTACATTCCTCTGGCCAATCGGTCATGGCGTACACCAGGTGCTGGCGAGCCCGTTCTTTGGGTAGGCACCCTTTTCGCTGGCGTCGATCTTCACCACACGCAATGCGTACTCGTGCAGTATGATCACTGCTCTCGGGCCGAATCGCTCGATCACCGAGTTCGCGAATTCGATCAACTGAGCCGGCGTCACGGCGTTGTCCGGGATCTCTAGACTCATGGTGTCGAGCCGGTAATGGCTCGGGTGCACCAGATCTACGCCACGGATTTCCCGCGGCTGAGCGTCGCCGGTCACTTCGGATCCAGCTCTCTCGGGTGCTCGCCGTACCAGCGCATCGCGGCGACCAGCGCGGCCCGATGGGCGCGACGGTCCTGTGCCTTGAATGCGCGGGTGACCGCAGAGCGCAGTTCGGACGGGAGCCGGTACCAGTCTGTCGGGCAGGCCAGCCTGTCGCGGTGCACCCGCGTACCGCAGTTGCCCGGACACTCGTGGGTGAAGTCCTCGCGACTCACCGCGCAAGCTCCAGTGCGGCGCCGTACCGGATGTCGATGTCGAATGCGGCCACGGCGTACGACAGTTCGACGCTGGCCGCGTGCACGGTCCGCCAGGCGCTCGTGTCGAACGTCAGCCAGCTCGGGTCGGCCTGCGGCATTTGGTCATGGAGCGTGTCGAATAGCACGGCCGGCGGCGACTCGGGCGTGAAGCCGTCGATGATCCGGTTCAGGATGAGTCGCGCGTCGAACCCGCGCTCGGTCGTGCTCCAGCCGGTCGGGTCGGGTTCCTCGGCCGATGCGGCGTGCAGCTCGACCGCGTATGTTTCGTCGGCGCCGTCGTAGCTCTCGGCGCGCCGGGCGGCGATCGTGCCGATCGTCAGATCGGCCAGCAGGAGCGCCCCGCCGAGGACGAGCATGCACCCGACGAGAATGAGCGCGGGCCCACGGGCGGCCAGCGAGGGAATTGCGAAGGTCATCGTCTACTCTCCTCCGGTGGTGTCCGGTCCCGCCCGAGTCTTGGACTGCGGCGGTCGAGCGGGACCGGCACGATCATTCCTTGTCCAGCAGTTGATCGAATGTGGCGTCGTACTCGCGCAGGGCACGCTTGACCTGCTCGATCCGGTCGAGCAGATCCTTCATGATCTCCATCACCTGGCGGTTGATCTCAGCCTGCCGTGTGAAGCCGACCTTCGAAGCTATCTCGGCCTTTACGCACCGAACGGGTCGCGTGGGTTGGCGCGCAGCCAGGCACGAGCGAGCGCCTTCTCCTCGTCGGTCGGCTTGTCGATCAGCCAAGACCCCTGCCGTCCGCGCTGGGTCGGCTCGGCCTGGTACAGCCGGCCGAGGACCATCGTGACGGCGCCGGGCTCCGGGGTCGCGCCGGACTGTGCGCGTAGGACGTTGGCCAGCGCGATGGAGCTCTGCGAGACCAGGCCATCGTTGCTGATCCACATGCCCGGGATGAACCACGGCACCGCGGCGGACTTGTCGTGCGGCCGACGCTGGCTGGCCTGCGGGTTTTCGGGCGTACCGCCGTACGCCACCGGCTCGGCCGGCGCGAGCACGACCACGTCCGCGGTCATCCGGTCCTGAACGACCGGGTTGCCCTTGTCGTCCTTCAGCATGGCCGAGATCAGACCCCGCTTGATCGACTTCGGCATGATCAGCAGGGTGCGCCCCTCCAGGTCGCGGACGCGCGGCCGGTTGGCTTGCGGTGCTGGCCCGCCGAACGGGTCATCCGCCCCGCCATGCTGGCCGCTGACGGCCGGGGGCGGCGCGGCCGGTGTGGTGGGATACCCCTGAGGCGCTGGGGGCGCGTAGGCCGGCTGAGCCGGCGCGGTCTGGGTGGTATCCGGTCCGAACGGGTTGGTCATCTCTTCTGTCCTCGTTTCTCGATGCTCGGTGCTCTGGATTCTGTGACCGACCCCCGGTGTCGGTCGAACGGTGCGGTTCGCGTGGATAGCGTCCGGGGGTCGGTCGTCTCGACCCTACCAGAATCCTGGTAGGGGGGTCAGCGAGCCGCGGTGTCGTCGTTGACGTGCCCGCGGACACCCTCGATCATGTCGCGGGTGATCCTGCCCATGACGGGCTCGCTGGCCGGCTTGGCCTCGGTCCGGTGCTTTCTGTGTGGTTGGTTCGGATTGCCGGCACTCGTGCCCTTCGGCGCGTTGTGCTTGCCCATACGCTCTCCTCCTGTCCGGCGCGCGGGATGACGCGCGCTCCGCGGGTGGCCGGGAGTCGAACCCGCCTCCACCATCACCCTCTCTTGCGGCCGGCCAGCCAGCCTCGCACGGTCTCTGGGTACCAGACCGGACGGTCCTCCAGGTCGTACCCGTCCTCGACCGGCGCCTGCCCGCGGCTGACGTAGCCGGTCCATGTCTTGGTGCCGACGCCGGCCGCGGCGGCACACTGCCAGTTGTGCCACATTTCCCGGCCGGCCGTGTCGTACGTCGCAGCGATCCGGGCGGTCACCGGAACGCCCGGTCGATCCGGTCGTGAAGCTCGTGATTGCGGTGCCGGAACGGGGCGAGCAGCCGGTCCGCCTGGGACGGCAGGTCGACCAGCGAGCCGGCCGCGCGCATCGTCGCCCGGACCGACTCGACGAGCTCGCCGTCCGGATCGGGGGTCAGGCTGTCGTACGCCTTGCGCAGCGCGCCGCCATCCTGGATCCAGCCCGGGTACACCGAACCGGCGTTGTGCGCCATGAGCCGGTGGCCGACGTAGCCGCGCAGCATGCGCAGACTGGTATCGCTGATCGCGTTGCCGTCCCGCCAGCCCTGAACTAGGTACGGGCTGATGTGTAGCTCACGGGCCAGCTCGGCGGGACCGAGCCAGACGGACGCGAGCGCCCGCAGTGCTTTCGGTACGTTGATCATTCTTCTCTCCTCCAGTTGGTCGACTGTGCATAGAGAGCGCCCGGGGCTCGAACCCGGTCCGTACGGTTGGCGCCGTCCGGTCCCCTATCGGTGCGTCCCCCGATGGTCGGGCGCCAACCCGCCATCGGTCGTCTCTGCCGGTCCTCCTTCCCCCAGGGGACCGCCCCGGTTGGGGCGTTGCCGGCGGACGCTTGGGTCCACCCCTGGGCTCTGCCTCACGGTCGGGCGCTCGCACCCGCTTGTCACCCTGGCCAGGGTGAGTCTCCCGGCAATGGCCGGTCACCAGCGCTTCTGAATGCTGGCCGTGAGCTGTGCTGGGCGATGCACTGTGGTCTCATCCGGTCCGTTCCGACCGGTGCTCACTCGGGATACCCGCCGGTATCGCTCCGGCGTTGACATTGCCCTTGGCTTCTACCACTGTGCACGTGCATCGCCCAGTGCCTGCACTGTACTAGCTGTCGCCGGCCGGCGCAACCGGCTGTGGGAACAGCGCCGCATTGTGGTGGCCGGAGTAGCCGCGGTTGGCCAGGATGCCCGTGCACTGCTGGCGCTCGTGCGGGCAGGCCGCGTACCGGGCGGCTCGCCAGGCCAGCGTGCCCGGCGCCGGAGTGTTGCGCACGAGCGACATGAGCACGTCGCTCGACGCGTTCTCGTTCAGCCAGATCCGGAGATCCGAGGTGCCGGAACGCCGAGCGCTCTCCAGCATGTGAGTTACCTGAAACGTGATCACTTCGTTACCTGCCCGTACCAGCGCGTTGTGGTCATGCCCAGGTCGAGTCGCCAGGGTGCCTCGACGTTCAGCACCCTGACCACCTCGGCGAACTGCTGTCGTGCCGCGTCGTCCGGAAGCGCGGCCCACACCGTGTCCAGCGCCTCGTACAGCTCCTTACCGTCCATCTCTCTCCCTCCTTACCAGGCCACGCTGGGCGGTGCTTCGGGCGCTTCACCGGTCATGATGATGTGTGCATAGGCGTTGACCATCATGACCGTAGTTCGCATGTCCCTCGGCGTGCCCTGCGAGCGGGGTCGTCAGCGCCAGGAGGGCTTGTGCGCGTGCCCACTCCCAGCGTTCGTCACGTCTCTCGTCGTACTCCGCGTCTGTCATGGATCCTCTCCTCCAGTGAGTCGACTGTTTCACGTGAAACGTCGATCGTGGGTGGGCGGGGCTCGAACCCGCCTGCCTGCCGGTCACCCGGTTGTCTTACTTGGTCACGCCCTCGCTCGGGCCGATGACCTTCAGCCACAGCTCGTCACTGCCGTGCCAGCTCGCGCCGCAACCGTCGATGATGATCGAGGCGACCCGCGGGCCATTCCAGCCAGGGCCGAACACAACCCACTCCTTGTCGAACGGGGCGGCTTCGCCCGAGCTGCGGAGTTCGGTCGGGTAGTCGGCCGCCCAGAGCAGGGATGCCCAGCGGGCGCATTGCTCGTACTGGCGCTCGATGTCCGCGGCGTTGCACGTCTCCACCTCGGTCATGGTCGGGTGGACCTGGCCGCACCAGTGCCTTTCGGTGATCTGGATCATGATTCTCTCCTCCAGGAGATCGATGTCCTACGTGGACAGCCAGGGAGTCGAACCCTGCGTGGGATCCCACGGAACCGCTCACTGCTCGAGTGCCACGCCCTTTGTCTCCGCGGTGGTCGTGGCCTGTCCCGCGCGCCTTTATCCCAGTGGCGCTCTGAGCCCGTTTATCAGCATCGGGACACCTGCCTGCCTTTGCCCCCAGTGGCACTCTGCGTGGACTTTCACGGCGCCTTTGGCCGAGCACCCCCGCATCCGTCCGGGGTGCTACCTCGACTGACCCTGTTTACGTCTCGGTCTCTGACGGCTTTCCCTTGCGGGAGGCGTGAGTGCCGAGGGCTCGAACCCCGGTGCCTGCCAGTCACTCGACTGTAGATCAGTGCTTGTCGTGCTCGGCCCAACTGTCCATGCAGTCCGGGTCGACGCACAGGGTGGTCGCGGGGACCGGTACCTCGTCGATCACAACGTCCGTGATCACACGGGTCCGGACACGCACCCCCACGCTCGGCGAGTCCATCCGGCACCATTCCGCGCCGGCCGTCGCAGCCGCCGCGTACGTGTCGTACCCGCCGGAGTGCAGCCACTTGGTCGGCGTGATCCAGGCTTGGGTGCGCTCGTTGTACCACTGGCAGTAGAACTCGGTGCGGGTGTGGCTCTTGCTGTCCATGATCTCTCCTCCAAGAGAGTGGATGTTGCTTGCGTGAGCCTGGGGAGAGTCGAACTCCCGAGCGTCAGGACTTCCGGTGGTGAACGAACCCAGCCTGCTCGCCGCGACCCGCGGCTCATGTGTGTTGCCGTGTTGCTGTGATCTCTTTCTGGTCCTCACCCGGTTCCGGCTTCCGCTCCCTGGTGTGGCACTTGCTACCAGATCTTCGCGGCCCTGTGGTTTCTCCTGTGTAGTGGACCTCTATTTAGTTGTCCTCGCTGCCTTACACCTAGAACTATACAGTCGATCGACTGCACTGTCAAGCTCAAGTGCAGTCGATCGACTGTGAGATGGGTCACACTTTCCGGCTCAGGTCTTGACAGTGACCGACGTGCTCGGTGTCTGACTCGGTAAGGGATCCGGTGCGCTGTCCGGCCGCAGGACCCAGGCCACGATGAACACGACCAGCGCCAGGACTGCCAGACCGAGAGAGAACTCGGTCGTGGTGATGCTCCTGGTCGTCATGCGCTCACCTGCTCCAGCTCAGCTTCCCGCGCGACCGCCCGCTCGTGCACTTCCGTGCTCCAGAGCCCAGCGGGGTGCAGCTCTTGCCAGAGCGCGCTGAGCTCGCCCACATGCTGCGCGGCCCGAACGAGATCGAACAGCGTGGGCGGGTCCGGAAACTGGCCGGTCACGCACAGCGCGGCGCGCTCCAGCGTCTCCCGGTACGGGTCGACACGCTCGACGATCTCGGGCGCTTCACTGGTGTTCTGAACACCAGTGAATTGCGACATGTCGAGTGCGGCTGCCTGGGCACGCTCATAGGCAGCCACGATGGCGTCACCATGCGGGCCGTATGTGCGCTGACCGTTGTCATCGAGGTAGCCGGTCAGCTCTAATCGTGGATCTGGTGCCTGCTCGGCCATCGTGACCGGTGTCGACAGCAGAGCGGGAGTGTCCTCGGTGGACAGATCGACATCTCGGTCATCGGCGAGCGGGTCGGAAACGGTGGTCGCTATGTACTGCGGAGTCGGGCTGTCGATTGGAGTGACCTCCATCCGAGTGCGCAGGAAGGCGGCGTAGTCCCGCCACGGTACGCGTAGGTTGCGCACCTTGCGGGAGACCCGAACGGCGAGGGCCTGCTCGACGTAGAGCGCCGCGTCGGCGATGTTGAACGCGTACACGTCCGCCCGGTCGGGCTCGCCCACGGGAAGATGAATGATCAGCGCCACGTCGGTGCCGAGCTGGCCGGCGTACGGGAACGGTTCCCAGACCCTCTGCGCGGCGTTGTACACGCCGTAGGCCAGCCCGCGAACGTAGATACCCTGCTGGACGACGAACTCCAGATCGCCGAACTCGTCGGCCCGGTCACCGGTCTTCACGTCCGCAACCCGGATCATCTGATCGAGGCAGGACACCGCGCGGTCGAGCCGGCCGGCGATCCCCCATTCAGGTACGCACACCACGCGCTCGGTGTAGGCCGGGATGACCGTCAGCTCTTCGCGGCGGAGCAGCGCGGCGTACGCGGACACGTCCGGGATCAAGTGGGGCGGTGCCGGCTGTGGCAGGCCGCGATCGTGGCTGGCCGTGAACGCGTGCAGCGCGGTGCCCAGGTCGCGGCGCTCGGTCCCGCCGCTCGCCTCCAGCGCCCGCGTGCAGATCCCGTTCAGCTCGGCCTTGCCGGCGTCGCTGCGCGGGTCGCCCACGCTGGCTACCAGTGCCAGCAGGTCGTGCCGGCGAGCCAGACCGACCGCCACGCTGCGCTGCTTCCACAGGTTGAGGTGGTAGTTGTCCGGTAGCACCTTGGCCACCGTGCTCGCCCTCGTCCAGTGCCGCATCTCGCCGGTCAGCGGGTCGGGCAATACGTACCGGTCCCACTGATCCAGCTCGATCCCGTCCTCGGTCATGCGCGCCCGGCCACGGGGCGCCGGTCCGCCGAACTCGTCATGCACGTGATCATCGGTAGTCATCGGCGCTTTCTCCATTCCTTGATCCATTGCTCGCCAACCGCCCCGAGGCACACCGAGATGACCACGGCGAGCATGGAGATCTGAAACACCAGATTCCAGGTCATCGACCCTCCATGTCGGTCGCGCGCAGGTAGGCCCGTTCGATCGAGCCCGACACCCGCCCGGCTTGATCGGTCGGGTTGTGTCCCCCGGCTTGCATTCCCAGGTTGACCAGATCTCTCACGGTGCTCAGCTCGTGCAGCTCCATCGTGATCGTGACGAGCACTGTACTGCGTACATCGATTTCCATCTCTCTCCTCCTGATCAGGCTGTGTACATACAGACGACTTCGGATCGGCTGTCCTTGCTCCGGATCGAGATCGGTCCGTCGCGATCCAACGTCTCCAGGCCGCGGGTCAGCTTGCAGCGCAGGTACCACGTGCTGCCCGCGGTCCATTCGACACTGGCCCGGACCTCGATCGTAGGATGGGTGCCCTTGTCGTAGGTCAGGTTCGCCGAGTCGAACGGATGATCCAGCCCGGCCGCGATGTCCGTCGGTCCGAACTTCTCGATATCGCCGTTGGCGTCCCAGGCGTGCACGAGGACATTCATGTACGGTGCCGACGACACGACGAGCACGTCGATTCTCAGCGCGGCCGGACCGGGTTCGTTGTCGTTGTTCCGATCGACCCCCTTGCCCGGTCCGCACGCCAGCAGTAGCGCAACCGCGAGCAGTAGCGCGACTGTAGCTCGTCTCACCTGCCCACCTTGCTCGCGGCCGGGCATCCGGGTGGGCATGCGTGATCGTGATAGGTAATGTGTATGTCCAGCCGACTGAAGACTGCCAGCGCGGCCTGAGCGACGCGCTCGCCGAACTCGCACCGCCGAGCCTCGTCCTCGCCGCGGTGGTTGCTGCGGCAGTATTCGCTGGCAATCGCGTCTGTGATCTCCTGGCGGGTCACCGGTCGGCCGCCCGACGTTTCTCGATCTGGCTCAGCCATGCTTGCTCTAGATCGGTGTAGTCGACATCTTCGGTGTCGGTCAGGTCGTCGCCTAAGTTGAATCCACGCAGACACGCAGTGTGTTCGTCGAGGCCGGCCTCGGCAAGTACGCCCTCCCAGAGCAGACCTTTGCGCTTAGCGTCGGTCAACTGGCCGAGTACACACGCTGTGCAATCACTCATGTCGAACTTAGGAACATTGATCTTTCGGTACCAGTCGGGTCGGTCGCGGTCGAGCAGTAGCGCGCTACGCCGGATACGGCTGCGCACCAGCGCTCGCGGGGTCAGGGACGGCATGATCTTTCCTCCTGTGCGGTTGGGATGGATGAACGCTCGGCGGTCAGCGATGGTCGACGATGGACAGATGAGGGAAGAAAGCTTGCAGTGTAGCGACTGCAAGTGTAGTCGAGGATGGGAACAGCCGGCGGACCGGGGCGGCCGGGTCGGGCCGACCGGCTACCGGCGTGCCGCGGTCGGGCCGGTGAAGGGTGAACCTTTTCCCGTCACGCTCGACATACCAGGCCAGGCCGTCGTGGCCGAGCACCACGTCTCCGGTCAGGATGTCGCTCCAGGTGGTCATCGAGATGCCCCGGTCGGGTAACGGGTGATCATCACGTGGCCATGATGCTTGGTTCGCACGTGTTGCGTGCCGGCCTCCGCCGCGCCTGCTGGCGTCTGATGCTGGTTCGACCTGTAGCTACCGCAGTTGCACGAGGCGCGAAATCCGACACAGTAAAACGCAATCGTGATCGTGGCGTAGTTCATTCGGACAATACCCGCTCCATCCGGTGCTCGCGGTTGATGAACGTCGTGCGGGTCTTGGGGCTGGTGCCGGCGCTGATCCCGTGCTGATGACTGGAGCCGTTGGCCAGGTGGGTAACCAGACAGTCGAGCTGTGCCAGCCGCGGGCATTCCGCGCAGAGCCGTTTGGCCTTGTCCGCAATGGCCGCGGAGCCTGGCGGGGGAAAGAAGATCTCGGCGTTGGCGGCTTGCTTGCACGGCAGTGCCCGGTAATGGGCGAGTCGCACGCTGGCCCGGTGTACGAGATCGGGATCGCGCTGCAGCGCCTTCCAAGCGACCTTCATCTTGCGCTCGGCCACTCGATGGCTGGCGGTCTTCGCTGTCATGTCGAGAATCCTACCAGGATCCTGGTAAGCTCGGCCAGCTCGGAACGGTCGGCCAGCTCGGAACGGTCGGCCAGCTTGATCGGCGAGCGCAGGATTCCTACAAGGATCATGAGAGGATGGTGGGATGGCAGTGAAGTACCCCGCGCGGGTCGACGCGATGGTGCCCGACGAGCTCCGGTACCGGATCAAAGCCGCGACCGAGACGCCGACCGCGCAAGCGGAGGGTCTCGGGCTGTCCGACGTGGTCCGCGAGGCACTGGAGGCCGGTCTGCCGCACGTCGAGGCGCGGCTGCGCCGTGGGCCGGTACCGGTGGCGTTCGTGCCGGCGTAGCGTCGGTGAGATGTCGTTGTGCGGGGATCGACCTGTGCGTGTCGACACCGCGGAGGTGGCTAAACGGGGAACGGTGATCGCCCCGGATCCCGGAAAGGATCACCACCTATACCAGGATGCGTAACAGGGGCGCCCCGCCGAGAGCGCCCCTGCCGGTTCACCCACCACAAACGCAGAATGGAGGTCATTCGTGGCCGATTCTATCGCGACGACACCAGCCGCGGGCGGGCCATACGGCGCGAGCGCGCTGGCGTACTGGAGTGCCGGCTGGCGGGGCGTGCTTCCGTTGCCTGCCGGGCGCAAGTGGCCTCCGCCCCCGGGATGGACCGGCTACGACGGCGAGTACCCCAGCCGCGCGGACGTGCAGACGTGGCTCGATGACGAGCGCACCGCCGGCGGGAACGTGGCGCTGCGCCTGCCGCGGGACGTGCTCGGGCTCGACGTGGACGCGTACCCCGGGAAGGCCGGTGGTAGGACGCTGGTAGACCTGACCGAACGGCTCGGGCCGCTGCCGCCCACCTGGAGCACCACGGCGCGCGACGACGGGGTGTCCGGTATCCGGCTCTACCGGGTGACGGGCTCGGCGGTCGGCGGGCACTGGAAGGGCGAGGCGGGGCCCGGTATCGAGGTGATCGCCTGGGGTCACCGGTACGCGATCGTCCCGCCGAGCGTGAACCCGGACGCGGCCGGCGCGCCGTACCGGTGGCGGATGGCCGGCACTGTGGGCCCGGCCGAGATCGACCGAGCACCGCAGCACCCGGGCGAGCTGCCCGAGCTGCCCGCGGCATGGGTGGCGTATCTGCTGATACCCGGCGAGCGCCGGGTCGGCGCGGAGCTCGACGACGAGTCCGCGCGGACATGGCTGGCGGCGTGCCGCGGGTTGCACGCCGGAGAGAGCGGCTGTCCCATCGTCGAGCGGACCGCGGCCGGCGTCGCGCTGGGGGTCGGCTCGCGGCACGAGGCGGCTCGGGATGCCGTGCACGCCCTGGCCCGGCTCGGCGGAGAGGGTCATGCGGGAGTGTGGGCCGCGCTGGTGCGACTGCGGGAGCGGTTCGTCGAGGCACTGGAGGGTGAGCGCGGGCGGGACGCGGCCGGCGAGTGGCGCCGGATGCTGTCGGGGGCGGTACGGCTGGCGGCCGGGTCGGATCGGGAGCCGCGCGGGTCGTGCGGCTGCGCGACATGGGCAGGGGAGTTGGTCGGGTTCGACCCGGGTTTCCCTGGTGAAGGTGGGGCCGGTGTCGAGGGCGGCGAAGATCAGAACCGTACAGCGCCGAACACTCCGAACGATGAGAGCGTGGAGGCGGGCGGACCGGTCGATCCGGTCGACGTGATGGAGGCGGAACTACTCACCGCGGCGCAGCTCGACGAGTTGCCCAACCCGGTTCCGTTGATCGATGGGTTGCTGGATCTGAACTCGCTCGCGTGGCTGATCGGCAAGCCGGGCTCGTTCAAGTCGTTCCTGGCGCTGACCCTGGCCGGGCACGTGGGCCGCGGGCTCATGTGGGCCGGCGCGAAGGTGCGCCAGGGTGAGGTGATCTATCTCGTGGCAGAAGGCGTACAGGGGACCAAGCTGCGTAAGAGGGCATGGGAGAAGCATTACGGGACGATGGAGGGCGTTCGGTTCCTACCCCGCCCGGTACAGGTGGACTCACAGGAGTGGGTGACGCTGAGCCTGCTCGTGCAGCGACGGGCGCCGGTACTGGTCATCGTGGACACCCAGGCCCGGGTGAGCGTAGGGATCAAAGAGAGCGACAACGCGGAGATGGGTCGGTTCATCGAGCGGGTGGATTGGCTGCGCCGGCTGGCCGGCTGTTGCGTGCTGGTCGTGCATCACATCGGCCGAGTAGGCATGGATGCCCGCGGCGCGTCCGCGATCGACGGGGCGCAGGACACCGAGCTCCGGATCGAGCGGGTGGGTGGCCCCAAGAGTCGGTACGCGAAGGTGGTAACGGACAAACAGAAGGATCGTGACGATACTACTGAGATCCTGCTGGAATTGGCGCACGTGGACGGCGGTACCGATCCGGACACCGGGCGGGATCTCAGCTCGCTCGTGGCGATGCCGCCGGCGTTCGCGATGCCGCCGTCCCGCCCGTGGCGGGACGACCTGCCCGCGAACCAACAGCGGATCGTGGACGTGCTCGGTGAGCACACCGGGATGCTCGGGGGTACCCGCGCGGAGGTCCGCGCGCTTGTGACGGAGCGGTTCGGAGCCATGACGAGAAGTTCCTTCTCTACCGCTTTTACCCGTTTGGCCGAGATGGGCGTTATAACGAGAATAGAGGGAACTGAGCGGTGGTGCCTTTCGTCCGTAATTGGGCGTACGTCGCTGGCGTCGCCCGATTCCGCCGCAGAGCTGGCGAAATTTTTCGGGACAGACTAGGTCAGATTGGGTGTACGGACTTGATCATGGGAGATGATCATGCTCCGTACGCCTGTTCGGAGATCAACTGAGGAATGTACGGAGTTGATAATGCTCTGACCTGGGAATGTACGGAGGTGTTCGGAGCTGTACGGAGCAAAGGGATCTTGTACGGAGTGTACGGTCCTCCTTTAGGGGGACCGTACGCCGAACACCCCGCCGAACGTACACCGAATCGATCATGAAAATGAGGGGTTTCGAGAGCTAATCCTGGTAGGATCCTGGTAGAGTTTCAGGGGGAGGGAATCATGATCATTTCGCAGGGTTTTCCGTTGGGTGCCATCGCCCCGGATGGGACCGAATATCTTGTTATCGGATGGTGGGTGGACGAGGTAACAGCTCGCGGAGCCGCATTCGAACACGGCGCCCTGGCGCCCCGAGCGATTCTCGCGGGGACCGCGGAGAGCTTGGGTGCTGGCTGGCGGTTGACGTGGGAGATACCGATTCCGTGGCGGCCACGGCTGGAGGGATCGTGAGTCTTGCGGGACTCCCGCTACGGGACTACCAGGCCGAGACGATCGATCGGCTCACAGATGGCTGGCGAGTCGGACGGCGTCGGCTCGCCGCGGTGCTGCCGACCGGAGCGGGCAAGACGGTGATCTTCGCGCACATGGCGCGGCGGATGGCGGAGGCTGGTGGCCGGACGTTGATCCTGGCGCACCGCGATGAGTTGATCGAGCAAGCGGTCGACAAGCTGTGCATGGTTCAGCGGTTCGAGGATCCACCGGACGGATCGATGCCGGCGCCGGGTGTGCTGAAGGCGCGGCGGCGCGAGCTGGAGCCGTGGCGGTCGACCGTGGTCGCCAGCGTGCAGACCGCGCACCGGGAGCGCTCGCTGGCCGCGCTGGTGGGGTGGGCGCGCGGTCGGGCGCTGCTGGTGGTCGTGGACGAGGCGCACCACGTGGTAGCCGAGTCGTACATGAAGATTCTTCGCGCCCTGGGCTGTTTCGACGAGGCTCGGGTGGGTGTGCTGACCGTGGGCTTCACGGCCACCCTGGCGCGCTCGGACGGAGTTGCGCTCGGCGAGGTTTGGGAAGATGTCGCGCACCGGGTGTCGATCACCGATCTGATCCGGCGCCGGTACCTGCTCGATGTGCGCGCCCGCCGAGTGCACATCGCCGGACTCGACCTGGCTCGGGTGCGGATGGTGCACGGCGACTACCAGGACGGTGCGCTCGGTGACGCGCTCATGGAGTGTCTGGCGCCGGCTGCGATTGCTCGGGCGTACGTCGAGCACGCGGGCGACCGGCAGGGGATCGTGTTCATGCCCACCGTCGAGACGGCGTACGCCATGGCCGACGAGCTGGAGCGGGTCGGGGTGACCGCGGCGTGCGTCGAGGGCCGGATGTCGATCGAAGATCGCCGGCTGGCGCTCAAGCGCAGTGCTGCCGGGGAAATCCAAGTGCTGACAAACTGCATGGTCCTGACAGAGGGGACAGACCTCCCACACATCGACGTAGGGGTGATCGGTCGTCCGACTAAGAGCCCAACGCTGTTCGTCCAAATGGCTGGCCGGATTTTGCGCCCGTACCCGGGCCAGGAGACCGCGCTGTTGCTCGACGTAGTCGGCGTCGGCGCGCGGCATCGGCTCGCTTCGCTGGCGACCCTGCTCGGCGCGCCCCGGATCGAGGCTGTCGAGGACGCGCTCAGCGATGAAGAGCTCGCGGAGCTGTCGCTGCTCGGGCTGGCCGAGCAGGAGTCGATGAACGACGGGTCAGCCGGCGCGCGGGCGCCGGAGATGCTCGACGGCACGCTGGACTCGTTCGAGTACTCGCTGTTCGAGGGGTCGGTGCGCACCTGGTTGCAGACCAAGCGCGGGGTGTGGTTCATCGAGGCTGGCGCCGATGGTGGAGGCGGTACGCCGCATGTGGTGTTCCTGGTGCCGGCCGGCGAGCCTGGCCGCTGGAGTGTCGCCGCGGTGCCCACGATGGCGCAGGGTGGCCGCTGGGTGGTCGAGAACGTCGACATGGGCTACGCCATGGCCTGGGGCGAGCAGGAGGCCGACGCGCTCGGCGGGCGGTACACCCGACGCTCGGCGAGCTGGCGCCGCGGGAGCGCGTCCGAGAGGCAGCTCGACTACCTCAAGCGGCTGGTCGGGGTGAACGAGTGGCTCGGGATGGCCGAGCGCGGCGAGCTGCAGTACGCGGGGCAGGTCAGCGATGTGATTGCGGTTGCACGTGCATCGGCACGCATCGACCATCTGGCGATGGTGGCCGGAGTGACGCGATGAAGCTGATACGTGACAACCTCGCCGATGCCCCATGGGAATTCCTGCCAGAAGGCAAGAGGTTTGTTCGACCCATCAATGATCGCGCGGAACATCTCTCGCTGTTACGTAGAAAAATCCTGGAAGAAGCTGGAGAGCTATTCGAGGCTGACAGCCCGAACGCCCGAGCAAGGGAAGCGGGCGACATCTTACAGGCCCTAGAGGATTACCTAAGTTTGTCGGGAACGGACATATTTGAAGCCCTGGAGGCTAAGCAGCGCAAATATGAACAACGTGGCGGCTTCCGGAAGGGCACGGTCTGGGACATATGAAAACGATCTATTGGTGGAAGTGCACGCCGGCCACCCGCCACAACCCGGAGCGCTGGGATCGGGTGTCGTACCCGGCGCCGGAGGTGGGCGCGCGGCTGGCGCTCGACGGGGAGGTACCGCGAGGGGCGCTCAGCGTGCGCAGGGCGGCCCAGGGGGCTGGGTGGGTAGTCGTGTGCACCTACGCTCGTGGTTGGCTGTCACACGCGCGCTCAGGGGCTCCGTTGCGGGTGGTCGACTCCCTGGCGTTGCGGATGCGCCATCCGGACGGGCGCCGGGCGGTCGCGGTCTGGCACGACGGTGGGTTCCATGTGGCTTACAGGATCCTCCCAAGTCTTGGTAGGCTCGATGGTGTAAAAGGACTTACCACCTTTCTGGTAGCAAGCGGCTGAAAGTTGCGAAACGACCATGCCACGCATCAACGACCCTGCCGAGCGGAAGCGGCGCGACGCGGAGATCTGGCGCCTGTACGCGGCCGGCTGGACGCTGGTCAGGCTCGGCGAGCGGTTCGACCTGGCGCACAGTCGGGTCAGCGAGATCATCACCAGGGAGCGCGGCAGGTTCTCGATCCTCGACAAGGCGCTCAAGCGGGAGGAGCTGGCCGCGCAGCTCGATGACCTGCGCTCGGCCGCTCAGGAACTTGTCGATGCCGAGCCGGCGCCCATGTTCCGTGGTGCCGAGCCGATCGTGGACCGCGACGATGACGGCGAGGTGGTCAAGCGGTACTACGACCACGGCGGGCGGCTGGAGGCCATGAAGACGGTCGTCGCGATCCAGGCACGGGAGGCGAAGATGCTCGGGCTCGACGCGCCAGACCAGATTCAGACCGACTCGACTGTCAAGTACGTTGTGGAGGGTGTCGACATGGAGGATTTGAGATGAGGCGCCTGGGGTATCTCACCTATCGCGAATACGCCAGCGTGATTCTGTTCGCACGGGACTGGCTGACAGTGATCGGACCAAACAACGGAGCCCCTCGTGGCATCCTCGCAGCACTCGGTGCTGGTGAAGACCCACTGCCGTTCGTGGTACCGATCGTGCTCGGCCCGGACGACGCTCCCGAACCGTTCGATATGCCGAAAGTCGTCGACCCGTACCGGTGGCGTGCAGTCGAGCGGTACATCTGGCAGACCCGTTGTTTGGACCCGAATCGTCGTTTCTGGCATGACGGCGGTAGTTGAGCATCGCTACCGCCCGCGGGGCGCCTGCCGCAAGCTGTTCGCCGCGCGGGACGACGAGGTATTGCTCAGCGGTCCGGCCGGCACCGGCAAGAGTCGCGGCTGCCTGGAGAAGCTGCACTTGATGGCGTTGCTCAATGAGCGTATGCGCGGCCTGATCCTGCGTAAGACGCTGGTGTCGCTCGGCTCGACCGCGCTGGTGACCTGGCGCGAGCACGTGGTGCCGGAAGCGCTAGAACATGGGGTGTGCTGGTACCACGGCGGGTCGCAGGAGGAACCGCCCGGCTACCGGTACCAGAATGGCTCGTTCATCGCGATCGGCGGGCTCGACAAGCCAACGAAGATCATGTCTTCGGAGTACGACGTGGCCTATGTCCAAGAGGCTATCGAGCTCGTACCGGACGACTGGGAAGCCGTGACCACCAGGTTACGCAACGGCCGGATGTCATTTCAGCAACTGATCGCCGATACCAACCCGAGCACGCCGACGCACTGGCTGAAACAACGGTGCGACGCTGGCAAGACCCGGATGTTGGATTCGCGCCACGAGGACAATCCGACACTGTACGGCGAGGACGGTGAGCTGACCGAGCGCGGCGCGGCGTACATGACCAAGCTCGATCGGCTGACCGGTCCGCGGTACTACCGGTTGCGCAAAGGGCTGTGGGTCGCGGCTGAGGGAATCATCTACGAGGGCTGGGATCCGGTGATCCACCTCGTGGACCTGGTCGATCTGCCCGGTATCGAGTTCGACGAGTCGGGCCAGCCGCGGGTTCCCGGTGACTGGCCGCGGTTCTGGACTGTCGACTTTGGATACACCAATCCCTTCGTGCTCCAGTGCTGGGCTCGGGGCCCGGACGGCCGGCTGGTGCTGTACCGAGAGATCTATCACACGCGCCGGCTGGTGCGGGACCATGCCTTCAGGATCATGGAGTTCGTGACTCGGCCCGATCCGGACTACCGCGGCGATCGCCACCTCGCCCACGAGGGTCGACTGTGGACAGAGCCGCAACCCGAGCGGATCATCTGTGATCACGATGCGGAGGGTCGGGCACAGCTCGAACGCGAGCTCGGCATGTCAACCGAGCCGGCACACAAGGCTGTAACCGAGGGCATTCAGGCAACCGACCAGCGACTGCGGACCGAGGATGACGGCCGGCCGCGACTGTTCATCGTGCGGGATTGCCGGGTCGAGCGTGATCCCGAGTTGGTCGATGCCGAGCTCCCGACGTGTACCGCGGAGGAGATCCCGGGCTATGTCTGGCTACCGCCGGCCGCGAACCGCCGGGCCAAAGAGGAGCCGTTGAAGCAGGACGACCACGGCTGTGATGCCATGCGGTATATGGTGGCGGATCAGGATCTCGGAGACCGGCCGGGAATGCGGTGGCTGACGTTATGAGTAGATCAGGACGGGTGCCGTGGCACCGCCGGGTGTTCGGGCGCTTCGCCGTGGTGTGGCAGGTGGCCGCGTTCGTTCAGCGCGCTCAGCTCAAGCCGGTCGCGTTCAGCTTTGCCGGGCTCGGCCTGCTCTCTGCGGCGGCCTGGATCGGGCTCGGCTATGGCTGGGGGCTGGCCGCGACTGGCATCTCGTGCCTGCTCATCGAATGGAGGCTGGCCCAACGTGGCTAGCGGGCGGCTACTCTGAGCGCCATGGATTCCCTGCTCGGCGGGTTCGGCACCGGGGTCGGTAGGCTCGGACGGATTTTCGCGAAGGCGCCCGTGTCGTACGCGCCGCGCGCCACTCAGTGGCTGACTGCCATGCTCGGCGCCGGTGGGCAGGAAGGCCAAATGCGAGCCATGGGCTCGGTCGGTACGCTGTTCGCGATCGTGACTCGGCTGGCCAACTCGACCGCGGCGGTCGACTGGAAGCTGTGGCGCAAGGCGCCGTCCGGCAAGGATGACGATCGGGTGGAGATCACCAGTCACTTGGCGCTGGACATCTGGAACAATCCGGTCAAGCCATTCTTTCCCGGACAGTTGTTCCGCGAGACGTTCCAACAGCACCTGGAACTGGTCGGCGAGGCGTGGTGGGTCGTCTCGCGCAGTGAGATCGTCCGCTCGATCCCCCTCGAACTGTGGCCGGTCCGCCCGGATCGGATGCGGGTCGTACCTTCGCCGGAGAAATACATCCAGGGGTACATCTACGTTGGGCCGAACGGTGAGCAGGTACCCCTGGAGCTTGATGAGGTGATCCAGCTTCGGATGCCCAACCCGCTCGACCCGTACCGTGGCATGGGACCCGTACAGTCGATTCTGGTAGACCTCGACTCGACCCGGTACAGCGCCGAGTGGAACCGTAATTTCTTCCTGAACAGCGCCGAGCCGGGCGGCATCATCGAGTACCCGACCGAGCTGAGTGAGTCCCAGTGGGAGAAGACCGTCAAGCGCTGGCGCGAGCAGCACCAGGGCGTCTCGAATGCGCACCGGGTGGCGGTTATCGAAAAGGGTAAATGGGTTGAACGTCAGTTCAACATGCGGGACATGCAATTCGCCGAGCTGCGCGGGGTCAGCCGTGAGGTCATCCGGGAGGCATATGGGATTCCCAAGTTCGCCGTGGGTGATGTCGACGACGTGAACCGTGCGACCGCCGACGCGGCCGCGGTGTGGTTCGGCCGCCAGCTCACCGTGCCGCGGCTGGAGCGCATCAAGGGTGCGCTGAACGGTCGGTTCCTGCCGCTGTTCGGTGCGACCAGTGCGAACCTGGAATTCGACTATGAGAACCCGGTGCCCGAGGACGAGGAAGCTGAGCGCAACGAACGGGACAGCAAGGCGACCGCGGCCAAGACGTACATTGTGGACTGTGGTTTCGAGCACAAGCCGGTCCTCGAATATCTGGAGCTTCCGGCCGACTGGGAGCTCAAGCCGACTCCGGCGCCGGCTGCGCCGATGCCCCCCGGTTCCGCGGCCGGCGAGGGCACCGGCTCGGCGCAGCCGGCGCCGGGCGCACCGACCGCTCGGCTCGAACTGGTGATGCTCCCTTTCGATCAGGAGGCGGGTTGGGAACCGTTCGCGACCAGGGGCCGGAAGAGGAGAACCGAGAACCCTGGGAGGACGAGCTAGCTGCACTCCTGCTCGCCTGGCGGGAAGTCAGCCAGGAACAACGCGACCAGTTGGCCGTGCAGATCGAGCAGGCCATCGACCGCGGCGACCTGGCCGCGCTGGCAACCCTGACCGTGTCCAGCGCGCATGGTGCCGATCTACTTACCGCGGCAATGATCACCCTGGCCGCGCTCGGCGCTCAGGAGATCGTCGACACGGCCGGCGAGCAGGGGGTGGCCGGCGCCGAGCCGAAAGAGCCAGACGATGCCGCGCTCGCCGCGCAGGCCGGCGTCATCGCTGCCTTGCTGGCCGGCAACATGTCCTCGGCCGCAGGACGGGAAGCGATGCGGCTCTACGCGGAGGAGCAGGCCGAGGGTTCGGAGATCGCGGAGGCTGTCGTCGACTACCTGTTGAACCTGCCCGAGCGCTCGCTGTCCGATCAGCTCGGCGGGGCGCTGTGGAGCGCGCAGGAGGAAGGGCGGTACCAGACCCTGGCCGGGATGCTGGCCACCCAGCCGGCGAGCTACTACGTGGCCGACGAGATCAGGGACAAGAACACCTGCAAGCCGTGCCGGATGATCGATGGGACGCTGTTCGCCACCCTGGAGGAGGCGCGCGAAGCGTACCCAGCCGGTGGGTACGTCGAGTGCTTGGGCGGCTTTCGTTGCCGCGGCCGGTACGAGCCTTCCTGGGGTCCCAGTGTCTCGGCCAAGGTCCCGCCGGACGCGCAGCCGTATCACCGCTCGATCGAAGGCATGGAGGATCTGGTCGCAACGGCGCAGGCCGCGCAACGGGCACACCGCCGCGGCCAGGGGGTGACCGTCAGCCGGTTGACGGGTGGGGTGAGCGCGGAGGTAGACCTGTACGTGCTCGACGATGGCCGGCGGGTGGTTCGCAAGAAAGGTCCGAAGTGGAATGACGAGCTGGACAGCCGGCGGGAAGCCGACGCCGATCAGCTCTACTCGTTGACCGCCCGGTCGCTCGATGCTCGGGTACCACGGGTCTACCGGGACGCGCCGGACGTGGTCTGGATGGACTACGAGCATGGCCGCACGTACGCCGAGCTGATCCACGACGATCGGACACTGTGGACGGAGCGGCACGATCGGATTCTCGACACGAAACCCGTTCAGCGGGTCGGACTCATGGATTCACTGGCCGCGAACTCCGACCGCAACACGGGTAACCAGTTCCTGACCGACACGGGGGAGTATGTCGGGCTCGATCACTCGTTTGCCTGGGGCGGGGCCGAGACGAACGGGCTGGATCTCGGGTTGTTCGGTCCGAACGGGCTCGGCAGTGTCGGCGCGATACCGGCTCGCTCGTTCGTCGTGCGAGGGCACGATGAGCGGTTGGACATCACCACGAATTCGTGGATCGATAACCCATTGACTGCCGATGATGTGTCGGAGATACGACAGCGGTTGGTTTCACTGCGTGCCGATTTCGACAAACTGGACCGCGGTTACTGGCTGGACTACTCGCTGTCGATGCTCGACGAGCTGGCCGGGCACGCGACTGGGAAGGGGTCGGGTCTCTATGGCTGAGCCGATGGTGCTGGAGCTGCGCGTCGTAGATCAAGCCGCGGCGGTCGGGCGCAAGCTCGGTGAGCTGCGCCGGACCGAGAGCGGGCGGGTATCCAGCCAGGGTGACGTGGCCGAATCGATCCTGCTCCGGGTGATGCGTGCGGTCGCGGTCGACCGGACGGAAGCGTTCGACCTGCTCGCGGTCAACGGCTGGAGCAACGGTCATCTTGTCCTGGTTGCCGGGTAGAGGTGCTACCCTGCGATGCCATGAGGCGCCGCGTTTCGCGCATGCTGAACAGAAAGACGCTGCCCGACCGGGCGCTACGGGTTGCCCGGCCGCGCGCCGAGCTGCGCGCCGGCCGTACCGACTGGTACCGAATCGTCAACGCGACCGCTCCCCAGGCCGAGATCTACATCTACAACGAGATTGGTTGGTTCGGTACCACGGCTGACGATTTCGTCAAGGAGCTGCGCGCCATCACCGCGGCCGGGATCGACCTGCACATCAACTCTCCGGGTGGGGAGATCTTCGACGGCATCGCGATCTACAACTGCCTGCTGGCGCACCCGGCCGCGGTGACCACGTACGTCGACTCGCTCGCGGCTTCGATCGCTTCGGTCATCGCGATGGCCGGCGACAAGATCATCATGGGTCGGAATTCGCAAATGATGATCCATGACGGGATGGGGCTGTGCGTCGGCAACGCCGAGGACATGCGCCGGATGGCTGACGATCTCGATGTGCAGTCGGCCAACATCGCCAGCGTGTACGCCGATCGAGCGGGTGGAACGGTCGACGAGTGGCGCGAACGGATGCGCGCCGAGACGTGGTACTCCGCGGACGAAGCGGTCAGTGCCGGCCTGGCGGACGAGGTGGTTGCGTTGCGGCCCGGTCCGGCACCGGAGAACAACTGGGACCTCTCGGTCTTCCAGTACGCTGGCCGGGATCGGGCTCCGGCTCCCGTGGCGAGTGCTCCGCAGCCGCGCGAGCCCGTGAGTGTTCCGGCGCCGGCCGCACCCGCACTCCCCATGCGATCGGCGCCGGAACCTGTGTCTGCGCCGCTGATCGCGTTCAGCCCTGACGACTTCCGGGGCATTTTCGAAGACCTGCGCCGAGACGCGCCGGCCCTGCCCGATCCCGTACCCGAGCCGGTACCGGTACCCGTGACGACCGGTCTTCCGTTCGACATGATCGACGTTCGCTCGGCCGTCCTCGACAGCCTTCGGTCGGCCAGTCGGCCTGCCGAGCCCGACAACGCCCCCGAAAGGGAGGGACAGTGAGCAATCGATCTCACATGATGAGCAGGGGCGTACGTCACCGGCTCGCACAACTCGGTTTCGACGCTTACCGCAAGCAGGCCATGTTCAACCGCGCGGCGCCTCCGACCAACGCACCCGATCTGGACACCCTGACCATTCCGAACGACCCGCGTGAACTGGAGGAGATGCTCTCCGATCCGGCCAAGCTGCAGAAGGTGTTCAGCAATCGGGAGACCGCAACCCAGTTCATCCGCAACTACGCGGGTGGGGTCATGCGCAACCAGGCCGACATCATGCAAGAGGTCCGTGTCGAGGCACAGCGGTTCATGGCTCAGTGGCTGACCGAGAACCAGCCGGACGCGGTACGCCGGCTGAACCTCGATCTCGCTCAGCGGGTCAGCCCGACCGACCGGATGCGCGGCGACAAGGCCAAGCGCGCCGGGCTGTACAACAGTCGGGCGATGGGTGCCTCGATCGATGGCATGTTCGAGACGAGCGGCGACTACTTCAAGGCGATCTGGCACAACACGCCGAAAGATGTCGAGCTGCAGACCAAGCTGCGCACCCTGCGCAATGCGTTCTCCTCCACGATTCCGTCCGAGGGCGGTTTCCTGATCCCCGAGACGCTGCGCTCCGAACTGCTCCGGGTGGCGCTGGAGAACGCGATTGTGCGGTCGCGCGCTCGGGTCATCCCCATGGAGTCGTTGCGGGTGCCGTTCCCGGCCGTCGACTCGACCAGCAACGTGTCTTCGGTGTACGGCGGCATCGTCGCCTACTGGACCGAGGAGGCCGCGGCGCTGACCGCCAGCTCGGCCACGTTCGGCCGGGTCGTGCTGGATGCCAAGAAGCTGACCGCGTACACCGAGGTCCCGAGCGAGCTGATCAGTGACTCGATCACCTCGTTCACGGCGTACCTGGACATGCTCTTCCCGGAGGCGCTCGGTTTCTACGAGGACGACGCCTTCATCAGCGGGACCGGTGTGGGCGAGCCGCTCGGCTACCTGAACGGCTCGGCCATGATCTCGGTGACCAAGGAAGTCGGGCAGGTCGCCAGCACCATCGTCTGGGAGAACATCGTCAAGATGTACTCCCGGATGCTGCCGTCCTCGCTCGGCCGGGCGGTCTGGGTTGCCTCGATCAACACATTCCCCGAGCTGGCCACGATGGCGCTCACGGTCGGCACCGGCGGTTCGGCGATCTGGCTGAACAACGGTGTCGAGGGTCCGCCCGTGAGTATCCTCGGCCGGCCGGTGCTGTTCACCGAGAAGGTCCCGCCGCTGGGCACCGCGGGAGATCTGTCCTTCGTGGACTTCGGTTACTACCTGATCGGCGACCGGCAGGCCATGAGTGCCATGTCGTCCGAGCACTTCAAGTTCGGTAACGACATGACCGCGTACCGGATCATCGAAAGGGTCGACGGCCGGCCGTGGTTGCAGAGCGCGATCACGCCCAAGAACAACGGCCCGACGCTCTCCCCGTTCGTGCAGATCGAGACACGTTCGTAATTACAAGAAACCTCCGCGGTACCGGGGCTGCAGCGTCGGGAAACGGATGGTCGTCACGGGCGCAGGCGCGCAGCGAGGGATCGGGAGACCGGACCGCGCAGGGGATCGGATCGTTACCGGTCGTGACACGCTCTACGCCGTACCCGGACCGTCCGGGAGTAGGCGGAACCGCGCCGGCAATCAACCCCCGGCCGGAGAGGACGAGATATGTGGGCTCTGGGTAGGTTGTTCAACATCCTGCCGATCGCCGATGACGTGTACGTCGACCTGAAGTCGTGCGCTGGCGTCACGTTCATTGGCGTCAATGCCGCGGGCGACACGTGGACGCTGACCGAGGCCAAGGACGCGGCCGGCACGGGTGCGCAGGTACTGGCGACCATGACGCAGTACTACGTCAGCGCGACCAACGGCGCGGTCTGGCAGAAACTGACGCAGGCCGCGGCATCCACGATCGTGACCACGGCGTCTCAGGACGTGCTCGTGGTCGAGATCGAGGGAGTCGAGCTCTCGGCGCTCTATGACTGGGTGAAGCTCACCAGTACGGGCGCTGGGCTGGTGTACGCCATCACGCGGGACCTCGCCATTCAGCGGGCACCGCAGAACCTGCCGGCGATGGTGTGACGTGAGCGTCTACAACGATGCCGCTGCATTCCGAAAGAGCGCGTTCGGCTCCCTGGTCAGCAAGGCATACACGCCCCTGGCCGTCGAAACCAAGGTGCTGTTCAACGTCTCCGACCTGTGCATCATCACCGCGATCTTCGGTGTGGTGACCACCCGGATATCCGTGGCCGGCACGTCCAAGCTGCAGTTCAACCCGACCTTGGCCAGCGCGGTCACGACCGACCTGGTTGCCGCGACCGACCTGGGCACGACCGATACCGAGGTGGGCTCGCTGCTCAGCTTCGACGGCATCCGGGCGTCCTCGATCCAGTACGTCGGGGCGGCCGGCGGAGGCGGAGTGCCGATGCTCCAGCGGCCGATCGCGGTACCGGCCGGCGCCATCGAGCAGGTCAACGCGACCGGTGCCGATGGTGGTATTACCTGGTATCTCACCTACGTCGCCGTGATCGACGGCGCGACCATCGCGGCGGCCTGACATGCCCAAGATCACTAGGTATGGTGGGCCGAGCATCGAGGGTCCACGTTGGGAGGGCACCGAGCCACCGCCGGCGGCCGAGTCCGAGCAGGTGGAGGAGGTGGGTGAGCCATCGGATGGCAACAGCTCATCGACATTGCCCGAGAGGCCGCTGACGAATGGCGAGCCGAACGAAGCAGACCTCCAGTCGCCTGTCCCAACGACGGAGAGCCTCTTCGGGCCGGACCAGCCGGCGTCCTCTTCTGTCCCTTCGACGGATGGCAGTACCCCCGAGACTGGATCCAGCCAGCCTGAACAGCCGAGCTGAACTATGGCCGGCCCGTCGCTTCGGATCGATGCCGTTTCGTACGACCCGAACGAGGGGCCGGCCGGCTGGTTCACCGCGGCGCCCCGCGGCGGTTCGACGAATCATCCCGCGCTCGGGGTGACGCAGGACGCGACCGCGGGCAGTGGTGAAGCACTGCGGGTGCTCTCCCGCAACGCCGGGGTGCCGGTGCTCACGCTGCGCGGGGCGGGCGTACTGCTCGACCTGCGCAACAGCGCCGGCTCGACGGTCTTCGCGGTCGGCCAGGACGGCGGGCAGACCGGGATCGGCCGGGAGTTGTTCGATGATCTGACCGGTGACCATGCTGGCGTAGCTGCGAGTACGGTGCTGGTGCATAGTGGCCTGGCGCTCACGTTGGACGCCAGCTCGACATGGCTGGTCGAAGCGATGGCGGTCTACACGGGTGTAACTACAGGAGATATCAAGTTCGGCTGGACGGTGCCGGCCGGCGCGACCGGTACGTGGGTGCCAGGCGGGATCACCAGCGCGGCAACCGGCTCGACGGGTGCGGTCAGCCTAGGTGCGAAAGCGTTCAGCGACACGGCGATCGTGGGCGCGGTGGACGCAGTGACTCCGTTGGTCGCCATGATCCGGGGTATCGTCCGGATGGGTGTCACGGCCGGCGCCGTGGAGCTCGACTATGCGCAGGGCACATCCGACCCAACCGCGACGATCATGAAGGCCGATAGCTGGCTCCGCGCGAAGAGGGTTGCATAACTTAATATCACAGCTCGGACCCGGGGCTGCGTCGTGTGAGCGGCACGGCCCCTAGGCCAGGAAGCAAGGCGAGGGTATGGGCATTTGGTATACTACCCGGGAGAAGGTCAAGGCCCGGTTGGACATCAGCGCGACCGCACGCATAGACGCGCTGGTCGACGACGCGATCGACGCTGCAAGTGCACCGATCGAAGGGTGCTTGCACCGACGGTTCTATCCCGAGCTCGCGACCCGCTATTTCGACTGGCCGAACTACCAGTACGCGCGTACGTTCCGGCTCTGGCTGGAGTCCAGCGAGGCAATTTCCCTCAGCCAACTTGTCTCCGGCGGGGTGACGATCCTGGCCTCGGACTACTTCCTGCGCCGTAGCGATGGGCTCGACGAACCGCCGTACGACTCGATCGAGATCGACCTGGCGAGCTCGGCCGCATTCGGCTCGGGCAGTACTCACCAGCGCAGCATCGCCGCGACCGGGCTGTTCGGGTTCGACGACACCTCGGCGCCGGCTGGCGCCCTCGCGGAAGCGCTGGACTCTTCGGAAACCGCGGTCGACGTGACCAATGCGGCGCTGGTCGGCGTGGGCAACATCGTCAAGTGTGAGAGCGAGCGCATGATCGTGACCGATCGCGCGCAGCTCGATACCGGGCAGGATCTGATCGGCACCATCGCCGCGGACAAGGCCGTGGTGTCCCTGACCGTGGCCGACGGTACCGCTCTGCACGTCGGGGAGACCCTGCTACTCGACAGCGAGCGCATGCAGGTGATCGACATCGCGGGCAACGTGCTGACCGTCAAACGGGCCGTAGACGGCTCGGTGCTCGCTGCCCATACCAACTCCTCCATCTACGCCCCTCGGACGCTCACCGTGACTCGTGGAGCTCTCGGAACCACCGCGGCGGCGCACGCCGACACGACAGCGCTCACCCGGTACGTCGTGCCCGCCGCGGTCGACGCGTGGGCTCGCGCGCTGGCCATCGACACATTGCTCCAGGAGTCGAGCGGGTACGCCCGGATGGTCGGCTCGGGCGACAACGAGCGCGAGGCATCCGGGCGCGCGCTCAAGATCGCCGCGCAGCGTGCGGAAGCGCAGTACGGCCGCGTCCGGTTGGCCGCGATATGAGCAATCCCAAGATCCAGTATCGGGTGCACGGGCCGCTGTTCGACGGCCGGGCGCAGCGAGCGCTGGCCATGTACGTCGAGGAGGTCAAGGCCGAGATCGCCTTCCAGGGCCTGGCGGACGTGCATTTCGAAGCGGACCGGATGCTCAAGCACCCCACGCCGTACTGGGAGACCCAACTGCAGGTCGAGCACGTCCGGCAAGACATCGTGGTCAACGACTCGGATGTCATCTACGGGCCGTGGCTGGAGGGCACCGGCTCGCGGAACAAGACGACTCGGTTCAAGGGCTACTGGATCTTCCGGCGGGTTACCCAGGCACTGCGCCGCAAGGCGCCGGCCATCGCGCAGCACGTGCTCGTGTTCGGCGGGACGCTGCGCCGGATGAACGGTGGGATCTGACGTGGACACCCAGGCGATCATCGATGCGGTGGCGAGCCACGCCATGCGCATCGGGGCGTTCGAGTCGGTCACCACGCACGAGCCCAAGGGTGCGTTCACAACCGGCGGGCTGCGCGCCTCGATCTGGGCTGACGGTATCAAGCCGGTACCGCTCGCGTCCGGCCTGGCCGCGACCAGCGCGCTCCTGACCCTGAACCTGCGTATCTATCTCGGCATGGTCACCGAACCCCAGGAGTCGATCGATCCCGAGATCGTCAAGGTCGTGGACACGCTGATCGGCGCGTACTCCGGCGACTTCAGCCTGGGTGGGCTGATCCGTAACGTCGACTTGCTCGGCGCGTACGGCGCGGCGCTGGAGGCGCGCGCCGGCTATCTGATCCTCGGTAGTCCCAGCACCATGTACCGGGTGATCACCATCGTTCTCCCTCTCGTGATCAACGACGCGTGGACCCAGGCGGAGTGAGGCCATGACCAAACAGACCGGGCTCGGCGACAACTGCTACGTGGGCGGGTACGACGTATCCGGCGACACGCAGTCCCTGCAGCGCATCGGGGGCGGTCCGGCTGCGCTCGACCTGACCGCGATCGACAAGTCCGCGTATGAGCGGCTCGGCGGACTGCGCGACGGTGGGATCGACTGGACGAGCTACTTCGACAAGGCCGCGGCAGCCTCGCACATCGCCTACCGGGCGTTGCCCACTGTGGACACTCAGGTCATGTACTTGCGCGGGACCACGCTCGGCAACCCGGCCGCGGCGCTGGTCGGCAAACAGGTCAACTACGATGGCAACCGGCAGACGGACGGCTCGCTGCTGTTCACCCTGCAGGCCCTGGCCAACGGGTACGGCCTGGAGTGGGGCGTCAATATGACGGCCGGCAAGCGCACGGACGGTGCCGCGGCCAACGGCACGGGTGTTGATTTTGGCGGATCGACCGCGTTCGGCCTGCAGGCGTACCTGCAGGTCTTCGCCTTCACCGGTACGTCCGTCACCGTGAAGATCCAAGAGAGCAGTGACAATGCGGTTGGCGACCCGTACGCGGACGTGGTCGGCGCGTCGTTCACCGCGGTCGCCGCGGCTCCGGCGTTCCAGCGCGTGCAGACTGCTCGGGCGTTGACCGTCGAGCGCTGGTTGCGGGTGGTCACGACCGGCGTGTTCAGCAATGCGGTTTTTGCTGTAGTGGTCGTGAAGAATGCCACGGCCGTGACGTTCGAGTCATAGGAGGGGAGAGGGTGCAACCGATCAACCGGGCGCAGCCGGTACTGCCGGTCACCGCAATGAAGACCTATCAGATTCTGGCGCCGGTCGAGACGCACTGGCGGCAGGTACCGTGCACCGCGGACAACTGCCCGAACCACGTGCATGGCTGGCGCTCCTATGTGGACGAGTCGACCGAGCTCGGCCGGCGCCAGGCCCACTACGTCCGGACCGAGTCTGGTCGCGAGTGCACCGGCTGGCGCAACGAGCACGGGATCACCGAGTTCACGTTCCCGGCCGGTCAGCAGTGTTTCGACGTGCACCGGGAGCGGGTCGAGCGGCCCGAGCACTTCCTGGTGCGCGCGGGTGACCACCGCTCGTCACTAGAGATCCTGCGCCGGCACGCCAGCGCGGATGACTGGGTGGATGACTTCGCTAACCATCAGATCGAGATAGCAGAGAGGGTGAACCGTGGCTAAGGAACCCGGGCTCGGCTGGACGACGCTGAGCGTCGATGACAGCGCGGGCGCAGCGAAGGCGATCAAAAACGACGTGACGAACTTCCAGTTCGCCACGCCGCGGGGTGTCCAGGATGTGACCGGTGTCGACAAGTCGGCCATGGAGCGGCTGCTCCTACTGGCTGACTTTTCGATCACCTTGAACGGGGTGTTCAACGACGCGGCCGACTTCTCGCATGCGGTGTTCAAGACGGTACCGAGTACGTCAGTGCTGCGTACCGTCTCGCTGGCCGTGAGCGGTCAGACCCTGAACAACGAATGCTTGTTCACTGACTACGCGCTGACCCGCGCGGCATCCGGTGAACTGACCTGGACAGCGCCCGGTGTACTCGCCGATGGCACCGTTCCGACCTGGAGCTGAGCCATGGGTTACGTACGTGACCGGATCTACCGGCTGAAGTTCACCGATGACGAGTACTGCTCGCCGGAGACCGGTGACCCGCTGGAGGTTCGCGTCCGGCCCATGTCGATCGGCGTGCTCGATATGGTGGGCGAGCTGACCGAGCTGCGTGAGCGCAAGCTTACCGCGGCCGACATAAAGAGGATCTTCGAACTGTTCGAGCTGTTCGCCGAGCACCTGGTGAGTTGGAACCTGGAGGACGACAAAGGCGAGCCGGTACCGACCACTGTGGACGGCGTACGGGCACAGGATCTGGACTTCGGACTCATGTTGATGTTCGCGTGGCTGGACGCGGTGACGGGGGTACCCGCCCCTTTAGCTCAGCCATCATCAGGTGGCGTCTCGTACCCGGCGGTATCGATTCCCATGGAAACGTTGTCGCCAAGCCCCGTGAGCTAGGGCATGCCGAGCTACTGCTCGGGTTGATGGAGCGATTCGGGTACGCCAGCCTGGCCGCGGTCCGTGCCGAGTCGGCGGAGCTGTTGCAACTACTGAACATCGAGGCGCTGGGCAGGCCGGAGGAGCTGGCGGATGGCCAATGAGGTAGAGATCGTCGTCACGAGTCGGGACGCGTCCGGCCCGGGGATGGCGTCTGCCCAGGCCAAAGCACAGGGGCTCGGCTCGGCGTTCGGCAAGCTCGGCGAGCTGGCCAGGATAGCCGGCGGGTTCATCGTGGCGAACCTGGTCACCCAGGGGATCGGCAAGCTCGTCAGCGCGTTCGACACCGCCATCGCTGCGGCGAGCGATCTCGGCGAGTCGGTCAACGCCGTAAATCAGATCTTCGACGAGGCGGCGCCGGCCGTCATCGCCTGGGGCGAGGCGAACGCGAACGCGCTCGGGTTGAGCCGTCGCGCGTTCCAGCAACTGGCCACCCCGCTCGGCGCCATGCTCAAGAACAGCGGACTGTCGATGAAGGATGTCGAAAAGAACACGATCGCACTGACTGAGCGTGCGGCGGACATGGCCTCCGTGTTCAATACCGACGTGTCCGATGCGTTGCAGGCGATCCAGGCCGGCCTGCGCGGCGAGTCCGACCCGTTGGAACGCTACGGGGTGGGACTGTCCGCGGCCAAGGTCGAACAGCAGGCGCTGGCCGACACGGGCAAGAAGTCCGCGGCGGCGCTGACCGAGCAGGAGAAGCAACTCGCCCGATTGAAGATCCTCTTTGCCCAGACCAACGACGTGGCCGGCGACTTCCGGAACACGTCGGACGGGTACGCCAACTCCGCCCGGATCGCCGCGGCCAAGACGGAGGAGCTGAACGCGAAGATCGGTGAACGATTGATGCCGATCGCCATGAAGATGACACAGGTCAAGCTGGCGCTGGTAGCCGCGATCTCGGACAAGTTGCTGCCCGCGCTGGACAAGGCCGCGGTCAAGTTCGAGCCGCTACGCCGGGCCATCGCCGATCACGTCGTACCGGCATTGCAGCGGCTGTGGGCCTGGACCCAGGAGAAGGTGCTGCCGGTCATCGCGAAACTGGTCGACGAGTACGTCACCCGCGGTGTCGAGGCGTTCCACGACCTGCAGGGTGTGATCAAAGACAACGAGGTGGAGCTCCGCCAGCTCGGCGAGTGGCTGGAGAGGATCGCGAACTTCATCATCGAGAAGGTGGTTCCGGTTGTCGGACCGGTGCTGGCCAACGGGTTCAAGGTCGCGATCAACCAGATCAGTTTCATGATCACCATAGTCGGTACGGTCATCCGGGTGTGGAACGGGGCAGTCGATTTCTTCAAGAAACTGCCCGGCCGGATCAGCGCCGCGGCAAGCGGCATGTGGGATGGCATCAAGGCCGCGTTTCGCGGCGCGATCAACTGGATCGTGGATCGTTGGAACGGCCTGGAGTTCCGGGTACCGGGATTCTCGGCGTTCGGGTTCTCGGTGCCTGGCGTGACACTGGGACTGCCGGACATCCCACGGCTGGCCCATGGTGGTATTCGGGGCGGTTGGGCGATGCTCGGCGAGCGCGGCGCGGAGCTCGTACGGCTACCGCAGGGCTCACAGGTCTACAGTGCCGCGCAGTCCCGCGGGATGGCCGAGCGCGGTGAGGTGGGTGGAGGCGGCCGGGCGTTGGACGTGACCGCATCGTGGGCCGGTGGCGGAGGGCCGGCCGGCGATTTGGGAGCGGCCCTGCTGAAGATGATGCGGCTGGTCATCCGCGAGCGCGGCGGTGACGTGGTCGCCGTGCTCGGTCCGGTGGGCTGACCCCATGGCCGATCCAGTCGTCGAGGAGTATCTAGCCGGCGTCGCGCTCGGCGCGGATGTCACGCTGGTGACCGGCGCCGGTACTCAGGCCGGTTGGGTACTGTTCGCGGTCCAGGGGTGGGATTACTCACCAGGACATGAGATGAAGCCGCCTACGGGTACGGCTGGTGACTGGAAGCGAGTCGGATACTTCACCCTGGGAGAGAACGGTGCGGTATCATTCCTCGCCGCTGTGGGATTTCGCTATAGCTTGTGGACTCGCACGGTCACCTCCGGTGGGGCGCAGACCGTCACCATGCGACGCGACAACAACGCTCAGACAGATAATCACTGTCGACTCTATGTGTTGTCCGGGGTACGCGCCTACACCCCGATTCGGTTTCGGGGATCGGGCGTCAACAGCACAGTCGACGAACTGTACAGCACCAGCCATGTAGCTAGTCAGACGTACGCGCCCGATGATGACGCACTACTGATCGCCATCTGGCTATCCGGTGACAATGGAGTTGGTTCGTCAGATCTCACTTTGCCGGCCAGCTTGACCATTCAGGCCGAGCTAGATGGTTTCTTTTCCACCTCACGCTCGGGTTATGTCGCGTTAGCCGCGGCCGGATCGACCGGTGAACTGACCGCAACCGACTCGTTCAACAATGGATACTGCGCTCTCCAGATCGTAGTCTCTGGTTCTCAGGGCGCGGTCACGTTTCCCAGTACAGCCATGGGATTCCGTGTCGAGCTGGCGCTCGGCGCCGATCTGACCGACCATCCAGACGACTGGACCTGGACCGATATCACCGCGTATGTGTTTTGGCGGGACGGTATCCTCGTCACGGCTGGCCGTGCGGACGAGTCGAGTCGGATCGAACCGGGATCGTGCGCGCTCACGCTCGACAACATCATCTCCAGTGTCCAGGGTGGACGGTTCAGCGCCCGTAATCCGTTGTCCCCGTACTTTGGCCTGCTCGGGGTGAACACTCCGATCAGGGTGTGGGTCGATCCGGGATCGGGGTTCACCGAACGATTCAGTGGGTTCGTGCCGAGCTGGCCGCCGCGCTGGACGACGGGAGCCGATCGGTACATCCGGATCAACGCCAAGGGGGTCCTCTATCGACTCGGACAGGGCACTCCGCCAGAGCACTCGTCCATCTGGCACCGAACGATGGGATACCGCGACCTGGGGTTGCTCGGATACTGGCCGCTGGAGGACGAATCCGGCGCCATCGCGGCACTCAGTGCGCTTCCGGGTGGGCAGCCCCTGGACGTGGTTGGCGATCTCGTTTTCGCGCACGCGGACATCGACTTCGGAGGTGACATCACTGTCTACCCTGCGGATACTTTCGGTACGAAGCCATTGCCCAGTTTCGCAACCGGTGGACAACTGTTCGGGCGCGTGCCCCGGGGATCATCATCGCCGATCGGGTGGACCGTCATCGTTTACGCGGTGATCGATCCGACAGCCGCGGGAGAAACCGTCGTACTCATGGAGTGGGAGACGCCGGGCGGGACATTCGCCAAATGGCGCCTACAGGAGACCGCGGCTCCCCTGCTCGAACTGGTCGGTACGACATTATCGGGAACCGCGACAACCGTGTTCTCCGTGGCGCGATCTTCACTCGACCTGTACGCGATCGTGGTCACCGCGGTTCAAGACGGGAGCAACTTCACGATCACGTTACGACTGGGGGAGGACTCGGTCCTGGGCTTGGACACCCGTGCGGGGACCCTGGCCTACGTGTCATCTTTCGTGTTGAACCCGCGAGCCAACTCGACCAGCGTTCCGTGGCATATGGGTCACATCGAGTTCTGGGACATATCGCTTAATGCCAATAACTATCTCACCTCGATTATTCCAGTTACCTATGTCGACGATTACGGAGAATTCGGCATCAGTTCATTGTTGGGCGTCAAGTCGGAAGCCGCACATCTCCGGCTGGTTCGATTGTGTCGAGAGGACGGAATCGAGCTGACCATGTTCCCGGTCGACGAGCCGTACATCATGCGGATGGACAGCCAGCGACCCGGTACCCAGCTCGACCTGTACCGGACATCCGAGGCGACCGACGGCGGAGTGTTGTACGAACAAGGATTCGGGCTCGGCTACCTGACACGGGTAGGTCGGTACAACCCACCCGTCAGCCTGGCCACGGACTACGCGCAGGGTCACCTCTGGCAACCGCCCGAGCCGGTCGACGACGATCAGCGGTTGCGCAACCGAGCCAGCGTCGTCCGGGCATTCGGTTCTACCGGTGTGTTCGAAAAGCGGACCGGACCGTCCGGTGTGGACACTGTCGGGCCGTATGAGACCGGTGGGTCATTGACCCTGAACATCTCTCCGGACGAGAACTTGGTCGACCGCGCCGCGCTGGAGGTGGCGCAGGGCACTCCGCCGGAGTACCGGTACCCGGTGATCTCGGTCAACCTGGGCCGGCCGGACGCGGTCGAGCTAATCCCGGACTGGCTGAACATGCCCACCCAGGGTGGCCGGATGACGATCGCCAACCCGCCGGACGACGTACCGCCGGAGACCATCGACCTGATTCGCGAGGGGTACACCGAGTTCGTCACCAGTAAGCAATGGGAGGTTTGGGCGAACTGTTCGCCTGCTTCTCCCTGGCTCATGTGGACGGTCGAGGGCTCGGCGAACACGGGCCGGCTCGACACGGCCGGCTCGGTGGTCGCGGTCGACACACTGTCCAGCTCGACCACGCTGCCGGTCCGGCGCAGCGACCGGATTCTGAAAAAGTGGTCCACGTCGGTGACCGGGTACGACATCGAGGTCACGCCGGCCGGTTACACCGCGGGCGAACGAATGACCGTGACCGCGGTCGCGGATGTCACCCCGAGCTTCGTCGCAGCCGGCGCCGCGGCGCACGCGGTCAACGCCAGCGTGACTCCGGCGCTACCCAACCATGCCGCCCGGGACGCGCTCTACGTGCTTGCGGCCATCCGCAACAGCGGTGCCGGCGTGCCGGCGACCGCGAGCGCCGGCTGGGAACGACTCGCAGTTTTCCCGACCGACTCCAACGTCCAGCTCTTCGGGAAGATCGCCGAGTCCGCGGCGGAGACCGATCCCACGATCACATTCTCCGGCGGGGTGGCCAACGCCGACACCAGCGCGCAGGCGTTCCGCGCCCGGGGGACCACGCTCGACATCATCGCTGCCGCGGCTCAGCTCAACGGCTCGGCGCAGGACATCGCTTACCCAGCGCTCACCCTGCCCGATGATCTGATCAACTGGAACCAGGTCTTCGTGCTGTTCCTGGGCTGGAAAGCCGACGACTGGACCAGCGTGGCGACCCTCGCGGGTTCGGTCGAGATCGGCGAACCGGATACGACAACCGGCGATGACCAGGGAATCGTCTGGGATCGGCTGAGCGTGGGAGTCGCGGTCAACATCGCGTCCGGCTCGTTCGTCGTGACCGGCGGGGCGAACGCGATCAGTCGTGGTGCCGTCGTGGCCTTCTATGTCGTCGAGCAGAACCTGACCATTACCCGGTCGGTCAACGGCGCCGCGCTGGCGCTCGCACCCGGCGACGACGTACGGCTCTGGCGACCCAACCATCTAGCGCTGTGAGGAACCCATGGCTCGTGCAGTCGATTTCGTAGCGGCGCAGATACCGACCGCCGATCAGCTCGATGTGCTGGTCGACTACTTCGCCCACCTGACCTCGCCGCTCACGGACATCGTCAGCAACACGACCCTGGCTGACGTGACCGGCCTGTCGCTCGACCTGCCGACCGGCTACACCTTCCGGTTCGAGTGTGGACTGTTCGCGGCCAGCGCCAGCAACACCCCGGACATGGACAGCAAAATGGCTTACAGCGGCAGTACGTCCCTGTACCGGGAATGGTTCGAGGGACCGTTGGCCGCGATCACTGCGGTACCGAACACGATCACCATGTTGGGTACCGCCACCACGCCGACCGAGGTCACGTCGGGTGTCACCTCGACCGAGAGCCTGACCCTCATCCGTGGTCACTTCACCACCACGACGGCCGGCACGCTGAAGGTCCAGGCCGCTCAAAACGTCAGCAACGCGACCGCGCTGAGCATCAAGGCGGGATCGTATCTGTGGGCGCGAATCGTGGCGTAGGCTGCGCGCATGGTCACCATCGTCACGCGTCCACAGTGGGATGCCCGCTCGCCGAGCAGCGCGGTCGACCTGGCCAAGTGGAGCCAGCGGACCGGGTTCGTCGTGCACTACTCGGCCGCGAACAAGGATCAGACCGTACGGTCGATCCAGAACTTCCACATGGACAGCAACGGCTGGCGGGACATCGGATACAACTGGCTGGTCACTGTGGACGGTCGGGTCTGGGAAGGCCGTCAACATACCTGGGACGCGATCGGCGCGCACGTCGAGAACCACAACACCGAGAACATCGGATGTTGCATGATCGGCACCGATGCGGACGTGACCGACGCGGCGAAGCGTTCGATCCGGTGGCTCTACGACGAGGCCTGTCGACTGGCCGGGCGCACGCTGGCGAAGCGATACCACTCGCAGTACGCCAGCACGAGCTGTCCGGGAAACAACTTGCGCGCCTGGGTACAGGCTGGCATGCCGATATCGAC
>Ga0075430_100000232_pt1 | contig 38628 bp, 36 predicted proteins | sample RhiMetdeltSRZDD4_FD_75294 | JGI IMG/M metagenome (GOLD analysis project Ga0075430, IMG submission 75294) | Populus rhizosphere microbial communities from Tennessee, USA - Rhizosphere MetaG P. deltoides SRZDD4 | ecosystem: Host-associated > Plants > Roots > Rhizosphere > Soil | place: USA... | reverse complement strand
CGTCGCCCATCTGCTCGACCGCGCGCGGGCTCGCGCCGACCGAGAGCTCGGGATGGTCGCGCGTCGCGCGCGCGATCCCGATCGCGTACGCGCGGACCGGCTGCTCGAGCCCGATGGCGGCGATCGAATCGCGCAGCTCCTCGAGCGGCGGGCGGTCGGGGAGGGCATCGGTCGGCAGCGTCCGCTCCGAGGGGCGCGTCTGCAGGATCCGGTGTTCTTCGCGCTCGTCCGGGTAGCCGAGCCTCACGCGGAGCAGGAAGCGGTCGAGCTGCGCCTCCGGGAGCGGGAACGTCCCCTCGAGCTCGATCGGGTTCTGGGTCGCGAGGACGAAGAACGGGTCGGGGAGCGGGTGCGTCTGGCCGTCGACGGTCACCTGGCGCTCCTGCATCGCCTCCAGGAGCGCGGCCTGCGTCTTCGGCGTCGCGCGGTTGATCTCGTCGGCGAGGAGCACCTGCGTGAACAGCGGCCCGGCGCGGAACTCGAACTCGTTCGTCTTCAGGTTCAAGACCGACGTGCCCGTGATGTCCGACGGCATCAGGTCCGGGGTGAACTGCACGCGCTGGAACCGCAGCCCGAGCAGCGTCGAGAGCATCCGCACGAGCGTCGTCTTGCCCACCCCGGGGACGTCGTCGATCAGGACGTGGTTGCCGGTGAGGATCCCGACCATGACGAGCCGGAGGGGCTCGCGCACGCCGTAGAGGCGCTCGTCGACGCGGTCGGCGAGCTCCTTGAAGAGCGCCCTGGCGGTCTCCACCTCGGCCATCGCCCCAGGATAGGGCGTATGGGGGGCCCGGCGGGTTGCGCATTCCTGCCCTTCGGAACGAGATCCAAGGAACCGCGAGCGACCGCCGGCGCGTCCAGGAGACATGAGGTTCCGGACGATCCTCGTCTTCTTCACACCGTTCCTAGTCATCGCGGCCGGATGTGCGGACGCACCCGCGGATCCGAACGGCCCGGGTGCCCGATCCGGGCCGACCCGATACGAGACGGACGGTACGGTGCTCGAGGGCCCCGACCACGGTCCCGAGCTGTGCCTCGGCGCGATCGCCGACTCGCTGCCGCCGCGGTGCGGCGGCCTCCCGATCCGGGACTGGGATTGGGCGGGCGTCGAGGGCGAGGAGTCGGTGGGTGGGACGACCTGGGGCGACTTCCACATCGTCGGCACCTACGACGGCTCGTCGTTCACCGTGGTTGAGGTGGGGGTCTACGAACCGCCGCCATCCGACTCGCCCGACTTCACCGCGCCGTGCCCCGAGCCCTCCGGGGGATGGGCGGTCGCGGACCCGTCGCGTGCGTCCGACGCCGACCTGCAGGCCGTGATGGACGCGGCCGAGGACGAGCCGGACTCCGCGGGCTTCTGGATCGACTACATCGAGGAGCCATCCGAGTCGATCGCCCCCGAGGACGTCATCGCGGTCGCCGCGTTCACCGGGGACCTCGAACGGCACGAGTCCGAGCTCCGCGAGATCTGGGGCGGCGCACTCTGCGTCACCCAACACGATCGCACCGAGGCCGAACTGCGAGGGATCCAGCGCGAGCTCGGTGGCGAGGTCGGGGAGGGGCTCGGGCTCCAGGTGACGTGGTCGTCTGGGAGCGTTGTCGACAACCGCGTCGAGGTCGGCGTGGTGGTGGCCGGCCCGGAAGACGTTGCCGCGGTCGAGGAACGCTACGGCCCGGAAGCGGTCCTGCTGGTGCCTGAACTCGAGCCCGTCGACCGCACCTGACCTGTAGGCAACAGTGCCGAGCGCGACGCCGCACCGCCTGCAGAAGGCGATCTTCACGGTGCCGGGCTCGTCGCTCCCCGCGGCCTCGACCGCGCGCATCGCCAGCGTCTCCTCGAGCGGCGTGAAGCAGTTCGGACACTCGGGAGGCGCCTTCGACGGGGTCTCGATGAGGGGGACCTGCGCGACGGGCGTCATCGCGGGGCCGCCGGCGTAGCCCTCCAGCATCGCGATCACGGCCTCCCGGACACATTCGAGGTTCGCGCCGAGCGCGACCAGGACCTGCGCCGCTACGCCTTCTTCCTCCCGGATCAGGCCGAGGAGGAGATGCTCGGTGCCGATGTAGTCGTGCCCCATCTGGAGCGCCTCGCGGAGCGCGAGCTCGAGCACCTTCTTGGCGCGCGGGGTGAAGGGGATGTGGCCCGCCGGGGCCTTCGAGCCTCGGCCGATGATCTCCTCGACCCGCTGCCGGGCTGCATCCAGGGAGATGCTCATCGCCACGAGCGCCCTCGCGGCGACGCCCTCGCCCTCATGTAATCTTGCTTACACGCACGGGAATACCGTGCCTCGGTAGGCGCGTTGTTGAGTGGGACGCGCTCAAGCCGAGCGCCCGAAGGGAGACCGGCACGCCATGGCACAGCTCGACACCCAGATCCTCCCGCTCCTGCCCCTGACCTCAGGCGTCGTCCTCCCCGGCATGGTCGTCACGCTGACGATCGAATCCGAGGATGCCCGGCGGGCGATCGCCGCCTCCGAGTCCTCCGATGGCGAGCTCCTACTCGTCCCGAAGGTCGGCTCGCGCTACGCGAAGATCGGGACCGTCGCCAAGGTCGAGGACGTCGGCCGGCTGCGGAACGGCCTCGAGGCCCTGGTGATCCGCGGCGTACACCGCTCGGTCGTCGGCACCGGCGTGGCCGGGACCGGCGACGGGGTGTGGGTGCAGCACGAGCCGCGACTCGACCCCGAGACGTCGACCGAGCGCGCCCGGGAGCTCGCCCGCGAGTACCGCGCGACGGTCGAGAACATCGTCGAGGCGCGCGGGGTCCCCGAGGTCGCCGACTTCCTCCGCGGGATCTCCGACCCCGGCCAGATCGCCGACACCGCCGGCTACTCGCCCGACCTGTCGGTCGAACAGAAGGTCGAGATCCTCGAGACGCTCGACGTCGAGCAGCGGCTCGAGAAGGCGCTCGCGTGGGCGAAGGAGGTCCTCGCCGAGCTCGAGCTGAAGGACAAGATCCGCAGCGACGTCCGCGACGGCATGGAGAAGAACCAGCGCGAGTACATCCTGCGCCAGCAGATGGACGCGATCCGCAAGGAGCTCGGCGACGAGTCGGGCGAGGGCGTCGTCGAGGAGTACCGCAAGAAGATCGCCGACGCGAACATCCCCGAGGGCGCGCGGAATGAGGCCGAGCGCGAGCTCGACCGTCTCGAGCGCACCTCCGAGCAGTCGCCCGAGTACGGATGGATCCGCACGTACCTCGACTGGATGACCGAGATCCCGTGGGACGTCCGGACCGAGGACAACCTCGACATCACCGATGCGCGGCGGATCCTCGACGAAGACCACACCGGCCTGTCCGACGTGAAGGATCGCATCGTCGAGTACCTCGCAGTTCGCAAGCTGCGGCAGGAACGCGGCATGGGGCCGTCGGCCGGCCGCGGCTCGGGCGCGATCCTCACGCTCGTCGGCCCTCCGGGCGTCGGCAAGACGTCGCTCGGCGAGTCCGTCGCGCGCGCGCTCGGCCGCAAGTTCGTCCGGATCTCGCTCGGCGGGATCCACGACGAGGCCGAGATCCGCGGGCACCGGCGCACCTACGTCGGCGCGCTCCCGGGTCGCATCGTCCGCGCGCTGAAGGAGGCCGGGACGAAGAACCCGGTGATGATGCTCGACGAAGTCGACAAGGTCGGCGCCGACTGGCGCGGCGACCCCTCGAGCGCGCTGCTCGAGGTGCTCGACCCCGCGCAGAACCACACGTTCCGCGACCACTACCTCGAGGTCGACCTCGACCTGTCCGAGGTGCTGTTCATCTCGACCGCGAACGTGGCCGAGACGATCCCCGGCCCGCTGCTCGACCGGATGGAGGTCATCCGGCTCGACGGCTACACCGAGGACGAGAAGGTCGCGATCGCGCGCGACCACTTGCTCGCGCGGCAGGAGGAGCGCAACGGCCTGAAGGCCGATGAGGTCGAGATCACCGACGACGCGCTGCGCCAGATCGTGGGCGACTACACGCGGGAGGCCGGCGTCCGGAACCTCGAGCGTGAGCTCGGCAAGGTGCTGCGCAAGGTGGCGACCCGGCTCGCGAGCGGCGACGCCGAGGCGCCGGTGCGCGTCGACGTCGTCGACATCCGCGAGTACCTCGGCCGGCCGAACTTCTTCTTCGAGGCCGCCGAGCGTACGAGCGTCCCCGGCGTGGCGACCGGCCTGGCCGTGACCGGAACCGGCGGGGACGTCCTGTTCGTCGAGGCGACGCGTCTCGAGGGCGGGGACGGCGACCCGCTGGTGCTCACCGGTCAGCTCGGCGACGTGATGAAAGAGTCCGCGCAGATCGCGCTCAGCTACGTGCGGTCTCACGCGAGCGAGCTCGGCGTCGACGCGTCGCGGCTCGGCGGACGGTTCCACGTCCACGTGCCGGCGGGCGCGGTACCGAAGGACGGCCCGAGCGCCGGCGTCACGATGGTGACCGCGCTCGCGTCGCTGCTCTCGGACACGCCGGTGAAGAGCTCGGTCGGCATGACCGGCGAGGTCACGCTGCAGGGCCGAGTGCTGCCGATCGGCGGGATCAAGCAGAAGGTGCTCGCCGCCCACCGAGCGGGTCTGAAGGACGTGATCCTGCCGAAGCGCAACGAGGGCGACCTCGACGATGTCCCGGAGCAGGTTCGCGATGAGATCGCGTTCCACCCCGTCGAGACGATCGACGAGGCGCTCGCGATCGCGCTCGAGGCCGGCGGCGCCGATGAGGCGGCGGCCTAGAGCTCAGCGACTCGTCGGGAGGCCGGCCGCCGCGATCCCGGCGAGCTCGAGGGCGAGCGCGCCGTCGGTGTCCATGCCCTCTCCCGTGTGGACGACGATGCCGACGACCAGGTCGCCGCTGCGGAAGAGCACACCACCGTCCACCGCGTAGCCCTCGCCGCCGGGGCCGCCGAGCTGGATGCCCCCCTCGGTGAGTTCGTCGAACTCCTCGGGAGTGATCGACCCGGGCGACGCGACTCCGATCGCGACCACCCGTCCGTCGTCCGCGCCGCTCGGCCGGTACGCGCATACGCCCGCGAACTCCGCCGGGTCGCTCTCCAGGAACGCTTCGCCGAACGGGTCCTCCACCTCCTCGACCTCGGCGCCGAGCGCGATCTCGGCATCCTCCCGAGTGATGAGTGAGCACGCGTCGATCACCAGTGGGACTCCCGTGGTCTCCGGGTCCGGGGAGGGCCCGGTGGGGGAGCTCGTCGCGTCGGGGCCCGTCGCCGGAGGCGCGGCGTCTCCACCGTCATCGCCCGAGGAGCACGCCGGCAGGACGAGGAGGGCCACGACGAGGACCCGAAGTATCCGGGTGGAGGCACGGCGTCGCATGGAGGCGAAGGCTAGCCTGTCCGGCGAGGAGGCGAGCGATGCGGATCGCGGTCTTCGGGGCGTCCGGCAAGACCGGTCGCCTCGTGATCGAGCAGGGGCTCGAGCGCGGGCACGAGATGGTCGCGTTCGTGCGGGACGCGTCTCGGTTCGGAAGGTCGCAGGAGCGGCTCGAGGTCGTCGAGGGCGACGCCCGAGACCCCGACGACGTCGTCCCCGCGCTGCGGGGGAGCGACGCCGCGATCTCGGTGATCTCGCTCGCGAGACCGGAGGACGAGCCGCAGCACTCCGAGGCGACGCGCACGATCGTCGAGGCCGCGAAGACCGAAGGGGTCCGCAGGATCGTCGTGACCGCGAACAACCACGCGTTCCACGACGAGGAGGTGCCGCCGGATCTCGCGGCGTTCGCCCGGGAGCACCGCCGGAACCGCGACCTCCTGCGTTCGAGCGGGCTCGACTGGACGCTCGTCGCCTCGCCTACGCTCGCCGACGAGGAGAGCGCGGGCTCCTACTCTGCCTCCGCCGACGAGAAGGCGCCCGGGAAACGGACGGCTCGAGTGGACCTCGCGGACGCGGCGCTGGATGCGCTCGGCCAAGACGACTGGATCGGGCACATCGTCGGCGTGTCGAGCTAGGCAACAGGTCGCCTCGACGGGCCCGAACGGCTCATGATGTGCCGACCGCGAGGGAGGTGGCCCGTGCCGCAGTTCACCGTCAACCTCATCGGTTCGACCCGTACAAGAACTTCAAGTTGCGAGTGAAGTGGGACGGCCGGTACGTGGGACTTCCGCAGGGACGCCCTCATCGACCTGTTCAACGAGGCCGGCCAGCGGGTCGCGTCCTACAGATGTACCGGTGCTGGGTTTCGGAGTACCAAGCGCTTCCCGACTTCGAGCGAAGGGCACCGCCGTCGCTATCGAGACGATCACGCTGGAGAACGAGGGATGGGAGCGCGATCACGGGGGTCGGGGAGCCGACCGAGACGTCGTTCGAAGTTCCGCCGGAGTGACCCTGGCCTGAACCGGGGGGACCGCGCACTACTATCCGCACGATGAGCGCCGAGCGCCGGATGCGGTTCGCCGAGAACAGCCCGTTCCCGCCGATCGCCGACTACGGGTTCCTCTCGGACCGGCAGGTCCAGGCCCTCGTCGCGCCGAGTGGCAACGTCGAATGGCTCTGCCTTCCGCGACCCGACAGCCCGTCGGTGTTCGGCGCGATGCTCGATCGCGACGCCGGCTTTTTCCGCCTCGGACCGGCCGACGTCCATGTCCCGGTCGGCCGCCGCTACGTGCCGGGGACCCTCGTGCTCGAGACCACGTGGCAGACGCGGACCGGCTGGATCGTCGTCCGGGACACGCTCCTCGTCGGCCGGTGGTACGACGACACGCAACGGGCCGTCGAGTACCACCGTCCGCCCGGCGACCACGAGGCCGAGCACATCCTGCTCCGCACGATCCGGTGCGTGAACGGCCACGTCGAGGTCCTGATGAACTGCGACCCGGTGCCCGACTACGGCCGCGGGAGCGTGGCCTGGGAGTACGAGGGCGAGGGGTACAACAAGGCGGTCGCCCGGATGGAGGGCGGCGACCTCACGCTCCGGCTCACGACGGACCTCCGGATGGGGTTCGAGGGCAACCGCGCCCACGCGTCGAGCACCGTCCGCGAGGGCGACGAGCGGTTCGTCGCGCTCTCGTGGTCCGACCACGAGGCGCCCACCGTCTACCAGGACGCCGCCGACCGGATGTGGCGGACGCAGGAGTACTGGCGCGAGTGGATGAACCACGGCGAGTTCCCGGACCACCCGTGGCGGTCCGCCCTGCAGCGCAGCGCCCTCACGCTGAAGGGCCTCACGTACGCGCCGACGGGTGCCCTGATGGCCGCGGCCACCACGTCGCTCCCGGAGACGCCGGGCGGCGAGCGCAACTGGGACTACCGCTACTCATGGATCCGCGACTCCACGTTCGCGCTGTGGGGCCTGTACACGCTCGGTTTCGACTCGGAGGCCGACGGCTTCTTCGAGTTCGTCGCCGATCGGTGCGAGGACGGATCCGAGCTCCAGGTGATGTACGGCCTGGGCGGCGAGCGCGACCTCACCGAGGAGATCCTGCCGCACCTCTCGGGCTACGAGGGGGCGTACCCCGTCCGGATCGGCAACGGCGCGTTCAACCAGAAGCAGCACGACGTGTGGGGCGTGCTGCTCGACTCCGTGTACCTGCACGCGAAGTCGCGGGACCTGCTGCCCGAACGCAGCTGGAACATCGTGACCGCGCAGGTCGAGCAGGCGATCCAGCACTGGCGCGAGCCCGACCGCGGGATCTGGGAGGTGCGCGGCGAGCCGATGCACTTCACGTCGTCGAAGCTCTTCTGCTGGGTCGCCGTCGACCGCGGGGCACGCCTCGCGCGTCGCCGCGGGGAGAAGGCGCTCGAGCAGAAGTGGCGCGCGGTCGCCGACGAGATCCACGCCGACATCTGCGCGAACGGCGTCGACGACCGAGGCGTCTTCACGCAGTACTACGGCACGAAGGCGCTCGACGCGTCGCTCCTGCTGCTGCCGCTCGTTCGCTTCCTGCCGAAGGACGACGAGCGGATCAAGGCGACGGTGCTCGCGATCGCGGACGAGCTCACGGTCGACGGCCTCGTGCTCCGGTACCGCGTGGAGGAGACGGACGACGGCCTGTCGGGCGAGGAGGGGACGTTCACGATCTGCTCGTTCTGGCTGGTCTCGGCGCTTGTCGAGATCGGCGAGCTTCACCGCGCGCGCTCTCTCTGCGAGAAGCTCCTGTCGTTCGCGAGCCCGCTCCAGCTCTACGCCGAGGAGATCGACGCCGTGACCGGCCGCCACCTCGGCAACTTCCCGCAGGCCTTCACGCACCTCGCGCTGATCAACGCGGTCGTGCACCTGATCCAGGCCGAGCTGAAGCTGCAGCGCGGCTTCTCGATGGCGCACCAGGTCGTCACGTAGCCGCCGCGCGCGCCCGTCCTCGGCTACGCTGGCCCGCCGTGCTCGAGCTCCAGGGCCTCAGCAGGCGGTTCGGCGACGTCGTGGCCCTCGACGACGTCTCCTTCTCGGTTCCCGAGGGCCGGATGGTGGGCTTCGTCGGACCGAACGGCGCCGGCAAGACGACCGCGATGCGGATCATGCTCGGCGTGCTGACGGCCGACGCCGGCGACGTCCGGTGGCGGGGGCGCGCGGTCGACGCCGAGATCCGGCGGCGGTTCGGCTACATGCCGGAGGAGCGAGGCCTCTACCCGAAGATGCGGGTGCTCGACCAGCTGATCTACCTCGCGAGGCTCCACGGGCTCGACAGGGCCGACGCGACGGCGCAGGCGCAGCGGATGGTCGAGCTGCTCGGCGTGCCCGACCGGATGCGCGACCGGACCGAGACCCTGTCGCTCGGGAACCAGCAACGGGTGCAGCTCGCCGCCGCGCTCGTCCACCGGCCCGAGGTCCTGATCCTCGACGAGCCGTTCTCGGGGCTCGACCCGGTGGGCGTTGACGTGCTCTCGGGTGTCCTCCGCGAGCAGGCGGAGGGAGGCGTCCCGGTGGTGTTCTCCAGCCACCAGCTCGACCTCGTGGAGCGACTGTGCGAGTCCGTCGTCCTGATCAACCACGGCCGTGTCGTCGCGGACGGGAGGATCGCCGACCTGCGGGCTGCGGACCCGCGGCGGCTCCTGCGGGTCGAGGTCGCCGACGGGGCGGGCCCGGACGGATGGCTGCGCGATCTCGGCGGCGTCCGAGTTCTCGAGCCGCTGCCGGACGGCGCGATCCTCGAGCTCGACGAGGGCGTGAGCGAGATGGCGGTCCTCGACGCCGCGCGCGCCGCGGGATCGGTCCGGCACTTCAGCGTCGTGCAGCCGACGCTGTCCGAGATCTTCCGGCGGGCGGTGGCGGGATGAGCGTCTGGACGATCGTTTCCCGACGCGAGTTCGTCGAACGAGCGCGCGACCGCGGCTTCGCGATCTCCACGGCGATCACGCTCGTGATCCTCGTGGGGATCATCGTGGTCTCGGCGATCTTCGACCGCGGCACCCGGTTCGATCTCGCGACGGTGGGGGAGGGCTCGCGCGAGGTCGCGCGCGACGTCGCGGCGGCGGCACGCCTCCTCGACGTCGAGGTCCGGGTGGCGGCGTTCGACGACCTCGCCCCCGCCGAGCGTGCCGTGGACGCCGGCGACGTCGACGCGGTGATCGTCTCGGGCGAACGGCTCCTCGTCCGCGGCGAGCCGAACGCGCAGCTCGTCGCGCTGATCCAGGCGGCTTCGATCCAGCGGCGAACGCGCGCGGCCCTACTCGAGGCGGGCCTGTCCGGCGAGCAGATCGACGCCGTGCTCGCGCAGGGTCCGCTCCCGGTGGAATCGGTCGAACCCGTGGACCCCCGGCGGAGGGAGCTCGGCACGGTCGCGTTCGTCGGGGTCCTCGCGCTCTACGGGCAGCTGTTCGCCTACGGCTACTGGGTCGCGGCCGGGGTGGTCGAGGAGAAGAGCTCCCGCGTCGTCGAGGTGCTGCTCTCGACCGTGCGACCGAGCGAGCTGCTTCGGGGCAAGATCTTCGGGATCGGGTTCCTCGGGCTGCTGCAGCTGTTGCTGATCGCGGTGGTCGCGCTGGCGGTCTCGATGGCGATCGGCCGGCTCGAGTTCCCCTCCGGTGCGCTCGAGGTCGCCGCGCTGGTCCTGTTCTGGTTCGTCCTCGGGTTCTTCTTCTACGCGAGCCTGTTCGCGGTGGCCGGCGCGATCGTGACGCGCCAGGAGGACCTGCAGTCGACGATGACGCCGCTCACGATCGCGATCGTCGCCTCGTTCTTCATCGGGATCGCCGCCACGGGCAACCCGTCGTCGACGCTCGCCACGCTCGCGTCGATCCTTCCGTTCTCGTCGCCGCTCGTGATGCCGACGCGGATCGTGCTCGGCGAGGCCGAGCTGTGGGAGGTCGGGTTCTCGATCGTGCTTTCCGTCGCGAGCACCGCGCTGCTGATCCCGATCGCGACGAAGGTCTACGCGCGCGCCGTGCTGCAGCCGGGCCGGGTCAAGGTCCGCCAGATGCTCCGCAGCGCCTGATCCTCAGTCCTGGGCGTCCGGTGCGATGCAGAACTCGTTGCCCTCGGGGTCGGCCATGACCCGCCATCGGTAGCCGTCGAGCTCGCGCTCCTCGGAGACGACCGAGCCGCCGAGCTCGCGGATCCTTCGGACCGCGTCGTCCATGTCGTCGACGTTCAGGTCGACATGCACCCGGTTCTTCACCGACTTGGCCTCGGGCACGCGCTGGAACGCGATCGAGGGGACGGCGCCGTCGTTGTTGCGGAGCGTGAGGTAATCGTTCCCGAACCAGCCCCAGATCTCGACCCCGAGGAGCGCGCACCAGAACGGGGCGATCCGGGCGGGGTCGACCGAGTCGATGACGATCCAGTGGAAGCGCGCGATCGGTTCGGACATCTCGTTCGAAGCGTACGTCGCCGGCTTCCGAGCGGCTTGCGGTTCCCTGTCCGGTGCCGGGCCGGCTCAGGCCGTGAGCTCGTCCGCCATCTCGTCGAAGACCCTCGTGTGCGCGTCGACGTCGTCCTCGGTCGTGGCCGGCGACATCAGCGCCATGTTGTGGAACGGCGTCAGCAGGATCCCGCGGTTGAGCGCGTACAGATGCGTGAACCGCGCGAGCTCGTGGTCGTCGCTCGCCGCCGCCTCGCCGCCGTCGCGTGGCGGCGTCGGGGTGAACCAGTACTCGGCGCGGCAGCCGATCCGCTGGACGTCCCAGGGGAGCCCGTGGCGCTCGATCGCATCCTTCACGCCGTCGGCCCAGCGTGCGCCCAGCGCGATCATCCGCTCGAACGCATCGTCGGTGAGCACGTGCTCGAGCGTCGAGCGCATCGCGGCGAGCGAGAGCGCGTTGCCCGACAGCGTCCCCCCGATGCCACCGACGTCGGTGGTCGGCAGGGTGTCGAGGTACGCGTTCGCGCGGGCGGCCACCTCGGCGCTCATCCCGTAGCAGGCGGCCGGGACGCCGCTCGCGAGCGGCTTGCCGATCGTGAGGAAGTCGGGCTCGAGCCCCCATGCCTTCGTCGCGCCGCCGGGGCCCGCGCAGATGCAGTGCGTCTCGTCGATCACGAGCAGGGTTCCCGTGCGGCGGGCGATCTCGCGGAGCGCGTCGTGGTACCCGGGCTCGGGCAGGACGATGCCGATGTTCGTGAGCGCGGGCTCGGCGAGCACGCACGCGACGTCGCCGTGCTCGAGCTCGCGCTCGAGCGCGTCCACGTCGTTGAACTCGACGACGCGCGTCGTCTCGGTCGGGTTCACCGGCGGTCCGACGTTCCCGGGCCGCGGCCCCGCGACGCCGTCCTCGATCGTCACGATCGTCTCGTCGACCGACCCGTGATAGCAGTAGTTGAAGACGAGGATCTTCGGGCGGCCGGTGATCGCGCGCGCGAGGCGGATCGTGAACCGGTTGGCGTCGGTCGCCGTGAGACAGAACTGCCAGAACGGCAGGCCGAACCGCCGCTCCATCTCGGCGCCGACCCAGATCGCGTCCTCGGTGGGAAGCATGAGCGTGATGCCCCTCGAGGCCTGCTCGGCGATCGCGGCGGCCGCCTCTTTCGGCGCGTGGCCGGTCATCGCCCCGGTGTCGCCGAGGCACAGGTCGACGTACGGGTTGCCGTCGACGTCGGTGAACCGCGCGCCGCTCGCCTCGGCGACGAACACCGGGTACGGGCCCGCCCACTCGGACATCCAGGGCATCGGCACGCCGGCGAGCAGGTTCGCCTTCCCGCGCTCGAACAGCTCGCGTGAACCGGGGTGGTCGCGTTCGAAGCGCGCGACCTCGCGCTCCATGAGGTCACCCAGGCGAGCACGGTCGATGCTGTGCTCTGCGGACGTCGTCACGACCGGCAGCCTCACGCATCGGGCGGCGAGGCGTCAAACGACGAAGGAGCGGGCGCGAACCCGCTCCTTCACGATCCTGCGTTCGAGTGATGTCAGACGAGGGAGTCGCAGAGGCTCAGGAGGCCGGGGTCGTCGGCGAGGTCGTCCTGACCGCCCTGGAAGGTCACCTCGCCGGTCTCGGTCACCATGATCTGTGACCGACCTCGGCGAACACCTGTCCCTTCCACTTCACGATGTAGTGGTAGCTCTGACCCGAGACGGTTGTGGTCCCGTCGACCAGGTCGCAGTCTCGGTGAACGTCGCGTGGTCCCGGTACGTGTTCCCCGAGAGGCTGTTCGTGATCGTCCCGAAGAAATTCGCCTTGTTCGACTCCTTGATCGGATCGCCCGCCTTGTTGAAACGTCGTGACCTGAACGGACTCCGAGTCCATCTCCTCCGTGTGCATGAAGCCGTCGCACGGGATGTCCGGGAGCGTGAACCATCCTTCGTTCGGAAGACCTCCCTGGCGGGTGGCTTGGCCGAAGCAGGGATCGCCCCGCCCACGATCCCGAGGGCGAGGAACGCGAGCAGCAACACGCAGGTGGTCTTGCGGAACATCGCCGTCCTCCCGTGTTCGTCTGGCCTGATGTATCGGCCGGATGGGTGCACGAGCGCAGGGTCCGTGTGCCAGATGCGGGGTGAGGAAGACGTGGTCCTTTCGAAGTCGTCAGATCGCCCGAACGGTGGCGACGGGCTCGACCCTACCGCTGGAGCTCGCGGCGCAGCGCGGCAAGCGGCAGCGAGCCGAGCGCGAGGATCCGGTCGTGGAACGCCGGGAGCGAGAACGCGTCGCCCTCGCGCTCGGCGGCGGTGGCGCGGTGGCGCTCTATCTCGAACTGACCGATCTTGTAGGAGAGGGCCTGACCGGGCATCGTGATGTACCGGTCGGTCTCGATCACGGACTCGCCCGGCGAGAGCCCCGCCTCCTCGAGCGTGGCGATCGCCCGCTCGCGGGTCCAGCCGAGCGCGTGGATGCCGGTGTCGACCACGAGCCGCGCGGCGCGCAGCCCCTGCAGGTCGAGCATCCCGAGGCGCTCGGACTCGTCGAGGTACAGGCCCATCTCGTCGGCGAGACGCTCGCTGTACAGCCCCCAGCCCTCGGTGAACGCGCTCCCCGCGAGGAACCCGCCGAAGCGGCGGAGCGAGGATCGGTCGGGCATCTCCTGCTCGAGCGCGATCTGGAAGTGGTGGCCCGGATTGGCCTCGTGATAGGTGGTCGAGGCCAGGTGGTGCCGCGGCTTGTCGGGCAGGTCGTACCCGTTCACGTAGTACACGCCGGGACGTGACCCGTCCTGCGTCGGCTGGTTGTAGAACGCGAACGGCATGTCGGCCTCGCGGAACTCCTCGACGAGCCGAACCTCGCAGTTCGCGCTCGGCAGGCGATCGAACCACCGGTGGGCCTCGTCCCAGCTGCGGCGGACCTGCTCCTCGGCGAGTTCCTTGAGCTCCTCCTTGGAGGCGAACGAGTTCGCGCCGCTCTCGCCGAGGGCCGCGACCGCCGCCGCGGCCCCGCCGTGACCGAGGATCTCGGCGGAGCGCCGGCGCTCGTCCTGGATCTTCGCGAGGTCCTCGACGCCGAGCGCGTGCACCTCCTCCGGGTCGAGCGGGAGCGTCGTCCACGAGAGGATCTGCGCCGCGTACATCGCATCTCCGTCGGGGAGGGCGCCGAGGCCGATCGTCTCGGTGGCCTTCGGCAGGTGGTCTCGGAGCGCCTCGAGATAGCCCTCGAGCGCGGGCAGGAAGTGCTCGGAGACGGTCGCGGCGACGCGCTCGCGTGCGGCCGCGTCGTCCTGCGCGAGTGGCGCGAGCGCCGGGGAGTCCTCGGCGCCCGAACCAAGGACGCGTTCGGCCTGCGCGATCGCGCGCTCGACCACGATCCTCGGCGACACGACCCCGTCGGCCTCCGCCTCCTCCATCACGTCCATCGACGCCGCGTAGAAGGCGGGCGTCGCGGCGATCCGCGCCACGTACCGGTCGAGCCGTTCGGGGGTGTCCGTCCGCTGGAGCGAGGCGAGCTCGCCGATCAGCCCGACCGGGCCCCAGAGGTGGCTCGTGACCGACAGGCGGTCCGTGCGGTGCTCGAGCGCGGCCAGGTCGCGCCGCGCGATCGCCTCGAGGATGTCGACCGTGATGCGCTCCTCGTCGAGGTCGTCGCCGTCGAGCCGGGCGATCTCGTCGAGCGCGCCGCGATGCAGCGTCTCGCGTTCGGCCCGGCCGGCCGGCCCCGGGTCGGGGAGGCGGTCGTCGAACCGCTCGTCGCCCACGGCGGTCCCGAGCAGCGGCTCGGACTCGAGCAGCCCGTCCCAGTAGCGGTCGATCAGGGCTCGAGCCTGCGAGTCGGATCCGGACACGTAGATGGCCGCCTTTCGCTTCTCGGCAACGGTCGAACGACGGCACATCGTAGCGGCCTCCGCTCGTATCCATCCGGGCACGATCCCGCGGATCCGCTCAAGACGATCCCGTCCGACCGAACCTTCGGGCGGATCCAGACGTTCTCTATCTCCAGGCCTGATCGTGCAGGGGGGAAGAGCACATGCGGCTTCGTTCGGCACGGGCGCTCGCGCTCGCCATGATCGCGATCGCCACCGCCGGGGGGTGCGTCTCGCCGGACGTCGTGGGGACCGCCGAGGCGCCGGCCCGGCCGGAGCAGGCCCCGGCCATCGGGGCGGGGCCCGCTCCGTCGGCCGGGACGCTCGCCCGCGAGGCGAAGGATCCGAGCCCCGGCCCGCATACAGAGCCCGGCTCGAAGGGGTCGCCCGGCGAGACGAACCGCGACGCCGACGAGGCGGCCGAGGTCTATGGCGGCCTCGGCACGTGGATCGACATCTACGACGACGAGGCGTGGCGGCACCCGGTCCAGATCGTTCGATCGATGGTCGACCACGGCGTGCGCACGGCGTACCTGCAGACGTCGAACTACTCGCGGAACGCGCCGTTCGTACATCCCGAGGGCGTCGCGGCCTTCCTCGATGCCGCCCGGCGGAGCGACCTCCGCGTCGTCGCCTGGTACCTCCCGGGGTTCCGCGACGTCGAGCTCGACCTGCACCGAACGCTCCGCGCGATCATGTTCCGGACCGACAACGGGAGCCGGTTCGACTCGTTCGCGCTCGACATCGAGTCCCCGGAGGTGCGCAACCCGTGGGTCCGGACCCGGCGGCTGCTCGCGCTTTCCGAGCGGATCCGTCGCGAGGTGGGGACCGAGTACCCGCTCGGCGCGATCGTCGCGTCCCCACACCGGCTGAAGGTCGCCGACCCGCGCTTCTGGCCGAGCTTCCCGTGGCGGCGGCTCGCCGGAACGTACGACGTGTTCCTGCCGATGACGTACTACACGTATCGCGTCCACGGACCCCGGCTCGCGTCCTGGTACACGGCGCAGAGCGTGCAGATCATCCGGCAGGAGACCTCGGGCATGCAGGTCCCGATCCACGTCGTCGGCGGCATCTCGTTCGATGCCACGGGCGGGGAGACCCGTGGTTTCGTCCAGACCGTGCGGCGGCGTGGGGTGCTCGGCGCGAGCTACTACACGTTCCCCGGGGTCACGCGGGAGCAGTGGGAGGCGCTGCGGCCGCTGGCGGAGCGCTAGCCGAGCCAGCCGAAGTGCCGCGACCGGACGTCCGCCTTCGTGGCGTCGTCCACGAAGCTCGCGTCGACCGCGTTCGACGTGACGCGCCGGAGGTCCTCGTCGGTGAACCCGAGCCGGTCGCGTGACACCTCGAGCTCGTGGGTGAGGTCGATCGCGAACAGCCCCGGGTTGTCGGTGTTGATCGTGACGACGACGTCCTGCTGGAGCAGCTGGAGGGCCGGATGCTCCTCGATCGTCGGGACGGCCTTCGTCCGGTGGTTGGAGGTCGGGCACATCTCGAGCGCGACGTGTCGCTCGCGGATCAGCGCGGTCACCTCGGGATCCCAGGCCACGCTCACGCCGTGGCCGAGCCGGAGCGTGCCGAGCGCCTCGACCGCCTCGCGCGGGAACGGCGGGCCGCCCGACTCGCCGTAGTGCGTCGTGAGCTTGAGCCCCGACCCGTCGAGCCGTTCGATCACGTCCTTGTAGAGCGACGGCGGGTACGCCTGCTCGTCCCCGGCGAGGTCGAACGCGACGAGCCGGTCCCGGTGCCGCAGCGCGAAGTCCATCGTCCGCTCCGCCGAACCGATCCCGTAGTTGCGGCTCGCGATCGCGATCAATCCCACGGCGACGTCGTGGTCCGCGCTCGCGCGTTCGACGCCGCGGACGATCGCGCCCATCGCGGTGTCCCAGTCGAGCCCGTGGGGCTCGCAGAGGAAGTGCGGCGAGAAGCGCAGCTCGGCCAGCCGGACGTCGTCTGCCGCGAGGTCCTCGACGGCCTCGTACGCGATCCGCTCGCACCCCGCCTCGTCGAAGAACGCGGCCTGCGCGATGCCGAACCGCGACAGCACCGCCTCGAGGCCGTCCATCGGCTCGAGCACCTGCGCCGTAAGCGCGAGCTCGGCAGGCGTCGAGGCGTCGAGTGGCGTCCCGGCCTCCCGGTAGAGGTCGAGCATCGTCTCGAGCCGGATCGCGCCCTCGAGGTGGCGGTGCAGGTCGACCTTCGCGACGGCCTTGAGATCCACGGCCCGAGATTCAATCAGCCGCCGCGACGAGGCGCCCCCGGAACCTCGCTAGCATGACTGCCGAAGGGGGTCTCGATGCTGCTCGAGGGCAAGAAGCTGCTCGTCACCGGCGTGCTGACGCGCGAGTCGATCGCCTATGCCGCGGCGGCCTCGCTCCAGGAACAGGGAGCCGAGCTCGTGCTGACGTCGTTCGGCCGCGCGATGGGGCTCACCGAGAAGTCCGCGCGCCGGCTGCCGCGGCCCGTGGACGTCCTCGAGATGGACGCGAACGACCCGCAGCACATCGAGGCGATCTCGAACGAGATCGGATCGCGGTGGGATCGGCTCGACGGGTTCCTGCACGCGATCGCGTTCGCGCCCCAGGACGCGCTCGGCGGCAACTTCCTCAACACGTCGTGGGAGAGCGCCGGCACGGCGATCCAGACGAGCGCGTACTCGCTGAAGGCGATCGCCGCCGGGATGCTGCCGCACATGCGCGAGCACGGGGGCTCGATCGTCTCGCTCGATTTCGACGCTCGGGTCGCGTGGCCGATCTACGACTGGATGGGCGTGGCGAAGGCCTCGCTCGAGGCGATCACGCGGTACCTCGCCCGCGACCTCGGGCCGCACGGCATCCGTGTGAACACGGTGTCCGCCGGCCCGCTCCGGACGATCGCCGGCAAGGGGATCCCCGGTTTCCAGGATCTCGCCGACGGCTGGGGGACGCGCGCGCCCCTCGGCTGGGATCCCACCGACGCGAGCCCGGTCGCCGACGCGATCGCGTTCCTGTTCTCCGACCTGTCGCGAGGGATCACCGGCGAGCTCGTGCACGTCGACGGCGGGTACCACGCGATGGGCTCCTCGCTCGAGCGCGCCGAGGCCGAGCCGAGCGATGCCGGCGCGGCCGACGCCGCGGGTACCGAGTAACCCGTCCTAGCGGATCCGCGAACCGGTCTCGAGCGAGAGGTCCTTCTGGGCCCGCGCGATGATCCGGAACGCCTCCTTGAGGCCGTTCCGCGCCACGGCCCCGAGCTCGTCCGGGTCGACGAAGTCGTCGGGGTCCTTGCCGGCCCGCCACCGATCGACGTGGTGGCGCAGGCGCACCTCCCACAGGAACCGGAAGGACTCCTCGAGGCCCTCGCGCGTCTCCGCGTCGATCGCGCCGAGCCCCTCGGCCGCTCGCAGGCGCTCGAGCGTCCGCTTGGCCGTGACGCCGGAACGGATCGCGTGCGCCCGCGCGATGTTCCCGATGATGACGATCCCGCCGTGCTTGAGGTCGACGGTGCCCGGGTGCTTGCCCCCGTGCTCGAGGACGAGTCCCCGCGTGAAGCCGATCGGCGGCTTGAGGTCGAGCGCCCTCCGCGTGAGGTGTCGCAGGAACGTCGGGTGGTCAACAGCGGTCGCCATGGCCGCGTTCAGCGCGGCCTCCGCCCGCGGGTCGCCGTCGACCGCGCGGAAGTCGAACACGATCGACAGCTGCTCGCTCGCCTTCGCGCTCTGCTCGTTCATCCAGTGGTCGAACCGGGCGACCCAGTCCTGCAGCGGCAGCCGCAGCGCGTCGTTCGTGGCCATCACGTTGGCCTCGCACCGCGCGAACCCCGCCGACTCGAGCCCCGCCGTGACGAATTCGGCGAGCGGCGCGAGCGCCCGCTCCGCCTCTCCTCTGTCGCCCTCGAAGGACAGCGCGTGGTCCTGGTCGGTCCGCATCGACTGCTCCTGTCGCGCGGCGCTCCCGAGCGCCAGCCACGTCCACCGGACCGGCGGATCGCCGAGCTCCTCGATGCCGAGATGCAGCAGGCGGCGCGTCCCCGCGTCGATCGAGAACGCGATCACGTGGCCGACGTCCACCGGGTCCGCGCTCGACTCGACGAGCGTCGCCACGACGCGCGGGAGCCCTCGGAGCGCCTCGACGACCTCGTCTCGGTCGCCGGCGCGTTCGACCGCACTCTTCAGGGCGAACGGCGTCTCGCGGCCCACGCCCATGAGGTCCGTGTCGGTCACGACGCCGATCACCCGACCGCCGACGTCCTCGACGGGGAGGTGGTGGAAGCCGCCCTCGAGCATGCGGAGCAGCACCTCGCCCACCATCGCGTCGGCGCGGACGGTCTCGGCACGCGGGGTCATGAGCTCCGCGACGGGCGTGTCGCCGCCCCGCCGCTCGGCGACGACCCGAGAGCGGAGGTCCCGGTCGGTCAGGATCCCGACCCCGCCGTCCGGCGTCGGGATCAGGAGGCTCGAGATCCGCTCGCGCGCCATGAGCGCCGCCGCGTCGGCCACCGGAGTCGAGGGCTCGCATGTGACCGGGGGTCGCCGGACGATCGCGCCCACGTCGTGGTAGCGGACCGGGTCGATGTCGGCGCTCAACGCAGCGTCCACGCGCGCAACGCGGCGACGAACGCTCGCGGCGACGAACGCGATCCCCTCTCCGGTGCGAAGCACCTCGCTCGCGACGCCCGCGTCGATCAGATAGCAGAGCGTGTCCTCCGCCGCGCGGACCGAGGCCATCGGCGCGACGTGCCCGAGCAGCGACCACATGCCGAACACCTCGCCCTCGCCGACGAGGTCGATCACGCGAGCGTCGTCGAGGATCTCGACCTCGCCCTTGCGCACGACGAACAGGTGGGTCGCCGCGGCGCCGGCCTGCTGCAGGATCACGGTGCCGGGCGCGAAGTGCTCGATCTCGACGCTCGCGACCACCCGGTCGAGGTCCTCGTCAGCAAGCGCGTCGAACGGCGGGTGCTCCAACAGGAACGCGCGTACCTCCACGCCCGGAGCCTACGCTGGTGGGCGAGCGCGCCGGAACCGCCGGCGCGCGGACCGGGTCTGCCTGTCGAGACCGTGGACGAACCCGAACTCCCGATCCCGCTCGGGCCGTGCTCGAACGGCGAGTACGACCCCTACCCGCCGAGCCCGGTGGTGCGCGAGGCTGCCCGCCGCGCCCTGGATGCCTGCGCCGAGGCCGCCGACCGGCTCGCGATGCCCCGTCGCCGGTTCCTCCGCTCGCTCTGTGCCGTCTCGACCGTGCTGCTCGCCCTCGACGCGTGCACGAGGGAGGCGCACCGCGCCCGGCCCGAGGTCCCGACGAGCGAGCCGGGTGGCGGCTTCTCGGTGCCGCCGGAGGCGACGACGGAGCCCGAGGCGGCGGGGGAGGCGGTCGGCGGCGAGGAGTTCATCATGGACGTGCAGGGCCACCTGCTCGAGTACGACCTCAACCCGGTGTTCAACGGCGAGGGGTTCTACGCGTCGTTCCCCCAGCGGTACTGCGGCGAGGACGACCCGCGCGTGTGTTATTCGATCGAGCACTTCCTCGAGTCGTTCTTCATCCGCAGCGACACCGACGTGGTGGTGCTCTCGGCGTTGCCGATCTACCCGGAGGGCTCGCCGCTGTCGCCCGAGATCATGGCCGAGACACGGCGCATCGTCGAGGGCCTCTGCCGCGACGAACGGGTGCTGCTGCACGGCCAGGTACTGCCGAACGTCGGCTCGCTCGACGCCGTCCTCCGCGGGATGGAGGACACCGCGAGCCGGTACGAGATCCGGGCGTGGAAGACGTTCACGCACTTCCCGGACTTCTTCGACCCCGGGGGCGGCGGGTGGTGGCTCGACGACCACGAACGCGGCCTGCCCGCGGTGGGCGAGCCGTTCATCCGCAAGAGCCTGGATCTCGGCATCTCGACGATCTGCGTGCACAAGGGGCTGTCTGGCGGCAGCCGGTACTCGTCGCCGACGGACGTCGGCCCGGCCGCGCGGAGGCACCGAGACGCGAGCTTCGTCGTGTACCACTCGGGGTTCGAGTCCGGCGTGTTCGAGGGGCCGTACACGGCCGCGACCGCGGAGGTCGGCGTGAACCGGCTGATCGCGTCGCTCGAGCGCGCCGGGATCGGTCCCAACGAGAACGTGTACGCAGAGCTCGGCACGACGTGGTGGAACCTGATGCGCGCGCCGACGCAGGCCGCGCACGTGCTCGGCAAGCTGCTGAAGCACGTGGGGGAGGACAACGTCGTGTGGGGGACCGACTGCCTGTTCTATGGCTCGCCGCAGCCGCAGATCCAAGCGTTCCGGGCGTTCCACATCTCGGACGAGTTCCAGGAGCGCTATGGCTATCCGGCGCTCACGAAGAAGCTGAAGGCGAAGGTGCTCGGCCTGAACGCCGCGCGCCTCTACGAGATCCCGCCCGAGCCGCCCCGCTGCGACTTCACGAGGCAGGAGCTCGCGCGGATCCGCGAGGAGCTCCGGGACGGCGATCCGCTGCTCGGGCCGGCGACGTTCGCGGCCTCCGCCGACGTGCGCGAGCACCACCGGCTCGAGGTCTCGACGACGCTCGCCTGAGGGGTTGCGCGGTCGGTCCCGTCGGGTCACGATCCCGGGAGGCGGCGGAGGGGGTGCTCGGGTGCGGCGCCTGGTTGCATTCGCGATCGGGGTGGTGCTGGTCGCCGCTCCGGCGGTCCCCGCGGGTGCGCACGACCCCGACCGCTTCGACGCGTGCGCCGCCCACCGGCGGCTGGGCGGCTCGTGTGGGGACACCGCGTCGTACGTGTTCGGCGACCGCGTGTTCCTGCGGGCGCGCGTGGTCCCGTTCCACGCCGCCCTCGGGGCCCGGGTCATGTTCCTGCGTCCCGGGGCGTCGGAGTGGCGAGCCGGCGTGCTGGTTCCGATCTCGGACACCGGGCGGATGCGCTGGTCGTTCCGATCCGAGAAGGGGGACGCGGACCAGGTGCAGCCGTGGGGGTTCCGCTTCCGGATCGCGCATCACGGGCGGAGCGACGCGCTCACCGTGTTCATCCTGTTCGGCGAGTAGGCCCGGCTACAGCCCCACGGCGGTGAGCTGGTTGCCGTACGGCCCCTTCCCCGAGGCGCACCACGCGCCGCATCGCGCGGCGAGCGCCAACGCATCCCCGACAGCGAGACCGCTGCCGAGCGCGAAGGTCAGGCCGGCGGCGAACGAGTCTCCGGCGCCGTACGTGTCCACGATGTCGCCGGGGGGTGGGACGGGGTCGTAGGACCCCTCCGTGCCGAGCCTCGTCTCGTAGCGGCCGCCCCGGTCGCTGTCGGTGCGAACGATCAGGTCGGGCGGGTGCGAGAGGTTCCACGGGTCGAACGCCTCGGACGGGTCGTTGCCGCTGCCGACGACACCGTCCAGGTGCACGTCCGCTTCGACGAGCACGTCCGAGACACGGCTCGTCGCCACGAGCACCTTCGCCCGGCGCGATGCTCGGAGCGTCGCAGCGTCGCCGGCCGTGAAGTACACGGCGTCGACGTCGTCGAGCTCGTCCCACGGAAGTTCGTCATCGGTCGTCGCGTGAAGTCGCCGGCCGAGCGTCGTGATCGTGCGCTCGCCGTTCGCGTCGACGAACACCACGCCGCGCCGGGTCGGCTCGTCACGGGTCGCCGCCTCGACCCGGACGCCGAGCTCCTCGAGCCGCCGGTGCGACCACGCACCGCGCTCGTCGTCGCCGAGGGCCGTGAAGAAGATGCACTCGCCGGCCAGGCGCGCGAGCTGGACCGCCGCGACCGCGCCGCCGCCCCCCGGCTCCTCCCAGGCGTCGGTCGCGTGCACGATGTCGCCGGCGCGCGGCACGCGCTCGACGTGGCCGAACTCGATCCACTCGAGGTGCCCCACGACGGCGGTGCGCATCGGAGGCAGTGTGGCATCCTCGGGGCATGGAGCCGCGTCGCCTGACCAGCTTCAGCCACGGCGCGGGGTGCGGGTGCAAGCTCGGCCCGGCGGACCTCGAGTCGCTGCTCGGCACGCTGTCGATGCCGGAGCTTCACCCCGACGTCCTCGTGGCGGCGGACACCGGCGACGACGCGGCGGTCGTGCGCCTGTCCGGCGATCAGGCGCTCGTCGCGACGCTCGACTTCTTCACGCCGATCGTCGACGACCCGTACGACTGGGGCCGGGTCGCTGCGACGAACGCGCTCTCCGACGTGTACGCGATGGGCGCGCGCCCGATCCTCGCGCTGAACATCGCCGCCTGGCCGGTCGACGACCTGCCGATCGAACAGCTCGGCGAGGTCGTGCAGGGCGGGATCGACGTCGTGACGAAGGCCGGCGCCGCGGTCCTCGGCGGGCATTCGATCACCGACCCCGAGCCGAAGTTCGGGATGGTGGCGCTCGGCCTCGCCGAACCCGACGCGATCGTGCGCAACTCGACCGCGACGGCGGGTTCGCGGCTGTTCCTCACGAAGCCGCTTGGCCTCGGGATCGTCTCGACCGCGATCAAGCGGGGCGTCGCCGAACCCGAGCTCGTCGCCCGGGCCGTCGACGTGATGACCACGCTGAACGACGCCGCGAGCGAGGCGATGCTCGAGGCCGGCGCCGACGCCGCGACCGACGTCACCGGCTTCGGGCTGCTCGGGCACCTGCACCGGATGCTCGAGGCATCCGGCGTCTCCGCGACGATCGAGGCGTCCGCGGTCCCCGTGATCCCTCGCGCGCTCGAGCTCGCGACGCGCGGGGTGGTGCCGAGCGGCACGCGGCGCAACCACGCGTTCGTGCGCCCGCACACCGACTGGGGCGATCTGGTCGAACCCGAGCAGGTGGTGCTCGCCGACGCGCAGACCTCGGGCGGGCTCCTCGTGGCCGCGACGGATGGCGATGTGATGACTCGGGCGTTCGCGCGCCGCGGCGTGCCGTTCGCCGAGATCGGCGTCGTGGAGGACGGGGATCCGGGGCGGATCGCGGTCTCCGGACGCCTCCGATCGGCTGGGGAATAGCGGCGCGCTGGTAGCGTTGTTGCAGGTGCAATGCTCGAGATCGATCGCGGCCTCTTCGTCGAGATGGTGGAGCACGGCCTCGCCGGCTTCCCGAACGAGGCCTGCGGGCTGTTGGCCGGCAAGGAGGGCCGCCCGGTCAAGTTCTTCGCGATGACGAACCAGGACGCGAGCCCGGTCAGCTACCGGCTCGACCCGAAGGAACAGCTGAAGGTGTTCACCGAGATCGACGACGAGGGGTGGGACCTGCTGAGCATCTTCCACACGCATACGCACTCGGAGGCCTATCCCTCCGAGACCGACCTGAAGCAGGCCTTCTACCCGGAGGCGACCTACCTGGTGATGTCGCTCTCGGATCGTTCGAACCCGGAGCTGCGTGGGTTCACGATCCGGGACGGCGCGATCGCCGAGCGGGAGGTCCGGATCACGTGACGCTGCCCGAGTTCACCGAGGAGCAGGTCCGCCGCTACGCGCGGCACATCATCCTGCCCGGGATCGGCGGCGAGGGGCAGAAGCGGCTGCTCGACGCGAAGGTCCTCGTGATCGGCGCCGGCGGGCTCGGCTCGCCGGTCGCGATGTACCTCGCGGCCGCAGGCGTGGGGACGCTCGGGATCCTGGACTTCGACAAGGTGGACGAGTCGAACCTGCAGCGGCAGCTCCTGCACTCGACCGCCGACGTCGGCCGGCCGAAGGTGGAGAGCGCCGTCGACCGTCTCCGGGCGATCAACCCGACGATCGAGGTCGTGCCCTACGACACGATCCTGTCGTCGCAGAACGCGTTCGAGGTGCTCGAGCCGTGGGACGTGGTCGTCGACGGAACGGACAACTTCCCGGTCCGCTACCTCGTGAACGACGCGACGCAGTTCCTCGGCAAGCCGCTCGTCTACGGCTCGATCTACCAGTGGGACGGGCAGGCCACGGTGTTCATGCCGGGCCAGGACGCCCCCTGCTACCGCTGCCTGTTCCCCCAGCCGCCGCCGCCCGGCACCGTGCCGTCCTGCGCCGAAGGCGGGGTGTTCGGCGTGCTGCCCGGGATCGTCGGCTCGATCCAGGCGACGGAGGCCGTGAAGCTCATCACCGGCAAGGGGGACCCGCTCGTCGGCCGGCTGCTGATCTTCGACGCGCTGCAGATGGACTTCCAGACCGTGAAGGTCCGCTGGGACGCCGACTGCCCCGTCTGCGGGAAGTCGCCCACGATCACCGAGCTGATCGACTACGAGGCCTTCTGCGGCCTCACCCCGGGCCAGGCGCCTCCCGAGGCCGAGCACGGCGTCGCGGCCGGCCGGACGGAGGCCTGACGTGGCCCGCGTGAAGCTCCCGACGATCCTCCGGCCGAAGGCCGAGGGGCGGGTCGCGGTCGAGGCCGAGGGCCGGACGCTACGCGAGCTGTTCGCCGACCTCGAGACCCGCTACCCGGGCATCACCGAGACCGTCGTGACCGAGGACGGTGCGCTGCACCGGTTCGTGAACGTCTACGTGAACGACGAGGACGTCCGCTACCTCGGCTCCCTCGAGACCGAGGTCGGGGTCGACGACACGATCTCGATCCTGCCGGCCGTTGCCGGCGGCCGCTCGTAAGTCTCGGCACGTTTCTCGAACACCCGGTAACCTTCGTGTCCACTCGAGCACGCCCCGGTGGAGGGAGGGCGCGGCTCGATGAGAGAGGGGGTCTCTATGCGAAGGTTCGCGTTTGCGGTCGCCGCCCTGATGGCGATCGCGCTCGTGCCCGTCGGCTCGTCCGCGGCGCCGGGCGGCGGTGCGGGTTCGGATATCCGGGAGCTCGCTCCGAAGGCCCGGCACGGGCTCTCGTTGTCGCCGGAGGCGAAGCGGGAGCTTCGCCAGGAGGCGATGTCGCTCGACGGCCCAGCAGCGCCACCCGTGGTGGGGGAGGAGCGGTTCTGGGTCGGCTACGACTCGACCCAGGGCGATTACGTCAAGGCGTTCACCCTTCGAGGCGTCGGCGACAACATCGAGGTCTGGGTCGCGAGCGACGAGGACGAGATCTCGGTCGGCACGGACTTCCCGTCGGGTGACTGCCGCAACGACGGGGGCCGCAACGTGGTCACCGATCAACAGGTGCAGTACCTGATCGACGAGTTCGACGACAACATGTACCCGATCGAGTCGAATGCGTTCAGCGTCGCGCCGGAGCGGAATGGCGCGAAGGCCCCGCTCGCGCAGCTGCTCGAGCTGCCGGGGGGTTACTACCGAGGTCCCGGCGACCGCATCGTGGCGCTCATCGACAACGTCCGCGACGAGAACTTCTACGACACGGACAACTCGCAGGGGTTCACCTACATCGCCGGGTTCTACACGTCGTTCTACGACGATCTGACCAACCGCCTGGTGATGACGGTCGACGCGTTCGACTGGGAGCACCGGACCGGTGCGAACCCGCCGAACGAGCCCTCGCCGGACCTCTGCCTGAACGCGACGGCGCGGCCGTTCCTGTACGAAGGCGTCTTCGCGCACGAGTACCAGCACCTGCTCGAGAACTACGCCGACAGCGACGAGACGAACTGGGTGAACGAGGGGCTGTCCGACCACGCGGCGGTGATCACCGGCTACGTCGATCCCGCGCTGCCGGTCACCCAGATCGGATTCGAAAGTGCCGTCCAGTGCTTCCTCGGGTTCCTGAACCAGACCACCCCCGCGAACCCGATCCCGGACGAGGGGGGTCCGGAGAACTCGCTCACGCTCTGGGGCGACCAGACGGACTTCGAATCGGAGATCCTCTGTGACTACGGAGCGGCGTTGGCCGCCATGGAGTACTTCCACGCACGGTTCGGACCCGACTTCATGCAGGGGCTGCACCTGGGTGCGCCGAACGGGCTGGACTCGGTGGCGGACCTCCTGGCCGGTCTCGGCGGGGGTTCGAAGCCACTCGACGTGGTCGGCTCCTGGGCGACGATGGTGGCCGTAGACGCCGCGCTGGACGACGGGTTCTCGCTGGTCGGCGGGAGCGCGGCCGAGTTCAGCGCCCCGACGATGAACGCGTCGGTCAACTGGGACAACGACCAGGCCTTCGCCGGGCCCGGCGCGCCGCCGAACGGATCGGACTACGTGCGGCTGCGCGACGCCGGGGACGTGTTCCTCGACGTCGGCGATGTCGATAGCGTGGCGTTCAACGGCGTCAGCCAGCTGCCCAAGCTGCCGGTCGAATGGGAGGTCGACAAGAACACGCCGGGTCCGGGCAAGCGGAAGGCCCTGTACTCCGGCGCGGGTGACAACCTCGACCGCTCGATCGCACGCCAGGTGCGGGTCGGCCGGGGCAACCTCGAGTTCGACGCGCTGTACGACACCGAGGTCGGCTACGACTACGCGTACGTCCAGGTGTCGACGAACGGCGGGAAGCGATACCGGAGCGTCCGCTGCACCGACACGATCGCGGCGCCCCTCGGCCCCGGATTCGAGGGAGAGTCGGGCGGGTTCGCGCATCAGGAGTGCGACCTCTCCGCCTACTCTGGCGACAAGATCCTGCTCGCCTTCCGGTACGTGACGGACGGCGCCGTGATCGAGGACGGCTTCTGGGTCGACGACGTGTCGGTCGACGGACGGCTCCTGTCCGACGGCACGTCGCTCAAGGGATGGAAGTCGCCTACCCAGATCAACCCGGTGCAGGTGAAGCGGTGGCTCGTCCGGCTCGTCGCGATCGACGAGACCACCCAGCAGGTCCGGATCGGCTCGATCGTCCTGGACGAGAATTTCGACGGGACGCTCGAGGGCGCCGACCTGGACACGATCATCGGCACCACCGGGAGCACGGTCGCGGCGATCGTCACCTACCTCGATCGCAGCGAGAACGTGCTGCAGACCGCGCCGTACTCGCTCACCGTGAACGGCGTCGAGCAGCCGGGAGGCTAGGAGGACACTCCCAGCTCCACGACGAGGGCGGCCCCCGTGCCGGGGCCGCCCTCGTCACGTTCGGGCTCGCGCTTGAGGTCAGATCCGCGGTTGCCTTTGCGGACACCGGCAGGCAGGGCATAATCGCCGCCTGCCGGCGGGGCGCCGGCGAAAGGGGGGGAATCATGCGCAGATTCGCCGTCGTGCTCGTGGCCGTGCTGGTCGGGGTCGTTGGGGCCGGGCTCACCTCGGCCTTCGCCGCCAACAACATCGTGGCCGAGGAGACCATCGTCGTGGGGGAGCATTCGACGAAGTTCAGGATCGTTGACGGGTTCGGGAAGCCGGACGACTTCAAGGTGGGCGACCGCTACCTGTTCCGGAGCGAGTTGACCGAAGTCGATGAGGTGGTCGGGCACGCGAACACCGAGTGCGCCGTCCAGTTCGCGAAGCGGGATACGTGCTCGGTCGTGTACGAGCTCGACCCCCGCGGCTCGATCCTGGCCGAGGGCCAGGTGCCGGTCTCTCAGCTCGTCGTCGGGGGCACGTGGACGCTCGCGATCACCGGAGGTACCGGCGAGTTCGAGAACGTCCGCGGCTCCGTGATCGTCGAGATCGTGGACGACTCCGGCAACAGCGAGCACTCGCTCCACCTGCTGCCGTAGCGCGGATCGTAGGAGGAGGGCCGGGGCCGGCTCGCGCCCGACCCTCCTCCTTCCTGCGCCGCAGCGTGACCGGGGGTCGCGGTTCGTTCTCACGGCGACTGGGATAATCGGCACCCGACACGGCTCGATCGGACTGACGATGTCACCGACCCCCACCGCCTGATGCGCTTCCCCGACGTGCTCGACGCGATCGGCGAGACCCCGCTCGTCGGCCTCCCCGCGATGAGTCCCAAGCCCGGCGTGCGCGTGTGGGCCAAGCTCGAGGGACAGAACCCGACCGGCTCGACGAAGGACCGGATCGCCAAGGCCATGATCGAGGCGGCCGAGGCGTCGGGCGAGCTCACCGCCGAGCGGACGATCCTCGAGCCCACGTCGGGCAACACGGGCATCGCGCTCGCGATGGTCGCCCGGCGCAAGGGCTATCGGCTCACGGTCGTGATCCCCGACAACGCGAGCGAGGAGCGGATCAGGCTCCTCGAGCTGTTCGGCGCCGAGATCGTGTACTCGCCCGGCGATCAGGGGACGAACGGCTCGATCGAGGTGGCGCGGCGGCTCGCGGCGGACGACCGGTACTTCATGCCGTTCCAGTACGGGAACGAGGCGAACCCGCGCGCGCACGAGGTGGGGACCGGCGAGGAGATCGTCCGAGACCTCCCCGAGGTCACGCACTTCGTCGCCGGCCTGGGCACCGGCGGGACCCTCACCGGCGTCGGCCGCCGCCTGAAGCGGCACGATCCCGGCATCACGGTGATCGCCGCCGAGCCCGAGCTCGGCGAGCTCGTCTACGGGCTGCGCTCGCTCGACGACGGGTTCGTCCCGCCGATCTTCGACGAGACTGTGCTCGACCGGAAGTTCCTCGTGAGCTCCTCCGACGCGCTCCGCATGACCCGGGACCTCACCGAGCGCGAAGGACTCTTCGCGGGGATCTCCTCGGGCGCCGTCTTACACGTGGGGCTCAGGATCGCGGCCGAGATCGACGAAGGAGACGTGGTGTGTTTGCTCGCGGACGGCGGTTGGAAATACCTCTCGATGGACGCCTGGTCGCCCGAGCTCGACCTGGCCGAGAAGAAGATCTCGGGGGCCTTGTGGTGGTAACCGCGGCCCGAGCGAGCGAGCGATGAGCGACGAACGCGCGATCGGCGTGTTCGACTCGGGCGTGGGCGGGCTCACGGTGGCCCGAGCGATCTTCGACCTGTTGCCGCACGAGCCGATCCTCTACGTCGGCGACAACGGCCGGTTCCCGTACGGCCCGCGGCCGCTCGAGGAGATCCGCGCGTTCGGGCTCGAGATCGCCGGCTACCTCGTCGAACGCGACGTGAAGATGCTCGTCGTCGCGTGCAACTCGATCGAGGTGGCCGCGATCGCAGACGTGGCGGAGGCGCACGGCGTCCCGGTGGTCGGCGTCATCGACCCCGGCGTCCGAGCGGCCGTCCGGGCGACGCGCAACGGTCGGATCGGCATGATCGGCACGGTCGCGACCGTCGAGAGCCGGGCCTACGACCGGGCGGTCGCCGCGACCGGCGCGGCCGTCGAGCTCTCCTCTCGGGCCTGTCCGGTCTTCGTGGAGCACGTCGAGGCGGGGGATACCTCGAGCGATGGGTTATTGGAGGCCGCTCGCGTGTATCTTGAGCCGCTGGTCCGAGAGGGGGTCGACACCCTGATCCTGGGGTGCACGCACTACCCGATGCTCTCGGGGATGGTCCAGATGGTGATGGGGGAAGAGGTCGTGCTCGTTTCGTCCGCCGAAGAGACCGCCAAGGACGTCTACGCGGTCCTGCGCAACGCCTCCCTGCTCCGGGAGACCGTGGACGACCCCCGGCACGCCTTCCTGACGACCGGCGACCCACTGCAGTTCGCCCGGGTGGCCCACCACTTCCTGGGGCCCGAGGTTGACGGGGTCCTGCCCGTGTCGGTCCGCGCCGTGGAGGGGATCGCGTGGAGCTGACGGTCCTCGGCTCCAGCGGCACCTGGCCGAACGCCGAGACGGCCACCTCCGGCTATCTCGTCCAGCACGACGGGTTCAACCTGTGGATGGACGCGGGGACCGGGACGCTCGCGAACCTCCAGCAGCACATCGACATCCCGGATCTGAACGCGATCGTGATCTCCCACGAGCATCCCGACCACTTCGTCGACCTTTACCCGGCCTTCTACGCGTGGCACTACGGGGAGCTCGGCGAGCCTGGCCTCCCCGTGTTCGTCCCCACGGACTTCTCGCAGCGGCTCGCGGACCTCGTCTCGATCGACTCCCAGGTGGCGATGCGGACCGCCTTCGCGTTCACCGAGGTGGCGCCGGGCGAGGCGTTCGAGGTCGGGCCGTTCCGGATCAAGACCGAGCCGATGGCGCACCTCGGCCTGCCGGCGCTCGGGTTCCGCGTCGCGGTCGACGGCCAGGTGCTCGCGTACACGGGCGACACGGGGCCGACCCATCACATCGTCGAGCTCGCGCGCGACGCCGACGTGCTGCTCGCCGAGGCGACCTGGCAGGACCGGGACGACCTGCTGCCGTTCCACCTCTCGTCCCGACAGGCGGGGCAGCACGCGAAGGAGGCCGGCGTCGGCAAGCTCGTCCTCACCCACATCTGGCCGTCGCTCGACCACGAGGTCTCGAAGCAGCAGGCCGGCCAGGAGTACGACGGCCCGATCGCGGCGGCCGTCGAGGGCATGAACCTCCCGATCCGCGGATGAGCGAACGCCCGGGCCGGCCCGACGGGCGTGCCCCGGATCAACTCCGTCCCGTCGCCGTCGAGCTCGGGTTCCAGGAGTGGGCCGAGGGCTCGGTCCTGTTCTCGATGGGCCGAACGAAGGTGGTCGTCGCGGCGTCCGTCTCCGAAGAGGTTCCCCGCTGGCTCCGCGGCACCGGCAGGGGATGGGTGACCGGCGAGTACTCGATGCTGCCGCGCGCGACCCAGGAGCGGACGGCGCGCGAGGTCCAGCGGGGCCGTCCCGGCGGCCGGACCCAGGAGATCCAGCGGCTGATCGGCCGCTCGCTGCGGGCGGTGACCGACCTGTCGAGGCTCGGCGAGCGCACGATCACGGTCGACTGCGACGTGCTGCTCGCGGACGCCGGGACGCGATGCGCCTCGATCACCGGCGGCTACCTCGCCCTCGCGCTCGCGGTACGCGGGCTCGTCGAGCGGGAGGCGGTTCCCGCGGACGTGCTCACCGACACGGTCTCGGCGGTGAGCGTCGGGATCGTCGGCGGGACGGCGGTCCTCGACCTGTCGTACGAGGAGGACGCGGCCGCCGAGGTCGACTGCAACGTGGTGACGACCGGCTCCGGCCGGCTCGTCGAGGTGCAGGGCACGGCCGAGGGCGAGCCGTTCGCGCGGTCGGAGCTCGATGCGCTGCTCGACCTCGCCGAGGCGGGCACGAAGCAGCTCACCCAGATCCAGCGCGACGTCCTGGCGTAGTCGGTGCCGTTCCCCGAGCGGCTCGCGATCGCGTCGAAGAACCCGCACAAGCTCCGCGAGCTCGGCCGGATCTGCGCCGACTGGCCCGTCGAGTGGGTCACGGTCGGCAACCACGAGAGTCCCTGGCCCGACGTCGAGGAGCCGCACGAGACGTATCTCGAGAACGCGGCCGACAAGGCCCGAGCGGTCGCCTCAGCGCTCGGCATCCCGGCGATCGCCGACGACTCGGGCCTCGAGGTCGAGGGCTTGGACGGCGGCCCCGGGGCTCGGTCCGCGCGATTCGCCGGCAACGCCGCCAGCGACGAGGAGAACCTCGCGAAGTTGATCTCGGTGGTGGAGGGCCTCTCGCCCGAAGGCAGGCGGGCACGCTACGTGTGTCTCGCGGTGATCGCGGACCCGGGCGACCGGATGTCCTACGCGAGCGGCGTCTGCGAGGGCTCGCTCGTCATCGGACGCCGGGGAGAGCGAGGCTTCGGGTACGACCCGATCTTCGTCCCCGACGAGGTCCCGGGCCGAACGATGGCGGAGCTCGCGGACGTGGAGAAGGACCGGATCAGCCACCGCGGTCACGCGTTCCGCGCACTCCGGGACCTGATCTCCGCCTGAGCGGCTCCGGCCGGGGGAACCGGAAAGATCCGGCTCAGGTCCGGGGGTCGTCGATGCCGATACCTCTCAGGTACGCGGGAGAGGTGATGCGGCGTGTCCGACGCGAAGAGCTTCGGTCGAGACCTGCGGGCCTTCTGGCTCGCGATGGCCGTGATCTGCCTGATCGGCGCGGCCGCCGGCTACGGCTACACGCGCTACCGGCTCACGGAGATCGAGCAGGCGGCCACCCGCGATGCGCGGAGGCTGGCCGTCGAGACGATCCAGCCCGCCCTCACCCCGGGCGACGGAACGACACCGATGCGCGGGGCGCGGTACGCGTCGATGCGCTCGGCGATCGAGGGGCAGGTGCTGGTTTGGCCGATCGTCGCGGTCCGGATCTGGTCGGGTAACGGCACGGTCGTCTTCGCCGACGATCCGAAGGTCGTCGGCGAACAGGTCCCCGCGATGCGCGACGACATCCACGACCTGAACGCCGGAGGGGTTCGCGGGTTCGTGACCGGGAACCGCTTCCATACGATCGTGCTTCTCCGCGTCGCCGGCTCACCGACGTCGCTGGCGGCCGATCTCATGCGGCCACACGCCCCGCTCGTGGAGAGGGCCCAGGAGTCCTGGTACCCGTGGGTGGGACGGGCGATCCGGGTCGCGATCGGGTTCGGTGTGCTGTATGTGGTGACGTGGGTCGGCTTCGCCGTCTACGCCGTCCTGCGGCGTCAGGTCGCGCGCCACCGATCCCGGGCGACGACGAAGGCCGAGCGATCGCCCGCGCCCAAGGCGGACGAAGACCTGCCGGCCTACATGCATCCCGGGTTCAGGGACGAGGTGGAGACCCGGCAGCGGGAGCTCACTTCCGCCCAGGCCGAGCGGGACGAGCTCGCCCGCAGGCTCCAGCAGGCGGAGCTCGAGCTGGACCGGTCGAAGTCCTCTGTCCCCGAGCCTTCGTAACGACTCGAGGACGCCCGTGGTCACGCTCGTTCCGTGATGTCGGTCACGGCCGGCCCTCGACGCATGGGGCAAGGTTGGTGCTCAACCGGATCGAGGTGGACCGATGCAGCGGATCAGGATCGAGCGGAAGCCCTCCTCCCGAGCCGACCGCGGCTGGAACGCGGTGTTGTCGCTCGACCCACGGGATCCTGACGTTCTCCGCGCGAAGCTGTCGCCTCCCCGCGACCAGACGGACCGTTCGCGCCGGAACGACCGGCGCGCATAGCGAACTACCCTCGCAGACTCCTGCACGCACCGCAGTCCGAAGAAGCCGGATCGGACAATGGTGGCTGGGCCGCCCGCGCCCCGCGCGGGCGGCCCGGCACCACACCTCAGGCCGGCGCGACCACCCCGAAGGTGGCGAGGAACGACTGCGCCGCGACTGTGTCGACGCGCGCGGTCATGTCGTTCGACCGGCAGAGCGGGTCGCCCCAGCTCGTGACCGACACGAGGATCAGGGTGTCCTGCCAGAAGTGCGGACCGCCCGAGTCGCCGCCGCACGTCCCGCCCCCGCCGGTCTGGGGGTTCTGGTCCAAGTGCAGCTGCTGCTGCGTAAGCCCAGCGTACTCGGACGTCACGAACCGCCGGAACAGGTCGAACGTCAGGTCACCCGGGTGCTCGGAGTTCGAGCTGCCGCCGTATCCCACGGCGAGGAACGTGTCGTCGGCGATCTCCCCGGCCGCCTTGAGCTCGCTCAGGAAGCCCTCGGTCGTGAGGACAGGGTACTCGTCGCGGCGAACGCTCTTGTCCAGGACGACGACCGCGACGTCGTTGTCGAGGTTGTTCGGGTTGAACTGCGGATGGGTGAACGGCGTCCCGGTGACGCCCTTCTTCGGGTCGTTGCGGAAGTCGTCCGTGACCTCCACGTCGAAGTAGGCGCGCGCGGAGGCCATGCCGTCGGTGCAGTGGCTGGCGGTCACGACCACCGTCTCCGTCATCAGGGTGCCCGAACACCGGTGGCTGTAGACGCCATCGGCGTCGTAGAACGCCAGCATGGCCACGAACGGATACTGGTTGTCCGTGTCGATCTCCCCGAACGTGATCGCGCTCGCCGACAGCGGCACGAGTGCGAGGAGCAGGGCGGCGGACAGCGCCGCGAGCGGTCGCCTCATCTTGACTCCTTTCATCGGGCGGACCTCGACCCTATGAAGGGAGCTTTTCCTCCCGCAACCCAATGGCAGGGGGTGATCCGGGCCTCGAAGTCCGGATCCGGGCGGTCGAACGGCTCGTCTAGCATCCGACGATGCGCATCCTCCTGTGGCACGGCTGGCTCCTCGACGGATCCGGGTCCAACGTCGCGACCGCGCGCCTGGCCGAGCGCTACCGGGCGGCGGGTCACGACGTGGTGCTGCTGTGTCAGGAGCGTCACCCCGAGCGGTACCGGTGGATCGACGCGTACGGCACGCTCGATGCCGGCGGACCGTCGGAGCTGACGTCCCCGGCGATCAAGCATGCGGACGGACGGTGCGTCCTGCTCCGCCCGGCGATCGGGTCGCTGATCCCCGTCTTCGTCCTCGACCGGTACGAGGGATTCGACGAGGTCCGTCGGTTCGTCGACCTGTCCGAGGACCAACTCGGCTCGTACCTGCGGATGAACGTCGAGGCGCTGCGCGCGGCCGCCGAGTGGCACGGGACCGAGATCGCGTTCACCGGCCACGCGATCCCCGGCGCCGCGATCGGACGGCGCGCGCTGGGCGCAGGACGCTACGTGGCCAAGATCCACGGCAGCGACATCGAGTACGCGCTTCGGCCCCAGGAGCGGTACCGCGAGCTCGCCCGGGAGGGGCTCGTCGACGCGATCGCCGTCGTCGGACCCACCGCCGACGCGCTCGACCGGTGCGCGGCCCTCGTCCCGGGGTTCGAGCATCTCCGACGCATCGTCCCTCCGGGCGTGGACGTCGCGACGTTCCGGCCGAGGGATCGGACCGAGGCGCTGCGAGAGGCGGCCGAGCTGCTCGACGCGGATCCGGACGCGGAGCGAGGCCGGCCCTCGTCGGTCGACGAGCAGGTCGAGCGCGCGCTCGAGCGACGGGACGCCCCCGCGCTCGACGCGCTCGCCGACACGTACGACCAGGCGGTGCCCGAACCCGACGCGGCCACCCGGCTCCGCCGGCTCGCGACGAGCGGGCCGATCGTGGGATACCTCGGGAAGCTGATCCCGCAGAAGGGTGTGGACCTGTTGCTCCAGGCGCACCGGATGGCGGAGCACCCGGCACACGCGTTGGTGGTCGGGTTCGGATCGCATCGCGAGTGGCTCGCCGCGCTCGCGATGGCGCTCGAACGCGGCGATGCCGAGAGGCTCGCATGGCTCCACGAGGTCCGCGACATCCCGATCGAGGCGAAGCCCGACCCGCGGCTCGGAACGCCGGACCGCGAAGTGACCTTCACCGGCCGCCTGGATCATCGGTACGCGCCCGATGCCCTTGCCGCGATGGACGTCATGGTCGTACCGTCGATCCTGTCCGAGGCATTCGGGATGGTGGCAGCCGAGGGCGCGGCCGCCGGCGCCCTCCCGCTCGTCGCTCGCCACTCCGGGCTCGGCGAGGTCGGCGCGGCGCTGGAGTCGGCGATCGGACGCCCCGGGCTGCTCACGTTCGACCCCGGCCCAGGGGCGGTGGCGCGGCTCGCATCGGCGCTCGATCGCGTCCTGGAGCTCTCGCCGGGGGAGCGGGACGAGCTCCGTCGGGGCGTGAGCGCCTTCGTCGGCCGCGAGTGGACCTGGGACCGGACCGCCGCCGGGCTCCTCGCGGCGGCGAACGCCGGGTGAAGCCGGATGGGCAACACGCAGAGCCCTTGGTGCGAGAGGGGGGAGTCGAACCCCCACGCCCTTTCGGGCACCGGGACCTAAACCCGGCGCGTCTGCCGTTCCGCCACTCTCGCCCGACCAGGGTAGACGGTGATCGGCCACCCGAGGTGTTCCGCCTCTCGCGGACGCGGGTAGGAAGTCACTCGAGACGAGAGGAGGACCCATGCCCACCGCCACCGGATCGTTCGAGGTGAAGCACTGGAACGAGGCTCCCTACGAGGAGCGAGACGACGGCGCGAAGCTCACGCGCGCCGAGGTCGAGCAGTCGTTCAGCGGCGACATCGCCGGCGACGGTCTCGCGCAGTGGCTCATGTCCTACCGGAACGACGGGACCGCGCACTTCGTCGGTCTCCAGCGTGTCACCGGGTTGATCGGCGACCGGAAAGGCTCGTTCGTCCTGGAGACCGTAGGTGAGTTCGACGGCGCAGAGGCGCGTTGGACCGCCACCGTGATCGCGGGGTCGGGGACCGAGGACCTCAACGACCTCAGCGGCTCGGGCGCCTTCCGCGCCCCGCACGGCTCCACCGCCGAGTTCGAGCTCGAGTACGACCTGGGCTGACCCGGCTCAAGCCCGCTCCGGACCCGGTCGACCTTCCTGAGTAGGAACGGGAGGCGCCGTTGGGGCCCCGCCGACCTGACGCTTGGACGGAGCGATCCCTGCGATGATTGCGGGCGTGATCCGGAGGTCCGCACCCCTATTCGTGCTCGCCCTCCTCGCTGCCGCGTGCGGCTCGAGCCCCGCGCCGGTCGAACGCCCCGAGGTGCACGTCGAGGACGAGTCGCCCAACCTCGTCGTGGGGATCGACGAGGGGGACACGCTCGACCCGATCCTCCCGCTGCTGCCCGGAGGGGTGGACGTCGTCGCGATCCCGCTCCAGCGGTTCACGCAGCTGTGGGACGACCCGGGGCACCGCGGCTCCGACTTCCTGTTCGACACGCAGAACCCGATGGGTCAGCTGTCGCCGATGCTGATCGAGAGCGCCGAGTTCTCCCGCGGCGACGCGTGGTACGAGGTCTTCCTTCCGCTCCGCCCCAACGGGGCGACCGCGTGGGTGAACGAGCGGGAGGTCCACGTCCGGCCGATCGACCATCGCATCGAGGTCGACCTGTCCGACCGCATGCTGCGGTACTACGTCGACGACGAGGTGAAGGAGCGGTTCCAGGTCGGGATCGGCACCGACGCGACGCCGACGGGGAGGGGCGAGTTCTACGTCTGGGTGAAGGTCTACTACGCGAACCCGTATCAGGCGTACGGGATCGGGGCGCTCGGCCTGTCGGGGTTCTCGCCGGTGCTCTCCGAGTGGCCCGGCGGGGGACGCATGGCGATCCACGGCACCTCGAACCCCGGCGACCGCGGCCGACCGGTCTCCCATGGATGCATCCGCGTCTATAACGACGACCTGAAGAAGCTGCTCGACGTGCCGCTCGGGACCCCGGTCGAGATCCGCGCCTAGCCAGTCACGGGGCCGTCACCACTTCGCGCCGACCGACGCGGACAGGAACCTCATCAGCGGTTCGATCTGCTTGCAGCTCCGCACGAACGTCTTCACGAGGTCCGGGCCGGTCATCTGCGCGTCGGTCAGCTTCACCGACGACGTGAAGCTCTTTCGCTTGATGTCCTCGATCATCGGGTCGTCCGGGTCGAACCCACGAGGCGCGCGCTTCAGCGCGTCCTCGGCATGGTCGAGCTTCGCGCCCGCCTTCTTCCACTCGGCGGGCTTGGCCGAGATCCGCTCGCGGATCCCCTGGAGGTCGGCCGGCTCGGGCATCCACATCCCGCCGGCCACGAAGCAGCTCGCTGGCTCGAGGTGCAGGTAGTAGCCGGGCCCGTGCACGCCCTTGCCGCCGAACTGGAAATGCGCCCCGACGTGGGTCTTGTACGGGCTCTTGTCCTTCGAGAAGCGGACGTCGCGGTAGATCCGGAACATCGAGCCCCCCACCGGACGCGGGTCGGCGACCAGCTGGGTGCTGACCTTCCGGAGCTCGGGCCCCACGTCCGAGATGAATTGGAGGAACGGCTCCTTCACCGACTCCTCGTACCGGTCCTTGTTCTCGGCGAACCAGGCGCGGTCGTTGTGCTTCTTGAGGTCGCGGAGGAACGCGAACGTCTGCGCGTCGAAGTACCGCACGGGGGCCTCCTTCCGGTCGGTGCCCGTCCCCACCACTATCGCCGCGGGGCGGCGAGCCGTCGACCGCGCCGCGTCACCCCACGCTCACTCGACGACGAGCGCCGTCACCATCCCGTACATGCCCTGCGGCCCCTCCACGTGCGGAAGGATGTGGCAGTGGTACGCCCACACGCCGAGGTAGTCGGCGCGCACGAGCACGTCGAACCGCTGGCCCGGCGCCACCATCAGCGTGTCGGCCATGTACCGCTGCCGGGGGTCCAGGGCGAACCCGTCCTCGGCAACGACCTGGAAGTGGTATCCGTGCAGGTGCATCGGGTGGATCAGCGCCCCGTCGTTCGACAGGTGGATCAACACGCCGTCGCCGACATTCGCCGCGATCGGCTGGGTCGCGGGGAACTCCTTGCCGTTCAGCACGAAGCCCGTGGGGCCGTCGCCGAGGAACAGGGTGCTCTCGACGTCGACCCGTTCGCCGTAGAGCGAGCCCCAGTCGCCGCGAGGCGGCTCGACGATGAACGACCCGTAGAGGCCCTTGCCGACCTGTTCGGTCGAGTTGAAGTGCGAGTGGTACACGTACATCCCGGGCGGGTCCACGACGTCGAACTCGTACGTGAAGAACCCGCCGGGCGGGATCGGGTCCTGCGTGATGAAGGGGACGCCGTCCATGCCGTTCGGAAGGGTGACGCCGTGCAGGTGCATCGTCGTCGGCTGCGTCATCTC
>Ga0075430_100000230_pt1 | contig 38837 bp, 39 predicted proteins | sample RhiMetdeltSRZDD4_FD_75294 | JGI IMG/M metagenome (GOLD analysis project Ga0075430, IMG submission 75294) | Populus rhizosphere microbial communities from Tennessee, USA - Rhizosphere MetaG P. deltoides SRZDD4 | ecosystem: Host-associated > Plants > Roots > Rhizosphere > Soil | place: USA... | reverse complement strand
TCTCGCGCGAGGGCGCGGGCTCGGCCCGCGCCGGAGCGATGCCATCTCGCGCGAGGGCGCGGGCTCGGCCCGCGCCGGAGCGATGCCATCTCGCCCGTGAACGCACCAACGCCGCCCCCGAAGGGACGGCGCTGGCTGAGGGAGGAGAGATACTGCACACTGCCGGCGAGAATATGTGGCCGGCAGTCTCTCCCCGGCTCCGCTCTCTCCATAGCGGGCGGGGTGAAGCGTCAGTCGTTACTACTACGCGAGGGAGGCGACCCGCTCGACCACGGTACCGGCGCCATCCTGCACGTCGCGCCCGGTCGACTTGACCTGACGCACGGCCGAGCCGCGACGCTGGCGCAGCTCGCGCTCCACGCGCGTGCGGGTCTTCTTGACCTCGCGCACGGCGCGGTTGCGGGCGGTAGTGCCGCGACGCTCGAACTTCCTCAGGTTCGTCTGAACCTGCTTGCCGACCTTGCCGAGCTCCCGCTCCGCGCTATCGCGACCGGCCGTGTAGGGCTTCGCGGCCTCGATCACGGCGTCGCGGGCGATGAGGGCGGCGCCGACCGGAATCAGCACGGCGCGCTCGGCCTGGGCCTGCACGACCTTGGCGGTGTTCAGCTCGGCCCTGGCGCGGGTCTCGGCCGCCTTGCGGGCGGACTGGCTGCGCTTGGCGGCGTTGCGCCGGCGGGTGGCAGCGGCCTTCTGAGCGGTGGCCTTGCGCTGTGTCTGCGTCTGGGTAGCCATTGAGTATCTCCTTGATTGCGCCCCCCGGGGGCGAGCGCCTAATCTTATTAGATCTAACTTCGGTAGAAAGTGTACCACCGAACACACGTACGTAAACCTTCGTTCCCGGCCGGTTACAGACAGGCGTCGGATGCCTGGTCAGGACAACGAACGTCCCTGACCACCCCGTATAGCGACTACTCCGGGACGTTCAACTGGCCGGCTAGGCTGCAGCGAGCGTGTCCGGATCCGTGCGGTCGAGCCAGGCGTCGGGGCGCTCGAGCTCGGCGACCGTCGGCAGCATGGCGGGCGCGCGCCAGACGCGGTTGAGGCGCTCCATGCCCGCTCGCGCCACCACCGCGTCGCAGAAGCGCTTGCCGAGCTCGTACTGGCGCAGCTTCAGATCGAAGCCGAGCAGCCGCTCCAGCACGCGCTCGGGCGCGGAGCGGCTCTTGCGGCGCCGGTCCATCGCCTCGCGCAGCGCCTCGTGGCCGGGGATCGCCTCGGCGGCGATCACGTCCATCACGTGCTCCGAGTAGCCCTCCACCACGGCCATCGCAGCCTGGACCTCCTCCATCAGATCGCGCTGCTCGCGAGTCTGGACGAGCGCGGCGAGCCCGCCGTCGCGAAAGCGCTCGACGAGCGCGCGCGGATCCGGGAGTGAGGGCAGCCCGCCGGCCTCCCCGCGCTCGATCCGGACGTCCACCGTGGAGAGGTAGCGCTCGAGCAGCCCGCTCAGGTGCTCGCGCAGCCAGGGGACGCCCTGGAACTGGAACACGTGCGTGAGCTCGTGCGCGCAGATCCAGCGGCCGAAGGCCTCGGGGTCAACGTCGAGCTCGCGCACCGCCTTGCCAAGGTTGGGCGCCACGAAGAGCAGTCGCGGCGGCGTCTCGCCGCCGAGCAGCGACACGTCGTACTGGCCCAGCACCCGCTGCGACATGTAGCCCATGACGAGGCCGGCCTCGGCCGCGAGCGTGGCCGAGGCACCCGCGCGCAGCGCGCCCGCCAGGGGGCCGGCGAACGCGAGCCGGTCGTCGAGCCGCCCAGCCACGGGGTCGAGCATCCGCGCCAGGGAGTCGAGGTTCGCGCTCGACCAGTCCGAGCGCCCGATCGCCTCCGGCGGCGGGGGGTCCGACGCCAGCACCAGACCGGTGTAGCCGGCCACGTAGGGCTCCATCTCCGCGCAGCCCGCACGTACGTCGAAGCCCGGCTCGCCCGTGTCGCCGCCGCGCGCCGCGAGGCGCGCCACCTGCCGGGCGAGCGACCAGTCCACCATGTCGCCACACACGCTAGCGGCGGGGCGCTACAGGTCCGGCAGCCGCTGCTGCTGCTCGACCACCGCAGCGAACAGATCGCCGCGCTCGGCCACGCGCTCGATCACGTCGCTCGCACAGAACACGAGCGAGGCCGGGTCGTCGAGCTCGTCCCAGTCGAGCGGCGTGGATACCGTCGGGCGCTCCGCGCCTCGGAGCGAGTAGACGCACACCGTCGTCTTGTGCTCGTCGTTCTGGGACCAGTCGATCAGCACCCGGTCCCTGCGCAGCTCCTTGCGCTGCTGGGAGACGATCAGCTTCGGGTGCTGCGCCTCGAGATGCCGTGCGAGCGCCTGCGAGAGGCGCTTGGAGCCAGAGTCGTAGTCCACGTCCTCGACATTGAGCGGCACGTAGACCTGGAGCCCCTTCGAGCCGGAGGTCTTCGCGTAGCAGTCGAGGCCGAGCGCCGCGAGCGCCTCACGCAGGATCAAGGCGACCTCGCAGCACTCGGCGAGACCAGCTCCCGGACCCGGGTCGAGGTCGAAGGCCATCACGGTCGGGCGCTCGATCGGATCGTGCTCGGACAGCGACGGGTGTAGCTCGAGGTCGGCCAGGTTGGCCAGCCACACGAGCGTCGGCAGGTCGTCGCAGATGACGTAGAAGATCTTGCCCACACGCTCGCGCCGTACCCACTCCGGGGCGTGCGACGGGCAGTTCTTCTCGTAGAAGAAGGGCTCCTCGACGCCGTTCGGGTAGCGCTTGAGCGTGAGCGGACGGTCGCGGAGATGTGGCAGCAGTGCCTGCGAGACGCGCGTGTAGTAGTCGATCACCTCGCCCTTGGTGAAGCCCACCCGCGGGTAGAGGACCTTGTCGAGGTTGGAGAGCGAGAGCGTGCGGCCCTCGACGTCGACCTCGACCCGGCGCGCGGCCACCTACTTCTTGGCGGCGGACTTCTTGCGCGTCGACTTGGCGCCGTTCGAGCTGCGCGAGGAGGAGGACTTCTTGGGCGCGGGCGTCTTCGCCGCGGCGATCGATGCCTCGAGCGCCGCCATCAGGTCCGGCACCTTCTTCGGCTCCTCGGGCGGCGCCTCGATCTTGATGGTCTCGCCCTGCGCCTTGCGCTCGATCATCTCGAGCACCCGGTCGCGGTACTCGTCCCGGTACTTGTCGGGCTCGAACTCGGAGCTGAGCGAGTCGATCAGCTGCTTGGCCATCGTGAGCTCGCGCTCGCTCGTCTTGCCCTCGGCGCCGTCGGAGAGCTCGTCGAACGAGTCGGGGTCGATCACCTCGTCGGCGAACAGCATCGTCTCCATCGCGAGCACGCCGTCGCGCGGGCGGATCGCCACGAGGTTCTCCTTCGAGCGCAGCACCACGCGCGCGATCGCGACCTTGCCGGCGTCGTCCATCGCGTCGACCAGGAGGCGGTACGCCTTCCCGGCGCCCTTGTCCGGCGCCAGGTAGTAGGGGTGGTCGAAGAAGATCGGGTCGATCTCTTCGAGGTCCACGAAGTCCTCGATGTCGATCGTGCGCGACTTCTCGGGAGCGATCGAGTCGAGCTCGTCGGGCTCGATCGTCACGTAGCGCTCGGGGCCGATCTCGTAGCCCTTGACGATCTGGTCGTAGGGGACCTCCTCGCCCTCCGGATTGACCCGCATCTGGCGGATGCGCGCCCCGGACTCGGAGTCGATCTGGTGGAAGCGGACGGTCTTCTTCGAGACCGCGCTGTAGAGCTTCACCGGGATGTTGACCAGCCCGAAGCTGATCGCGCCGCTCCAGATCGCACGTGGCATGGGAACAAAGGTACCTTGCCGACCCCGGCTTACCCTTCCTCGCGGGTGCAATCTTGCGGGTCGACGTCCGGCCTGAGCCCCTTGAAGGAGGGCGCTCTGAGCGTTCCGCTGCGGGTCCATTCGCGGAACTCGACGGCCGCCACCAAGCTCGGCTCGACGAAGATCGTGCCCCGCGGCGGCTGGCGTCCCTCGAACGGGCTCGTGTCCCGCCGAAGCGGCTCGAGCTCTCGACCGAGCAGCGCAAGCGTCTGCTCGGTGAAGCCCGTGCCGACCTTGCCCGAATACACGAGCCGCCCCTCGTCCATTACGCCGATGGCGAGCGCCCCGAGCCTGCCGCCGCGCCCGCCCTCGCCGGGCGTCCAGCCGCCGATCACCACGTCCTGCATGCGCACGTTCTTGATCTTGGTCCACGCGCCGCCGCGCCGGCCGGGGTCGTAGGGGCTGTCGAGCTTCTTGGCCACGATGCCCTCGATGCCGAGCCGCTCGGTGGCCTCGAGCAGCGCCTTCCCCTCGCCGCGGTGGTACGCCGGCGTTCGCCAGGAGGGACCGTTCAGGTCCAGCTCGTCGAGCACGGCCCGCCGATCCTCGTAGGAGAGCGTCATCGTGGAGCGCCCGTCGAGGTAGAGCAGGTCGAACACCACGTACGTGGCCGGCGTGTCGCGCATGCGCCGCCTGACGGCCGAGTCCGAGGCCAGGTGCATGCGCGTCTGGAGCCGCTCGAAGCTGGGACGGCCCTCGTCGTCGAAGGCCACTACCTCCCCGTCGAGGATCAGCCGGCGCGCACCCAGCTCCCGGGCGAGCCCCCGCACCTCCGGATAGCGCGAGGAGAAGTCGGTGAAGTTCCGCCCCTGGAGGGCGAGATGTCCGTGGTCGTAGAACAGCACGGTGCGGATCCCGTCCCACTTGACCTCGAAGCCGTAGTCCTGCTCCCTACGCGGAAGCGTGCCGCTGCGCGCGAGCATCGGCGCCACCTGGTCGGGCATCGGCTCGTAGCCGGCGTCCTCGGGCGGGTCCATACGGTGGATGAGCCAATCCCTGTCGCGAGTCCGAAACAGCGCGTAGCGACCCTTCATGCGCTCGCCGTGGAAGGTGGCGATCACCTCGCCGTCGCGGAACTTCTCCGCCTCGAAGGTGCCCCGGTCCCAAACCGTCATCGTGCCGGCGCCGTACTCGCCCTTCGGGATTTCCCCCTCGAACTCGAGGTACTCGAGCGGGTGGTCCTCGGTGTGCACGGCGAGGCGGTTCTCGTCAGGGTGCGCCGGAACGCCGCGCGGCAGCGCCCACGACGCCAGCGCGCCGTCGTGCTCGAGCCGCAGGTCCCAGTGCAGGCGGCGGGCGTGGTGCTCCTGCACCACGAAGCGCGCCTCGCCCTCCGCGGCGGCGGCGGCTCCCTCCGGCTCGCGGGTCTTGGCGAAGTCGCGCTTGGCGCGGTAGCGGCCCAGCTGGTCTGGCATGGCCCGAATCTTGACGGAGCTCAGCCGGCGCCGAGCGGCGTCTCGTCGAGGTGCTCGCGCAGGTCGTCGATCGAGTGGAAGCACGTGGCCGCGCCGGCCTCGATCAGCTCCTGCTCTGAGAAGCCTCCCGTGAGTACGGCAATCGTGGGGATGCCGGCCCGCTCGGCCGCCCGGCAGTCCCAGGTCGAGTCGCCCACCATCACGGCCTCGCCCTCGCCCGCCTTTGCGATCGCGGCCTGAATCAGGTCGGGCTCGGGCTTGGTGGCCTCGACGTCGTCGGAAGTCGTCCAATCGTCCGCGAGGTCGCCGGCGTCGAGCAGGTCCAGGTAGTGGTCGACCTCGTCCTTCCTGGCCGAGCTCGCGAGCACGACGGCGTGGCCGCGCCGCTTCAGATCCTCGATCAGCTCCCGGGCACCATGCAGCGGCTCCACCTCGTCGATCATCTCCATGTAGAGCTCCTTCTCCGCCGAGCGGAGCCGCTCGCCCTTGTCGCGCTCGGTCGCCTCGCCGCAGAGCGCTCCCACGAGCTGGTCCCCGCCCATCCCGATCTGGCGGTGGATGCGCCAGACCGGCAGCAGCACCCCGTTCTGCCTGAAGGCTCGGTACCACGCCAGCGCATGCTGGTAGTTGGTGTCCACAAGGGTTCCGTCGACGTCGAGAATCGCTGCGGAAGGCATTGCACTAGTGCTTCCCGGGAATGCATGGGACATGCGTCCACGCCTCTCGGCACGCCTCCCCGACGTGCCCGCGGCTGACGACATCAATCGCGAGAGGCGCATAGAAGTGACCCAGCCCTGCGCACACGGCCGCCGTCCGTTGCTCGCCGCACTCGCGGCGGCGCTGGCGTGCGCCCTCGCGCTGGTGGCAGCGCCGGCCGCCTCGGCGGCACGGGCCTGCGATTCGGCGAACGCCACCCCGGCGAAGGCGGGAGAACGCAAGCTGGTGCGCGCCACGCTCTGCCTGCTGAACGCGCAGCGCGCCGGCGAGCAGCTCGCCCCGCTCCTGCTCGACCGCCGTCTCTCGCTCGCGGCGGACCGGCACACGGAGGACATGGTCAGCCGGCGCTACTTCTCTCACGAGTCGCTCGACGGCTCGAGCTTCCTCGACCGCATCCGGCGCAGCGGCTACCTCGACGACGCGCGCTCGTGGAGGGCCGGGGAGAACATCGCCTGGGGCACCGGATGGCGCTCCACCCCGCGCTCGATCGTGCGTGCCTGGATGGAGAGCTCCGGCCACCGCGCCAACATCCTCAGCTCGCAGTTCCGCCACATCGGCATCGGCGTGGCGCGCGGTGCGCCCGCCGGCGGCGTGGGCGGCCCGGCCGGCACCTACACCACTGACTTCGGCTCGCGCGGATAGGCCGGGCGCCGCCCCTCAGGCGGCGACCTTGGTCACGTCGTCGGCGAGCTCGCGCCTGCGCTCGACCGCTTCCGATGTGAGGTCGCGGTCGATCAGGTCGAGCACGGCCTCCTCGACCTTGCGCTGCACGTCCGGCCAGTCGGCGCCCTCCTCGGCCAGCTCCGGCATGGCGCCGCTGATGGTGAGGCCGCCGTCGAAACGGTCGAACAGGCGCGGATCGATGTAGGAGGCCCGGCAGACCGCAGGCGTGTTGCCGAGGTACTCGGCCACCTCCTTCACCGCGCGCGTCTTGGCGCGCTTGCGCCCGCTCTTGGTGCCGGGGGCCATGCCGGACACGGCGAGGGCGACGGCCGCCAGCACGGTGCCGCTCCAGGTCCGGAAGTCCTTCGCGCTGTAATCGCCGCCGGCGGCGTCCTTCACGTAGTCGTTGATGTCGCCGGACTTGATGTCTTTCCAGCGCCGGCCCTCCTTGTAGGCGAGCAGGTCGTCACCGCCGCCGCGGCGGCGCTTCAGCGTCTCGACGATCCGCGCGACCTCGGGATCCCCGATCGCCTGCACGCGGCGCTGGCCACCCTTGGCCTCGTAGTCGAAGGTGATCACGTCGCCCTCGATGGTCACGTGGCGCCGCTTCATCGTCGCGACCCCGTAGGTGTCGTTCTCCTCGGCGTAGTCCTCGGAGCCGATGCGGAAGAAGCCGCGGTCGAGCAGCCGGGTGGCCACCGCCAGGGTCTTCGCGCGCGGCATCCCTTCGAGCTGCAGATCCCGCTCGACACGGCGGCGCAGGCGGGGCAGGGCGCGGGCGAAGTCCTCCATCTCCTCGAACTTCTCCCGGTCGCGGCGCTTGCGCCAGTCGTCGTGGTAGCGGTACTGCTTGCGGCCCGCGGCGTCGGTCCCGGTGGCCTGGATGTGGCCGTTCGGGTGGGGGGAGATCCAGACGTCCTCCCAGGCGGGCGGGATGGCGAGCCTGGCGATCCGATCGCGCTCACTCTGAGCGCTGATGCGCTTCCCGTCGTCGCTCAGGTACTCGAAGCCCTTGCCCCGCCGGCGGCGGCGGATGCCGGGCCCCGAGCAGTCGGCGCGTCGCAATCTCGCCATGCGAGCCCCGGTGCCCGTTGGGGGCATGGTCGTAAACGCAGGCTGGCGCACAGCGGCTCAGGCCCTCGCGCGCAGGCGGTCGAGCAGCTCGTCGCTGCGCGCCGCATAGACGGTCGAGCGCATCTCCAGGTCGAGGGCGTCGCCGCCCGGGAGCGCGACCGCGCCGCCCGCCTCGCGCACGATGAGCTGGCCGGCCGCGACGTCGACCGAGCGCACGGCGCGGAGCGACATCATCGCGTCGAGACGCCCGTCGGCAACCAAGCAGAGGGACGTGGCCACGGCGCCGAGCACGCGCAGGCGCCGGGCCTCCAGCGACAGAACCGCCTCGGCCGCGGCGGCCACCAACTCGGGGCGAGCCGTCTCGAGGCCGAGCACCTCGAGCGTGCCCCCCGGGTCGGGGGGCGAGAGCCGCCTGCCGTCGCGGAAGGCCCCCTGGCCGCGCAGGGCCCACCACTCTACGCCCGAGTCGAGCTCGGTCACGAGCCCCAGGTGCACGTCGTCCATCCGGTCGCCCGACGCAACGGCGATCGACACGCACGCGAAGGGCAGGCCGCGCTTGGCGTTGAGCGAGCCGTCGACCGGGTCGATCACCAAGCGGGTCGGCCCACCGCCGCCGAGGCTCACCTCGCCGCGCTCCTCGGACACGGCGGTGAGCGGCGCGTCGAGCCGCTCCAGCTCTGCGAACACCGCGTCCTCGGCGGCCAGATCGACCGCCAGGGTGGTGTCGCCGCCCTCGCCGCGACCCTGGGGCTCGGCGCGCTCGGCGGCGCTCGCGAAGCCCAGCACGGCCTCGCGCGCCGCCCCCGCAGCGCGGCGGCAGACCGCCAGCCAGTCGATCTCGGAGCCCCGTCCCACCGGCGTATCCTAGGCACGGATGCCCGAACTCCTCGACGGCCTCAACGCGGAGCAGCGCGCCGCCGTCACGCATCCCGGCGGCCCGCTGGTCGTGGTGGCGGGGGCGGGAACGGGCAAGACCACCGTGCTCACGCGGCGCTTCGCCTGGCTCGTCGAGCAGGGCACGCCCGCCGAGGCGATCCTCGCCCTCACCTTCTCCTCGTTCGCGGCCAGGGAGATGCGCGAGCGGCTCGAGGTGCTGCTCGAGTCGCCCTACGAGGAGCTCCACGTGGCGACCTTCCACTCGTTCTGCACCCGCCTGCTGCAGGACGAGGCGCTCGAGGCAGGCGTGGACCCGTTCCTCTCGCCCGTCACTCCGGCCGACCGGCTGGCGCTGCTGCTCGAGCGAATCGACGACCTCTCGCTGCGCCAGCACGAGATCCGCGGCAACCCCGCCCCGCTGCTGGCGAGCTTCGTCGCGCGCATCGACCGCCTGAAGGACGAGATGATCGGTGCGGCCGACTACCGCCGCTACGCCGAGCGGCTGGTTACCGAGGCAAGCGGAGACGCCGCTCGGGCACGCGCGGCGCGCGAGCTGGAGTTCGCGCGCCTTTTCGCGGACCACGACCGTCTGCTCGCCGAGCGCGGCGCGCTCGACTTCGGCGACCTGATCGTGCGCGCGTTCCGCCTGCTGCACGAGCACCCGCACGTGCGCGAGCGGGTGGCGGGCCGCTGGCGCCATGTGCTCGTGGACGAGTACCAGGACACGAACTTCGCCCAGGGGATGCTCCTGCGCCTGCTCGTGGACGCACACCGGCAGGTCACGGTGGTTGGCGACGACGACCAGTCGATCTACCGCTTCCGCGGCGCGTCGCAGAAGAATCTCCTCGACTTCCGCGATGAGCTGCCCGAGGCCGAGCTCGTGACGCTCGAGCGCAACTACCGCTCGGGTCGTCGCATCCTTGCCGCCGCCCGCGCGGTCGTCGAGCCCGTGCCGGAGCGGATCCCCAAGAAGCTCAAGGGAGCCAGCGGCGGTCGCGTGCGCTTCTGGCGCTGCCAGTCCGAGCGGGCCCAGGCGCAGGCCGTGGCCGCCGAGGCGGAGAAGCTCGTGGCGGGCGGCGCCCAGCCGGACCGCATCTGCGTTCTCGTGCGCTCGGTGGGGAGCGAGGGAGGCACGGTGGCGTCCGCCCTCGAGGAGCGTGCGGTGCCGGCCCGCGAGTGCGGCGCGGCCGCCTACTTCCAGCGCGCCGAGGTGCGCGACGTGCTCGCGTGGCTGCGCGCGCTCGCCGACCCGGGCGACTCCGGCGCCGTGGTGCGCGCGCTCTCGCGGCCGCCGGTCGAGCTGCGCTCGGTCGACGTCGCGCGGCTCACGCAGCTTGCACGCCGGCGCAAGCTCGACATGCCGAGCGCCGTGGGGGCGGCGCTCGAGGGTCCGCAGCTCTCCGAGGAGGGCCGCGACCGCGCCCGGGTCTTCCTCCGTCTCTACCGCTCGGCCTCGGGCGCGTTCGAGGACCGGCGTCCCGACGCCTTCGTGCTGCGCCTGATCGAGCGCATCGGGCTGCGCCGCCAGCAGGTCTTCGCCACCCAGGCGGACACTGTCGAGCGCCTGCGCAACATCGCCAAGCTGTCCGAGCTCGCCGGCTCCTACATGCGCCGCGAGCCGCAGGCCACCGCGCGCGACTTCACCCGCTACCTGGCCGCTGTGGCGGAGTCCGGGCTGCGCGAGGAGGAGGCCGTCGGGGTGCCCGCCGCGCCCGCCGTCCAGGTGATGACGATGCACGCTTCCAAGGGCCTCGAGTTCGACCACGTGTTTGTGCTCGGCCTGTCGGCCGGCCGCATGCCCGGCCCCTTCCGCCCGCAGGCCGACGGCGTGCCAGACGAGCTCCTGCGCGAGCGCGTGGCGCCCAGCGCGGCGGGCCGCGAGCTGCACGAGGCCGAGATGCGGCGCCTGCTGCACGTAGCCATGACGCGGGCGCGCAAGGGACTCGTGCTCGCCTGGGCGGAGGGCGGCCAGCCCGGCGCCACGCCGCGGCCCTCCCCCTTCTACGAGGAGGCTCTGGCGGCGCTCGGTATCGAGGAGGAGCTCTTCGAGGAGGAGCTCTTCGGACCCGCCGAGGGGCTCCACTCGACGTTCCGGATCATGCGCGACGAGCTGCTCGACACGGTCGCGCGCGTGGGCGGGCGGCTCGGCGAGATGCGTCTCGACACCTACCTCGACGTGGACCAGGCCGTGTCGCGCTACCTCGAGCTGATCAAGGTGGCCGCGCTGATCGAGCGCGCGAAGGAGGGCCAGGACCTCGACAGGGCGCTCTCCGAGGTCAATGAGATCCTCGTGCAGTGCGCCACCGCCGAGCAGCGCGAGATCCTCATGCAGTCCGCGCTCGACGGCTGGCTGCGCGACAGCGAGCGCGACCCGGCCACCCGCCCGGCGGCGGCCCAGAACGGCTCCGAGCCCTCGCTCGACCCGTTCATCCCGCGCCGCGGCCGCGGGCTGATGCTCTCGGCGAGCGACATCGACACGTACCGGATCTGCCCGCTCAAGTACAAGTTCGCGCGCGTTTTCCGGATCCCGCAGGAGCCCACGATCCACCAGCGCTTCGGGATCGTCGTGCACCAGGTGCTGGAGCGCTTTCACCGCGAGGGCGACGTCTCGCTGGCCGGCCTGATGGAGCTCTTCGAGGCCTCCTGGCGGCGCTCCGGGCTGGGTGACTCCGACGACGAGCGGCAGTTCCGCGAGCGGGCGGTTGAGGCGCTCGGGCGCTACTGGCGCCAGGACCGCGCCTCGGACGCCGAGCCGGTGTGGATCGAGCGCTCGTTCGCGTTCAGGCTCGGGCCGCACCTGCTGCGCGGGCGCGTGGATCGCGTGGACCGCCGGCCCGACGGCACCTACGAGCTGATCGACTACAAGACCGGCAAGGCCAAGAGCGAGGCGGACCTGCGCGAGGACGTGCAGCTCTCGCTCTACCAGATGGGCGCACGCGAGTCCTGGCGGCTCGAGACCTCGGCCCAGAGCTACCTCTACGTGCTCACGGGGGAGCGCGTGCCGGTCGAGCACTCGGAGGAGGAGCTCGATCGCGTGCGCGCGACCGTGACCGACATCGCCGGCGGCATCCTCAAGCAGGACTTCGAGCCCACGCCCTCACCCGAGGTGTGCAGCTTCTGCGACTACCGGATCATCTGCCCGGCCGCCGAGAAGTGAGCTGAGCGCCCGCTACTAGAGCACGTCGCGACGATCGTCGCGGACCACCGGGCGCTCGACCACTTCCGCGCGGCGTTCGCGCGCCGAGACCATCAGGAAGAGGCCGATCACGAGGCCGACCACGCCGGCAACCATGAGGATCACCCCAACGGTCTGGATATCGACGCCGGCGACCGTCGCGGTGACCGCGTACTTCAGGATCGCACCCACGGCGATGAGAAAAATCGACATTCCGATGGTCATATGGAGGTTCGTGCCCACCCGGGGCGAGCCGCAAACTCGTACAGGCGTCTAGCGCTCGGCCGAGCCGCCCGGGCCTTCGGGCCCGCGCTGGCGCAGGAAGCGCTGGAAATCGCGGGCGATCGTGTCGGCCGAGGGCAGCGAGCCCTCGTCGGGCGGGTTCTCCGCCTGCACCTCGTCGGCCGCGCTCTCGAGGCGCTCCACGAACGCCTTGACCTCCGGGTCGCTCGCCACCGCCGCGCTCACCTGGCGCTCGTAGTCCTCGGCCGCCGACTCGAGCTCGCCGGCGTCGACCGCCACCCCGGCAGCGCCCTCGAACGCGCGCACGAGCGCCAGCGCGACCTTCGGATTGGGCGACGCGGCGACGTAGTGGGGCACCGACGCCCAGAGGCTGGCGGTGGCAACGCCGGCGTCCGCGAGGGCGTGGTGAAGCACGCCTACGATCCCGGTCGGCCCCTCGTAGTTCGGCCGGTCGAGGCCGAGCCGCTCGACCATGCCGTCCGACCCGATGCCGGTGATCGACACCGGCCGGCTGTGCGGAACGTCGGCCAGCAGCGCGCCGAGCGTGACGACCATCCCCACCTCGAGCTCGGTCGCGGCCTGGAGCACGGTGTCGGTGAAGCGGCGCCAGCGCAGCGAGGGCTCCACCCCCTCGAGCATCACCAGATCGCGGTCCGCGCCCGGCACGGAGGCGGCCGAGATGGAGTTCTCAGGCCAGTCGATCTCGCGCGTCTGGCCCTCTGCGAGGCGAACGGTCGGCCGCACCGCGGTGAAGTCGTAGTACTCCTCGGGATCGATCTGGCCGATCTGGTCGGCATCGAACGAGCCGCGGATGAACGAGACGGCAGCCGAGGCGGCCTCACCGGCATCGTTCCAGCCCCTGAACGAGCACACCATCACGGGCGCTCTGAGGCCGGGACGCTCTGTCCAGATCAGGTCCGTCACTGCGTGCAACGGTAGCCCACCACGGGTTCGAGGGCGTCCGGTTGGCCGATCAGGATTGAGCTCGATGGCCATCGCCGAGCTCAGGGACGGCGGCGAGATCGAGGGGGTGTTCGCCTGCACCCGCAAGGATCGCCTGACCGCAAAGAACGGGTCTCCGTACCTGGCTGTCGAGCTGCGCGACCGCACCGGGGCAATCCCGGGACGGGCCTTCCGCGACGCGGACTTCCTCGCCGGTCAGTTCGAGCGCGGCGACCTGGTGTCCGTGCGCGGCCGAGTGGAGCGCTTCCGCGACCAGCTCCAGGTCGAGCTGCAGGCGATCCGTCGCTCCGAGGAGAGCCCCGACCCGGCGGAGTTCCTGCCGGTCGCCTATCGCGACCTCGACGAGCTCGACGGCTTCCTCGAGCACCTCGCTCGGGAGGTGCACGACCCGCACCTGCGCGTGCTGCTGGACGCGTTTCTCGGGGATCAGCGCTTCCGCTCCGAGCTCCGCCGCGCGCCGTGCACGCGCGCGGGCCATCACTCCTACCTCGGTGGCCTGCTCGAGCACACGGTGGCCGTAGCGACGCTGGGCCTCGAGGCCTGCACGCTCCACCCACGGCTCGACTCCGACCTGCTCCTGTGCGCGGCGATCCTCCACGACGTGGGCAAGACGCGTGAGTTCACGCTCGGCGCGGAGATCGCGCTGAGCGAGGCCGGCGCCCTGGTCGGCCACCTGGTGCTCGGCCAGCAGCTCGTGGCCGAGCGGGCGCGCCGGCTGAGCGGGTTCCCGGAGGGCAGGCTGCTCGCCCTCTCGCATTGCATCGCCGGCCACCACGGCCCCGACGCCCTCCCCGGCAGGCGCTTCCGCTCGGCCGAGGCGCTCGCCCTCTACCGCCTGAACGCGCTCGACGCGGGCGTGAAGGGCGCGCTCGAGCACGGGCTGCAGCCCGAGCGCGGATAGGCCCGCCTGGCCATTCCCTGGACAAATAGGCCATAGGCCGTCGGACACGGTTGCGCTCGGCGGTCCCCCCGCCGAACCGAATCGGACGTGTCCGAGAACGCGACGACCGCCAGTGCGGCCACAACGGAGGCCGTAGAGGAGCTGCTGCGCCAGCTCGTGGATGCCCGCTTCGTGCTCACCGATCGGGACGGCGCCGTGACGCGCTGGAGCCGCCCGGCCGAGGAGCTGTTCGGCTGGGCCGGTGGCCGCATGCTCGGCCGCCAGCTGAGGGAGACGCTCCAGCTCGGCGGCGAGCTGCCGCCGCGCGGCGGGCTCCTCACCACCACCGCACGGCGCAAGGACGGCGGCGAGGTCGAGGTCGCGCTCACGCTGGTGCCGGTCGGGATGAGCCAGAGCCTCGAGTTCAACGGCTTCCTGGAGGCGCTCGAGATCGCGGCGCCGCGCGGCAACGCGATGCAGCAGCTCCAGCAGAGCCACCGCACCGTGGTCGACTGGATCCACGCCGCCATCCGCGGCGAGGCGCACCTCGAGGAGGACGACCTCGCGGCCGGCACGATCGTGGCCTTCCGGCCGCTCGTGGAGCCGCCCGGGGGCATGACGCCGAGCGGCTACGAGGAGCTTCCCCACGACGAGGCCGCGGGCAGCGCTTCCGCCCCCGGGGTGGTCGAGACCGCGGGCGACGAGGCCGCCGCCCGCGTCGCGCGGCTGGGATCCGAGCTCGAGGAGACCCGTCGGGTGCTCGACGAGATGCGCTCGCAGCTCGAGGCCCTGCGGGACGAGCGCGAGGGCACGCGGCGCAACGTGGACGAGACGCGCTCGCTCGTGGAGAACCTCCAGCGCGACCTGGGCGGAACGCCCAAGGCCCAGGAGCGCCTCCGGGCGCAGCTCGAGGAGACGCGCGCGGCGGTGGGCGAGCTCAAGGCCACGCGGGCGAAGGTCGATGCGCTCGGGCTCGAGCTCGAGAAGGAGAAGAGCTCGGGCAAGGAGCGCCGACGGCTCGAGGCCGAGCAGCGCGAACTGCGCGCCCAGCTCGAGGCGCTCGAGGACGCCGTCGCGGCGGGGCGCGAGCGCACGGACGAGGAGCGCGAGCTGGCCGCCGCGCTCGAGCGCATGGCGGCGCGCGTCGAGGCGCTCGACCAGGCGAGCCAGGGACCCGACCCGCGCGTGATGGCGAAGCTCGAGAAGCTGCGGGCGAAGGTCGCGTCGCTTCAGGAGGACAAGGGGGCCGGCGAGCGCGCCGAGCTCGACGCGGAGCTCGCGCAGACCCGGGCGCGGGTCGAGACACTCGAAGCCGCGCTGGCCGACGCGGCCGGAAAGGGACCTGCGCTCGAGGCGAGCCTCGAGCAGACGCGGGCGCAGCTCGCGGAGCTGGCGAGCGGGCTGGCGGCCGAGGGCAGCGCTCGCGAAGAGCTTGGACGGGCGGGGGCCGACCGAGACGAGCAGCTGCGCGCCGAGATGGCAGAGGCGCGCAGCGCGCTCGATCGGCACGAGCGCCTCGTCGAGGAGCTCGAGGCCACGCGCTCGAAGGTCGAGGCGCTGGCGAGCGAGCGGATCGAGGAGGGGCGCGAGCTTCACGGCGACCTGGCCGAGACGCACGCGAAGCTCGAGACGCTCGAGAGGGCACTGGAGGACGAGCGCGAGCGCGGCGGCGAGGCGCGCGCGCTGCTCGGGGACCTCAGGACGGAGCTCGCCGAGGTGCACGCGGCAGCGGCGCGTGCGGAGGCCGAGCGCCCCGCTCACGCGGACGCCGCGGCCGGCGAGGGAGCGGTCGAGGCCGCGGCCGCCGCGCAGGAGGCGCTGACCGCGATCGAGCGCCTGACGGGACGCGCGGAGCAGGCCGCCGACGCCGCCCGGAGCCACTCGTCACGCGCGTACGACGCCTCCGGAGCCGCCGAGGCGCGCGCCAGCCGGGCCGAGGAGGCCGCCGGCGCCGCCGAGGCGCAGGCCAAGCGTGCCGCCGAGAGCATCGCCGGCGTGGAGGAGCGCGCGACGCAGGCGGGCGAGGCGCTGAAGGAGGTCGAGGCCCAGGTGGCGAGCGCCCGCGAGAGCGCCGAGGCGGTAACGGCGCGCGCGGACCGCGCCGACGAGTCGCTCCGGACGATGGAGTCACACGCGACCAGGGCGCGCGAGATCGTGAGCGCCGTCGAGGCGCATGCCAACAGGGCGGGCGAGGCGGTCTCGGCCGCAGAGGCGCATGCCAGCCTCATCCAGGGAGCGGTCGGCGCGGTGGAGGCGCACGCGGCCCGCGCGGTGGAGGCAGCGACCGCGACAGAGAGCAGCGCGGAGCGGGTGAGCCAGGCGGCGCGCGAGCAGCGCGACGACACCACCCGCGCGGAGGCGGCCGCCGGCCGCGCCGAGGCGCTGGTGGCCCGCGGCGACGAGCTTGCTGCGCAGCTCTCAGGCGAGGCCGCTCGGGTGGTCCAGGCCGCCGCCGACGCCGAGCGGCAGGTGGCGCGCGCCGCCGAGACCGCGAGTGCTGCCGAGCGGGGTGCTGAGCGCGCCGAGGAGGCCGCGGGTCACGCCCAGGCGGCCGCGGAGCGGGGCGCGCAGACATCGGTCGAGCTCGAGAGCCAGGTAGTGCGCGTGGAGGAGAGCGCCGCCGGGGTGGCGGGCCACGCCGATCGCGCCGAGCGCGCCGTGAGCGCCGCCGAGGGACATTGCGACCGCGCGTCCGAGGTGGCCCGGGAGCTCGCGGAGGCGGCAGCCGCCGCCGAGCGCGGAGCCGAGCGCGCCCGCGAAGCCGCCGAGGACGCCGAGCGTGCCGCTGTGCACGCGCGCGAGGCCGCCGAGCATGCCGTGCACGGGGCCTATCACCCTCCCGACCGGCCGCTCGCGCCCTACGAGACCGCGGCTCCAGCACAGCCGGTCCCGGCTCCCCCGGTCGCGAACGGCGCCGCGCCCGCCGAGGCGACAGCCCAGGCGCAGGCGCCGGCGGCCCAGGATCCGCACCGGCCGCTGTTCGGCAACCGCGACACGGGCCCCAAGCGCGAGCCGCGCCCGGGCTTCGACGACGTGAAGGAGCCGCGCGCCACCTTCGCCCTCGACGGTCACTTCATGGACTTGAACCAGGGCTTCACCGACCTCGTGGGCTACACCGAGGCCGAGTTCCAGCAGGCGGTGTGGCCGCCGGTGATGGACCGCCCCAACCTGCCGAAGCATCGCGAGCAGATCAAGGACCTGCTGGCGGGGAAGATCGAGGTGGCCGAGGTGAATACCGCCTACGTCCACGCGCAGGGCCTGCTGGTGCCGCTCGAGGGTCGTATCACGCTCGAGCGCGAGAACGGCGAGCCAAGCCACTTCCTGATCGTCGCGAAGGCGGGATAGCCTCCGCTACCTCGGGGCTCGGGGCTAGGCGCCGGGCGCGCGGTATCGGACCTGGTCGGCCTTGCGCAGCGCGTCGATCGTCTCGTCGACGGTGAAGAGAACCGTCGTTTCGATCGAACTGAGCGCGCCGCCCCCACCGATCGCCAGCGCTACCGCCGCCATGGACACGTTGTCCGGGGCCTCCCACAGGGTGTAGCCGTCGTGCGTGCCGAAGGCGTACCAGAACCCTTGGAGCGTCCCACCGACCGACTCGATGTACGACTGGGCGGCCTGTCGGCGATCCTCCGGGTTAGCGATCAGCCTGGCCCAAGTCTCGGGTGTATAGCTGAACCTCGATAGATAGAGCGGCATCGTCCCTCTCCTGTTCGCCGGCCCGGCTCGGTAATTCGCCACTCTGGCATAGCCAGTTCGCCGTTAGTCTCCCGGCCAGTGGTCTCCGACGAGGGCATCCTCCACTGGTTCGAGCGGCTGCGTGAGGAGGTCCCCGGGCTGGAGCCGATCGACGCGCACACGCACATCGGCTCGAACGACCCGGACGGCTACCGCTGCGGGCCCGGCGAGCTGATCGCCTCGCTCGAGCACATCGACGGCCGGGCGATCGTCTTCCCGATGCACGAGCCGGACGGCTACTCCACCGCCAACGACATGGTCGTGGACGCCGCGGCGGCCTCGGGCGGCCGCCTGCACGCGTTCCTGCGGCTCGACCCCGCCGCCGATCCGCTCGCCGAGGCGGAGCGCGCGCTCGGCCGCGGCGCGTGCGGCATCAAGCTGCACCCGCGCGCCGAGCGCTTCACCCTCGACCATCCCGGGCTCGCGGACGTGTTCGCGCTGGCGGACGAGCGCCGGCTGCCGGTGCTCTGCCACGCCGGCCGCGGCATCCCCGCTCTCGGCCGCCACGCGGTGGAGGCCTGCGAGCACCATCCCGGGATGCGCCTGATCCTGGCCCACGCCGGGATCTCCGACCTGGCCTGGATCTGGCGCTTGGCGCCGGACCTCCCCAACCTCCTGTTCGACACGGCCTGGTGGTCGCCGAGCGACCTGCAGGCCCTGTTCGCGCTAGTCGCGCCCGGCCAGATCCTGATGGCCAGCGACGCCCCGTACGGCACGCCGGCGTGGGGCGCCACGATGACGCTGCGGCACGCGCTCCAGATCGGGTTGGAGGCGGACCAGGTGCGCGGGGTCATGGGCGGCCAGGCCGCCCGGCTGATCGCCGGCGAGGAGCTGCTCGACCTCGGCCCCACCCCGGGCCCGGATCGGATCCCGCGGGACCCCCTGCTCGACCGCGTGCACTCCTGCCTGCTGGCTGCCCTCGGGCAGATGTTCAACGGCGTGGAGCCCACCGAGTCGCTCGCCCTGGCCACGCTCGCCTGCGAGGTGGGCGACGAGGATCCGCGCGCCGAGGTCTGCCGCTCCGTCCTCGGCTTGATCGAGGAGCGCAGCGGCTACATGCCGCCGCCCGGCGGCGACGGCCGGCCCGATCGCTTCGCGCCCGGGCTCCACTTCATCGTCGTCGCCGCCGGCCTCGTCCGCACCCCTGACGTGCCCATGCCCCCTCCGCCGGTCTCCGCGGACGTCGACGAGCGGTTTCGCGGCGATCGGTCCGGGTAGCTCAGTGGAAAGGGCTGTCGGAGCCGCAGGGCGGACTCCCGGGGACATCAGGCGGAGACGGCCAGCCCTCTATTCCTCGAGGACGAAAACCTCGAACGCCATCGGCGGGTGGAAGACCACCTGGCTGTGATAGGTCACGACCCGCCGGCCCATGATCTCCTCGACGGCGGACGTGAAGCGATCGGCCACCTCCTCCTGGAAGGTGAGCCGGACCTCGCGCACGAGCTTTTCCTTGCCGTTGCCCACGAGCGTCTGCTCGACCGTGGTGAGGATGTCCTCGAGCACGCAGAACACGTAGTTGTCGACCAGGTAGGTCTTCGCCTTGGTCGGGCCGCGCCCGTAGCACTCGGCGAAGATCTGCACGATCGCGTTCGAGATCGCGGCCGCCCGCTCGCCGCTCTGCACGATCTCGCTCACGCGACCTCCCGCAGCGCCTCGATCTCGCGTCGCGCGGCCAGGCGCTGGAGTGCGCGAGCTTCGAGCTGGCGCACGCGCTCGGCGGAGATACCGAGCTGGCGCCCGGTCTCGCGCAGCGGCTTGGGCTCCTCGCCGTCGATCCCGTAGCGCAGGCGGATCACCGTGCGCTCCTGCTCGGGAAGGTCCTCGACGGTGCGCCGCAGGAGCGCCTCGCTGAGGCTGAGCTCGACCTCCTCGTCGACGGCGGGAGCGTCGCCCTCGAGCAGGTCGCCGAACACGGCCATGCCCTCCTCGCCCACCGGCCGGTCGAGGCTCGTGACCGTCCGCGCGGCGTCGCGCACCTCCTCCACCTGCTCGAGCGGCAGCTCCGCGGCGGCGGCGATCTCCGCATCCGTGGGGTCGCGCCCGAGCTTCGCGCTCAGCGCCCGCTCGGAGCGCACGATCTTGCGCTCGCGCTGGCCGATATGGACCGGGATGCGGATCGTGCGCGCCTTGTTGGCCAGGCCGCGCTGGATCGCTTGGCGCACCCAGAAGGTCGCGTAGGTGGAGAACTTGTAGCCCTTGCGCCAGTCGAACTTCTCGGCCGCCCGGATCAGCCCGAAGATCCCCTCCTGGATAAGGTCGAGCAGTGACAACTCCTGACCCTGGTACTTCTTCGCGATCGACACGACCAGCCGCAAGTTGGAGTTGATCATGCGTTCCTTGGCGTCGAGGTCGCCGGCCTCGATCCGCTTTGCCAGCTCGACCTCCTCCGCCGCGGTCAGGAGCGGATAGCGGCGGATCTCGTTCAGGAACAGCTGGAGCGCATCGGTGGTGGCGCTGGCGAGCTCCCCGTTGCGGAAGCTGGTGGGCTCGACGTCGCTTCGCCCGCAGTCGTCGGAGAGCTCGATGCCCTGCCGCTCGAGATGGGCCTCGAGGGCGTCGACATCGTCGTCGAGCAGCTCGAGGGTCTGCACCAGCTCGTCGAGCTCCGACAGGTTGAGGCAGCCACGCTCCTCGCCGCGACGGACCATGGCGGCGACCTCGGGGCGGCCGGTGAGGTCGGCGGGCGACTCCACATGGCCCATGCTACGCGGCGCGCGAGGCTGCGGCTACCCGACCGAGGTGGCGTCGTCGACCATGTCGAGCCGCTCCTCGAGGCGCGTGATCGCGAATACGCGCTGCACCGGATCCGGGCCGCGCACGATCACCACGCGGCGGCCCGCCTCTCGTCCTCGCTCGTCAGCCGTGACGAGGCAGCGGAGGCCGGTCGAGTCCAGGAACGTCAGCTTCGAGAGGTCGAGGACCAGGACCGGCGGTCCAGAGGCCTCGACGCGCCGCAACTCCTCCTGGACCTTGCCCACCGTCGATAGGTCGAGCTCCCCCTTCAAGGCCAGGTGGATGAGTCCGTCGCGCTCCTCGGTCTGAACGTCGAGGATCTCCACTGGCCGCAAACCTAGCGAAGACCGGCCTTTGCGGCGACTTGCCACGCGAACGGCAGCCGGTCGCCGCGAGGCGGAGCGGCCTGGACGACATCGCGGGGCATACTACGACCCGTGTCAGCTCAAGCCCTCGAGGAACTCAGCCCCCTCACGGCCAACCCGGCGGCGGGCGCGATCCTTTGCGACGTGGACGGCGTGCTTGCGCCGATCGTGGCGCGCCCGGAGGACGCCCACGTGCGCGAGGAGACCTCCGTGCTGCTCGGCCGCCTGGCCCGCCGTTATGCCTGCGTGGCGTGCATCTCGGGCCGCTCGGTGGCCGACGTGCGGCGCCTGGTGGGGGTTGGCGGCATCGCCTACGCGGGCTCGCACGGCGCGGAGGTGCTCGAGCCCGGCTCCTCGCGGCCGCGCACGATCCCGGCGTTCAAGAGCTGGGAGAAGCGCGTGCGGCGCTTCGCCACCCAGCACGACACGCGGGAGCTGCGGCTGGTGCGCGTGCGGATGGAGGACAAGGGCCCGATCACCGCCTTCCACTGGCGCGGCGCGCCTGACGAGGACGCCGCCCGCACACACCTCGAGGGCCTGGCACAGGAGGCCGAGACGGCGGGCTTCTCCACCCATTGGGGTCGCAAGGTGCTGGAGGTGCGGCCGCCGGTGCCGATCGACAAGGGCCAGGCCGTGCGCGACCTGGTGGAGGGCGCCGGTGCACGGGTGGCGCTCTACGCCGGCGACGACGTGACCGACCTCGACGCCTTCGACGCTCTCGACGCCCTCGAGGACGAGGGCCGCATCGACACCGCCGTGCGAGTGGGCGTGAGCTCGGACGAGGGGCCGCCTGGGATCGTCGAGCGGGCGGACCTGGTCGTGGACGGCGTGCACGGGTTCGCCCGGGTGCTGACGGCGCTCGCCGACGCCCCCGCCCCCGCGTGAGGTTCCGCGACTTCCTTCGCGTGGCCGTGCTCCTGTTCGGCGGAGCCGCCACGGCGATGGCGGTGGTGTCGGTCGTGGGAGCGGCGGACGAGGACACCAACACACTCGTGTACGTCGCGGCCGTGTGGTGGTGCCTCGCCGCGCTGGCGGGGCTCTGGCTCGGGAGGCGTCTGCGCGCCACGCCCGGGATCGCCGGCCTGCTCGCCGAGGCGCGCAGCACCAACGCGCTGCCCGAGCTCGAGCCGGGCGCCGTGATGTTCAACCGGCTCTGGCCGCTCGGCGTGCTCACGCTCGCGTCGGGGGCGATCGGGTTCCTCGTCCCGCAGGTGCCCGTGATCGCCACCGGCTACTGCCTGCTCGTGGCGCTCCTGTGGCGAAAGCAGTCCGCCGCCGTGCAGGCGGTCGAGGGTCGCGACGGCGTGGAGTTCTGGTTCGACCGCAGCTCGCCGCTCGGAGCGCCGAAGCTGCTGCGGCTGCCCGGGCTGCGCAAGGTAGAGCCGGACTAGCGAGCTAGGCGCAGCCGGTCGTCACCGCTCCGTAAGCGCCTTGGATACCGTCTCGCGGAGCTCGGGTATCGAGCTGTCGAGCGAGCGGAAGCTCGAGCCCGTCATCACGATGAGCACCATCGGCGACGTTGCAGTCACGGTCGCGGTCCGGCGCTCCTCCCGGATCAGCGCTATCTCGCCGAAGAAGTCGCCGGCGCCCAGCTTCGCCACCGGCTCGCCGCCCCGGGTGACCTCCGCCGTACCTGACTCGATCACGAAGAACTTGTCGCCAACGTCACCCTCGCGCGCGAGCACGCTCCCGGCGGTCACGCTCACCTCGCCGGCCTGCTCGGCGACCGCCGCCAGATCCTGCTCGGAGATCGAGCTGAAGAACGACACGCCCTTCAGTCTGGCGTGGTTCACGACGACCCTTTCTTTGAACGCGTGCTGCGCTTGCCGCGCTTGCGCAGCGCGTCGAGCTGCTTCCACGTGCGCGTGTTGGCCACCTGGCCCCGGCTGATCCAGGCGCGGCGCGCGGTGTCCACCCCGTAGCGGATGTTCTCGAGGGTGTCCGCCCCGTGGGCGTCCGAGTCGATCACGAGCGTCACGCCGGCCTCGGCGGCCGCGCGAGCGTAGACGTCGTTCAGGTCGCGCCTGTCGGGGTTGCCGTTGACCTCGAGGAAGGTCCCGGTCTCCACGGCCCCCGCGAGCACCCGGTCGAGGTCGAGCGCGTAGGGCTCGCGGCCGCCGATCTTGCGACCGGTGGGATGCCCGATCGCGTCGACGAGCGGATGGTCCATCGCGCGCAGCATGCGCTCCGTCTGCTTGTCCTCCCCGAGCCGGAAGGAGGTGTGGACGCTGGCCACCACCCAGTCGAGCTCCTCGAGCACAGCGTCCTCGTAGTCGAGCGAGCCGTCGGGGAGGATGTTGGTCTCGGTGCCCGCGAGCACGCGGATCTTCGGCACGTCGAGCGCGCGGATCTCCTCGATGCGCCGGCGCAGCGCGTCCGGCTGCACGTCGTCGCCGAACCCGTGGGTGGCCGAGTGGTCGGTGATCGCCACGTAGTCGTAGCCGCGCTCGGCGGCCGCGAGCACCATCTCCTCGAGCGTGTTGCGCCCGTCGGAGAGCGTGGTGTGCATGTGGAGGTCGCCGCGCAGGTCGCCGAGCGCGATCAGCTCGGGCAGCTCGCCCTTGCGCGCCGCCGCCAGCTCGCCGCGGTTCTCGCGCAGCTCCGGGGGCACGAACTGCATGCCGAGCCGTTCGTAGACCTCCTCCTCGCTCGTGAACGACTCGGTCTTCCCCGACTCGTCGTCGGCGATCCCGTACTCGCTCACGTGGAGCCCGCGTCGCACGGCCTCGGTGCGCATCGCCTCGTTGTGCTTGCCGGAGCCCGTGAAGTGCTGGAGCAGGTTGCCGAAGGCCTCCTCCGGCACGATTCGGAGGTCGACGGGCAGGCCAGAGTGCGTGATCGCGCGCGCACCCGCCTCCCCGGATCTCGACACCGAGTCCAGCTCGTCGAGCCCGGCGAACGCCTCCACGAGCGCGAGCGGATCGCGCGCGGCCACCACGATGTCGAGGTCCTTCACGGTGTCCGCCCGCCGGCGAGCGCTGCCCGCCAGTTCGACCCGGATCGCCGCGGGGTGCGAGCGCAGGGCGGCAACGATCGCCTCTCCCACGCCGAGCGCGCGCGAGAGCAGCAGACGCGGCTTGGGCTTGCCGTCGGCGCCGGCGGCCAGCGCCGCCAACACGTTGTCCTCGGCCTTCTTGCCGAAGCCCGCGACGTCCTTCAGCTCACCGCTCTCGGCGGCGCGGCGCAGGTCGTCGAGCGACTCGACGCCGAGCCGCTCGTGCAGCAGCCGCACCCGCTTGGGGCCGAGACCCGGGATGTGCGTGATCTCGATCAGCCCTGACGGGATCCGCTCCTTCAGCTTGTCCGCCGAGGGGATCGAGCCCCCCTCGAGCAGCGCCACGATCTTCTCCTCGATCGTCTTGCCCACGCCGCTGAGCTCGGTCACACGGCCCTGGCGGGTCAGCTCGGCCACCGACACGCCCGACTCGCGGATCGCCTTGGCGGCGTTGCGGTAGGCCACCACGCGGTACACAACGGCGCCGTCCAGCTCGTAAAGGCTGCCCAGCTCGTCGAAGGCGTCCGCGATCTCACCGTTGCGCATGTGGTGTGTCAGGGTACGCGCCCTTGTCGGGAGCCTGGCTGATCCTGCCCACATACAACGAGGCCGAGAACGTCGAGCCGCTGGTGCGCGCCGCGCTGCCCCAACTCGAGTCCGCCGGCCTGCCGCACACGATCCTGATCGTCGACGACGGCTCGCCTGACGGCACCGGCAGGATCGCCGACCGGCTGGCGGGTGAGCTGTCGCAGGTGCGGGTGCTCCACCGCGATAGCAAGCAGGGTCTCGGGCGCGCCTACCTCGCCGGCTTCGAGGTCGCCCTCGGTGCGGGTGCGGACCTCCTGATCGAGATGGACTCGGACTTCTCCCACGATCCGGCCGACCTGCCGCGGCTGATCGCGGCCGCCGAGGCCGCCGACCTGGTGCTGGGCTCGCGCTACGTGCCGGGCGGCGGGGTCACCAACTGGGGTCTAGTGCGGCGCGCGCTGTCGCGCGGGGGCTCGGCGTACGCCCGCATCCTGCTTGGGATCCCGGTGCGGGACCTGACCGGCGGCTTCAAGTGCTTCAACCGGCGCGTGCTCGAGGCGATCGACCTCGGAGCCGTGCACGCCGACGGCTACGGCTTCCAGATCGAGCTGACCTATCGAGCGGTGCAGGCGGGTTTCACGGTGACCGAGGTGCCGATACTGTTTCGCGAGCGTCGCGTCGGCCAGTCGAAGATGACCACGCGGATCGCCGTCGAGGCCGTGTGGAAGGTCCCGGCGCTCCGCCTGCGATCGCGCTGACCGCGTCGCTATATTTTGTATAGCGTTAGGGAACCGAGAAGGAGCAGACCGTGGCAGGCCCACTCAGCGACGTCACCGACAACAACTTCCAGGCCGAGGTGCTCGAGGCCGACAAGCCGGTGCTCGTGGACTTCTGGGCACCCTGGTGCGGACCGTGCCGGATCATCGAGCCGCACCTCGCGGAGCTGGCCGGTGAGCGCGAGGATCTCGAGATCGTGAGGCTGAACGTCGACGAGAACCCGCAGACCGCCGCCAAGTACGGGGTGATGTCGATCCCGATGCTGCTGCTCTTCAAGGCCGGCCAGCCCGTGCACCAGATCATCGGCGCGCTGCCCAAGAGCCGGCTCGTGCAGGAGATCGAGCCCTCGCTGGCCGCCCAGGCCAGCTAGACCGTCGCGGCGTCCACGTCGCGCCCGAGCTCGCGCTCGCGGCGGGCGCGGTAGGCGCCCCCGAAGGCGCCCAGGATGCAGCCGAAGAAGGTCGTGGCGAACACCAGGCCGACCTGGGGGTCGCCGAGGTAGGTCTTGGGCTCGGTGTTCATCATCTCGAAGCCGAGCAGGATAAAGCTGCCGAAGATCAGACCGCCCATGGCGCCACGCACGAAGCCCTCGTCCGCGCCGCGGTGCTCCATGCCGCCGAGGAACCCGCCGCCGATCGCTAGCGGGCCCGCCAGCAGCCAGTAGAGCACCGCGTGCACGCCGAGCGCGATGCCGGTGACGATGCCGAACACCATCGGCACGAGGATCGCCACGATCAGCTGGTGGCCGAAGGGGCGACTCAGGAGCAACGGCGGCAGGTGCCTCACGGGCGGCGAGCCTACCGGCGCCGAACCGCGATCAGCAACTCGCGCCCCTCGATCCTGGCGGGCGCCCCGTCGGTGCCGTCGTAGGCGACCTCAGTGGCCAGCGTCTCGCGCATGAGGTAGCCCTCGTGGGCGCGCGCCGCCTCGAGCATGACCTCGTCGCCGCCGAGTGTCAGCGCGATCCGGTCCTCCACGTTCAGCCCGGCCGTCTTGCGCGCCGCCTGCACCGCGTGGACCACCTCGCGGGCGAGCGCCTCGCGGCGCAGCTCGTCGTCGAGCTCGAGGTTGAGCGCCACCGCGTGCGTGCCAGAGCGCTCGACCTGGTAGCCGTCGAGCGGCTGGAGGGTCATCTGCACGTCGTCCGGCCCGATCTCGTGGTCCTGACCCTCGACGTTGATCCCGGCGCGTCCGCCCGCGCGCAGCCGGGCGGGGTCGAGGGCGGCGATCGCCGCCGCCACCTGCGGCATCTGCTTGCCGAAGCGCGGCCCGAGGGCGCGCCAGTTCGGCTTGAGCTCGAAGCGGCCGAGCTCGTCCGCCTCCGAGACGATGCGTACCGACTTCACGTTCAGCTCCTCCGCGAGCCGGCCTTCGAGCCGCTCGATCGCGCCGCGCTCGCGGTCGGCCGCCACCACCACCGCCTCGCGCAGCGGCTGGCGTACCTTCAACTTGGCGTGCGCGCGGGCCGCGCGGCCAAGCTCCACCGCGTCGCGCACCACCTGCATCTGCCACTCGAGCTCCTCGTCGCGCGCTCCCGGCTCGGGGAAGTCGCACAGGTGCACCGACGGCTCGGCGCCGTCGAGGTTGTCGTAGATCTCGTCGGCCACGAAGGGCGTGAGGGGGGCGAGCAGCTTGGCGGTCGTGACGAGGCACTCGCCGAGCGTGTCGAAGGCCACCGAGTCGCCGTCCCAGAAGCGCCGCCGCGACAGGCGCACGTACCAGTTGGAGAGGTCGTCCACGAACTCGGCGATCGCGCGCCCCGCGAACGTCGTGTCGTAGTTCTCCATCCGCTCGGTCACCCGCTCGACGGTGCCGGCGAGCCGCGAGCGAATCCAGCGGTCGAGCTCCGTCTCGGCACCCTCGGACAGCGGCTCGTTCACGTTCGCGTACAGCACGTAGAACGCGTAGGTGTTCCAGAGCGGCTTGAGGAACTGCCGCACGGACTCGCCGACCGTCTCGAGCGAGAAGCGGTAGCCGTCCCAGGGCTGCTTCGAGGTGAAGTAGTACCAGCGGAACGCGTCCGCGCCGTGCTCCCGGAGCACGTCCCACGGCACCACGACGTTGCCCTTCGACTTGGACATCTTCTGACCCTCGGGGTCGAGGATCAGACCCAGGCAGAGGCACGTCTCGTACGAGGCGCGGCCGAACAGCAGCGTCGAGACCGCCAGCAGCGAGTAGAACCAGCCGCGCGTCTGGTCGAGCCCCTCGCAGACGTAGTTGGCCGGGAAGCGCTCCTCGAACACATCCCGGTTCGAGAACGGCGCGTGCCACTGGGCGAACGGCATGCAGCCCGAGTCCCACCACACGTCGATCAGGTCGGGCACGCGGCGCATCTCGCCGCCGCACTCCTCGCAGGTGAGCACCACCTCGTCGATGTAGGGCCGGTGCACGTCCTCGGGCGGCTCGCCGCCGCGCTCGCGGATCTCCTCCAGCGAGCCGACGCACACGACATGCCCCTCGCCGCAGCGCCAGATCGGCAGCGGCGTGCCCCAGTAGCGCTCGCGCGAGAGCGCCCAGTCCACGTTGTTCTCGAGCCACTTGCCGAAGCGCCCGTGCTTGATGTGCTCCGGGTGCCAGTCGATCGTCTCGTTGGCGGCGAGGAGCTCGTCGCGGCGCTCGGTGGTGCGCACGTACCAGCTCGTCTTGGCGTAGTAGATCAGCGGGGTGTCGCAGCGCCAGCAGTGCGGGTAGGCGTGCTCGTAGCGCTCGGAGCGGAACACGCGGCCCGCCTCGGTGAGCGCCTCGATGATCTTCGGGTCCGCCTCGCGCACGCCCATCCCGGCGAACGGGCCGGTGCGCTCGTCGAAGGTGCCGTCGGGCAGCACCGGGTTGTGGATCGTGAGCCCGTTGTCCGTGGCGAGGCGGAAGTCGTCCTCGCCGAAGGCAGCGCCGGTGTGCACCACGCCGGTCCCGTCCTCGATCGACACGAAGTCGCCCGGGAGCACGGTGTGTCCGCGCTCCCCGTAGTCCGAGATGTACGGGAAGGGCGGCTCGTAGCGCAGGCCGAGGAGGGCCCTCCCCGGCATCCGCTCCTCGATCTCCGCCTCCTCGCCCAGTACGCGCTCGGCGAGCGCCTCGGCCACGATCAGGCGCCGGCCGTCCGGCAGCCGCGCGCGGACGTAGCCGACCTCCGGGTCGACGGCGATGGCGGCGTGCGGCAGGAGCGTCCAGGGCATCGTGGTCCACGCCAGGAGCGCCACGGACGGGTCGTCGAGGAGCGGGAAGGTCACGTACAGCGACGGATCGACCACGTCCTTGTAGCCCGACGCCACCTCGTGGCTCGAGAGCGCGGTGCCGCAACGCGGGCAGTAGGGCACGACCTTGTGCCCCTCGGTCAGGAGGCCCTGCTTCCAGACCTCCTTGAGCGACCACCAGACGGACTCGACGTAGTCGCCCGCGAGCGTGTAGTAGGCCTCGTCGGTGTCGAGCCAGAAGCCGATCCGCTCGGTCAGCTCGTTCCACTCGTCGATGTAGCGCAGCACCGACTCGCGGCACTTGGCGTTGAACTCCGCCACGCCGTAGCGCTCGATGTCCTCCTTGCTCGTGAAGCCGAGCTCCTTCTCGACCTCGAGCTCGACCGGCAGGCCGTGGCAGTCCCAGCCGCCCTTGCGGTGCACGAGGTGGCCGCGCATCGTCTTGAAGCGCGGGAACACGTCCTTGAAGATCCGCGAGAGAACGTGATGCGAGCCCGGCCGGCCGTTGGCGGTGGGCGGGCCCTCGTAGAACACGAACGGCGGCGCGCCCTCGCGGCGCCGGATCGACTCGTGGAACGCGTCGCGCTCGCGCCAGCGCTCGAGCACGGCCTCCTCGAGGGCCGGGAAGGACTGCGCGCTGTCGACGGGGCGGTAGCGGGACACGGGCCGACGATTCTAGGTACGCGGCCGAGCGTCGGCTGGCGGGAAACCGACTCGGAGCTCGTCGGCTTTCCCCACTGGCGACAAAGGTGCACTCAGACGACCTTTACGGGGTCGGACCGAACTCGACCTCTCGAAGGAGCAAGAAATGAACGGCAAGCGAAGGATCCGCTTCACCTACGCAAACGTGATCGCCAGCGTCGCCCTGTTCGCGGCGCTCGGCGGGAGCTCGTACGCGGCGATCAGCCTGCCGGCGAAGAGCGTCGGCGCGAAGCAGATCCGCAAGTCGGCGGTGCGCTCGGACAAGGTGAAGGACGGGTCGCTGCTGGCGAAGGACTTCAAGACGGACCAGCTGCCCGCGGGGCCGCGCGGCGCCAGCGGGCCTGCAGGCCCGGCGGGGCCGGAGGGCCAGCCCGGCCAGCCCGGCGCGGCGGGGACCGCGCGCGCGTACGCCCTCGTGAAGCCCAACGGGGCGCCGAACGGAATCGACCCGGCGCTCCGCCAGCCCTACGTGAAGAACTTCGCCTCCGTGCGCCGCACCGGCACGGGCTTCTACTGCGTGCAGGCGGCGCCGGGAATCGACCCGGCGACCCAGCCGGCGATCGTCAATCCGGAGTTCGGCTCCTCGTCCGGCTCCAATCTGCACGCCTACTGGGAGCAGGGCGGCTGCAACGCGGGCGAGTACCGCGTCGTGACCGAGCAGGGTCCGCTCTCGAACGACGTCGGGTTCACCATCCTCGTGCCGTAGTCACGGCCGGCCGATCGTGGGGCGGGCGCCGTCCGGCGTCCGCCCTACGATCGCGCGCGGATGGCATCCCTCGAGCTCGGCGATCCGCTCGCCCACCGAGCGCTCCAGGCGCTGCTACGCGCCGAGTCCGCGGTGCGTCGTCGCCTGGCGATGGAGCTGGAACGCGAGGGGGTGTCGGCGGCCGGCTTCTCCGAGCTCGTGGTGCTCACCACGGCGGGCGGGTCGCTCGAGCTGAAGACGCTGCGGCGGCGGCTCGACTGGAGCAAGGCCAACGCCACTGAGGTCACCGGCACGCTCGAGGCTCGCGGCCTCGTGGCTCGCCGGCGGCAGACGAGCGACCGCCGCTCGGTGGTGGTCGACCTCACGCCCGAGGGCAGGGCGATCGTCGAGCGTCTCTTCCCGGCCCACGCCGACCGGGTCACGCGCGCGTTCGGCGCCCTCGACGAGGGCGAGAAGCGCTCGCTCGCCGAGATCTGCCGCAAGCTCGCCGCCTGAGCTGGCGAGGCCTCCACCGAGCCGGGTTACACCGGTCGGCGTCGGGTAGCCGAGAGAGCACTTGTCGGCGCCAGAACAGAAGGGGCTCACGATGGAAGCCAGCCAGGACACAAAGTCGAATTCCGAGTCGAGGCGCGGGTCGTCCCTCAGCTCGCGCAGCGGCAACGGAGCGCCGCTCGAATCCGAGCGCGGAATGACCAGTATCGACGACGCCGTGGTGACCAAGGTCGCCGGCATCGCCGCGCGCGAGGTTCGCGGCGTCTACGACCTGGGCGGCGGCGCTGCGCGAGCGCTGGGCGGGGTCACGCAGGCCGTCGGTCTCGGCGACGAACGCATGCAGGGCGTCTCGGTTGAGGTCGGTGAGCGCGAGGCAGCCGTGGACCTCACTGCCGTGATCGAGTACGGCGAGTCGATCCCGCAGGTCGCAGAGCAGATTCGCGACAACATCGTGAAGCGCGTCGAAGGGATCACCGGACTGTCGGTCACCGAGGTGAATGTGAGCGTGAATGACTTGCACTTCCCCGGCGACGATCGCGCGCCGGCGGAAGAGCCGCGCGTGTCCTGAGCGGGTTCGGATGACGTTCGCAGCGGAAGCCGCGGCGACGGCGCCCCCCCAGGGCGCCCGCGAGACCGATCGAATGCTGATGGCCAGGGCGGCGCACGAAGCCGCCCTCGCTGAGCCCGGCGTCGTCGCAGGCGACGACGGAGGAGACGGTCGTTACGCGACCCTCGTCGACTCGCGGCGCCTTGCAGGCATCGTCGTCGTGGCAGAGCGAGGCGGCCGCTACAGCGTCGACCTCTACCTCACCGCCGCGCTGGTGCCGCTGGGTCCGCTTGCCGAGCGCGTGCGCAAGGCGGTCGGGCGGAGCGTCAGGTCGATCGGGCTCCAGCAGCTCCTGGGACCCGTAAACGTGAGCTTCCTCGGCCTCGACGAGCGCGCCGCCTCATGACCTTTCTGCGCTTGATCGTCCGCCTCGTGGGCTTCTTGCTGTTCGTCGCCCTGGCCCTCACCGGCGCGGCCGTGGCGATCTTCTCGATCCAGGGCGGCGACACCGGGCTCAGCATCCCGGCGCTGGCAGATCTCGTGGGCCTGCCGGATCTCGGCCAGACGACCGACGATTTTCGGGCTCAGCTTGAGGCCGAGGGAGCGGCTGCGACGCGATCGGCTCTGGGCGGGCTGGCGGCGATCGCGCTCGGTGTGGTCCTGCTCGTGGGAGCGCTGGCACCGACGCGTGAGAGACTGCTCACGCTCGAAGACTCTGAAGAGGGCAGGCTGGCCGCGCGCGGCCGCCCGCTCTCCCAGTTCGCGAAGACATTGACCGAGCGGGTCGACGGCGTGACCGACGCGAAGGTCAAGGCAAGGGCTGGACGCTTCGGTCACGGCCACCTGAAGGTTCGCGCCGACCGCACCCGCCCCTCCGAGCGGCGGGAAGTGTGCGCGGGGATCGAAACGGCCCTCGAGCCCGTGAGCAGAGGGTTCGGCTTGCGCAACCGGATCAGCACGAGGGTGGGCGAGGGAAGCAGCAGGGTGCAGTGATGTTCAAGCAGCGGCTTCGCATCCGAGGCTCCGCGCTCGTCTTCGCGTCCCACGTGGTCGTGATCGTGTTCGCGCTCGCGCTGATATGGGGCGGAGCGGTCGTGCTCCTGCTCGCCCTCAAGCTGGATCCGGGGACGGTGCAGTCACTAACCGGCTATCGATCCGTCTACGACGCGCTGCGCGACATAGGGCCGGCCGATTTCGACTCGACCATCCGAGCGATCACGGCGGCAGCGGGCGTTGCGCTCATGGTGAGCTGCGGCTACCTGGCCTACAAGATGCTTCCGCGGCCGTACCTCGCCCGGCGCGATCTCGACCTGTTTCGGGACGAGCGGGGCGAAGCCGTGATCGAGCCGGGAGCGATTGAGCGCCTCACTGAGGTAGCTGCTGAGCGGAGACCGGGGGTGGCCGGTGCTACGAGCCGCTTCGGGAGCGAAGACCTGGCAGTCGACGTGACGCTGAGCCGCAGCCGCGACCTTCCCGGATCACTCCAGGGCGTTCGCACCGCTGTCCGCGGCGCCCTCGAACAGCACGGCCTGCCGGTTGTGCCCGTGAACGTGACCCTCTCCGGCTACCAGCGAAAGACTCGAAGGGAGCTCAACTGATGAACACCAGTCATGTCAGCGCAGTCCTCGGCTTCGCCTTCGTGGCGGCATGGATCGGATTCGGCTTCGGAGAAGCCGTCCTCTGTCTGATCGGCGCGGGCGTCGCATACGGCGCCGCCCTCGTGGCGCGCGGCGAAATCGACCTCGGCCAGGTGCAGGACAGCCTGCGCCCTGCGGGGCGTCGCGGCTAGGCGCTCGTGCGGGCCAGCTTGATGCGCGCCGGCGTGCCCGTCTCGACGTCCGGCTTGACCACGACCTGCTCGATCCGGCCGCTGTCCACGTAGCCCTTCAGGCGCTCGACGGCCTCGACGGGCATGCTGCCGAGCGACGGGATGCCGTGGTCGCCCGTGACCGGCATCGCCTCGCGGTACTCGAACACGGGCGCCGCAGAGCCCACTTGGCGCACGGTGTACACGAGCCGGCCGACCACCTCGAGCGTGGCGTCCCCGCCGCAGAACACGAAGGCGGTCGGGTCCAGGGCGCGAATCGCCCGGACAACGCGCTCCGGCGGCAGGTCGAAGGCAAGCAGGAGCGTGCGGAAGCCCGCGCGGCGCAGCCCGAGCTCGAGCGCCTGCACGTGCACCGACTCGAGGTCGAGGCGCGGGCTCGAGTCGAACAGCAGCACCCCCTGGGGGCGGCTCGCCGGCGGGACCACCCGCCGTGAGGCGTACAGCCAACCCGTGGCCCAGCGCAGAGCGAGCTCACGCTCGGCTTCGCGGCTCTCACGGGCGTCGGCCAGCTCGAGGGCCGGAAGCAGCACCTCCTCCACGCTTCGCTCAACCGAGCGCACGGCCAGGCTCTCCTCGAGCACGCGGTCGGCCGAGCCCTCGTCGAACTGGTCGAATGCGTCGAGCAGCCGGCTCGGCGAGCTCGGGCCCTCACCGCGCTGGCGGGCGAGCTCGATCGCCGAGGAGATGTTGTGAGTTTCGTTGAGCGCGCGGCGCAGGGCTTCGAGCTCGGCCAGGTCGTATTGGCGATGACCGCCCTGCGTGCGCCTGGGCTTCGGATACTCGAAGCGGCGTTCCCAGCTGCGCAGCGTGTTGGGGCTCACTCCCAGGAGCTCTGCTGCCGCGTTGGTGCGTATGCCGCTCACGTCTCCTCCTTCCCGAGTGAATCGCAGAAGCGTCGCGCCCTTACTTCGCACGTCGCCGCCAGTCCGGGGAGCCGTAAGCTGCCCTTGCACAGGTTTTCGGAGCGAGCCCGACCATCTTGATGGAGCTTTGTCGCTCCTCGACGGATGTTGCGCAACCCGTGCAGTCGTTCTTGCACAGGAAACCGAATCCTCAGCGCCGCCCGAATTCGCTCGGCTCGACGGTGAGGAGCGCGGCCCGCGGAGGGCCGCAGGTGGCGATCCGGCCGGCCATCGTCCCGACGCTCGCGACCCCCGCCCGCCGCAGCAGGCGAACCGGCATGACCACCGGGTCGGCGGGGCGCTGCGAGGCCACCTCGGCGTTGCGGCAGAGCTGATCGTCGCCGAGCGGGCTCGTGACCACGTCGAGGAGGTGCATCCCGATCAGCCCTTCCTGCGAACCGAAATAGCGCTCCCCTGCCTCGCTCACGGCGCACACCCGGAGCTGCCAGTCGAGGATGAGGAAGGCCGCCGCCTCGCCGGGCAGCGCGTCGCGGGGGCAGCTGAGGACGATGCCCATGCCGCACTGTCCGCACACGCGCTTACGCAGCTCCGGCCGGCCCGGAGGCTCCTCCTCCGGATGGCCGCAGCGTGAGCAGAAGCGGATCGGCTTGGGCCGTCCGCCGCCGGCCGGAGTCCACGACCGGTCGATCCGGATGAGAGCCGTCACGCCGAGCGATGAGAACACGGAAGCTTCGCTGACGCCCCTATGGGACGGGGAATGCACAGGTTCGGCCCCGAACTTCGTGCAAGATCCTGCCCATTGCGTGCAGGTGCAGCACAGAGTGCAGGATCGGCGCGCACGTCGATAGCCTCAGCCGCACCAGCGAGAGAGAGGTTTTCAGGTGGCTGTTCAGCACGAGCTGTGGGGGTCGGAGACGAGCAAGGCGGTCGAGAACTTCCCGGTCTCGGGAGAGCGCGTGCCGGTACCGGTGGTGCGCTGGCTCGGACGCATCAAGGCCGCCGCGGCGCGCGTGAACGCCGAGCTCGGGCTGCTCGACGCCGACGTGGCCGAGCGCATCGCCCGGGCGGGGGACGAGGTGGCCGCCGGCGAGCACGACGACCAGTTCCCGATCGACGTCTTCCAGACCGGCTCGGGCACCTCCTCGAACATGAACGCCAACGAGGTGATCGCCAACCTCGCCGGCGATTCAGCCCACCCCAATGACCACGTGAACATGGGGCAGTCGTCGAACGACGTGTTCCCGAGCGCCGTCCATCTCGCGGCCGTGGACAGCGTGCAGAGCGACCTGCTGCCGGCGCTCGAGCGCCTCTCCTCGTCGTTCGCGCGCAAGGCGGACGAGTGGGCGGACCTGGTCAAGGCCGGCCGCACGCACATGATGGACGCGGTGCCTGTGACGCTCGGCCAGGAGTTCGGCGGCTACGCCGCGCAGCTCTCGCTCGGGCGCGACCGCGTGCGCGGCACGCTCGGGCGCGCCTCCGAGATCCCGCTTGGCGGCACGGCCACCGGCACGGGGCTCAACACCCATCCGGAGTTCGCCGAGCGCGTGCGCGAGCGCCTCGGTGTGGGCGAGGCTCCCCGCGACCGCTTCGAGGCGCAGGCCAACCGCGACGCGCTGGTGGAGCTCCACGGCGCGCTCAAGGTGGTGGCCGTGTCGCTGACGAAGATCGCGAACGACCTGGTGCTGATGGGCTCCGGCCCGCGCACCGGCCTCGCGGAGCTCCAGCTGCCGGAGCTGCAGAAGGGCTCCTCGATCATGCCGGGCAAGGTCAACCCGGTGATCCCCGAGGTGGTGCTGCAGGTGGCGGCACAGGTGATCGGCAACGACACCGCCGTCACGGTGGCGGGCACGCAGGGTGCGTTCGAGCTCAACGTCCGCGTGCCGATGATCGCCCGCAACCTCTTCGAGTCGATCCGCATCCTCACCTCGGCCTGCCACATGCTGGCCGAGCGCTGCGTGGACGGCCTCGCCGCCAACGAGGAGACGCTGCGGCGCCACGCCGAGTCGACCCCCGCGATCGCGACCGCGCTCAACCCGCACATCGGCTACGACCGCGCCACCGAGATCGTGAAGGAGGCGATGGCCTCAGAGCGCACCATCCGCGAGGTGGCGATCGAGAAGGGCGTGGACGAGGAGACGCTCGACCGCGCGCTCGACCTGCGCGCGATGGCGCGCGGGTCGGAGACCTAGCGGCGCTCGCCGGTCAGCGAGCGGCTCGGCAGCCCGGCCGCTCGCGGCGGTAGCTCACGAGCAGCTGCCGCTTGGAGCAGTGCCCCCGCCGGGCCGCCGGCGCGGCTCGCGCTCGCGCCGCACGCGCCGCCACCGTCGAGAGCAGGTAGGGAAGCGGGTTGATGGGGGTGCCGAACAGGCGTGCCTCGAAGTGCAGGTGGGGGCCGGTGGAGTTGCCGGTTGAGCCCACGTAGCCGATGCGCGTGCCGCCGCTCACGCTCTCGCCGACGTAGGTGGTGATCGACGACAGGTGCGCGTACCAGGTGGTGAAGCCGAGACGGTGGCGGATCACCACGAGGTTGCCGTAGCCGCCCTGGTTCTGGCCCGCGAACTCGGTCACGCCCACGCCCGCGGCCCCGACGCGCGTGCCGAACGGCACGGGAAAGTCGATCCCGCTGTGGAGCCGGCGGCCACCATCGCGCGGGGCGCCGAAGCCATCCCCGATCGCACCCGGCACCGGCCGTAGGAAGCGCACCGGGCCGGACGGCGTCTGGGTGCCCGATCCGGAGCGCGAGCCGCGCCGCAGCGAGGAGATCGTGGCGGACCCGGCCAGCTCATCGACCGACAGCCCCGCTCGGGACTGGTAGTTGCGCACCGCCGCGCCCGTGATCGGCCCGAACTCGCCGTCGATCGCCCCGGGCGGATAGCCGCGGCGAGCGAGCAGGTACTGCAGCGCCGCAACGTCCCAGCCGCGCATGCCGCGCCTCATCGTGCGCGAGCCGAGCGCAGGGCGACCGCGCCGCCCGAGTGCCGACCGCGTGGCCGGTCCCGCGATCCCGTCGACCGCGAGGCCGCGGCGGCGCTGGAAGCTCAGCACGGCCGAGCGGGTGAGCGGCCCCGACACACCGTCCACGGCAGCGCCGTAGTAGCCGAGTGACCTCAGCGCTGCCTGAAGCGCGGCCACGTTCGCGCTGGCTGCTGCCGCTGGCTGCGGCTGCACGAACGCCGGCAGAAGCATCCCTGCTGCCAGGACCACGCCGGCCATGAGCCGAACGCGGGGCATAGCCCGATGGTTCCGCCGAGCCCGTGCGGGATCAAGTCGTGAAGCGGATCCTGCACGGGCTCGGCGCGAGGAACCCGCTCAGAGGTTCACGGCCACGTACTTCGTCTCGAGGAACTCCTCGATCCCCTCGGTGCCGCCCTCGCGGCCGATGCCGGACTGCTTGACGCCCCCGAACGGGGCGCCGGCGTTCGACACCATGCCCTGGTTCAGGCCGATCATGCCGGTGTCGAGCGCCTCGCACACGCGGATCGCGCGCTTGAGGTCGCGCGTGAACACGTACGACACGAGCCCGTACTCGGTGTCGTTGGCCTTGGCGATCGCCTCCTCCTCGGACGCGAACGAGCCCACCGGCGCGACCGGCCCGAAGATCTCCTCGCTGTTCACGCGTGCGTCCTCCGGCACGCCGCCGAGCACCGTGGGCGGGTAGAAGTAGCCGCGCCCGTCCGGGATCTCGCCGCCCACCACGCAGTCGGCGCCCTTGTCGAGCGCGTCCTGCACGAGCTCGGCCACCTTCTCGCGCGAGGGCTGGTCGATGAGCGGACCGACCGTCACGTCCTCCTCGGTGCCGCGGCCGATCTTCATCGCGCCCATCCGCTCGGCCAGCCGGCCGGCGAACTCCTCCTGGACCGACTCGGCGACGTGGAACCGGTTGGCGGAGGTGCAGGCCTCGCCGATGTTGCGCATCTTGGCGAGCAGCGCCCCGTCCACGGCGGCGTCGAGGTCGGCGTCGTCGAAGATGAGGAACGGCGCGTTGCCGCCCAGCTCCATCGACACGTTCAGCACGTTGTCGGCGGCTGCTGCGATCAGCGAGCGGCCGACCTCCGTCGAGCCGGTGAAGGACAGCTTGCGCAGCCGCCCGTCCTTGATCAGCGGGCCGGTGGTGCCGCCCGACGACGAGGTGGTCAGGATGTTGAACACGCCGCCCGGCAGGCCGGCCTCCTCGAGCGTCTGGCCGAGCGCCAGCATCGACAGCGGGGTCTGCTGCGCCGGCTTCATCACCACCGTGCAGCCGGCCGCGATGGCGGGGCCGACCTTGCGGGTGCCCATGGCCATCGGGAAGTTCCAGGGGGTGATCATCAGCGACGGGCCGACCGGCTGCTTCATCACGAGCACCCTGCTGGTGCCGTTGGCGAACTGCTTGTAGCTGCCGTCGATCCGCAGCGCCTCGCCGGAGAACCAGCGGAAGAAGTCCGCCGCGTACACGATCTCCGCCTTTGACTCGGCCACCGGCTTGCCCATCTCGAGCGTCATCAGCAGCGCGAGCTCGTCGGCGCGCTCGGTGAGCAGCTCGAAGGCCTTCCAAAGGATGCCGGCGCGGTCGTTGGGAGCGGAGGCGGCCCACTCCTCGCGCGCCTCGACCGCCGCGTCGAGCGCCGCCATGGCGTCGTCCGGCGTGCCGTCGGCCACCTCGCAGATCGGCTCCTCGGTGGCCGGGTCGAGCACCTCGAGCGTGCCGCCGCCGCCGGCTTCGCGCCACTCGCCGCCGATGTAGAGCTTCTTCTCGACCTTGTCGACGATCGTCTGTTCCTGCGTTGCGATAGCCATGTCAGGTCCAGCCTACCCGGGCCTGCGCGGCGCAAGAGTCCGCTAGGTGGCCACCGTCTCCGCGCCCAGCTCCTCGCTGATCGCCACGTCGATCGAGTAGTCGATCGGCAGCACGATGAGCGACGGCAGATCGAGTCCGAGCGCGTGGCGCAGGCGCTCCCCGAACTCGCCGGCCGACTCGCAGCGCCAGGCCGGCATCCCGAAGCCCTCGGCCAGCTTCACGAAGTCGGGGTTCGCGAAGTCGGTGCCGAAATGGGAGCCGAACTTCTTGTCCTGCTTCCACACGATCGAGCCGTACTGGGCGTTCTCCCAGATCACGTTCACGATCGGCGTCCGGAGGCGGACGGCGGTCTCGAGCTCCTGGCAGTTCATGAGGAAGCCGCCGTCGCCGTTCACGGTCACCACGTTCCTGCCGGGGTGCACGAGCTTGGCGGCGATCGCCGCCGGAAGCGCGAAGCCCATGCCGGCCAGGCCGTTCGCGATCAGCACGGTTCCGGGCTCGTAGGCGGGGAACATGCGTGCGATCCAGAGCTTGTGGAGGCCCACGTCTGAGATCAGGATGTCCTCGCGGCCAAGCGCCTCGCGGATCTCGAACAGCGCTCGCGGCGGCTGGACCGGGAAGCCCTCGTCGCGCCCGGCCTGCTCGAGGCGTCCTAGCACCAGGTCGTGGAGCTTGCGCGACCCGCCCTGGTGGGGCACGTGCCGGCACTCCTCCCCGAGCCGGGTGAGGATGGTGTAGATGTCTCCCACCAGCTCGACGTCGGGCATGAAGTAGGCGTCCGTCTCGGCGGGCACGG
>Ga0075430_100000228_pt1 | contig 38936 bp, 33 predicted proteins | sample RhiMetdeltSRZDD4_FD_75294 | JGI IMG/M metagenome (GOLD analysis project Ga0075430, IMG submission 75294) | Populus rhizosphere microbial communities from Tennessee, USA - Rhizosphere MetaG P. deltoides SRZDD4 | ecosystem: Host-associated > Plants > Roots > Rhizosphere > Soil | place: USA... | reverse complement strand
CTCTGGCAGCACCCCTGTCACCGACGGCTCCGGCACCACCAACGGAGTGGTCCGGACCGCTCACGACGAGTACCCGTACCTGATGCAGTGGCGCGCCGAGCAAGGCGGCCTCTGCGTGACCGAGATGCTCCCGTTTCCCCTGTACCCGGACGGCCGGTTCAACGCCATCTACTGGTGGTTCGGCGACCAGAACCCGTACCGGGTCACCCGGATCCCGTCGCCGGCCAGCCGGCTCGACGATGTTGCCCGGCTGCTCCTCGTTGAGGGTGGGCCTTGGCAGGGCCTCGCCGTCACGGCGCGGGCTCTGGCCGCCTGGTGGCGCCTGGGTCACCAGCACGACGGCCTGCTCGCCGGGCATCCGCCGCCGGTGCTCGCCGCCGCGGTACACCGCCTGGTCGCGCTCCGCGCCGGCGACAAGGGGCTGTTCCGGCAGGCCGCCGAGGCGTACCGCGTGGAGGAGGCCGCAGTACGCCGCGCCGATGGGGAGCTACGCAAGCTGCTCGCGCTCCGGCCGGGACAGGTCTGCTGAGCACTGCATGCCACCACCTCCGCCATCGCTCGCAGTACACCGCACCAGCGCCGCTGTCGCTACCTATCTCGCGCCCGGCCGGCTATGGCCCCTGGCGCAGCGGTCACACGCTTACGATGCCCAGCTCGACAAGGAGCCGCCACATGTCGGTCGACGGGTCCCGTCGCAGCGGGTCGCAGTGCGCGGCGTGTCCCTTACTCGCCGAGCACTCGCCTGTCGAGCAGTCCTCCACCAACCTCTTCGCCCGCTTGACAGCGGCCTCCTGCTTGCCATTAATGGCCAGGACCCGTAAGCCGTGGAGGCTCTTGTCGTTGCGGGCGCCGAAGGTCTCGAACCGGCTTGCCGTCGCAACTTCCCATGGATGACCCGGCTTGATCCGCCCTGTTGCCCGGAAAAGTCACTGAAGTGCAGCAACAGCCACAGCTCAAAGGACGGATGGGAGAACGCGACCGTCACACCGCCAGCCTCGGCGTCGCGCATCGCCTGGAGAATATCGTGGTGTTGGTCGCGGTCGAAGATCGCCCACAGCTGAACCAGACCGCTGCCATGTCTTATCTCATCCCGCTGTTCCAGCGCCCTGGCGACCACCCGCGTGGGAGTCATCCCGTTGCTCCGGTACAGCGGATGGATGAGAAACCGCAGCTCAGATCCGAGCTCGCGGTTCAGGAACCCCAGGTAGTCGGGCTCGGTCGAGCCGCCCTCGACCGCCACATAGAACACGCGGTTGCCGCGACGGGATGCCGCGGGGACGCGGTGGAGCGGTCTTTCCACCTCGGGATCGCTGCGACGGCGTCGGCTCATACGGCCTCCGCCAGCACCTGCGCAACCTCTCGCGCCAGCTCACCACTGGTCACCATCGGTACGCCACCGTAGCGACCTCGAAGATACCCGCGCTCCAGGTTCTCCTCCTTGCGCGGCCTAGCATCGATCAATGGATACAGCTCGGTCTCCCCGGTACGGCGCTTGGCAGTGATCCATACCTGGTCCCGGTCGAGCGGACGGTCAACCATCGCAGTGCCCAGCAGCGTGGCGTCGTGAGTTGTAAAGATCAGCTGTGCACTGCGGGGGTTGGCCTTCGGATCTTGGAAGAGCCGGATGACCTCTGCCGCGAGCATCGGGTGCAGGCTGGCATCGAGCTCGTCAACGAGCAGGACTGATCCCTCACTGAGCACGGTGAGGAGTGGACCAAGAAAGCCGAACCAGGCCGATGTGCCCAGCGACTCCTGGCGCACAAGGTCCAGCGGCACCAGCTCTCCCGCTCCGCTGTGGTGCAACAGCCGGACCTGCTGGTCAGCGGGGAGGGACGGGTCGATATGTATACCCGCTACCCCCAGGTCCGCCACCCGTAGCAGCGCCTCGATCCGTCCCCGGTGCTGGCTTCCGCTTCGCCGGTCGGTGAGCAGCTGACGGGTGTACTGACCAGGCACAGCGGTGCTCCCGCGCAGCGGGGTGGTCCACAGACCATCCAGGAACCAGCGGTGGACTGTGCTGAGCTGCGGATGGTTCAGGCTCGCCGCTACCGTCAGGAACAGCGAGTTCGGCCGGGTGAACTCCGCGAGCCGCTCCTTCTTGCCTCGTAGGCCGTCACCAGGGAAGAGGAACTCCTCCCCCCGTTCGCGGTCGGCCTCCCGGTCGAACCAGACCTGCCTTCGCCCGTGGGGGTAGGCGTGCAGCCACTCCGCCTCGACCCGCTCGTCGGAGAGCTCGAACCCATAGGTGTAGCGGACGGGTCGTTCGCCGAGGAGCAGGTCAACCTCGAACAGCGTCGTATCCTCGCGTGCCGCCGGAGCTAGCGCGAACGGCTCACGAGGAACGCTGGCCCCCTGCGCCCACTCCGCGAGCGATGTCCGCACCGCCTCGCGCATCGCGCCAACTGCGGCGAGCATATTGGACTTACCAGATGCGTTCGCACCAAAGATCCCAGCGACCGGCACAACGGCGATCTCCCGACCTTCGGCCCGCACACCAGTCGGCCGAGCCGTCCCTTCATTGAGTTCCGTCGCTACCAATGACAGCTCATGCTCAGCTCGGATCGACCGGTGGTTAGCCACCCTGAAGCGCAGAAGCACGGTCGCCTCCTTGCCGGACGAATACTCCGCCTCGCACCCCTTCCATGCACGAAAGCCGCACGAAAGAGCAGCTGCTGCCTCTACTCTAGCCGTTAGGGAGGCGCGGCTGTCACTCGGCGCCTGGCTGGGCGCCGGTCTGGCGAGGATTGTAGGTTGATGACCTAGCCAGGTCTTCGAAGAGGCGCTGCTCCCGTGGGCTGAGCCGCTCGGGCACCATCACCTTCACCTCGGCGTAAAGGTCCCCCGCCGCGCCCTGGGAGCTGGGCAGGCCCCGGCCGGGCAGGCGCAGGCGGCGGCCCGTCGACGAGCCGGGCGGCACCTGCACCTGCACCACCCCAGCTGGCGTGTTGAGCGGGACCGTCGCGCCAAGCGCCGCCTCCCACGGCGTCACCGGCAGGTCCACGAAGACGTCACGGCCGTCGACCCGGTAACGCGGATGCGCTGCCAGCCGGACGACTAGGTAGAGATCGCCGGCCAAGCCCCCACCCGTACCGGAGGCGCCCAAGCCGGCAAGCCGGATCCGCGTGCCGTCGGTGACCCCTGCCGGGATGCTCACCTCGTAGCTACGCGACCCGCCCGGCGCCGGCACGCTGACCAGGCAACGGCCACCGGTGTACGCGTCCTCGACCCGCAGCTGGACCTCCGCCTCGGTGTCGGTGCCTGGTGCCGCGGACCGGCGGCCGAAGCCGCGACGGGGAAAGCCCCCGCCGAGCATCCCGTCGACGTCGACAAAGCCCGGGTCGTGCGGGCCAGGATCTCCAAAGCCCGACGCTTGCCCGTACCGGTCGCGGAACGGGGCGTCGCGGAAGGCGCCACGGATGTTGACGCGTACCCGCCGCCCTCGGCCCCAGGTCTCGGACGGGCCACCCGCCGGGCCGCCGCCAGGGCGCTCACCGCTGGTGGGTGCCTTTCGCCAGTCGGGGCCGAACCGGTCGTAGCGGGCCCGGGTGGCCGGGTCCGACAGCACCTCGTACGCCTCGCCGATCTGCTTGAACCGCTCCTCCGCCCCGGAGTCCTGGTTGACGTCCGGGTGGTGCTGGCGGGCGAGCTTCCGGTAGGCGTGCTGGATCTCCTCCTGGCTGGCGGTGCGGGCCACCCCGAGCACCTGGTAGAAGTCATGCGTCGGCGCCACGATCCTGCTCCTACTCGCACGATATGGGAGGAGGCAACCTCGCCTTCGTCATCCATAAAACGTGAGCCATGTTGTATCAACTATCCCACTGACGACGAGCTGCTAGCCGGAGGGCGCCGGCCGCGAGCGACGCAGCCACGCGTTCTCCGTACGCAGCTCGGCCAGCTCCCGCTCCAGGCGCAGGACCAGGCCGATGCCGGCCAGGTTCACCCCGCCCTCGACCAGCGCCGTGATCCGGCGCAGCCGGGTCAGGTCGTTGTCGCTGTAGCGGCGCGTGCCGCCGTTGGTGCGGGCCGGGGTGAGCAGGCCCGCCCGCTCGTACCCGCGCAGCGTGTGCGGGCCGATGCCGGTCAGCTCGGTGACCACCGAGATCGGGTAGAGGCCCTGGTCCGGCTCGGCACCGGACTGCCCGGCAGAGCCTTTCCTCGGACTTGACAACGACATGTTCTCGTTGTACATGGTTAATTATGTTGAGTCAACGGGGCTCAACTACAGGGCCCGAGCTTAGGGCAAGCACCAAGGAGGCGAGAGCAACGATGTTGATGCGCACCGACCCGTTCCGGGAGTTCGACCGGCTCGCCGAGCAGTTCTTCGGCACCGCGAACCGCCCGGCGGTGATGCACATGGACGCCGAGCGGGAGGGTGACTGGTTCTACGTGCACTTCGACCTGCCAGGTGTAGACCCAGACAGCATCGACGTGACCGTCGAGCGCAACGTGCTCACGGTGACGGCGCAGCGCCAGCGCCAGCAGCGCGAAGGCGTGGAGCAGGTGATCGCGGAGCGGCCCATGGGCACCTTCCGCCGGCAGCTGTTCCTCGGCGAGACCCTCGACACCGACCACCTCGAGGCAAACTACGACAACGGCGTGCTGACCCTGCGGATCCCGGTCGCTGAGCAGGCGAAGCCACGCAAGATCACGGTCGGCGGCAGCGGCCACCAGCAGATCAACGCCTGACCGTACAGGCCCACAGGTCCGTTCCGGTTGTCACCTCCGCCGCTGCGGGGCGCGCCATCCAGCGCGCCCCACAGCCGTCCCCAGTCTGAAGGACAAGTGCTGAGGGGGCGCGATGCAGCTACTGATGCCCGGCCGCTTCTACCGGCGCCGCCGGCGCGTGCGGTCAGCCCATCTCCGCCGACCGCCCAACCGGCGCACCTGACCATACCGGCACGCCACGTCGCAGCCTGCACACCGCCGGACGCGTCAGTCGCGTGTCGGGCGCCTGCGCGCACGTATGTACTCAGAACGATCGGCGTACCGGTGGACCGGGAACCCGCGGCCGGCGTAGGAGCAGCACGACGACCGTGAGCGCGACGACACCGTCGAGCGCGAGCAGCACCGCACTGAGCGGGTCGACCCCGTGCTCGTGCGAGGGCTCCGCTACCGCGCCAGCCGGTGCCGGCGCGGCTGCGGAGCCAGCCCCGCTGGCCACGCTGAAGCGCAGCTGCCCCACCCGCTCCGCACCGCCGGCAAAGGTCACGTGGTACGCGACCGTCATCTCACCGGTGGCCGTGATGCTGACCGGCTGGCGCAGCCGCTCCGGCGTGACCAGGCTGGGCTGACCGGAGCTCACGGCCGTACCCGCCGTGTCCCGGACGGAGACGTGGGACCGCCCCAGGTCCACGGCACCGTGGAGCGACAGCACGACCTCGGTGGGGGCCTGCGTGAGCACCGCCCCGTCGGCCGGGCTGGTCGAGGTGACCGCGGCCGGGTCAGGCCTCCCCGCCCAGAACGCGGCCAGCACGACACCAGACGCCAGCATCGCCCCGACTGCCAGCACCGGCCGTCGCATGGTCAGCCGCTCGGCGTGGCCGCGGGGTCGGCCGCCTCGTCGCGGCGGACGCAGCCGCACCTGGTCTCCTCGCGCTCCCGAGCGTTAGGGCGCAGGTGCAGGTAGACCGCGATCAGCATGGGGATGAACACGACCGAGTTGTAGAACAGGTGCAGCTCGACCCTTGGGAAGAAGACCTGGGCCACGCTGGTCGCGACGGCGCCGCCGAAGAACGTGGTGTCGGCCTGTGCCTGGATGAGCAGCAGCAGGTGCTCGATGTGGTGCCAGAACTGGATCGCCAGCGCAACCAGCCACCAGGTCCTGGCCCGGCCGACGAAGCCGGGCAGCAGCAGGAACAGCCCGGTCAGCATGACTATGGCGTACCCGTAGTGCAGCCACTCGGACGAGACGAGCCACGGGAACCACTGGCCGAGCACGCCCCGAGAGGCCGGACGGGGCCGGTCCAGCACCCAGATCTGGTACGCCTGCACCAGGTGCTCAGCCCAGTGCGCCAGTACGACAAGCATAAAGACGTTAAGCGCCAACGGGTGGAACCGCCCGTTGACCGCTGCCACGCTAAACGCCCGAGGTGGCGTCATGCTGATCGCCGACATCCCAACTTCCCTTCCTGGTAGCGGTGCTTTCTAGGTTGCGGTGACGCTACCCACAGTTACGCATCTATTCGTCCAGAGTCACAGCAGGAGCAAAGACCCTGCCCGTAACGGCCAGGACCGCCGGCCATGGCGCCTGGGCCGGCCGGAGCAGGACAGGCACTGCGGCCGTCGCACGTGGTCACCGGGCGGCCTCCTCGAAGTGCCGCGCGCAGAGCCGCAGGCGGCGGGCGTGCCACACCATGTACGTGCCGAGGACGAGCTGGACGAGGCTGCGCCACACGTCCTCCCACCGGTCGCGCAGGCGGAGGTAGGCCAGCACCGGCGCCTGTCGCCGCACCCGGCTGCCACGCGGGGTCAGCAGGCAGGGCCCCCGGTTCGGCAGCGGTCTGATGTGCGCCGCAGTGGTGGCGAGCTCGAAGTGGGCGAGCACCTCACGCACCACCGCCTTGACCGTCACCGGGGCGAGGTGCCAGGCCGGGCAGGGCCGGTTGGCGGCGACGCCGAACGGGATGTCTCCGCCGGAACGGTGGAAGTCGGGGTAGCTGAAGCAGAGCACCGACCCGGCCGGGATCGCGGTGCCCGCGGGCAGCGTGATGTCGGCCCTGGTGATGCGGTGCGCGACACCGAACAGCGGGTACGCCCGCAGCGTCTCGTCGAAGACCCCGTCGAGCGCCGCCGGGTCCGGCCCGGCTGCCGCGCGTTGCAGCTCCTCGTTCGCGGCGAGGACCATCAGCACGTGCGCGGTCGCCTCCGAGCTCTGCACGACCGCGGTGTTGAAGAAGGTCCCCTGCAGGTAGAGAGCCTGCTCGCCAAGGTCCAACGTGGACGGCAGCTCGTGCGGGACCTGGTCGAGCACCTGCCCCAGGTGAGCTGTGAGCCGCAGCCGCCGGTCCATGTGCCGCAGCCCGCAGCACTTGAGGGCGGTGACCACGTCGTCGGCGTTGGCCACGATCATGGCGCGGACCTCGTCCGTGGCCGGCTGGCCGAAGACCACCCGGTGGTAGAGCTCGGCCCAGACCGGCATCACCAGGTCACGCAGCCGGACCAGACCCGTACCCGGTGGCAGTGCGGCCTTGACGCACTCGACGGCGAGCTGGTCCGCGGCGATGCTGGGCATGGCCAGGATGCGGCGGGTGGCGCGCGCCACGTCGTCGTAGCGCGGCCCCGGCTCCAGATGCTCCTGGTGCACCTGGGCGCCGGGCGAGAGCCAGTACCAGAACAGGTCGGACAGGGCCGCGCCGCGGCTGCGCCCGCAGGCGGCCGGGTTGGCGTAGACCTCGACGAACTCGGCGACGTCGACGAGGTCACCGGGGACCGGGATGCCCTCGTCGCCGTTGATCCGGGCGAAGAGCCACATCCGCAGCCTGACCACGGCACGGGGCAGCCAGAACGGCAGGCTCACCACGACTAGAAGAGCAAGCGGAGCCACCACGGTCACAACAGCTATACGGAACCAGCCGCGAAAAGGGATTCACCGGGGATCCCAGCGGCCGTCATTCTCCGTATAACTAGGTATGGACTACCTCGTGGTCGGTGCTGGCCCGGCGGGCCTGCAGCTGGCGTACCTGTTCCAGCGGGCCGGATGGGACTACCTTGTGCTGGAGGCCGGGCCCACGCCCGGCACGTTCTACCGCACGTTCCCGCGGCACCGCCGCATGATCTCTATCAACAAGCCGCACACCGGCTGGCACGACCCCGAGAAGGACCTGCGCGTCGACTGGAACTCGCTGCTCAGCGACGACCCGCAGCTGCGGTTCACGCGCTACACCGGCCGTTACTTCCCGCACGCCGACGACTACGTCCGCTACCTCACCGACTTCGGCCAGGGGCTGCGCATCCGGTACGGCGCCCGCGTCGCCCAGGTGGCCAAGGGCCGGTCGGGCAGCGGCTTCGACGTGACGTGCGAGGACGGCAGCACGCTCCACGCCGAGCGGGTGATAGCGGCCACCGGGTTCGGCGCGGTGAACGTGCCGGCCATCCCGGGCATCGAGACCACCGAGAGCTACTGGGACGTGCCGGTGGACCCGGCCGGCTTCACCGAGCAGCGGGTGCTGATCATCGGCAAGGGCAACTCCGCGTTCGAGACCGCGGACAACCTGACCGAGCACGCGGCGGTGATCCACGTCGCCGGGCCGCGCTCGGTCAACTTCGCCTGGCGTACCCACTTCATCGGCCACCTGCGCGCGGTGAACAACAACTTCCTCGACACCTACCAGCTCAAGACCCAGAACATGGTGCTGGACGGGGACATCCTGCGCATCGAGCGGCGGGCCGACGACTACCTGGTCACCTTCTCCTACGCCCGCCGGGACAAGGTGGTCCAGCTCGCCTACGACCGGGTCATCACGTGCACCGGGTTCCGGATCGACGCGTCGATCTTCGCCGCGGACTGCGCGCCGGCCCTTACCATCAACGACCGGTTCCCGGCGCTGACCGCGGAGTGGGAGTCGGTCAACGTGCCCGGGCTCTACTTCGCCGGCACGCTCACCCAGTCCCGCGACTTCAAGAAGTACACCAGCGCCTTCATCCACGGCTTCCGGTACGGCATCCGGGCGTTGGTGCACATGCTCGGCCAGAGGTACCACGGGGTCGAGTGGCCGTACCGTGCCGTTGCCGTGGACTCCATCGCCGACGCCATGCTCGCCCGGATCAACCGGACCTCGGCGCTGTTCCAGCAGTTCGGCTTCTTGTGCGACGCGGTCACCCGGGACGGGCGGTACTACGAGGAGATGCCGCTGGACTACGTACCCTTCCCCGACTGCTTCACGGTCAGCCTGGAGTACGGCGCGGGCCACGACGCCATCGACCCGTTCGACGTGGCGGCCGGCCGGGCCTGGGAGGCGGACAAGGCCCACGACGACCGTTACCTTCACCCGGTGGTCCGCTGCCGCCGAGACCACCAGGTCGTCGACACGCTGCGGCTGCCCGAGGACATCTGCAACGACTGGACCGATGAGAAGCTCTACCGCGAGCCACTACGCGCCTTCATCGCCCGCAACGTCGCGGCAGGGACGGCGGCGGGCGTGGCGGCGGGCCAAAGCGCGGAGGCGACGGGGGAAGCCCGGTGACCCGAGGAGAGGCGATGACGGTGGGCGGGACGCTGGACGCGGCGGTGCTGGAGGCGACGAGCATGGAGGCTGGGCCGCACCCGGTAAACCTGCGCGACTTCGAGGTGCTCGCCCGTGACCGGCTCAACCCGGTGTACTACGACTACTTCGCCAGCGGCGCGCAGGACGAGGTGACGGTCGCGGCGAACGAGTCGGCGTTCCGGCGCCACGCGCTGGTGCCGCGCATCCTGCGCGGCTGCGGGCCGCCCGTGCTCGACACGAGCGTGCTGGGGCAGCCGTCGTCCATGCCGGTCCTCATCGCGCCGACCGCGTTCCACCGCCTGGCCTGGCCCGAGGCCGAGGTGGCCACGGCCCGCGCCGCGGCAGCGGCCGACGTCATCATGGTCGCCGCGATGCTCTCCACGGTCACCATCGAGGAGATCGCCGCGACCGGCGCGAAGCTGTGGTTCCAGCTCTACTTCCAGCCCGACCTGGACCTCACCGAGCTGCTGGTCAGGCGGGCCGAGGCGGCCGGCTGCCGCGCCCTGGTGGTCACCGTCGACTCGCCCGCGCTGGGCCGCAACGAACGGGGCGACCGCAACGACTTCCACGACCTGCCGCCAGGCATCTACTGCGCCAACATGGGCGACGCCGGCCACGTCCGCCAGGTGGTCCTCTCCCCCGAGATCTCCTGGGCGCACATCGACTGGCTGCGCGGGATCACCTCGCTGCCGATCCTGCTCAAGGGCGTGCTGCACCCGGCCGACGCCCGGCTCGCGGTCGACCACGGCGTGGCCGGGCTGATCGTCTCCAACCACGGCGGGCGCCAGCTCGACACCGTTCCGGCCACCCTGGACCGGCTGCCGCTCATCGCCGGCGCGGTGGGCGGGCAGGTCCCGCTGCTGCTCGACGGGGGCGTGCGGCGCGGCACCGACGTGGCCAAGGCCCTGGCGCTGGGCGCGCAGGCGGTGGCGGTCGGCCGCCCGGTGCTGTGGGGGCTCGCATCCGCGGGCGAGGCAGGGGTACGCAAGGTACTCGAGCTGCTGCGTACGGAGCTGGCGAACGCGCTGACGCTGCTCGGCGTCGCCACCCCCGGCGAGCTGGCCCGGGACCAGGTGGAGCCGTGAGGGTCATCGGGGCCGGTGTCGGCCGTACCGGCACGCTCTCGCTCAAGGCCGCGCTGGAGCGGCTCGGCTTCGGGCCGTGCTTCCACGGCCGGCACGTGCTGGACCATCCAGACCGGCTGCCGCTGTGGCAGGCCGCCGCGGCCGGCGAGCCGGTGGACTGGGCGGCCCTGTTCCAGGGGTACGAGTCCAGTGTGGACTGGCCCGGCGCGGCGTTCTGGCGCGAGCTCGTCACCGTCTTCCCCACCGCGAAGGTCATCCTGACCGTGCGGGACGCGCAGGGCTGGTACGACAGCGTGCACCGCACGATCTTCCAGATGTTCGGGTACGGCGCCCCCGATGCCCAGGTCACGCTGGCCCGGCAGGTGGTGCCGGGCCTGGACGTGTTCACCGAGCTCCACCGGCGGATGGTCTGGGACGGCTTCTTCGCCGGCCGGTTCGCCGACCGGGAGTACGCGGTCCGCGCCTACGAGGAGCACAACGCCGCGGTGCGCCGCGAGGTGCCCGCCGACCGGCTGCTCGTGGTCACGCCCGGCGCCGGCTGGGAGCCGCTGTGCGAGCTTCTCGGCGTCGCCGTGCCGGACGAGCCGTACCCGCACCTCAACGACCCGGAGAAGTTCTGGGCGCGGGTGGCGACCCGGGTCAGCGAGTCCCAGCCGGCGGGCGAGCCCCAGCGGTGACCGGCGCCTCGCCCTCTCCCGCGGCCAGCGCCACACGCAGGCGGGCCAGCCCGCGCCGGATCCTGGTCTTCGCCGTACCCAGCGGGATCCCTTCCTTGGCCGCGATCTCCTTCGCGGTCAGCCCGTAGACGGTCGCCATCACGATGGGGCGCGCCTGGTCGACCGGGAGCGTGCGCAGCCCGGCCCGCAGGCGCTCAGCGCTCTCGGGCTCGGGCTCGGCCGCCTCGTCCGCCAGCGCCGCGACCAGCTGCTCCGGGTCGACCGGCTGGTCACGGCGCAGCCGGACAGCGTCGACCGCGAGGTTGCGCGTGATGGTCAGCAGCCAGGTGGGCACCCGACCGCGCCGCGGGTCGTAGACGGCCGCGTACCGCCACACCCGCATGAACGCGTCCTGCGCCACCTCCTCGGCCAGGCCCGCGTCGTCTACGACCGAGAGCGCCAGCCCGTACACCCGCGCCTGGTAGCGCCGTACGAAGACCGCCATAGCGTCGGTGTCGCCGGATGCCATTCCCGCGATGACCGCCTCATCGGAGAGCACCACAGCGGACATCACGCAGGCGGGCGGCTCCCGGTTCAGACAAGGCCCAGCAGCGCCTGTTTGTCAGGCTTTCCGCTGGCGCTCATCGGCACCTGCGAGATCACCGTCAACGTGGCTGGGACGCTGTTCGCGCTCAGCCTCTCCCGCACCAGCTTGGCGAGCACCTCGCGGTCGGGCGCCAGGTCGCCGGCCGGCACCACGAACGCGTGGATGGCCTCACCTGTGCCCAGGTCGGGCGCGCCGACCACGTACGCCTGCGCGACCGCCGGGTGCGTGGCCAGCACCCGTTCGATGGCGCCGGCGTAGCAGACCTCGGCGTTGACCATGATCACGTCACGGGCCCGGCCGGTCAGGTGGAGCAGGCCCTCGTCGTCCAGGTAGCCGAGGTCGCGGGTGTGCAGCCAGCCGTCGCGCAACACGTCGCTGGTCTGCTCCGGGTCGTCCCAGTAGCCAGCCATCAGGTGCGGGCTGCGTACGCAGACCTCGCCGTCGCGGATGTCGACCTCCACCGTGGGCATCGGCCGGCCCACCGACTCCTCGTGGCCGGCGAGGATGTCCTCCGGGGTGAGCATGGAGATGATCCCGGCCTCGCCCTGCCCGTAGCCCTGCCACACGATCGGCCCGAGCCGCTCGGTGGCGGCCCGCAGCAGCTGCGGGCCGGCCGGCGACCCGCCGAGCACCAGCGCCCGCAGGCTGCTCAGGTCGGCCCCGGACTGGAGTACGGCGTGCAGCCTGGCCGGCGGCATGATCGTGGCGGTGATGCGGTAGCGCTCGATCGCCTCCGGCAGCGCGAGACCGTCGGGCAGGACCGCCATGCCCCCGACGACCAGGGTGCGCCCGAGGTAGGTGAACATGGCCGGGCCGGCCAGGCTCTGGTGGATCAGGCAGCGCTCGAAGCTGGTCGGGTGGTGCGGGGCCGCCTCAGCCGCCCCGGCCGGGGCGCCGGTGAGCAGCCGGACCAGCACCGGCGGCCACTGGTCTGGCTGGTAGGCGAGGCTGGTCGCCCGGTAGGTATGCGCGCACGCCTTCGGCCGGCCGGTGCTGCCGCTGGTGTAGTGCAGCCGCGCGATGCCGTCGGGGTCCGCCAGCCCGGCCGCGCAGGCGCCGGGGCCGGGATGCGAGAGCAGGTCATCGAGGCGGAGCACGGGACCGTCGACCGGCTGGTCGGCGACCACGACGTCGCTGTGGCCCCACAGGGTGTCGGCGAGCTGCTGAGCGCCCCACCCTGGCCGCGCCGCCGCCACACGGCATCCGAGCACGTGCGCCGCCAGGTGCGCGGCGTACGCCTCCGGCGAGAGCGCCAGGACCATCCCGACACCCATGCCGGGCTGCACGCCAGCGTCCCGCAGCCCGCCGACCAGCCGCCACACCATCCCCAGCAGCTCGCCGCGCGAGACGGTACGCGAGCCGACCTGGAACGCCGGCTCGTCAGGGGCGTCGCGCAGGGAGGCGATCACCGGTGCGGGAAACAGCATGGTCACCCCGGTAGTACGTCCGGGGCGTACCCCGGAGATTCCGTCTGGGCCGCGTGTCGTCGCCCGGGCCCCGGGCTCGGACCGCCAGCCGCAGTGTCGAAGCTGTGCACTCTCGACGTGGTCGAGAAGGTTGTTGTCACGGCGTCATATCGTCCGGGCGCCCGAGGCGAGGTCCGCGATGAGCTTCTCGATCTGGGCCCGCAGGTCGGCCGGGATCCGCGGGTCGGTAACCCCCTCCTCGGGTGGCGTCAGCACCAGGCCCTTGTTGGGGAAGGTCGCCGTGTAGGCCTTGCCGCCGAACGTACCAGCCTCGATCCTGTCCACATAGGACTTGTACTCAGGGTAGTCGTCCACCTTGACGTTGAGGATGTTGACCTGCTTCGCCGTACCGCCGGTCACGCCGATGGTCAGCACCTTCGGCTGGTGGCCGGCTGCGGCGACACCGACGCCGTAACCGATGCCGTCACCGGTCGTGAAGAGGAGCTGCGCGCCCTGGCCGATGAGCGCCTCCGCCGCCTCCTTGGCCTTCTGCGTGTCGTCGAAGCTGCCCGTGTAGGCCTCCTTCCACGTCCGCGACGGGTCGGTGGCCTTGAGGCCCGCCTTGAAGGAGGTGTGGATCTCCTCGATGAACGGGACCTGTGGACCGCTCACCAGACCGACCATCCGCACGCCGCCGATCTTGCCAGCGACAAAGCCACACAGGTAGCCCCATTGCCCGAGATCCAGAGTCCACCCCTCGACGTTCGGCGCGGTCATCTGGAGCACCTCAGGACCGCCATTTATCGCAAAGTGGACCTTCGGGAAATCTTTGGCGAGCTTGAGCACTGGCTCGATCGCCTCGTACCCGTTGGTTATGACCAGGTCGTACCCCTGGGTGGCGTAGTCGCGCACGACCGACTCGATGGCGGCCGGGTCGTTGTTCCGCTCCCGGATGGTGGCTTGGATGCGGCCTTCCCGCTCGAGCCGCTTGACGGCTTCCGCGGCGGCCTGGTTCCACGCGCCGTCGTTGGTCATGCCCTGGGCGAGCAGCACGACCTTCAGCTTCTGGGTGGTCGGCGAGGGCCCGGGCGCAGGGTCGCCGCCGCACGCGGTGAGCAGGACGGCGACGCCCATGAGGAGCAGTGACGCGAATCTTGGGATGCCCGCCTTTGTCGGCTTGGGCAGGAGCCTGGACATGCGGTGTCCTCCTTCGCCTGCGTCGGCAGGCGGTCAAACCTGAGCAGGTCACGAGCAGGCCGGGGCCCGGGCGGACCTTACCTTGAGCGGTGGTGGCGAAGTAGAGCAGACTAGCGTGGTACTAGCCGTCGAGCGGCGTTGGGTGGGTGCAGATGAGTCAGACCGCGGGCTGGCACCCCAACCTGGCGACCGATGTCCTCGAGGAGGTGCCGGCTCGTGCTGGGAGCCGGCCGCAGCTGACCATCGGCACGATTATGCGCCTAGTCGCGGCGGCTTAGCCGCATGGACAGGACACGGTTTGGCACCCGCATGCTGCCGGGCAGCGAGGCGTACGCCGAGGTACAGGAGTGGCTGCACCGGGAGGCCGAGCTCCTCGACGACCGCGAGGAACGCGCGTGGCTTGCGAACATGGTCAGCCGGGACGTCGTCTACCAGGTGCCCATCCGGCAGACGGTGCGGCGGGCGGACGGGGACGGCTTCGCCCGGGACGGGTTCCACCTCGACGAGAGCTACGGGTCGCTGCTGGTGCGGGTGGAGCGCAACCTGAGCCCGTCGGCCTGGACCGAGGACCCGCCACCACGGACCCGCCGGTTCGTCACCAACATCCGGGCGACCGCCGAGGGCGACGATGCCTTCGGCGTCCGCAGCAACCTGCTCATCTACCGCACCCGCCAGGACGAGGCGCAGCCGTCGCTGCTCGCCGCAGAACGCCGCGACCTGCTCTGCCGCACCGGTGACGCGCTCCTGCTCCGCCGCCGCCTCGTGCTGCTGGACCTCACCGTGCTGCAGGTGCCCAACCTCGGGTACTTCTTCTGACCCGCAGCCGGCCCGGCCGGCTCTGACCCGCAGCCGGCCCGGCCGGTCGACCAGGGGACGTTCATGTACGACCAGCTGCACGCCCGCGCCATCATCGACGCGCTCGCCGCGCAGGTCCCGCTCGGCCACGCGCCCGCGGAGATCTTCGGCAGCGACGACGTCTACCAGCATGAGCTGCGCCGGATCTTCGCCCGGTGCTGGGTGTTCCTCGCCCATGAGTCGGAGATCCCGCGCCGCAACGACTTCGTCCGCCGGAAGGTCGGCGAGGACGACTTCATCGTGGTACGGGACCGGCACGGCACTGTCCGCGTGCTGCTCGACGCGTGCCGCCACCGCGGTGTCGCCGTGTGCCGCGCTGACAAGGGGAACACGCCGCAGTTCCGCTGCCCGTACCACGGCTGGACCTACGACACGAGCGGCCGGCTCACCGGCGCCCCGGCCTGGCGGGAGGCCCTGGCCGGCCTGCCCCGGGAGGAGTACGGGCTGCTGCCGGCGGCGCAGGTCGGCGTATGCCATGGCCTCATCTTCGCCACGCTGGACCGCACCGCGCCCAGCCTGGACGAGTACCTGGGTGGCATGTCCTGGTACCTGGACCTGGTCTTCGGCCTCAACGACGCCGGCGTCGAGGTGCTCGCGCCGCCGCAGCGGCTGGTCATCTCGGCCAACTGGAAGTCCGGGGCGGAGAACTTCGCCGGCGACGACTACCACCTGGCCACGCTGCACCGATCGGTCTGGGAGGTGGGTGCGTACCCGGTGCCCTTCGAGGACGACATGGTGGGCTACCACATCCAGGCGGCACCTGGGCACTCGCTCTCGCTGTCGATGGACCCCGACGCCGACGAGCCCGGCCCGTACTTCTACGGCATGCCCGACGACCTGGTCGCGTCCTTCAGCACCGCGCTCGTCACCGGCGAGCAGCTGCGGTTCGCCCGGTACATCCGCGCGTTCGTGGGCAACGTGTTCCCGAACTTCTCGGTGCTGGCCCAGCCGGCGACCGAGGACGTGCGGGCGCACCCCGCAACGGGGGTCATCACGATCCGCACCTGGCAGCCGCGCGGGCCGGGCGAGATGGAGGTCTGGTGCTGGTTCTGCGCCTACCGCAACATGTCGGCGGCGCAGAAGCGGCGCAGCCTCACTGCGGGCCTCGGCACGTCGTCGTTCGGCGGGGCGTTCGAGATGGACGATGCCGAGCCGTGGGCCAGCACGTCCCGCACCGGGCGGTCGGTGGCGGCGCAGCTGCTCGGGCTCACCTACAACTACCAGATGGGCAGCGAGGGGGTGGGCCGGGCGCGCCGCGTGCCCGGCTTCCCGGGTCCGGGAGTCGTCTTCGCGCCGCGCTACGAGGAGGGCGTCCAGCGCAACTTCCTGCGCTTCTACGCCGAGCTGATGCGCTGTCCGGACGGCCAGTGGCCAGTGCTGCCGCTGGGTTGAGGCGTGAGCTGCGGCTCACCGCAGGGCACCGAGGTCTTGGAAGCCTGTCACTTTGGCCGGCATCGCGCACCCATCAGATAGCCACCCGACGCTGCCCATCTGTCCCGGAAGATCATTTCCCCAGTCACAGCGGACAAGCTTCCGCCTTGGTAATAGGTCGGTGGCCCCGATGGTCGATGTGGGTTCTCACCCGCCGGGTAGGCCCGAGCAGGAGGGCTCGACTCGTAAACGCTGAAGCCGCGAGCCGCTAGCAGAAGACCTTTCGGCCAGTTGTCATGTCCATCGACTTCCTTCAAAGTATAGAACCACGACTACAACGTTCATCGATGTGTCGCGGTTAGCCCTAGCTGAGGAGGAAGGTCATGGCAGCTTCCAGGTCCCGCTGGCGACTACGCCTGGTCACGTTGCTTACGGGTGCCGCGGCCCTCGTGGCCTCGGTCGCGTGGGTCACGCCCGCGCACGCGGCCGCCGTGGTGTACGCCGCGCTGGGTGACTCGTACTCGTCGGGTGTCGGCACCCGGACCTACTACTCGGACGGCACCAGCTGCTACCGCTCGCCGTACGCGTACCCGGTGATCAACGCCGGCCAGATCGGCGCGACCTCGTTCGCGTTCGCCGCCTGCTCCGGCGCGAAGATCCCTGACGTGATCAACAACCAGCTCGGCCGGCTGACCTCGTCCACCACCCACATCACGCTGTCGGTGGGCGGCAACGACGCCGGCTTCAGCTCGGTCGTCACCCAGTGCGCGCTGCCGTGGCCCTACACCTGCTGGGGCGACATCAACAACGCCAACTCCTACATCACAAACACGCTGCCCAGCGCGCTGAACAACCTGTACAGCCGGATCCGTACCCGGTCGCCGTACGCCCGCGTGGTGATCGTGGGCTACCCGCGCCTGTTCAACGAGAGCGACTGCCAGTCCCTGGCGCGCATCAGCCCCGGTGAGCAGGCGGCCATGAACGACTCCGCGAACCTGCTCAACAACACGATCCGCAGCCGGGCCATCGCCTACGGCTTCCGGTTCGCCGACCCGCGCACGCCGTTCACCGGCCACGCCGTCTGCGACTCCGTCGAGTGGGTCAACGGCCTGTCGTCCCCGACGATGGAGTCCTACCACCCCAACCGCACCGGCCACTCGAGCGGCTACGCACCGATCGTGCGTACCCAGCTGGTCAGCCTGGCCAGCACGAGCACAGCAGCGTAACCGCCCGCGGCTGGGGGTGGCGGCACCGCCGGCGCCCCCAGCCGCGCCGCGCCTACCGCCATCGGCCGAGGCGCACCCCACCGGCCCGGCGTCCTCCCCCGGCGGCGCTGGTAGCCCTATCTGCCCAGCAGGCGTGGCGACCTGCCGGGCAGGCGTAGCTGGCTGCCGGGCAGGTATGGCTACCTGCCGAGCAGGTCTGCGACGCGGATAAGCGGCGCCGCCAGTGTTGGGATCTGCTCCGGGTCGTCAAGCTCTTGGGCCCGGTACACCAACAGCTCGTCGCCCTGCAGGCTCCAGGTAGGGACAGTGCCGGCGATGTGCTCTGTCACCAGCGCCGGCCCGACAAGCTGCCGGGCGTAGCCGCGGTCCGCCTCCGTGACGATGCGGAACTGGTGGTCGAACCGCTCGTCGCCAACGGCTTCTCCCCTGTCGCCGAAGATCGCGCGGCCGATCGCCGCCAGCGCGGCAAGCGGCTGGACCGCGATCGACGGGTACGGCTGCCCCAGCCGCACCACCAGCACAAGCAGATGGCGGGTGTACATGGTGGCCGGGACGCCACCGGTGACATCGCCGATTACCTCCGTAAAGGTGTAGTCGGCGATGCTGACCGGATAGCCCTGGAGGGTCCCGGACAGCACCCATCTCACGACGCCACTGTTGCCGCCGGGCAGCCGGGCGCCCCAGCCAACCTGGGGGGACGGCGTGTAGACCCAGCGATGCTCCACAGCCCATTGCTGGACCCGCTCCTGGCGGTCCTGGTCCCGGCGCGCGCTGCTGGCCGAGCTGCCGATAAGGAAGGTGACCAGCGCGACCCCGGCGACCGCCAGGACCACCCAGACAACCGTCGCAGTGTCCACGTCACACCCCTCACCGCTTCAGGAGGTGTCCTTGGTCGGGCGCCTGGCCTATGTGGACAGATCCAGAGCCTTCGTCGCCTCTGCCAGCCGCGCAGCTACATCGTGCGTCCGGTCCAGCGGGAACGTAAATCCTCGCAACGGCCGGATGCGGGTGGGCGCCCGGTGGATCTCCGTCACCAAGCCGCCACCGGGTACGGGCGAACCGCGTACCGTGTCGCAGGTGGCCGAACCCCTGCGCACGGTCCTCGCCGCGGTGGGGGTCTTCGCAGGCACCAACATCGACGACCTCATCGTGCTGACGGTGCTGTTCCTGTCGGGCCCGATGTTCCGGACCATCGGGGTGTCCAGCAGCCTGGTGACGGTCACGGTCTTCACGGTGCTGGTCGCGGTGTGGTGTGCGGTCGGGTCCTGGTTGGGCTCGCACCCCGCGCTCGTCGCGGCGGTACGGCGTTTCGGGCACTGGCTGGTGCCGGTCGTCTTCGTGGCCGTCGGGAGCGCCATCATCGCCCAGTCGGGTGTGGTCTACCGGCTGCTCTGACGGCTACAGGCGCGCTGTCCCACGAGCTCCTGTCCTACGCGCTCGGCTCTCCCAGGAGGACGCGGACCTCGTCCGCTCCTGGCATGCCCAGCCGCTGGTAGATGGCGAGCGCCTCGCGCAGGCACGCCTCGCCCAGCTCGGCCTGGTCGAGGCTGCGGTAGGCCACGCCGAGGTAGTGCAGGTCATAGGCCTCCATGGAGTAGTCATGCAGCTCACGGTGGATCACCAGCGCCTCCTTCAGGTAGCGGAGGGCCTCGCTCTGCTGCTGGTTGGCCAGGCACGCCTCACCGATGCAGGTGAGCGTCATCGCCTCACCCCAGCGGTCGCCGATCTGCCGCCGGATCTCCAGTGCGACCTTGAAGTGCGTGCGCGCCGACTCGAACTCCCCGTCGTGGAAGTCCTCCTGGCCGAGGTTGCAGATGGTGATCGCCTCACCCCAGCGGTCGCCGGCCTCACGCCGGATCTCCAGTGCCTGCCAGAAGTAGTGACGCGCCTCCTGGGTCCGGTTCAGGTCGCCCCAGACCGCGCCGATGCCGTTGAGCGCATGCGCCTCGCCGTACCGGTCACCGATCTGGCGGCTGATCTCCAGCGCCAGGTGGTGGCAGCTCCGGGCCTCCTCGAACTGCCGCAGCTCGCGGCGGGCAATGCCCAGGCTGCTGAGCATGGTGAACTCCGCCTTGCGGTCGCCGAGGGCCCGGGCACAGGCCAGGCCTGTCTGGTGGGTGCCGATCCAGTCGTCCCAGTGCTTGTCGAGGTGGAACAGCGCCCACAACAGGTTGGCCAGCCGCCACCCGATGTCGTACTCCTGGTACTCCCAGGCCTGCCGGACCGCCGCGACCAGGTTGGCGCGCTCGGCCTCGAGCCAGGCCAACGCCTCCGCCCGGTGGGCGAACCGCGGCAGGTCGGTGGGGGGCGCGCCGTCGGGCAGCGCGGTACGCCGGCGGTGCGGAGCCACCAGCGCGTCGGCCGCCGCCGCGGCGTGCAGGTCGTACGTGAGCAGCCGGCGCACCGCCGTACGCCGCCTGGCCTCGGCGCCGTGGGCCTGGGCCTGCTCGTTGGCGTACGCGCTGAGCAGGTCGTGCAGCGTGTAGCGACCGGTCACGTGCTCGGTGACCAGGTGCGCCCGGGCCAGGTCCGACAGCAGCTGGCGGGCCCGGCTGGACGGGATCGCGGCGAGGTTGGCCGCGCCCGGCACCGTCACCTCCGGCCCGTGGTGCAGGCCCAGCAGCCGGAACAGGTGCGCGGCCTGTGTGGACAGTCGCTGGTAGGACCAGGAGAAGACCGAACGGATCTGGGTGAGCTGGTCCCCGCCGTCCACGGCGTCGAGCCGCCGCTGCGCGTCGGCCAGCTCGGCGGAGAAGGTGGCCAGCGGGAAGGTCGGGTGCGCGGCCGCCCGGGCCGCGATGATGGCCAGGGCCAGCGGCAGCTGGGCGCAGCGCGCCACCAGCTCGTCGACTGCTGCGCGCTCGCCCTGCAGGCGGGCCTGGCCCAGGTGGCTGGCGAGCAGGTGGCGCGCCTCCGGGGCGGTGAGCAGCTCCAGGGTGAGCGGGTACGCGCCTTCGACGGCCACCAGACCGGTCAGCTCGTTGCGGCTGGTGACGATGACCAGGCAGCCGCTGCTTCCCGGCAGCAGCGGGCGGACCTGGTCCACGTGCCGGGCGTTGTCCAGCACGACCAGCATGCGGCGCCCGGACAGCAGGCTCCGGTAGAGGCTCACCTGGGCGTCCAGGCTCGCCGGGATCTGGTCGGCCGGGATCGCGAACGCGTCCAGGAAGCCGCGGATCGCCTCGGCCGGCGTCATCGCCTCCCGGGTCGGGTCGAAGCCGCGCAGGTTGACGAAGAGCTGGCCATCGGGGAAGCGGGCGGCGGCCCGGTGCGCCCAGCGGACCGCGAGCGCGGTCTTGCCGATGCCGCCGGTGCCGTGCACCACCGAGATCATGACGGCATCCTGGCCAACCGCTGCGGCCAGCCGGTCGAGCTCGTCGAGCGCCGCCTCGCGGCCGACGAAGTGCCGTACCGGCGCCGGTAGCTGGCGTAACGCGGTCTGCCCGGCCGGGACAGCAGGTGCGCTGGGGGCCGCCACCGGGACGGCGTTGCGCAGGATGCTCGCCCGCAGCTCCTGCAACGGTGTGCCGGGGTCGAGCCCGAACTCGTCGGCGAGGCGCCGGCGCAGCTGGTCATAGGCGTGCAGCGCCTCACTCTGCCGGCCGGAGCCGTGCAGCGCCCGCATCAGCAGCCCGACCATGCACTCCCGCAATGGGTGGGCGGCGACCAGCTCCACCAGCTCCCCGACGACCTGGTGGTGGCGGCCCTGCTGCAGCTCGAGCTCGAGGCAGCTCTCTACCGCGGCCAGCCGCTGCTCGTTGAGGCGGGCACCGCCCGCCTCGATGGCCCGGCCGGCCATGCCGGCCAGCGCCGGGCCCTGCCACAGCGCCAGGGCGTCACGCAGCCGCGTTGTCGCGGCGTCGAGGCGGCCGGCGGCCTGCAGCTGCCGGGCGGCTGTCACAGCGGCCTCGAACACCTGGGCGTCGAGCTGCCCAGGGGTCAGGTGGATCCGGTACCCGGCCGGCTCGGCGGCGATGACATGCTTCCATCCGCCCCCGGCGGGCAGGTGCTGGCGCAGGTTGGAGACGCAGTTCTGCAGCTGCCGGGCGGCGGTGGCCGGCGGCGTCTCGTCCCACACCGCGTCGATGAGGTAGTCGCGGCCCACGACCTGGTTGGGCGAGAGCAGCAGCACCGCGAGGATCCGCTTGTGCCGCCGCTCGAAGGCGTACGGCTGGCCGTCCCTGTTCAGAACCTGGAGCGCTCCCAGTATCCGGTACCTCACACGGACCTCCCACGGGGGTTCCCCTCGCATCGGGCGTTTCCGCGGAGATCTAGATTATTAGATTTATCAATCTAAAGACAGCCGCGTACCTCGTGCGCGCCTCGCGCGTGCCTCGTGCGCGCCTCGATGAAGAAAGCCGTGCGGTTCGGATGAAGACCGGTGTCCATGCTGCGGGGCATGGGAACCGTCGTAGACGCCATCGCCAGCGCCGGCCAGCAGGACAGGCCCGCGGCCCTGACCGTGGCCGGCACCGGCTCCGGGGTGGACACCTGCCTGCCCTGGCCGGTCCTGCACCAGCAGGCCCGGCGCATGGCGTCCGTGCTCGCCGGGCACGGCATCGGGCCGGGCAGCCGGGTCGGCCTGCTGGCCGACACCAGCGTCGGCCTGGTCACCGCGATCCAGGCGGTGTGGCTGCGCGGCGCAGCGCTCACGATCCTGCCGCTTCCCGACCGCACCGGCCGGCCCGGGCAGCTGGCCCACCTGCTGGCGGTCCTCGCCGACGCCCGGCTCGACCTGGTGGTCATCGACGAGGGGTCCCGCGAAGCCGGACCCGCCCTGTCGGAGGCGGTACGGGTCATGCCGCTCTCCACCCTGGACCTTGCGGCGACCGGCGCCGCGCCCGCCACGGCGGTCCGGCCCGGTCCAGATGACCTCGCCGTGTTGCAGTACACCAGCGGCTCTACCAGCGCCCCACGGGGCGTGCCGGTCTCCCACGGCAACCTCGCCGCCAACCTGACCGCGATCGCGGCGGTGATCGGCCGCGACGAGGTGGGTCCCGCCACCTCGTCCTGGGTGAGCTGGCTGCCGCTCTACCACGACATGGGGCTGATCGGGTTCCTGGCCCTGCCCATGTCGCGCGGCTGCCCGCTGGTCCTGCAGTCCCCGCTGGCCTTCGCGCTGCGCCCGGCGAGCTGGCTCGAGCGGCTCTCCCGCCATCGGGCCACCATCACCGGCGCGCCCAACTTCGCGTACAGCCTGATGGCACAGCTGCTGGAGGCGGGCGTCGCCGCCGACCTGAGCACGGTCCGGACGATGATCTCCGGGGGCGAGCCGGTCGACGCGGGGATGATGGCCCGGTTCACGGCCGTCGCCGGCCGGCACGGGCTGGACCCCCGCGCGGTCGTGGCCGCGTACGGCCTGGCCGAGTCGACCCTGGCGGTGAGCTTCTCGCGGATCGGCGGCGGGGTCACCGTCGACGAGGTGGACCGGGACACCCTCGAACGGGACGGCCGGGCGCGGCGGGCCGCCGCCGGCCGTCCGGCGCGCCGCCTGGTCCGGCTGGGACGGGCGGTGCCGGGCACACAGATAAGAGTTGTCGACTCCCGCACCGGCGCTCCGGTCGAGCCGCGCATGGTGGGCCACATCGAGGTCAGCGGCCCGTCCGTGGTCGGTGGCTACTGGGGCGAGGCGCCCCGGCCGTCCGGCGGCTGGCTGCGTACCGGTGATCTTGGCTACCTCGCCGACGGTGAGCTGGTGGTCTGCGGGCGGGCCAAGGACGTGCTCTTCGCCGCCGGCCGCAACGTCTACCCGCAGGACGTGGAGGCGGCGGCCGCTGCGGTGCCGGGCGTGCGCCCCGGGGGCGCCGCCGCGTTCGGCATCCCGGCCGACGAGGGCGACCGTCTCGTGGTCGCCGTCGAGTCCCGGGGCGCCGACAGCACCGCCCTGCGCCGGGCCGTCGCGGTGGCCGTGGCGGCAGAGACCGGCATGGCCCCGGCGGATGTGGTGACCCTGCGGCTGGGCCGCCTTCCCAAGACCTCGTCCGGCAAGCTCCGCCGCGCGGAGACCCGGCGCAGGTACCTCGCTGGCGAGCTGGCAGCAGGCGGCTCGCCCCTCGTCCCGCCCCTCGTCTCACCCTTAGTAGAGCGGAGCGTCTGATGACGACGGAGATCGTTGGTACGCCGCCGCGCGAGCGCTCCCGTGCGGAGCTTGCCGCGCTGCTCAACGTGGACCTGTCAATGCTGGACGACCGGGCCTCGCTGCGCGACGGGCTGGCGCTGGACAGCCTCACCATGATGCGCCTGGTCACCTGGCTGGAGGCGCACCGGTTGCCGGTCACGGCGGAGGGCCTGCTCCCGGCGACCGTGGGGGACGTGCTGTCCCTGCTGGACAGCAAGGCGGGACCCCGGGTGTTCGTCAAGGCGGGCAGCCTGCCGGGCATCCCCGAGCGGTTCCTGGCGCCACGGCCGCAGGACCCGCTGGCGCCGGTGCTGGAGACGCCGGCGCTGCGGCTGGCCCCCATCATCCCGGACGACATGGGCTTCCTCTACGCGCTCGCGATCGACCCGGAGACCGGCTTCCGCTGGCGCTACCGCGGCTCGATCCCTCCGTTCGAACGGTTCAAGGCAGAGCTGTGGAACCAGGTGCTGTTGCAGTTCGTGGTGCGCCGGATCGAGGACGACATGCCGATCGGGCACGTCGTGGCGTACGGCGACGAGCTGAGCCTGCGCCACACCTACATCGGCGCGGTGTTCCACCCCGGCAGCGTCGGCACCGGCCTGCCGGCGCAGGCGGTCGCGCTGTTCGTACGGCACCTGTTCCACACGTTCCCGCTCAACAAGATCTACATGGAGGTTCCCGGGTTCAACTGGCCGCAGCTGCAGAGCGGCCAGGGCAGCCTGTTCCGCGTCGAAGGGGTCCTCCGCGACCACGACTACTACGCCGGCCGGCACTGGGACAAGTACATCTGCGCCCTCTACCCCGACGACCTCGAGCTGGCCGAGTCGCGGGACTCCTGAGCCGCTCCGGCCGCCGCCAGGCACCGCTGCTCGGTCACCGCCAGGCACCGCGCGCACCGCCGGGCACCGCTGCTCGGCCGCCACCAGCCGGGCACCGCCGCCGCGGCGGCCGGAGGGAGCACCACCCTAGGCATCCTCCACAAGGGAGGATCAAGGAAGGAGCAGACATGGGTTTCAACCGGGTCCGCCATCGGGCGATGATGGCCATGGCCGCCGCCGGGATCTTCACCGCCCTGGCGCCCGCCCCGGCGGCCCTCGCCGGGCCAGCCGTCGACGCCGAGCCGCAGGTCACCGACACGGGCAACGTCGTCGTCGCCGACCTCGGGATCAGGTCCTACCGCGGCGACAAGGTGGTCGAGGCGGCCTACAACGAGCTCAACAGCGACCACAAGTACGAGACCCCGATGGGGTCGAACTGCAACTACTACTCCAGGCACTGGGGCTTCGGGTGCCAGCCATGGTGCGCCGACTTCGTCAAGTTCGTCTGGAAGAACGCCGGCGTCTATGCCTGGGACAGCCTGAACTCGGAGGCCGGGACAACCGCCCGCTGGGGCCGCTTCTTCGGCCTGTGGCACTGGGGCACTGCCGGGATCTTCCCGGGTGCGGCCGTGACCTACAACTCCTCGGGTGACCCGTTCATCGACTCCGACCACGTCGGAACCTTCGTCGGCTGGGTCAACGGCTCGCCGAAGGTCATCTCGGGCAACTACTCGAACCAGGTGTACAAGCACAACCTGTACTACGGCACGGCGATTGCTGGCTGGACCGACCCAGGCAACTGACCGCCAGCAGAACCTGGGGCGCCGGCCAGGTAGTCGCTGCGTCCGCTGTCAAGATCGCGATCTGCTACGCAGATCATGCAGTACGACTGCACCTCTGGTGTCCCAGATCGCGATCTTGACGGGCCATGGCCACGGCGACAGGTCCGGCGAGACAGAATGCACTGAATGTCCTAACTTAGCGATGCCATGGCGGGTTCAGGGCTCGCCTGGACGCCACGACCCGGCGCGGTTGGTGCGCCTTTCTTCTTGTTCACCTTTCTGGAGGCGTTCCATGATCACCAAAGCGCACCTCGCCACCGTGGCCGCCGTGCTGGCGCTGGCTCTTGCTGGGTGCGGCGGAGAGGCCCCGCCCGAACAGACCGCCCGGCCGGCCAGCCCCGCGTCGAAGCAGCCGGTCATCCCGGTGCCAGTGCTCAAGGTCGGTGAGGCGTTCGCCGCCGACCTGCTCGGCGACGGCCGGGCCACGGTGGCCATCGTCGCCACCGAGGTCTCCGCCGTACGGCGTGCCGATGACCCGTCCGCACCAGCGGGCAGGGTGCAGCTCGTCGCCATGGTGAAGATCGTGCTCGACAAGGCGGGAAAGCCGATCCTGGGCGGCCCGCGGAACTTCATCTTCCGGGACGCCAAAAGCGCACTCCACCCGGCCCGGACCAGCCGGGAGGCCTTCCCTCCCGAGCTGATGGCGGTCAACTTCACCACCGCCGGGCAGCACGCGGACGGAAAGATCGTGTTCGACGTGCCCCCCGACCTGGTGGCCGGCGGCCAGATCCAGCTCGTCACCGGACAGCTGGTGCACGCGATCTGGAGCGTCTAGCAGCCGCTCGGCTGGGTAGGCGACCGCTGGACCTGCTGCGCCTGGTGGCCGCCGCAGCCATATGAACACCGGAGAGGATGATGCGGCGCGCGTCCGCGGTGAAACGCTCGAACATGGTCATCTCCTAGCCTCGGGTCCGGTGAGCGTGCTTCTGGTGAACGGCTTGCCGGGTGACCCCCAGCGCGTCCGCGATCGTCTGCCAAGCCCAGCCATGCGCCCGGGCGTTGCGCACCTGCACCGCCTCGAGGTGCTCGACCAGCTTGCGCAGCGCGGCGACGGCCCGCAGGCCGGTGGCGGGATCAGCGGCGCTGGCCGCGGCGGCAATCTGCTGGGTGTCATCCACGTCTGTCAAGGTAGATTGACAGAACTGAGGCGTCAAGCCAGCTTGACAAGATGGGCCATCGCGGCGGGTGGCCAGGACCGGCCACCGTGGCGCGGCGCAGTTTTCCGTGCCCTTGCGCCCGCCCTCCCGTAACTTGTGACCATGGGCATCGACGACGACGCGCTGGCGTGGCGCCTCGCCCGCAACTGCCTGCTGTACGAGGAAGACCTTGGACCGGAGCAGGTCAACATCGGAAACACCATCGAGCCCAAGCTGGTGCCGCGCCCCGAGGCGCTACGCGACCTCTACACCAGGCTGCTCATCGAGTACCTGGACGCCGACGTGGCGCGGCTGACCGCACTCGAGCAGCGGATGTGGCACGCGCTGCGGGAGCGCAGCCAGCCGAGCTCCTCGCCCCTGCGCTACGGCGCCTTGGTGGACGGCGGTAGCACCGGCCCGCCGGGCGCGTTCGGCGGCGAAGGGCAGCGGGAGGTCGAGGAGACCCGCAAGTGCGTGGTGGACCTGTGCCAGCGCGCCACGACCATGATCCGGGACGCGGGCGCGGTCGAGGACGAGCGGTGCCGGCAGCGGTTCCTCGCCGGCCTGGCCTACAAGAACACCACCGACGTCCTGGGTGACCTTCCGGGCGTGCCCGAGGACAGCGCCGCCCGGCTGCTGCACCGGCTGGACGAGCTGGACGGTGACTGACGCGCTGTGGGGGGGCGGCGGGCCTCGGTGGTGGTGTCCGGCTCCCAGACGCTGGTCGGCGGCTTGTTCACGATGCTCAACGGTCTCCCCCGCACCAACGCCGCGGCGGTGGACGCCAGCGGCGAGGTCGATCCACTGTGGAACCCGAGCCCGGACGACATCGTCTACGCGGTCGAGGCGTCCGCCGACGGCACCATCGTCTTCCTCGGTGGCCTCTTCGCCAACCTCGGCACGGCCGCCCGCAGCCGGCTGGCCGCGGTCAACCTCACCACCGGCGAGCCGCTCAGCCGCACCGCCTGGCCGACCGGGGCGAACGGCGCCGTGCGCGCGCTCAGGACCAGCGGCAGCCGGCTCTACGTCGGCGGCGCCTTCACCCGGGCCGGTGGGCTCGACACCGGCCGCCTGGTCGCCCTGGACGCGGCCAACGGCGCGGTCGACACCGGGTTCACCCCGCGACCGGACGGCAACATCCGCGCCCTGACCACCTCGCCGGACGGCACCAAGGTATACGCGACCGGCGGCTACAGCACCATCGGCGGCGTCGACCGGCAGGGGGCCGCCGAGCTGTTGGCGAGCACCGGGGTGGTGACGCCGTTCGCGCCGACCGAGGGCGGCGTGGTGATCGCGGTGGCGCTCACCCCGGACGGCTCGCGGCTGTTCTACAGCACCACCTCCAACCGCACCTACGCCTACGACCCGGCCGTCGCCAACACGCCCAGGTACACCCTGCGCACCGGCGGCGACGTCCAGGCGATCGCCGCGTCCGCGACCGAGGTCTACGTCGGCGGGCACTTCACCACCCTCCCGGTGGAGAAGCTGGCCCGGCTGCACGCGGCGTCCTTCCTCGTCACGACCGGCGCGCCGACCGAGTGGAGCCCCTCGCCGGACGGCGCGTTCGGCGTCTGGTCCATCGAGATCACACCGACCGCGCTCCTGCTCGGCGGCGACTTCGAGAAGGTGGCCGGCAAGGCGCAGCCCGGGTTCGCCCGGCTGCCCGGCACGGCCTGAGCTGCCCGGCACGGCCGACCCGCCGTGGCCCGATCCGCCGCGGCGGCACCGGTGGCGTGGCCCGTACCTGCCCTAGATCCGGCGGGCGATCGTGATGATCTCCCGGCTGGTGCCGGTGACCGGGCCATGCGGCCCACCCGGCACAGCACCACCGCACCGTCCGTGGGTTGATATATGCTGCGCGCCCCAACCCTGGTACGCGCGGCGGTGGTGCGCGGGAGGAGAGTCCACAGTGTCCATGAGCAGAGCCCGGTTGGCTGTGGTCTCGGTGGCCTCGCTGGCCAGCATCGTCGCCGCGCTGGGGCCGGCGAGCCCGGCGTACGCGGCGACCTGGTCGGTCGTCACCACCCCGAACGCGACCGCCGACCGCAACCAGCTCAGCGGCATCGACGCGGTCAGCTCCACCGACGCGTGGGCGGCCGGGTACGCGTACCACTCCACCGCGCCGTTCACCCGCCCGCTGCTGATGCGGTGGAACGGCTCCTCCTGGTCGCTGCAGTCCACGCCGGCGCAGAGCGGGGACGCCATGTTCGAGGGGGTGGACGGCGACTCGGGCAGCAACGTATGGGTGGTCGGCTCGTCCGGCGCCGGCCCGCTCATCGAGCGGTGGAACGGCAGCACATGGGGTGTCGTGCCCAGCCCCAGCCCGTCCGGGGCGACCGCGGCCGCCCTGCGCGGCGTGAAGACCCTGGCGCCTGACAACGCGTGGGCGGTGGGGACCTCCTCGCACTCCTCCGGCGTCCCGACCCGCACGATGATCCAGCGTTGGAACGGCACCAGCTGGAGCATCGTGCCCAGCCCCAGCCCGGACGGCACCCAGAACCTGCTGCGCGCGGTGGACGGCGTCGCCGCCAACGACCTGTGGGCCGTGGGCGGGCTGGGCCATGATGGGTACGGCGGGAACCCGGTAGCCAGCCTGGTGCTGCGCTGGAACGGGTCGGCGTGGAACCAGGTGACAATCCCCAGCAGCGGCGGCGCGTTCTCTGTCACCCAGCTCCACGACGTGGTGGCGGTGTCCGCCAACGACGTATGGATGGTCGGCGAGGCTTTCAGCTTCCAGTACTTCCAGATGGTGCCCTACCTGCTGCACTTCAACGGCTCGACGTGGCAGCATGCCACCATTCCCAGCCCGCCGCTCGGCCGGTTCAACGCCGTCACGGCGCTGTCGGCCACCAAGGTCTACGCGGTCGGCGAGGGCAACGGCCCGCTGATCGCCCGCTGGAACGGCTCGTCGTGGAGCAGGGAGACCGTGCCGGGCAACGGCTACCGCAACCTCCTGGCCGCGTGCGCCGTCGGCACGGGCACGGTGTGGGCCGCCGGCATCCGTTCTGAAAGCGACTGGGTGTTCCGCACCCACGCGGTCCGGACCACCAACGGCTAGGCGTTGCAGCGGTTCGACTACCCAGCCCCCTGGGAGGAAACGCACCGATACGGGCGCAGCACGCACGCTACATCGGTCCACCGGACATCATGCCCTCGCCACCGGCGTAGTGCATCCGGTACGCCGGGCCGCGTCGGCCGCCGCCAGCACGGCGACCACCTCGCGGCCGAACCGTACGTCACACGGGTGCGCGGTGACACCGGCGCGCGCGTCGCGCACGAGCTGGCTCACTGCGGCGCCGAACGCGGCGAGCACGTCTCCGCCGCGCGGAGGGAGGCTGGCCAGGCCGGCCGAGCCGGAGAAGGTGAACTCCTGGCGGGCCGCCGCCTTCGGCGCGTCGATGCTGACCTCGAAGGTGCTCACTGCGCCGCCCGCATGGTGCAGCATCGCGTGGGTGGTGCCGTGCGGGGCGTCCATGGCGGCTACCCGGTCGACCGGACCGAGCACGGGCAGGATGATCGACAAGGTGTGCGGGCCCAGGTCCCAGAGCCCACCGTGCTCATGCCGCCAGGTCGAGCCGGCGTACGGGCTGTCCGGCCCGAAGATCGAGGCGAGCCAGGTGGCCCGGGCACCGTCCCAGCCGCCGGCCCGGCCGGTCTGCGCCGCCTCGGCCAGGAGCTCCTCGACCGGAGGGAAGAACCGGTTCGTGAAGAAGATGACTGAGGAGAGCCGGTGCCGCTCCACCGAGGCCACCACCCGGTCCGCGGCCTCGACGGTGAGCGCAAGCGGCTTGTCGAGCAGCAGGTGCCGGCCAGCCTCGGCGGCTCGTACGGCCAGCTCAGCCTGTACGTCCGGGGGCAGCGCCATGGCCACCGCGTCCACATCGGACCACAGCGCGTCGAGCACCGGGTAGGCGCGGGCACCGTACCGGTCGGCCACCCTCGCCGCCTTCGCCGGGTCGCGGCCCCAGACCGCCACCAGCTCCGCCTCTGGATGCGCGGCCAGCACCGCACCCTGTGTCTGGACGGCCCAGTAGCCCGTCCCCAGCAGACCGAATCGCACAGCGCCAGTCTGCCTGGTGGCGGCGCGGGTGCACCGGCCGGGCGGCGGGCTTGGCACCGGGCTTGGCACCGGGCAGCGGGCTTGGCACCGGGCAGCGGGCTTTGGCACCGGGCTTGGCACCGGACAGTGGGCGCCCGGCTGCGGGCTGGCGCCGGGGCGGGCCGCAGGACATGGTGTGCTGCGCCCTTATGCTCTGCTCCATCTGATGGTGCAGAGCATAAGGGCGTTGCCGCACTCCCCCAGGCCCACCGCGCCGGGATGCGCCACTGTGCCGGTCAGCCGGCGCTGCCGCTGCGCAGCTCCCGGGCGAGCTCCTCCTTGCTCATCTGGGACCGGCCGGCGATGCCCGCCTCCTGGGCCTGCTTGTAGAGCTCGGCCCGGCTCAGGTCGTCGTCTATCTTGTGCGCGCGCAGCTCCTCCTTGCGCCGCTCGGCGAAAGCCCGGCCCAGCTCCTCCAGCTCGCTACGGCCGACCGCCTCGGCGAGCGCGGGCAGGATCTTCGACTCCTCCTCCTCGATATGGTGCGTGACCGCGTCCACGAGCTCAGCCAACGCGCGGTCGAACTCGGGGCCCTGCGGGTCCGTCCCCTGCAACCGGTGCAGCAGCTCATCGGCCTCCTGGTGCTCCTGGTAACCGTGGTGCACCTCGCCCGACTCGCTGGGGTTCTTCTCGGTGATGACCGGGTAGACACGCTCCTCCTCGGCCCGGCTGTGCGCGGTCAGCCGCGCGGCGCACTCTTCCAGCAGGGCCTGGCGATCTCCCTCGCCGCTGCGGAGCTTCTCGAAAAGGCTCTCCATCATCCGGTGGTCATCCATGATCAGTTTGACGACATCCGCCATGGCACTTCCCTTCAGCCTTCAGCCTTCTGCCGGCCACGGCCCGCGGCGCAGGGCGCGGCGCGGGTGCGTTGACGGCTGTGTCGTACCCAGCAACCGGTCCGTATCACGCGCCGGTCCAATAAAGTGAGGCCCGGTTTGCCCCTGCAACGCCTCGGGTATCGGCGGACACCATGATCTTTCTCCCGCACTCACTACGCCTGCGCCGCGCCGCGCGGCGCCAGTTCGGCTGGGCATCGCTGCGCAAGCCCCAGCTGGTCGCGATGCGGGCTCTGATGCGGGGACGGGACGCCCTGGTCGTGCTACCCACCGGGGCCGGCAAGTCTGCCGTCTACCAGGTGCCCGCGACGCTCCTGCCCGGCCCGACCGTGGTGGTGGCGCCGCTGCTCGCCCTGCAGCAGGACCAGATAGCAGGTCTGCTGGAGCGCGCCGACCCGCGCCTGCACGCCGTACGCATCAGCTCCGCGGAGACCCCCCGGCAGCAGCAGGCGGCCCTGGACGAGCTGCGGGAGGGCCGCGCCCGCTTCCTCTTCATCACCCCCGAGCAGCTGGCCCGGCCCGAACGGCTGCGCGAGGTGCGCGCGCTGCGCCCGGCCCTGGTCGCGGTCGACGAGGCGCACTGCATCTCCATGTGGGGCCACGACTTCCGCCCCGACTACCTGCGGCTGGGCCACGCCATCCGGGAGCTGGGCCGTCCACCGGTAGTCGCCCTCACCGCCACCGCGTCACCGCCGGTCCGCGACGAGGTCACCCGGCGGCTGGGGCTGACGGCGCCGCAGGTCGTGGTCGCCGGCCTGGACCGCCCCAACCTCTTCCTGGAGGCCGCGCACTGCCCGACCGAGGACCACCGCTGGCGCCGCCTGATCGGCCGGCTCCGCGACGAGGAACCACCGGGCATCGTGTACGCGCCAACTCGCCGCGCCGCCGAGGAGCTGGCCGTACGCCTGCGCGAGCAGGGCATCGAGGCGGTCGCCTACCACGCCGGGATGTCGGCGCGGGAGCGCCAACGCCGGCACGAGGACTTCCTGGCCGACCGGGTGCGGGTGATGGTCGCCACGTCAGCGTTTGGCATGGGCATCGACAAGCCGAACATCCGGTGGGTGACGCACGTGGCGCTGCCCGACTCGCCCGACAGCTACCTGCAGGAGATCGGCCGGGCCGGGCGGGACGGTGCGCCGGCGCGGGCGCTGCTACTGCATCGGGCGGAGGACGTGGCCCTGCAGCGCTACTTCACCGGCGGCGCACCGGCCGCACACGAGCTGGCCGCGCTCGCCACCGCCGTCGCGGCACCGGGCGGACCGCGTACCAAGGCCGCCCTGGCTAGTGAGACCGGTCTCGGCCCGCGGCGCCTGGCCCAGCTGCTCTCCCTGCTGGAGCTGGTGGAGGCGGCAGAGGTCGTCCAGGGTGGACGGATAGCGGCGCCCGCCGGGGCGCCCGGGCCGGCCCACGCGGCCGTCCTGGCGGTCGCCGAGGCGGAACGGCACCAGACGGTGCAGCAGTCCCGCATCGACATGATGCGCGGCTTCGCGGAGAGCCGGCACTGCCGCGGGCAGCAGCTGCTGGCGTACTTCGGTGAGCACTCCCGCCACGCGTGCGGTCACTGCGACAACTGCCAGGACGGGCGGGCGGCCCAGACGCAGGACGCCACGGTCCCTGCCGCGATGCGAGCCGCGGTCTCCGCGGCGACAAAGGGCGACGGCAGGGCGGCAGCGGACGGCGACGGGCCGTACCCGGTGCACAGCACGGTCCGGCACGTCGAATGGGGCTCCGGGCTGGTGCTGCGCTACGAAGGCGGCGACCGGATGGTGGTCCTCTTCGACGCGGTGGGGTACAAGACCCTCTCCGTCGCGGCGGTCCAGCGCAACGGCCTGCTCGCCCTAGAGCCGGGCTGACAGCCTCTGCCCCTTCGATCGCCGACGTGGTTTACTCGCACAGAAGAGGCTGAAGCCGCGGAGACGGAGGGGGTAGAGCCCTGATGCTGCTGAGTTTCCGCTTCGCAAACCATCGCTCGTTCCGCGAGGAGCAGCAGCTCAACCTGACCCCCGTCTACCCCACGGCCGGCCGCGCGGGTGCTGAGCCTGCCGCCGTACGAGTGGCCGGGATCTTCGGTGCGAACGCCTCAGGCAAGTCCAACGTCCTGCACGCGCTCGCCTACATGAGGCGGTTCGTGCTCCGGTCCGACCGTGAGGTCGAGCCGGGGCTTGGCCTGACCCGAGACCCGTTCCGGCTCGACACCGAGTCGGCCAGCACGCCGTCGCGGTACGTGGTTGACGTGCTCATCGGCGGGGTGCGGCACACCTACGGCTTCTCGCTGGGCAACGAACGGGTGCTGGAGGAGTGGCTCTACCACTACCCGCTGAAGAAGCGCCGTCGCGTGTTCGAGCGGGAGAACGATGACTTTGAGTGGGGCGAGGAGTCTGGCAGGCGCGCCGACCTGGAGCGCGTAGCCGAGATCACCGCGCCGACCGCCCTCTTCCTCTCGACTGCGGCCAGGTTCACGCAAGGTCGGGTGCCGGTGGACACAACCGACCCGATGCACGACGCCTACCGATGGTTCTTCAGGTTTCGGACCCGGCTGCATGTGGGCCTCCAGCGCACGCCTCCACCGCACTACCGGTGGCCAGACAGCCACGAAGACCGCGTGATCGTGACTGGTCTGCTGCGCGCTGCGGACATCGGCATCGTCGACGTGGCCCTGAAGGATCCTGTACCAGACGGACTCTTTCCCGAGCCGTCTCTTGAGCTGGAGGCGACAGAACCTGCCACTGCCCGCCAGCACCGTAACGTTGCGATGTGGGCCGAGTTGCGTCGTCTGCAGCGCCTCCAGTTCAGCCATCAAGGACTTGAGACCTCTGTCGACTTCGACATGGCCGATGAGTCAGCTGGCACGCGGCAACTGCTCGAGCTTGCGATAGACGCGGCGTACGTGCTCCGCGGTGGCGGCACGATGGTCGTCGATGAGATCGATGCGAGCCTCCACCCGATGCTGACCGCCCGGCTGATCGGGCTGTTCCAGCGCGCGGACACCAACCCGCTCCACAGTCAGCTGCTCTTCACCAGCCACGACGCCGCCTTGCTCGGGACCTTCGACATGGAGGAGGTGCTCCACCGGGACCAGATCTGGTTCACCGACAAGGACCGGTACGGTGCCTCCACCCTCTACCCGCTCTCGGACTTCAAGCCTCGGAAAGAGGGGGAGAACCGGCAGCGGCGGTACCTGTCCGGCAACTATGGCGGTATCCCGGACCTGTCCGACGACCTGTTCGAACGGGCGCTACGCGCGCGAGGGGAGATCGATGCCGAGTCCTCGCAGTGACGGTCGTCGGCGGTCTCGCGGAGTTGAGGTCGGGCGGGGTCGGGAGACGAGCCTTCGCCGCCGCGTCCCGCGACACGAACAGCAGCGGACGACGTTGATAGCCACGAACGGCCAGTCCACCGAGAAGAGCTACCTCGAAAGCCTGCGAGCCGAGCCGTGGATCAGACCGGGCAAGATTACCGTCACCTTCATCAATGGGTCGCCGCTTGACCTTGTCCGAGGGGCAGCGAGACGCCGGTACGCCGACGACTACGACGATGCCTGGGTGGTCTGTGACGTCGACAGCTACGAGACCGACAACGCCACAAGAAGCTGGTATCGGTCCTGAGAGGGTGGGACAAGTCCCAGCTGAGCTTCAGCGACTTCCGGGATGGCGTCAAGGACGCGTGGCGACGGGCCAAGGCGCTGGACGACCCTCCGGCGGGTAACCCTTCGACCGCCGTCTGGCGCCTCGTCGAGGACCTGTGCGCCGGAGAGCCGGGGAGGATCGGATAGGGCGGCGGCCACGCGGTTAGGACAGCGGGATGCCCAGCTCCTCGGCGCGCTGGAACACCGGCGCCAGGGCCGCCTCGGGGTCGCGCGCGAACAGCCCCGCCCGCACCCGTACGAAGACGCAGTTGCCGACGCGCTCCAGGATCGCCTGGCGCCGCAGGTCCTGCGCGAACACGTCAGGCCCGGCGTAGCGGTCGTCGTCGCACTCGATGGCGAGCCGCCGTCCGTCCGGCGCGGGCACCACGAAGTCGATGCGGTAGCTGCCGAGGCGGAACTGCGGCACCGGCGCCAGGCCGCGGGCGGTGAGCCGGCGCAGGACCGCCCGCTCGAGGTCGGTCTCGCAGCGCTCCTCGGCCGGTACCGCGACCTCCTCGACCCGCCGGGGACGCTGGGCGTACGACAGGAGCAGCGCCCGGGCGTCGTCCGCGGTCAGGTCGCCGAGCTGCACCGAGTGGAACAGCCACAGCTGGTCGCGGGCGCGGGAGGCGGCCACGTTGACCCGGCGGTGGAAGTCGCGCTTGGTGAACGCCCCGAAGCTGCGGTCCTGGCCGGAGACCACCATCGAGACGAGCACCACGTCGCGCTCGTCGCCCTGGAAGGTGTACGAGTCGCCGACGCGCAGCGCCCGCCGTTCCAGCGCATCCGGGCCGACCAGCTCGCGCAGCCGGTGCTGGAGGTAGGCGGCCTGCCCGCTGCCGGAGAGCAGGCTCACCACGCCGAGCGTGCGCCCTTCGTACGCCGGGTCGGCGACGATCTGCGCCACCTTGGCGACGAGCGCCTCGGCCTCGGCGACGTTCACCTCGCCGTAGTCGCGCAGCGTCTCCCGCCGGCCGTCCGGCACGAACACCGCGGTCACCGGCCTACCGATGCCGGTCGGCCGGTCCGCCCGCAGCGGCTGGATCTTGCCGTCGTAGTAGGTGTCGCTGGAGAACCGGATGATCGCCGGCACGCTGCGGAAGTGCTCGGTGAGCAGGATGCGCTCTGGCGAACGGCGTACCGCGTGGTCGTAGAGGCTGCTCTCGGTGTCGAAGTGCTCGGCCGACGGCACGTCGGTCAGGTGCGCGGCGATGAGCGCGTTGACCCGGTCGGCCGGCACGCCCACCAGCTGCGGGCCGATCTGCTGGTCGTCGCCGACCACGACAGCCCGCCGGGCGAGGCTGAGCACCGGCAGCGCGAAGATGTCCGCCTGGGACGCCTCGTCCACCACGACCACGTCGAAGAGGGACCGGCCGCCCGGGAACTGCTCCAGCGCCCGGTCGATCGACATCACCCAGACCGGGACCGCGGTCACCGCCTCCGCCATCGCCCGCTGCGCAACGGCCTGCCAGTGCGCCGCGCTCTTGCCCGTACCCTTTCCGATCTTGCGCAGGGCGGCGGTCCAGTCGGCGAGCGCGGCCTTCTTGCGGTCGTCCAGGGTGAGCGCGACCTCCAGCCAGGCCGAGGTGACCACCAGATCGTGGGTGCGCCGGCGGATCTGCTCCCGGCGCCGCTCCACCCGCCGGGCCAGGGCGGCCGGGTCGGTCGTGCCGACCACCTCGTCGAACCAGGTCTGCGCCTGCCGCCAGGACCACGCCCGCAGCGCGTCCTCGCCCCGCTCCGGCAGCACCGCGGGGTCGCCCGCGTCGACCAGTGCCGACCACTGTGGACAGGCCGGCGCGAGCCGGGCGTGCAGCGCCGCGTAGCGGGTGGCGTCCGGGCGGACCGTCCACAGTCGAGCAATCTCGGCCAGGGCCGTGTCCCAGTCGGGCAGGTCGCCCTCGCGCCAGGCGGCGGCGAGCCGGCGTACCACCGGGCTGGCGAGCGGGTCGGCCGCGATCCGCTCCAGCCAGGCGGTCATCGCCGCGTCCTCGGCGTCGAGGCGGTCCACCAGGAACGTGTTCTCCGCCGCCTCCACCGCGCCGGCCAGCTCGGCGAGCTGGCGGGCGTCCGGGTTGCCGGCGACCCGCGGGTAGAGCTGGGCCAGCGTGGCGCGCAGGGCGGGCCAGCGCCGCCGCTCCCAGTCCAGCGCGTCCACCGCCTCGGAAAGCAGCCGCCCGGCCCACAGCTCCGGCTCGGCGGCGGCCGGGGAGCCGGGGTCGCCGGCGCCGGGCACCGGGGCGCCGAGCCGGGTGCCCCACTCGGCCCACCGGTTCGCCAGCCGCGCCCGCAGCTGGCCCCGCTCCACCGTCGCGGTCACCAGGTCCACATCGGACGCGGTGCGCAGCGGCTCGCCGTCCACCCGGCACTCGGCCACCAGCCGGTGCAGGTCGCCCTGGGTGAGCCGGCTGATCCGCTTGCCGGCTGCAAGCCGCGCCCTGGCCTGGGCCAGCTGGTCGAGCAGCCGGCGCGGCTCGGCGGCGTGCTCGGCGGGCACCTCGACGGCGCGCCCGGCCAGGAACGCGGTCCGCCGGGCCAGCTCGGCCAGCAGCTGCTGGCACGCTGCGACGTGCTCGTCCCAGACCGCCCGCCAGCTCGTGTCGTGCAGCAGGTGGCCGAGCCGGTCGGTCCACGAGCCTTCCCGCCGGGTCAGGTCGCCGGCGGCCACCCGCAGCTGCGGCGCCAGCTCGGCCAACGGCTCCGACCCGAGCCGGCGTACCGCGTCGATGGAGATGCCGCGGTCGGCCAGCGCATCGACCGCCTTGCGCGCATCGCGCAGCGTGTCCCGCCGGCTGACGAGCGCCTCGGCGGCCGGCAGCCGCCCATCCACGGGCAGCGTGGCCAGCGCGGCGGCGCGGTCCGCCGCGGGCAGGCGCCGGGCCAGGTCCAGCAGTACGCCGAGCTCGGCGGCGGCCAGCGGTGGTGGCGTGCCGGGCGGCACCGGGTCGGGGATGAACCCGTCGGTCTCCTCGTGCCGGCGCAGCCACTCGCCGACCTCGCTGAGCGTGGCCGGGGCCCCGCCGAGCAGGTAGGTCGCTGACTCGCGCTCGGCCGCCTCGCGCAGCTGCCCCTGGGCCGCCGCCAGGTCGGCCTCGGCCCGTTCGATGTCGTCGAGGAGCCGGCGCACCTGGGCCGCCTCGGCGGCCCGGTCCAGGGTGGCCGCCCGGTCGGTCAGCTCCCTGGCCGCGATCTGCAGCTGCACCAGCTGGTCCGCGGAGCGGCCGAGCACAGCCAGGCAGAGTGGCTGGATCTCCTCGGGCAGGCCGTCCCGGAGCACCCGCAGCGGGTCCTCCTTCTGCGCGAGCACCAGCACCCGCTTGCCGTGCGCCAGCAGGTGGCAGATGAGGTTGCGGATCGTGTGCGTCTTGCCGGTGCCCGGCGGCCCCTGTACGGCCACGCTGCGATGCTCGGCCAGGCGGCGGGCGATCGACTCCTGCGCGTCGTTGGTGGGCATCGGCATCAGCAGCCGCTCCCCGATGCGCCGCCACTCCTGTGGCGCGTCGTCGGGCAGGCGTAGCCGGCTCGGCTCGTGCACCAGCACGCCGGCCAGCGCGCCGACCGGCGCGGTCGGGTCGCTGGCGAGCAGGTCGCGCATCTGCTCCAGGAAGCGGCGGACCATCCGCTGGCGTGGCCGTACGAACAGCACGCCAGTGTCCACGATGGAGGGTGGTTCGGGCTCGTCCCGCGGCGCGGGTCCGCCCCGCGGCTGCGGCTCGGCCGGAGCGGCCAGGTCCCGCGGCACAGGCTCTCGCAGCACTGGGTCGAAGCCGAGCCGGCGCAGTGCTCGCTGAGCGAAGTCGCGCCGCTCCTGCGCGTCCCACGGGTCCACCTCGACCTGGCCGCCGGTGCTGCCCAG